>Ga0070686_100002088_pt1 | contig 11028 bp, 9 predicted proteins | sample KBSS23LmetaG_FD_65654 | JGI IMG/M metagenome (GOLD analysis project Ga0070686, IMG submission 65654) | Switchgrass rhizosphere microbial communities from Kellogg Biological Station, Michigan, USA - KBS S2-3L metaG | ecosystem: Host-associated > Plants > Roots > Rhizosphere ...
GGTCGTCTGTTTGCTCAAGCCGAAAATCGCAACGCCGCGCGTTTCGAATTCATCAAAAAGATCGCTAAAGCCCTGGAGCTCCGGCGTCGAACCGTGGGCGCCCGGAATGATGTCCCAGTCCGGTGGGTTGGGCAGACCAGGACGCCCTGTCCAGGGATAGATGGCGACAATGCTCCGTCCAGAATGAGTTGCGAGACAGACTTCGCCGCCATTTGTGGCCGGCAAGTTCACATTGGGCAGAATGGTTCCAGGCCCGAGGGGCGCCCGCACAATGCTCAACCCTTTTCGCGCAGTAGGCGGCCCTTCTGGCGCTGCCAGTCCCGCTTCTTCTCGGTCTCACGTTTGTCGTGAATCTTCTTGCCGCGTGCCAGTCCAAGCTCGACCTTGGCGATGCCGCGCGCATTGAAATACATCTTGAGCGGTACGAGCGTCATGCCCTGTCTTTGGATGGCGCCAAGCAGACGTGCGATCTCGCGCGCATGCAGCAGGAGCTTGCGGGGCCGCGTCGGCGCATGGCCGTTCCGCACAGCTTGCGCGTATTCGCTGATATGAGCGTTGATCAGATAGATCTCGCCTGCCTCGTCTGAGGCGTAGGCTTCGGCAATATTGGCCTTGCCGGCGCGAAGCGACTTCACTTCCGAGCCAAGCAGCGCGATGCCAGCTTCGAGCTTCTCCTCGATATCGTAGTTGAAGCGCGCCTTCCGGTTCTCGGCGACGAGCTTGCCGCTCTCGCGCTTCGGCGCCATCGCATCACCTGCCAGAGTCTAGACGAGAGCAAGCCCGAGCGTCGCCAGCGCATCATCGACCCTTTTGCGCGAGGCAGGCGCGAGCGGCGCAAGCGGAAGGCGGGTCTCGCCGGTGCACAGTCCGAGCTTGCCCGCCGCATATTTTACCGGACCGGGATTTGACTCGACGAATAGCGCGTCATGCAGCGGCATCAGCCGGTCTTGCAATTGCAGCGCGAGCTTGAAGTTGCCCGCGAGGCAGGCGAGCTGGAATTCGGCGCAGAGCGCCGGCGCGATATTGGCGGTGACCGAGATGCAGCCCTGGCCGCCATGGGCAATGAAGCCGAGCGCGGTCGCGTCCTCGCCGGAAAGTTGGATAAAATCGGGCCCAAGCGCCGCCCGCTGCTGGCTCACTCGGGCCATGTTGGCGGTCGCGTCCTTCAGGCCGACGATGTTCTTGAGCTTGAACAGGCGCGCCATGGTGTCGACCGACATGTCGACCACGCTTCGCACCGGGATGTTGTAGATCAGGATAGGGATGTCGGCGCAGTCGTTGATCGCCTTGAAGTGGAGATAGAGCCCTTCTTGTGTCGGCTTATTGTAATAGGGCGTCACCACCAGCACGCCATCGGCACCGGCCTCTTTCGCGTGCCGTGTCAACTCGATCGCCTCGGCGGTCGAATTCGACCCTGTCCCCGCGATGACCGGCACGCGGCCTGCCGCCGCTTCGATGCAGAGCTCCACCACCCTCTTATGTTCATCATGGCTGAGGGTCGGCGATTCGCCGGTCGTCCCGCACGGCACAAGACCGTGGGTGCCTTGATCGATCTGCCAATCCACATGCCTTTGAAAGGCGCGCTCGTCGAGCTTTCCGTCGTTGAACGGCGTGATCAGGGCGGTGATCGAGCCTCTAAAGGGCGGGATTGGCACGTGAGTAAGCTCCTGAGGCCGAATTCGCTGCGCAGCGATGCGTTGCAAGGAAGGCGGACAATAGGGTCTGAGGGTTAAGGCGGCAAGGCGTGGAACAACCCTTCCGATTGGCCTTGACTAGACGCTGTGCGGCCTCACCGGCCTTCGCGTTGCTCAAGCAATAAAGTACGACAATCCAAGACCTTGAGCTGGTTCTCTCAGAATTGCTCTCATCCCACTGGCGCCTCATGGGTCATTTTTCCGCCGGATTCTTTCAGACATTCTTCAATTCGGGCACACTACACTGCCGTCATCGTCGCGGCTCCCCGGCTAGGGGGACGTCCTGACTGCCGTAAGACGCAGGATCGTAAACCGGTACCGATCGACGAGATGAAACGCTTTAGCGCGCACGCACTCTCATTACTGGTTGTGTTCGCGTGTTTCGCGCCGGCTTTGGCTACGGCCAAGTCACAACGCGACGCGCCGGTAGCAAAGATAACCAAGGCCAAGACTGCGCGGGCCGCCAGCGAACCCCAACCCCTACCACCCCTACCTGACCGGAACCCCGAGCGCCTGGCTGCACCGGTGGCGACCTTCACTTCGGTCCCGGCGGCAGAGGGCCAACCCGCGGCAGCCCAACCTGATGCGGGCGCCGTGACGGGAGCCCTGCCCGGCCAGCCCACCGCGGGAGATCAAGCTTCCGCTTCGCCGACCGTGACCCCGCAGCAGGACGCAGGAACCTCGACCACGAACGTAGCGCTGCCTGACCGCTCTTCCAAAGTTACGGCGACAGGCGTGATTTTGGTCAACCCAAAGAGTGATGCCGCGACCGCGACCACAAGCGTCCCACTGCCCGACCGCAATCCCCAGGGGCCAATGCTGGCAATAGTGACGCCTCCGCTTACGCCTGGTCTTTCACTCGCAACGCCAGTCCAGCCAAAAGTCGAGCAGAGCGCAGTTGGCGTGTCGGACGTGCCGCTCCCCGATCCCAATCCGAACCGCGCACCGACGGCCACTCCCTTCGAGATGAGGGGCACGCTTGCCCCGGCCATCCAGGCGCCGGCGCCGCCGATGGACTACGCCGCGATCCTGAAACCGCTTGTGTTCTACGACATCAGCGCCGCGGACGAGGCGAATCTGAGAGACGTGTTGAGAGGGGGCGGTGCAGCCGCTGCTGCCAAGATCCAAGACTCGGCGGTCCGCGCCTTCGCCCTCTGGTATCGATATCAGGCCCCAGGCGTGAATGGCAGCGGCGATGCCATCGAGCAATTCCGGCTCGCTCATCCCGACTGGCCCGGTCAGGACGATCTTCGCGAGAAGGCCGAGGCTGCCCTCTTCCTCAACGATGCTAGTCCCGAGCAAGTGAAGGCCTTCTTCGCCGCGTCGGGTCCACAGACCGGAGCCGGCAAGGCGGCCCTCGCCGGCGTTTATCTGAAAGAAGGCAATGAGACGGGTGCGCACGAACTAGTGGTCTCTGCTTGGCGCGACCACGAGCTCAATGCCGCGGTGGAGACGAAGATCCTCAATCGGTTCGGGTACATGCTCACTGCCGAGAATCACCGGCAGCGTATCGACCGGCTGCTTTATCCCGACGATAAATCAGCGACCGCTGCGGCGCTTCGCGTCGCGAAGCTGCTCTCAGCCGACGACCAGAAGAAGGTGGCGGCGCGCATCGCCGTGGTCCAGAGGGGCGGCAACGCCGGCAAGCTGCTCGAGGCCTTGCCGGCCAGCGCAATCCAGGCTGATGTTGGGTTGCGCTTCAACCGCATCCAGTATCTCCGCCGCAAGGACCGTGAGGAAGAAGCCTGGAAGATGCTGCTCGATGCGCCGAGCGAGCCCAACGTCCTTCTCGATCTCAACAATTGGTGGGTCGAGCGTCGCGTGAATTGTCGCGCCGCGCTCAACGCCGGCAAGGCTCGCATCGCCTACGAGATTGCCGCCAAGCATGGCCTGGTCTCGGGCGACGCCTATATCGAAGCCGAGTTTCTCGCTGGCTGGATCGCCTTGCGCTTCCTGAACGAGCCCGACACCGCCCTGCAGCATTTTGTTGCACTGCGCTCAGCCGCCACCAGCTCGAAGAGCATCGCGCTCGGCGAATATTGGCTTGGCCGGACGGCGCTCGCGCTTGGCGATCGCAACGCAGCCATCATTCATTTCCACGGTGCCGCAAAGTATCCGCAATATTTCTATGGCCAACTCGGCCGCCAGGCCCTCGACGCAAGACCGGCTCGGCTCGCGGTGACCTCCACCCCGCTGCCCAAGGATTCCGACATTCAGCGCTTCCTGTCGCGCGACGCCGTGCGCGCCATCGGCGTCGCGCGCGCCACGGGCCTCGACGGCGCAACGCCGCAATTCTTCCTCGCGTTGTCGCGCAAGCTCGAGAGCCCCGCCGAGATCGTGCTTCTCGCCGAACTCGCCAAGGTGTTGGGACAGCCCCAGATCGCGCTGAGGCTATCCAAGATCGCGTTCAACCGTGACCTCCCCGTCGGCGATTACGCACTGCCGATCGGCGTCATTCCGGAATTCAGGAGCCTGCTAGGGCAGGACCGCGTCGATATCGCCCTGGTCCATGCCCTGTCCCGCCAGGAGAGCGAGTTCAACGCCGCCGCCAAGAGCCCAGTGGGCGCAAGCGGCCTGATGCAGCTCATGCCGAGCACGGCCAAGGCCATCGCCAGAGCCTATAACGTGAAATTTGACGTCAATCAGCTCACCAACGCGGCTTACAACACCCAGCTCGGCGAGGCGCATCTGCGCGATCTGATCGATAGCTATAACGGCTCCTACTTCCTTGCTTTGGCCGCTTATAACGCGGGCGGCGGAAGAGTCGCGGAATGGATGAAGCAGTTCGGCGATCCGCGCGATCCGCGGGTCGACCCAGTCGATTGGATCGAACGCATCCCGTTCACCGAGACCAGGCAATACGTGGTCAAGATCATGGAGACGCTGCAGCTTTACCGGTCGCGGCTGGCGGGTCCCGACCAGGCGCTGCAACTCGTGCAGGATCTCAATCGCGGGCGGCGGGCGCCACGCTCGACAGCAGCAATCATTCAGGTTCAGGCCAAATCAGAGTAGGTTGCTGCCCTGCGCTTTGACTGCTGGTGAGACTTGCCCCTTCCCAAACTTTGTGAACAGTGAGAGCGCGCACCGCGCGCTGCCAACGGTTCTAGACACGCTCCCAAGGTCTGATCCTCAACATGCCCGAGCCTGCTGGCGAGCTGTGGCAAGACCTCACCTACGCGTCGTTCGACGACCTTAGGCTGTATGTGCGCCACTACAAGGCGCCGGCCGCGAAATCCCGCAGTGTGATCTGCCTTCCCGGGCTCACTCGCAACAGCCGAGACTTCCATACGCTGGCGACTTTTCTGTCGAGATACGCAGAGAAGCCACGCGACGTTTATTGCTTCGACTATCGCGGCCGCGGCCGCTCGCAATACGACCGCCACTGGCGGAACTATGTCCCCTATATCGAGCTGCTCGACACTCTCGATTTCCTCACGATCAACGGCCTCCACAAGGTCGGCATCGTTGGGACCTCGCGTGGCGGCATCGTCGCGATGTTGATGGCGGCGCTCAGGCCGACGGCCATGGGCCCGGTCGTTCTGAACGATATCGGCGCCGTGATCGAGACGCGGGGACTAGCACGCATCATCAACTATGTGAGACGCATGCCTAACCCGAAGTCTTGGCCTGACGCCATCATGATCGTGCGCGAGATCAACGAGCGGGCCTTCCCGAATCTTACCGATGCGGAATGGGAGGAGATGGCGCGGGCGATTTTCGATGAGCGCAAGGGCAGACCTGTGCGGGCCTATGACCGGAGGCTCGCCCGCGCCGTTGGCGGCATCGACTTGAGCCGGCCAGTTCCCGATCTCTGGCCCCAATTCATCGCGCTTGGACAGGTCCCGGCCCTCGTTATCAGGGGCGCCAATTCCGACGTTCTTAGTGCCGAGACTCTGGAAGCCATGATCGAGCGCCATCCCAATCTGCGCACGATCACCGTCCCGGACCAGGGCCACGCGCCGTTGCTCAAGGACCACGATACGGTCGAGGCGATCGCCTCGTTCTTCGCCGCCAACGATTAGGCTCGTCGTTAAGCTTTGCCCGAGGGCTTCTCGGGTGCGCTCCTGCGCTGTTTGGCGCCGATCCTCTTCTGCTGGTCGTAGCGCGCGCGGGAGAGGCTGCCCAAGACGAGGCCGGCGGCAAACACAAAGACGAGGAGCAGCAATGTGCTCAGAGCGAAATTGCTCATCAGGCTCCAGTTCTGTCAGATGGCTAGGAACGTACGGGCCAGCGCCGGCTCCAGCCCAAGACAAATCCAAGCGCGAACATCATGAGGAAATAAAGCCATAAATCGGCGAGTTGCATCGCCCCTAGTCGCTGTCGAACAGCGGCAGCAATTTCGGCAATTTGACCCTGGGCCCCTGCCCGTCGCTGCGGGCGAGCTCCTTGATGCGCGGAACTACCCGGGAGGCGACATCATTGGAGATTGCCGCCTCTTTCCATCTGATGCTTTCGGAGGTCGAAAACAACGTGGGCAGGTCGCGGCGCAACTGATAGGAGACCGCGATGGCGGTGCCCTTGTCAGGCGCCACGCCCTCGATGGTTACCGCGAGGCCGGACAGCGAGATTTTCCCGGAGTCCAGGCGGCTCAGCGCGCGCAATGCGGCGGTGACCGCTGCATCCCAGTTCTTCGGCGCACCAGAGGCAACCTCGAGCCTATCGTCGAGCCCGGGACGCTCGAACAATTGCCGCGACAATTCCCGTACATTCTGTCGCGCGCCCTCGCTCGGCACGCTGCCGGACAGGCTAAGCTCATTGGCGTCGAGGTCGGCTACGAACACGAACGGATCGGCCATCGGCGGCCTCACATTCTCTGCCATGATGGTAAGTCCGGTCGGCAACGGTCCGCTGATCGCCTTTTTCACATCGGCATAGTCCGCGGCACTACGCGCCTCGCCGTCGATCTTCAGAGTGACATTGTAGAGTCGTGCGGAGCCGCGCGTCAGATGCGAGAGCTGCTTGAGCCCGAAGCTCACGGCCCCGAGCCATTGTTCTTTCGGCGGCGCACCCGGCGCAACCTTCAGCCGGTCTTCGGCTTCGAGGTCGGGGAAGTGCGCCTTCACCATGCCGAGCACGGTGCGGCGATCTTCTTCCGATGGCACTTGGCCGCGCAGTCTGATGCCCGATCCGATGCGCGTCGCCGACCACACGTAGCCTGAGGGGTGGACCTCGCTGGCCGGAGTCGTTTCAGAGACCTTCACCGCATCGGCGACGGGAGATGCGACAAGCCAAGCTTGCGCAGTGCCGAAGCTTGGCTCAGTGCCAAAACCGCCGCGGACACCGATGGCTGCGGCGGCCGCGACCAGCACAACGATGCACAGCAGCCAAGGTCTCGGCCGGAATTCCGACATGGAACCCTCGCCGTCCTTGGCGCGCCACCATTTGGGTTGGTCATCTCTTCTATGCAAACCCTCGTTCCCCAGTTCGCCGCAGCGTCTCGCTTAAGCGATCTCGCCGCGATTCTCGCGATGGGCGGACCCCGTGTGGCCCGTTCGCCCTGGTGCTTGCAAGGACCGGGCCCTGCCTTTTGCGAGCCTTCTTTTCAGATCCTGAGCGTGAATAGCGAAACTATAAGCCATCAGCGGACGATGTTCCAGATAACTCTTTCTCTTCAAGGTTTATTGTCCAAAGGCCAGTTGCTATTGATTTGTACGCTTTAGTACAGCGTTGCCGGGCGCCTGCAACTATTGGAAGTGGTGCGCCAAGCCGATGATGCCGATTGCAATCAGGTAGATCGCCACCACGTAGTTGAGGAGGCGCGGCATAAGCAGGATGAGAATTCCCGCGATCAAAGCGATCAACGGACTAACAATTACTGGGTCAATCGTCATCGTGTTTCCCCCGAAAGACGCCGGGCGGCCCTGATTCGCATCGACCAGGCGCAGCATAGGCCATTTGGCAAGACTTGTCGTGGACCGAAAATGCTGGGCTAAAACTTGATCTGCACGAGCGAAACTAAAGCCTCGGCAACACCTTCAATCTTGTTCCAAAAAGCATATATGCCGTCTTGCGCTTGCCGCTTTTGGCGGCAATGGGTAATTCACCAGGCCGGTCTGAGGGGACCGGCCAACATCTGTGGCGGAGCAAGGGGGACGGGAGCGCCATGATCGTCGACGAACCCGGATTCTGGCTCGCCGTCTTTCAGATCATTTGGATCGACGTGTTGTTGTCAGGGGACAACGCCGTCGTCATTGCGCTTGCCTGCCGCAAGCTACCCCCCAAGCAGCGCCTGTGGGGCGTGGTGCTCGGCACCATGGTCGCCATCACGTTGCGCGTCGTGTTCGCCGGGGCGATCACCGCGCTCATGAAGATGCCGTATCTCAAGCTCGTCGGCGGCGTGCTGCTGTTGTGGATCGCGGTGAAGCTGCTCGGTCCCGAGGAGAACGGCAAGAACGAGCACATCGAGCCGGTAGAGAATTTGTTTCGTGCGATCAGGATCGTCGCCATCGCCGATCTCGTGATGAGCCTCGATAACGTCATCGCCATCGCGGCGGTGGCCGAGAAATTCGATGCACCGCAGAATTACGCGCTGCTGATGTTTGGTCTCGCCGTCAGTATTCCGCTGATCATGGCCGGCGCCGCCATGGTGATGACGCTGCTTGACCGCTTCCCCATCGTAGTCTGGGCCGGTGCCGCACTACTCGGCTGGATCGCCGGAGAGATCATCGCCAAGGACCCGCTGATCACCGGCAATCTCGATCCAGCCTCGGCGCATACGGTCTGGATGGTTGCCGCGACTTTGGGAGCGCTATTCGTGATCTTCGCGGGGCTCGTGCGCCGGCGATTGGCAAGGGCGAGCACCTGACCAATCAGCTGTAGGCGGTTAGGCACCGCCAGGCTTGGCCGCTGCTGGATCTGCCATAACCGCGCTTTCGGGCCGCCTCTCGCCCTGCGCACCTCCCGCCACATGATCTGCGACAAAGGCGCCCCGTTGCCCTCTCGGCTTCGGCTTCCCGCTCGTGGTGTCTTGCGCAGTCTGCAGCTCGAGCTCGGCGTTGAGCTCTGCGCCGAGCAGCACGATGTAGAAGGAGAGATAGAGCCAGAAGAGAAGCACGATCACCGCGCCGAGCGAGCCGTAAGTCGCGTCGTAATGGGCAAAATTCGCGACGTAGAACGAGAAGCCGGCCGAGGCGAGCAGCCAGACCGAAGTGGCGAACACCGAGCCGACGCTGACCCACTGCCACTTCGCGGTATGGCGGCATGGGCCATAACGGTAGAGCAGCGCGAGAAGAGCGAGAACGAGGAGCGTGAGCAACGGCCAGCGCGCTACTCTCACGATGAGCTCGAATTGTTGCGAGTAGCCGGCATAGGCGAACACGATCGGCACATAGACGATAGCGAGTAGCACGATAACGGCGCCGATGATGCCCAGAAGTGCGAAGATGAATGCATTCAGGTAGTAGCGCAGCATGTTGCGGCGTTCGGGCTCCTCATAGGCGATGTTCAGGGCCGCGAACAGCGCCTGGGTCAGGGACATCACGCTCCACACCGAAAGAACGAGGCTCACCCCGAGGCTCCAGCCGAGCAACTTGCCTGAGGCTTCGGCGAGCCTATGGACCTGCTCGATGACGAGATTGTAAGCCTCGCCCGGCAGCACCGAGGCCAATCCGCCGAGTTGCTGCTCGATCGTGATCGGGTCGGCGGTCAGCCCGTAAAGGGAGATCAGCGCCGAAAGCCCAGGGAAGATCGCGAATAGAGCATAGAAGGCGCAGCCGGCCGCAATCACCGAGAGATTGTCGCGCGAGCTTTCGGCCCACACCCGTTCGGCCACTTGCCGCCAACCTTTTAGCGGGATGTGGTAAGGACGCGCCGCGTCGCGACCGTAAGGATCGGCCTTGCCTGTCATGGGTCTTTACGAAGGATCGCGGGAAGTTGCAAAGACAAGCGAATAATGCGGCGCCGCGCACCGCGGTTCCTATCGGCTAGCAGCACCAACCGTTGGCCGAGTGGCTGAAAAAGGCACCATCTTGAAATTGGACCGCATTGTTTTTCTGGTACCTCGTGATTTCTCGATGTCGCTTCCCGCCTTCCTACTTCGCACGGTCGAGTAGATGCGTTGAGTCCTGTGGCCGCGCTCTCCTTGCGGAGAGCGGACCTAGGCACTCCACGCGAACGGTGATAGTCCAACGCCGGTTGCAACCCGGTGGCAATTCCTCAATTGTCGCGGATAAAACCGTTGTGGGATGGGTGGCCGAGTGGTTGAAGGCACCGGTCTTGAAAACCGGCAGACGCGCAAGCGTCTCGGGGGTTCGAATCCCCCCCCATCCGCCAAACTCGTTGGATTTCCACTACGTTAGTCCGCTGGTATATCCGAGTGAGAGCGAAGCAAGGAGCGTTGTGGGAAGCGTTTGCAAACCGTTTGCAAACATTTCTTTCGCAGAATGTCCCGGTGACCTCAAGCGGCGCGAGCCGTCGCCTCAGTCTGGCGCCTGGTCGTGTTTGGTCTCACGATCGTCCCTAGTCGAGCCTTGCTTTAATTCCCTGTCATCAAGGGGATTAGCGCGCTCGACGGCGCTTGAAGGTCGTTTGGTTTGGTTGGGCACTTTGATAGATGGGCATAGCCTTCACTATCTGTTCTGCCGCCTTCTTGACGCTCGCATCGTCAACTTTGCTACCTGTGTGAGACAATGCTCGTCGGACAAATTTCTCCGCTTCAATCAATCGCTCCGCATGGGTCATTTTTTCTTTCCCTTTTTCAATTCCGACCAGGTTCTGTCTAGCACCAGGTCCGTAAAGTCTCTTTTCCAATATTTTTGTTTGAGCTTCTTTCGATTAAGGAACGCATCAAGGGTAGGATCGATTGCAAGAGTAGGATGAAGAATTTTGGCAACGTCATCGGGGCGCACCTCAGCGTCGCCAAATCCTTTTTGGACATAGGCATACGCATCTCTGGCCATGGCAAGCCATGCCCTGGCATTTTCGTCGTAAAAATTGGTAAGCCCTGCCTTTTCGAGTTGTCGCAATACCTCTAACGTGAGCGCCATTATCGTATGCTCCAAACGGTAAATAGCGCCGTGATAATGGCCCAAAGAAAGGCTGCAAAAAGCAATGCAGCCGCGCCAACAGCCACGCACAGCGATTCGGTCGATTTCGCGATGAGTCCCAGGGCTGCAGCCGTGAGGGAAATTACTATTCCGGAAAATGCCCACCAAGCACGGCGACGATAAAAGATTCGAACATCGGACTGGGACGCGGCGTCATACGCACTGTAGCTCGCCGCCATGGCCCCTAAATAGAAAAATCAGGCCAGCCAGCGCCGTTCCCGCACCAGCAACGTCCCCGGCGACAGACAATGTGTCTGGCATGCCCTCCCCCGAGTCGCATGTTACGAGTG
>Ga0070686_100002091_pt1 | contig 11021 bp, 8 predicted proteins | sample KBSS23LmetaG_FD_65654 | JGI IMG/M metagenome (GOLD analysis project Ga0070686, IMG submission 65654) | Switchgrass rhizosphere microbial communities from Kellogg Biological Station, Michigan, USA - KBS S2-3L metaG | ecosystem: Host-associated > Plants > Roots > Rhizosphere ...
GGAAGTGATATCTACATCATCGTCGATCCAGATACGAAACAGGAAAGTGAACAGCCGAACTTCGTACAACCTGAACACATCAAAGCAATTGCTTCGTGGGTTCGATCCGGAGGTGTGCTGGTATTGATGGCGAACGACGTCGGTAACGCCGAGCTCGATCATTTCAATGAACTGGCCAAAGAGTTTGGCATCCAGTTCAACAAAGACAGCCGCAATCGCGTGCAAGGAAATGAGTATGCGACTGGCCGGCTAACCGTCCAGCAGCCGAATGAGATCTTTCGTACGGCACGGAATCTGTTTCTGAAAGAAGTGTCGACTTTAGATCTCAAGCCGCCTGCGCGTGGCGTTCTTGAGGACGGCGGCGATAAGATCATCGCCGTCGCGAAGGTTGGTAAAGGCACCGTGTTTGCAGTCGGAGACCCGTGGCTCTACAACGAGTACACTGATGGCCGCAGACTTCCTAAGGAGTACGACAACTACAAAGCGGCAGTAGATCTAACGCTGTGGCTGATTGGGCAGGCGAGATAATGCACTTGCCGATTGCAAATTGAGTACGATCGGACGACAGTCTCATAATTGGCAATCGGCATTGGCAATCGGCAACGACATGAGCGAATCAAACTCAAATATATTCAAAACAATAGACGCGGAGCGTCGCGGAACGACGTTCCAGGAAGTTGTGTCGCAGCTTCGCGACATGATTCATCGGGGTGAGTTGCGACCCGGCGATCGATTGCCTCCCGAAAGAGATCTCGCAAAGCTGTTGGGGGTTAGCCGACCGACATTGCGCGCCGGTATCAGTTCACTGGCAGCAGTTGGGGTCTTACAACCACGACGTGGCGCGGGCACGTTTGTCGTTGAAGCCGAAGGTCCCCCGGCGTTAGACAGTAATGCGTTGCGCCTGATGGCTTCACTGCAGAGATTCACTCCGGCGGAAATGTTTGAGGCGCGGCGATCGCTCGAGATGGCGATCGCGGGCCTGGCAGCAGAACGCGCAACCGGCGAACAGATGGCTGAGATGTCCGAAGAGATAACCGGTATGTTTGCGTCGCTCGACGAGCCTGAGCAATTCCTCGTTCACGACATGCGGTTCCACCAAACGGTAGCTGCTGCCTCGGCAAATCGAATTCTCACAGCGCTGATGAACATGGTTGCGACAATTCTTTTCGAGGTCCGTAAGAAAACCGTGAACCGCGCAAGAGACTTGAAGGAATCCGCAGAGATGCATCGCGCCATCTATCGAGCGATTCGCGATCGTAATCCCGCAGCCGCGCGCGATGCCATGCGCGACCATCTGATGCTCGCGCAAAAAGCTCAGGAAGAAGAAGAGAAGTTCGAATAAGTCTACGTTGCGATTGACCGATTGATGCCACGGCTGAATCGTTCCCCGCTTGTTTTGAGTAGGGGAAGAGGGGAAAAGGGAAAGAGGGGAAGAGGGAAAGCCTTTTCCCCCTTTTTCCCTTTTCCCTCTTCATCGCACTTCATCTCTACGCTGGGAACTGTGACGTTGTTACTTTCCCTGCTGGTAAACGCGGCCAGCTCATCCATCGGTCAAACTCGCAAGTCGGGTGCGTGGGTCGCGGATCAAGGTCACGGTACCTACAAGAACCCCATACTTTACGCCGACTATTCCGACCCGGACGTGATTCGAGTCGGCGATGATTTCTACCTGACTGCATCCAGCTTCAATTGCGTTCCCGGTTTACCAATCCTGCATTCAAAGGACCTCGTTAACTGGACAATCATTGGGCACGCGCTGCAACGCCAACCGCCCGAAGATTTCTTCGCGCGTCCGCAACATGGCAACGGCGTTTGGGCCCCCTCAATTCGTTTTCATAACAACTACTTTTACATCTATTACGGCGACCCAGACTTCGGGATCTACATGGTGAAGGCGAAGAATCCACGTGGCCCATGGTCCGCTCCATTGTTGGTGAAGGCGGCAAAAGGATGGATCGATACCTGCCCGTTCTGGGACGACGATGGCCAGGCGTACCTCGTTCATGCCTGGGCCAATAGTCGCTCGGGAATAAAAAGTATTCTCACGATCAATCGCCTGAGTGCCGATGGAACGCGATTGTTGGATGAGGGCAAGATGGTCTTTGACGGGCACGCGCACCATCCGACCATTGAAGGTCCAAAGTTGTATAAGCGAAATGGCTACTACTACGTCTTCGCGCCCGCCGGTGGTGTAACGACCGGCTGGCAAACGGTTTTGCGTTCACGGCAGATCTTTGGTCCGTACGAAGACAAGATCGTCATGGATCGCGGTACGACTGAAATCAATGGTCCACATCAGGGCGGTTGGGTCGAGTTGAAATCAGGCGAGTCGTGGTTCCTGCACTTCCAGGATCGGGGGCCGATTGGTCGAGTTGTTCATCTTCAACCGATGACGTGGAAAAACGACTGGCCGGTGATTGGGGTTGATGCGGATGGTGATGGCAAAGGCGAGCCGGTTACGCATTATCAAAAACCAGATGTCGGTCGAGCTTATCCGATCGAAGTTCCGCAGACGAGTGATGAATTCAATCAGAAGATGCTTGGATTACAGTGGCAATGGCATGCGAATCCTGAAAAGGATTGGTATTCATTGTCTGCGCGATCCGGATGGCTTCGTCTATTCGCGATTCCGCGGCCGGCACATGAGAACTTGTGGCTTGCTTCAAATCTTCTTTTGCAAAAGGTGCCAGCCCCCGCTTTTACGATTACGACGCGAGTTGAAGTGTCGCAGTTGCGAGATGGTGAACGCGCCGGACTGTTAATGATGGGGCGCGATTATTCGTACATTGGTGTGCGCAGACTGTCAGGGCGATTGCGGATAGTGCGCATAACATGCGTTGAGGCGGCGAAACAAAAGGCGGAGAGGCAAGACGGTTCCACGCCAGCTCCAACAAATATATTGTTCCTGCGCGTGAGAGTTCAAAAAGAATCACTCTCCCGGTTCAGTTTTAGCTTCGATGGAAAGACGTTTCAGGAATTGGGAGAAGAGTTTGTCGCCAGAGAGGGAATTTGGATCGGTGCGAAAGTTGGGTTGTTTGCTGTGGGCAGCAATAACTCAAATGTGCGCGGTTATGCTGACTTTGAATGGGTCAGAGTCGAGTGACGCACCGCGGCATCGTACACGCGCACCGATACGAGTGCAGTTTTTATAGCTCCGGCCGGTTAAGGTTAAACGCCCCCCTTTAGGAGTGCCAGGTTATCCGACAATTTTTTAGAGTGAATTCCAGACCACCCACAGCGGTAGCAACGCAACGAGGACATCTTCGAGTTGTTGCACACCGGGTTCGCCTTTGTTGAAATCCCATAGCCAAACGAGGTCCCGATTGTCGCTCTTGTCCGTGAGCCATTTGGTGAGATCCTGATCGGACCAAGCAAACACGGTATCGTCGCGCGTTTCCGATCCTTTTGTGAACGTGCAGCAAACGCCCAGTGCCCGAAGCGTCGCGCGATGGGTTATGAGCGCGTCGAATGCGGCCTGATGCGACACTTGCTGAGAGGTTACAACTGGCGAATCCTGAAAGTAGATTCCAACTCGAAGAATGCAAGGGGCGATTGCGCGTCCCGGTTGCTCGATGAATAGTTCGCGCGCACCACATGCGTTGAGTCGCCATGAAGCACAGCAGTACAAATCCGACTCGTGCACGATTTCAAGCGTTGCCGCAGGAACAGGGCCTCTGACTCTTGGGGTCACTTCATGCACCAATGCATCGAAGCGTTCGACTGTAAACTCGGACCGGATTGTCATTCTGCCATCATTCATCCGACTAACGCTCCGCTTCCTCATCCCGTCAACGCAACTCAACCTAATTGCTTTGTCAGTGACAAATCCCCGAAAGTGAGCGGGGGTAAACTGCCCTTCCTTACTTGCGATTATCTGGGCTTGAGTAATGCAGTCGAAGTTGAGAGTAGGTGTTATGCGTCTTGAACTGTGACACAAGCTTGCGCGTCATCGATATTGAGCTAACCAGTATTACGTGCCGCTTTCACAATCTCCACGAATTGCCGAGCGCGCTCGGTGATCAGTGCCTGCTGGCCTTCTCTGATTGCCTTGATGTCGACGAGATCCGCACCCACTCCAAGCGCGCTTGCGCCCGCTCTAATAAAATCCGCGGCCGTCTTCAGCGAAACACCACCTGTTGGAATCAGTTCTATATGTGGAAGAGGGGCCTTCAAAGACTTGATATAACTCGCGCCGCCGACGGCTCCTGCTGGAAAGACTTTCACCAAATCTGCGCCAGCATTCCAAGCTTGTACCACTTCCGTCGGAGTCAACGATCCGGGCATTACGGCAATATCTGACTGCCGGCACAATGCAATCGTTTCTAGATTTAGTGCAGGGCTCACAATAAAGCGAGCACCTGCCGATATACACTCGCGTGCTTTTTCTGGGTTGAGCACCGTGCCTGCGCCGACGAGCGCGTCCGAACCATAGCGCTTAGATATTTCTTCAATTACAGCGACAGCGCCCGGCACGGTCATAGTAATTTCCAGAACGGAAATGCCGCCTTCGCGAATGGCGTCAATCGCACGCATTGCTTCGTCGGCACTTGTCGCACGCACGACCGGAATGATGCCTATGTCTTTGATTGTGTTAATTACCCGGGTCTTGTCCATAAGGCAAAGAACTTAGTCCTTCGTACTTTGTGGCTTTGTAGTAGTCTGTAGTCGAACAAACGCTTGTCGAATAAGAACGAAGTACAAAGCACCAAGCTCAAAGTTCCAGGTCGATAGATGCGACATTACCGGTCGACTCGCGCCGTCCCTCGCTTCATCACTCTCTCAACTTCAGCAAGCGTCGCCATCGTTGTATCGCCCGGCGTCGTCATCGCGAGCGCCCCGTGCGCAGCTCCGCATTCGACGGCCCATTGCGGACCACGGCCAGTTAACAATCCATAGATCAATCCAGAAGCGAACGAGTCGCCGCCACCAACGCGATCGAATATCTCGAGGTTATCGCGCACCGGTGCTTCATAAAACTCGCCGCCTGCATAACAGATCGCACCCCAATCATTGACGGTAGCTGTTTTGGCATTCCGCAAAGTGGTCGCAACAACCTTAAAGTTCGAAAACTCGCCGACTGCTTTCTTGATCATCTTACGGAAGTTACTCACGTCTAATTTGGAGTGTTGCTCGTCAACGCCTTCAACTTCGAATCCGAGCGCGGCAGTAAAATCTTCTTCATTGCCAATCATGACGTCGACGAGTGGCGCCAACTCCCGATTCACCGCGACGGCTCTTTCACGGCCACCGATCGAGCGCCAAAGCGAGTCGCGATAATTCAAATCGTAAGAAACGATTGCGCCATGTTTACGCGCCGCCTCCATCGCTTCGCTCGCAACGCCCGGCGTAGTTTCAGAAAGTGCACAGAAGATTCCTCCGGTATGAAACCATCGTGCACCTTCAGTCTTGAAGATCCGCTCCCAATCGATCTCACCGGCCTTCAACTGCGAAACCGCAGTGTGGCCTCGATCGGAACAGCCCGCTGCGGCGCGTACTCCAAACCCACGCTCGGTGAAGTTCAAACCATTTCGCACCGTGCGTCCGACGCCGTCGAACTTGACCCATTTGACGTGTGATTGATCTACGCCGCCCTGGTAGATCAAATCTTGTACGAGACGCCCGACAGCGTTGTCAGCGAACGCGGTAACAACGGTCGCTTCGAGTCCGAAGCACCGCTTGAGACCACGAGCGACGTTGTATTCGCCACCGCCTTCCCAGACTTGAAAGCTGCGCGTTGTGTGGACTCGTCCGTCACCGGGATCGAGCCTCAGCATCACTTCGCCCAGTGAGACGATGTCCCATCGAGACTGCTGACTGTCTTTGATTACGAGTTCCGTCATGATCTAATTAGGCCTGACACGACGATATGTTACGCCGGCTTGCGAGAACCGAATTTCATCATTGCGAGAACCAAACCGAGCACGCCGCCAATGCCCGCACCAATGAGTCCCGCCAGTATCATGTATTCGAAAAGCAATTGCCCGGTAACCCTGGCGATCAATCCAACACACCAGCCGACGAATGAGCCGAGGATGAGTCCAACAAATCCGAAGCCTACGAAGGTGCCGATGGAAAAAGCCTCGGTCGGAACGGTCTCGACATCAGCAACTGGTTCGAGACGAGGCGCGAGTAGGTGAATAACCAGCAGAGCGACGAGGTAAGCTGTTCCCGCGATCATGAAAACGATCGTGTAGTTCTGACCAGTGCTTTGCAGGATTACCCCGGTTGCTACAGCCATGGTCGCACCGCCGAGCGCCCCCGCCATTCCACCGATGCCAACGACCGAGCCAACGGCACGTCGCGGAAACATGTCAGAGGTTGTCGTGAACAGATTACATGACCATCCCTGGTGTGCCGCTGCTGCCAAGCCGATCAAGCCAACTGCGACCCAAAGGTTCTTCACGTTCGAAACAAAGATGATCGGAGTGACTGCAAGAGCGCAGATCAACATCGCAGTCTTGCGTGAACGATTGATGGTCCAACCTCGTTTGATGAAGGTCGACGACAGCCACCCCCCACCAATACTACCGATGTCAGCAACCAGGTAGATCACGATCAACGGTAAACCGATGGTTGTGAGATCGAGCCCGTGATTATCGCGAAGAAAGTTCGGTATCCAGTAGAGATAGAACCACCAGATTGGGTCGGTGAGATATTTGCCGATCGCAAACGCAGAAGTTTGCCGGTGCGGTATTAATCTCACCCACGGGACTTTGATCGCCGGCGAATCCGGTGGATCAGATTGAATATGAGCCAGCTCAGCTTTGCCAACCTTCGGATGTTTTTCAGGTCGGTTGTAGAGTGGCAGCCAAAAGACCAGCCATAAAAATCCGATCGCACCCGTCAAAATAAATGCCCATTGCCAGCCTAGATGCGTTGCGATCCACGGCACTGTCAACGGCGCGAAAATCGCGCCGACATTGGATCCTGCATTGAAGATACCTGTAGCAAACGCTCGTTCTTTCTTGGGAAACCACTCGGCGACAGTCTTGATCGCAGCCGGAAAATTTCCTGCTTCACCAACTCCGAGGGACGCGCGCGCAATCCCGAAGCCAAACGGTGTCCGAGCAAGTGCGTGGGCCATTGCAGCGAGGCTCCACCAAATGATCGCGCATGCATACCCGATACGCGTTCCCACTTTGTCCATCAATCGTCCGGCAACTAACAGCCCGAACGCATATGCTGCATTAAACGCGGCGACAATGTTGCCGTAGTCGACTTCTGTCCACCCGATGGCGCCTTTGAGATCCTTCGACAGTATCCCGAGCACCTGACGATCGATGTAGTTGACAGTCGTGGCAAAGAACAGGAGGCCGCAGATTACCCAACGATAACGACCAATTTGTGCTCCGACCGTTTCGACTGCACTGGCAGCAGAAGCCGCTGCGCCGAGTGAACCAGCTTGAGAAGCACTTGATGCACGCGCAGCGCCCACGACGTTTGTTGCATCGTTCATCTTCATTTTCCCTCGAGGTTACTCTTGCTGTTTATTGATTGACGCCGCTTGCTAAAAATCCGCCATCGACAGCTAGTATTTCACCGTTGACGAAACTGGCGGCGTCAGACGCCAGAAAAATTGCCGCGCCCGCGAGTTCGTCGACGTTGCCGAATCGCCGCATTGGCGTGCGCAAGAGGAATTCGCGACCGCGCTCCGTTTCGTCGAGCAGCTTTTGATTGAGAGCTGTTCGAAACACGCCGGGGGCAATTGCATTAACGCGAACGCCATGCGCCGCCCATTCAATCGCCAACGATTTCGTGAGGGAAGCTACCGCCGCTTTACTTGCTGAATACGCCGCCACTTCAAACAATGCGACAAACGTCGATAGCGAAGCGATGTTGATAATGCTGCCCGATTCTCTTTCGAGCATGTGCTTGCCAAAAATCTGGCAAGTTCGCAGCGTGCCAGTCAGGTTCGTGTCGAAGATACTGTTCCAGTCGTCCTCGGAGAAATCAACCGTTCGCGCGCGCTTGGTGCGACCTGCGGAATTTACCAGGACATCTACTTTGCCAAAAGCATTTACAACTTCATTCAGCAACTTCTGGATCGACTCGCGGTCAGCCACGTCCGACGCGACGCGCAGCGTCCGCCGTCCTCGTTCTTCAATTTCACGGGCAGCGACATCGACCTGTTCGGTTCGTCTCGACGTTGGTATTACATCGGCACCCGCCTCGGCGAGTCCATGCGCGATTGCGCGGCCGATGCCCGAAGTGCCACCGATAACGACTGCAACTTTGCCATTCAATTCCAAGCGGGAATAAGTCATGAAAGAAAAGCCTTCGGTCTTAAGGTTTGGTGAACGGAGCCCACAATCCGAACTAATCCAAGCTTCGGCAAGGAGGTGGTTTAGACCCCGAACGCCGCTGCGGTGGTTAGGGGAGATAGTTGGCTAAAGGTTAGACCACTTTCTAGAAAATGCGGTTACTGTGTAACACCTTAACTTAGTCACCGTCAAGCCGAAAAAGCCGCTACTTGCTGGGATTTATACAGTCATTTCGTTAAGGAAATTGTAGCTTGTCTACTTTTTCATCGCGTGTTAAAGTCATGCTTTCCTGTTCGGATTGGTAAAACCAGTCCGCGGCTCCTAAGCGAGTTTCCCGGTAGGTTTTTTTACAACATTTCGAACGCAAACGACTCCACCTTAATGTCAGCTACGAGCACTGAAAACATCCGACGGCGAATTGCCGGTGAAAATGTCTGGTTATCGAGAGGACCGGCCGATCCTGCTTATCTTGCCCGCCTGCCAGCGCACGAGTTGCAGTATGAAGTTCTGCCGACTGAAGACGCCGTGGGACGGGCGATGCTCGATGAAATTCAATCTGCCGCCGACGCTAAGGCCGGCTCGCTTGTGATGATTCTCTTGGGCGGTCGCGGAGCACAAGCGCTCCATCGACAGCTCGGACAAATCGCTAAGAACAGCGAGAACAATGCATTGCTCAGACGTCTGCACGTCTTTACTCAAGATGCGCTCGCGCCGCTGCGCATGGACAACGGGTTGAGCTTCGTTCGCGACTTTGAACGTCTTTTGGGCGAAGAGTTCTTTAGCAAGGTCAAGAGCTTCACCTGCATCAAGACGGACGCTGCAGATCTGGGAGCGGAATTAGCAGCGTACATTCAGAAACTCGAAGCACTCGGCGGCATTGATATCTTCTTTCTCGGGCTTGGGCCAGAAGCGGGCGGCGCATCCCACCTCGCTTACATCAAACCAGGGTCGGGAGCGACCTATAACGATGTGGCAGGAATGATTCCGATCTCGGAAAGTATTCGCGAGCATCACATCAAGAAGTTCAAAGCGGGTGGAACCCAGGTAACGGAATCCGAGGAAGCAGAATGTCGCGCGGCCACAAGCATACTTACTCTTGGGCCCGCCGCTATTCTCGGAGCTCGTCGAATTGTCCAGTCGATCGTTGACGCGAGCACGGCTCCAGGAAAGCGTGAGAGCTATCGCAAACTTTTAGACACGAGTCTTTCCGATGATGGTGCGACGCGCCAAGCACAGTTGGATCAGAATCCCGGGTTATGGCTGCGGCTCCACCCGAATGTGAGGTCCCTGATACTGGCAGACGTTCTGGACGGTTAATCGCAATTACATGTTTAAGCTTCAAACTCCACAAGCGGCCCTTGTCAGCGATTACGCGATCATTGTCGATCCGAAAGACAACGTCGCGGTCGTCAAGAAGCCAGTGACGGCTGGACTCGAAATCGTTTTACCTGACGATTCAGTACTTCAAGTTCGTAACGACGTGCTGCCGGGTCATCGGTTTGCGATTCGTGATATTCCCAGCGGCCAGTTTGTGTTGCAGTTTGGTCAGCCAATCGGAACTTCGCTCGGCATCCTGCAGGGCGAACAGATTAGCCACGACAACATGAGTGACGATGTGCCAATCATTCGTGACTTGCCGGAGCATTTGCACACGCCCCCACCTTCATACATTCCGGAAAACGAGCGCGCGTCGTTCATGGGTTTTCGTCGACCTGATGGACGTGTTGGTACGCGCAACTATGTCCTGATTGTTCCGACGAGCATGTGCGCGAGTCATGAAGCGCTCCAGATTTCCATCATCGCTGAGTTCACGTTTTTCGATAGACAGAAGTATCCGAACGTTGATGGAGTCGTCGCGATTCCCCATAACAAAGGTTGCGGCTGCCAGGATGGTTCGACGATCGATGTGATGCTGCGGACTCTTTCAAATTACGCAGACCACCCGAACGTTGGCGGAGTGATCCTGATCGATCTGGGTTGTGAGAAGACGAACCTCTCGCAGGTGGAGAAGTATCTGCTCAAACGCGAGAAGTCGTTCGACAAACCTGTTGCGAAGATCGGAATACAAGAAGTAGGCGGCACACAGGCAGCGATTCAGCGCGGCCTTGAAGAAGTTCAAAAGATGCTTCCGCAAGTTAATCAAACAGCGCGTGAACGGTGTTCAGCAAGCGAGTTGGTGCTCGGTGTTAAGTGTGGTGGTTCTGATGGCTTCTCAGGAATCTCGGCGAATCCATCACTGGGTCGCGCTGCTGATCTGTTAGTGAGATCCGGCGGCACTGTGTTGATAACGGAAGTCCCTGAGTTTTGTGGCGCGGAGCACTTGCTGGCGTGTCGTGCAAAAGATGTCGAGACCGGACGCGCGGTTTATCGGATGGTCGATTGGTACAAAGACTATGCGTCGAAATTTGGCGCGGTGCTCAACAATAACCCAAGTCCTGGAAACGTAATGGGTGGACTCCTGAACATCACGATCAAATCGCTCGGCGCAATTGCCAAGGCAGGTTCCACGCGTGTTGAAGGCGTAATCGAATATGCCGAAACACCGCGGAATCGTGGGCTCAATTTGATGCAAGGCCCAGGCTACGATCAGGAATCAACGCCTGGTCTCGTTGCCGCTGGAGCCACCGTCGTAGTATTCACAACCGGCAGGGGCACGACGATCGGCAACGCCATCACTCCAGTCATCAAGCTAGCGTCAAATACGCCCGTGTTTGAGCGAATGTCGAATGACCTCGACTTGTCAGCGGGCGGTGTGATCGA
>Ga0070686_100002096_pt1 | contig 11002 bp, 10 predicted proteins | sample KBSS23LmetaG_FD_65654 | JGI IMG/M metagenome (GOLD analysis project Ga0070686, IMG submission 65654) | Switchgrass rhizosphere microbial communities from Kellogg Biological Station, Michigan, USA - KBS S2-3L metaG | ecosystem: Host-associated > Plants > Roots > Rhizosphere ...
GCGATGCGTTCGTGGGCCCTGTCGGCTGCGTCGCCGAGATCCTTGGCGGCCTTCCCGACAGGTGGACGCGGAATGCTTGCGTAACGAGACGTGAGCTCCACGAGAACGTCGATGAAGATGCCGATGACCCTGTTGCCGCCGATCTTGCCCAGGAGGTTGTGCAGTGGATCGCGACTGTCGGGTGTCAGCTCGCCGGAAGACCGTTCTTCGACCAGAGTCTGGCGAAGAGTTTGAATGTGTTCCTCGGTGAGGTGCTGGGCGGCCAGGCGTGCGGCCAGCGGCTCGAGTAGGCATCGAACCGCAAGTAGGTCCTCAACGGTCGTGCCTACGTACTCCAGGTAGACGACGACCGCGTCGGTCAGCGCGCTGGCATCGGGGGCGCGCAGGACCAGACCGCCGTACGGGCCTCGCCGCATCACCGCGAGTCCGTGGTGCTCGACTAACCTGATGGCTTCACGCAGCACGGCACGGCTGACCCCATAGCGTTCACGCAGTTCGGATTCGGAAGCGTAAATGTGCCCGACCGGCAGGTTGGCTTCGAGAATGTCGTCCTCTATTTGGCGGGCTGTCCTGCGCGCCAGTTTCACCTCGTGCGGGCGACCCCGGCTATTCACATCCCCGCTGTCCACCGCCGCCGAGACAGGCAGCCCGGCATCAGCGGTCACGGCGCGCTCCTGTTCTCCAGACGGCATTCGAGTATACGAACCCGACAACGAGGTCGGTGGCCCTAGACTACTCCGCGCGTCGCGATTGAGTGCACTCTATTTGGAGACGGCCTGGCTGTTATGCCAGTGCTTCGTCGACCAGACGGGCGACATCGGCCATGTTCGGGACCGCACACGCAGCGGCATACTCGGCGCGCAGCCTTCGGACGAGCTCGGCAACCGTGGGAACGTCGGTGATCAGCTCGATCCCTTGGCCGGCGCTCCACAGATTCTTCCACGGCTTCACATGCTTCGGCAGGTGGTCGTGACGCATCGCGCCGGCCGGAGTCGGCAGGTTGTCCGGGTCCAGGTCGAGGGCTTGCATGGAGTCCACCAACCAGTTCGCGGGGACGCCGGAAATGGCACCGGTGTAGCGCAGTGCCGCCGATCCACCGTTGACGAGCATCTGCTTGTATTCCGGTGCTGCCTCGGACTCCTGCGTCGCGATGAATCGGGTGCCGAGGTACGACAGATCCGCACCGAGAATCTCGGCGGCACGGACTGCTGCACCGGTTGTGATCGCGCCGGCCATGATGATCGTCCCGCCGAAGAATTCCCGAATCCGGGGCACCAGTGCGAGATGGCTCACCGTGCCGGAGTGCCCGCCGCCACCGGCACCGATACACGTCAAACCGTCCGCGCCGGCCGCCGCGGCGCTCTCGGCGAATCGCACAGATGTCACGTCGGCCCAGACCACGCCGCCACGGTCGTGCACGTGCTTGATCAGATTGGCTGGGTTACCGGCGGCACTGATCACGATCTTCACGTCATGGCGATCGAGCAGATCGAGATGTTGCTCGAGCACATCGGGGGGCAGGTTGGTTGCGAGGTTGACGGCGAGCGGTCCGATCCGCGCGCTCGGATGAGCGTCGCGATGGGCGTCGAGGTCTCGCCGGATCTCGGTCAGCCAGTCGTCGAACTGCTCGAGCGTGCGCACATTGTGCCGTGGCAGGCCGCCGACCAAACCTGCCTTACACGCTTCGCTGACCAGTGCTGGGCCGCTGACGAGAAACATCGGCGCACAGATGGCGGGCAGCGTCAGTCGCTCACGAATGTGTGAGGGGAGTGCCATAACCGCCTTCCGCAAGGACGCTCAGATACGCTCAGAAATATGAACGATCTAAAGGATACTCTATAGCGGGGTGCGGCTGATCGTCAGCGTGCGTCGATGCGTATCCTCAGTGCATCCTCATTGCCGAACAAAGGAGGGTCGTGGACTCCATCCCGCTTGTGGACTATTTGATGCTCGACGACGGGCCGTATCTCGTCGCGAATGAATGCACGCACTGCCAGGCGCGGTACTTCGACCGGCGCAGCGGCTGCGCCAAATGCGGCGGACAAGACTTCCGCAGCGTCCGGATCGCAGACATCGGCACACTGCGCACTTTCACGATCGTGCACTTCGCTGCCGAGGGCGTCGAGGTTCCGTTCGTCGCCGGAATAGTCGACTGTGACGGGACCAGTGTGCGGTCGAACATCGTGAATGTTTCACCCGACCCGCAACACGTGCGCACGGGCATGAAGGTGCGATTGACCACGGTCCCCGTCGGGGTCGACGAATCGGGAGTACAAGCCCTCGGGTTCGGCTTCGAGCCCGCCGAGTAGCTGGGATCAGGAGACGGACATGGCGGAAAACGTCTGGATTCTCGGAATCCACATGACGAAGTTCGGCAAGCACAAGGACAAGGATCTGCTCGACCTCGGCGCTGAAGCAGCGATCGGTGCGCTGCAGGACGCCGGAGTCACGATTGCAGACATTGATGTCATCGGCGCGGGCAACCTGATGGGCGCACCGGGGTTCGGTCAGTTGCTTCAGAAGCAGATCGGACAGACCGGTGTGCCGGTGTTCAACGTCGCCAACGCGTGCGCCACGGGCGCGACCGCTCTGCGCGTCGCCATCATGGCGATCAAGGCGGGGGAGGCCGATGCGGGTCTTGCCGTCGGTGTCGAGAAATTGGCCGGAGCGGGCCTGCTCACCGGCAACGCTCGCGCCGCCGAAGGTGGACACTGGGTGCGCGACGGGCGGTACGGAGCGGTGGCGGCGCTCGACGGACGTGTGGGCACCGAGACGATGCCGGGAGTGTTCGCGCAGATCGGCATGGAATACGGACACAAGTACGGCGGCGCCGACTTCGAGCTGTTCGCCTCGATTTCGGAGAAGAACCACGCGCATTCGACCCTGAACCCAAAAGCCGCGTACAACAAGCGTTTCACGCTCGAGGAGATCATGAACGATGTCATGATCGCCTACCCGAACACGAGACCGATGTGCTCGGCCAACTGTGACGGTGGGGCCGCGGCCGTCGTGGTCAGTGAGACCAAATTGCGAACATTGTCGACCGAGCAGCAGCGGCGGGCCGTGAAGGTCAGCGCCTCGGTGCTCACCAGCGATCCGTTCCAAGAGGCTTGTCAGGTGCTGCCGGACGTCAACACGCTGACCCGACAGGCCGCAGCGACGGCCTACGAACAAGCCGGAATCGGGCCAGAGGATCTGGATCTTGTTGAGCTGCATGACTGTTTCGCCACCGCCGAGCTGGTGCACTACGACAACCTGCAGCTGTGCGAGCCAGGCGGCGCCGTCGACTTCTTCAAGTCCGGAGCGCCGTGGCGTGACGGAAGACTACCCGTGAACGTCTCGGGCGGATTGCAGTCCAAAGGCCACCCGATTGCAGCGACGGGCATCGCGAACATCTGGGAGATCGCGACGCACCTGCGCGGCGAGGCGGGCGACCGTCAGATTCCCGGCGCCAAAGTTGGCCTGGCCCACGTGATCGGCCTCGGTTCGGCGTGCGGCGTGCACGTCCTCGAGAAGTCGGCCCTGTGAAGCGCCTCGCCCTCAGGCTCCGGGCGGGCCGCCGGGGAATTTGAGCAACGAGCCCGCATCCACCCGGATCTGCTGACCGGTGATGTAGCGCGAATCATCGCTTGCCAGGAAGACTCCGAGGTTGGCGATGTCGACCGGTTCGACATAGGGAATAGGCATCGCCTGGAAAAACGTGAACGCGGGCTCTGCATCCTCGCGCGTGGGATGCTCTAGGTCCGGCCGGAACATTTTGTAGAGGCCGTCGTTGTGTATCAGGTGCGTGTTGCAGTTGGTCGGGTGGATGCAGTTGACCCGGACGAATCGGGGGGCAAAATGCAGCGCCATCTGCTCGGCGTACTTTGCGACGATCTGTTTCGACCAGCTGTAACCTTCCCCGCCGGGACCCGTGACCGGATTGTTGACGGCCCCGGGCATCAGCGCCGCAGTGGAGCCGGTGATGATGATGGATGAGCCCTCGCCCAGATGGGGGTCGGCCACTGCGACGGCGTTCATCACCCCGACGAGATCGACGTCGACGGCGTCGATGAAGTCCGAGGCGTGCGGGTCGCCCATCGCCATCGGAAGGATGCCTGCGTTGGCGACCACGATGTCGAGGCGGCCGAACTCCGCGACGCCCGCTTCGAGCGCGTCCCGCAACTGATTTCGTTCCCGCACGTCGGCGACGGCCGCGTGGATCGCGCGGCCGGTGTCCTTCACCTGTTTAGCGGTCTCATCGAGATCTTCTTCACTGGCGAGGGGGTAGGGGTTGGAGGGTATCTGCGCGCAGATGTCGACGGCGATGATGTTGGCGCCTTCCTCGGCCATCCGAACGGCATGCGCGCGCCCTTGGCCCCGTGCAGCACCAGTGATAAACGCAACTTTGCCCTTCAGCCTGTCACCCATTTCGCCCCTTATCTCGAGAGAATCTTCGTCCCTGACCGGGTTCTCGCCCGGGCAGCCTATCGGCATAACATATAACTATCTAGGTTCTTCGAGGAGGAGCAGGGTGCCCGACAAAGAGACATCGCCGCAGGTCCCGTCAACTGAGCGCGAGAAGCTGGACGAAGACGACCACGATCTGCTCACCTTCACCGAAGCCGGTGAGCGGCTACGCATCGAAATCGCCGAGGCGCGAGCTCTTGTTGAGAAATTGGAGGCTTCGGAAGATCCAGCGGCGCTCAGCCGTGCGCGAGCGCGACTGGATGCCCTGCTCGAAGCCACCGACCGAAACGCTGCCCAGCCCATCAACGACGCCAACTTCGAGAAGTTCTTCGGCTACCCGGGCAAGGCTCGACGCAACCTTTCGTGACCGCGGGGGGTATCTCGACACCATCACCTAGCGGGCCACGACCGGAACGGTCCCAGTGAGGCCGTAGACACCGTCGGTGACGTTGCGCAGGATCAGAAAATCCGGTCCCTTGTAACCGCGGTGATCCTCGGGTCCGAATGTGATGATCGTCCCGGGTCCGCCAGAGGCTGCCGGAAGTCTACGAATCGTCTCCAGGGCGTCATGCAATCCAGTCGGGCTGACGACCCGCATCCTGCCCAGTGCTACGCCGAATGCGTGGCCGACGTCCCACGAACATGTCGCAGCGGAATTGAATGGGCGGTAGCCGAAACGTTCCTGCCAGCGATCGAGCAATTGCGTAAACACGGTGTTGTCTTCGTGTACCTGGTCGCAGCCCGTCCAGCCTTCGTAATAGCCGCGTAAGTCGGCGTTGTAAGACGCGCCGACAAACGCGGTGCAGGCCACCCTCGGCGGATACCACTCGACCGAAGCGAAAGCGCCGGGCAGCTTCGACGCGGCTTCGACCGCACCGAGAGTGAAGTAGGCGACCGCTTCGGCGCCGGACTCCTTGGCGCGCTTCACCGCTGCGTCGGACTCGTCCTGGGTCGGCATCGGGGCGAGCGGAATCTGCGCAGTGACTTCGAGACGTTCCACAGAGGCGCTGAGCAGGAAGTAGCCGAGATATTCGGCGCCGATCTGTGAGGGCGAGTCGTAGATGACCGCGACTTTGTGGTGACTTTCATTGGCCAGCCACGCCGCCATCAACGCCGGTTCGTCGGCCATCCCGCCGTTGGAGAGGTTGAATGCCCCGCGACCGACATACTGCTGGCTGCCGCACAAGGTGATCGTCGGTATGCCCCGGCGGCGCACTTCGGGGAGTACGACCAACGAGTTGTCGGTCGTCATCGGCCCCGCGATTCCGAGGACGCCCTGATCGGCGAGATGGTTCCACGCGTCGACGATGTGCTGACCGGATCGCCACGGCTGTCCCAGCGTCTCGCTGATGACGAGTTCCACCGGCCGATCGATGATCCCTGTCGATGTGCAGTGTTCCAACGCAAGCCGCAATCCGTCCACCCAGACGTCTGCTAAACCGGCATATCCGGGCAGGTCGGTCAGCACGCCGATACGAAAGGGCTCCTTCGTGAAATCGACGGTGGACAGCTGGTGTCGACCTACCTGAGCATTCATTGCCGCTCCATTCGGATGTATGTGGACAAGGCGATTCCTCTAGATAATGTCTATTCAGCGCTTCGGCGCCGTCAAGGGATCTGTCCGGTGAATTCGTCCATGCGCCCGGCTTGTCCTGCGGCCATGGCGATGTGGCGGAGCAGATTTCGCGTGCCGCGTGAGTTGTATCGATCCATGGTCGATGGGTGTCACGAGATCCGATATCGACTTGAGCGGAGCCGCGGAGTACTATGCGTCATAAAGTACACTAAATCAGCGCTGAGCCGTTCGATGTGAAGCGGATGAACTGCGGCCGCGTAGCCCGTGCAGCGCCGCACAGAAAGGGGCCAATCATGCCTTTGCAGGATCATCATCAGATTGTGTCGGTGGATGATCATTTGATCGAGCATCCTCGTGTGTGGCAGGACCGGTTGCCGGAGAAGTTTCGTGAGGCTGGGCCCCGGATCGTCGAGGTCGATGGGCAGCATTTGTGGTCGTATGACAACACGTTGTATCCGACGATCGGTTTGAACGCGGTGGCGGGCAAACCCATCGAGGAGTGGGGCACCGATCCGGTGCGCTACGAGGATATGATTCCGGGCTGCTATGACCCGGTGGCGCGGGTCAAGGACATGGACCTCGACGGGGTGCAGTCGGCGTTGTGCTTTCCGTCGTTTCCGGGGTTCGCGGCGGGGACGTTTCATCGGGCCAATGATCGTGAGCTGGCCTTGCTGTGTGTGAAGGCGTGGAACGACTTTTACATCGATGAGTGGTGTGCGACGGCGCCGGATCGGTTCATCCCGCTGGGGTTGTTGCCGATCTGGGATGTGGATGCCTGCGTGGTGGAGGCCGAGCGGGTGGCCGCGAAGGGGGCGCGCACGGTGTCGTTCCCCGATAGCCCGGTGCCGTTGGGTCTGCCGTCGTTTCACTCCGATCATTGGGACAGTCTGTGGCAGGTGTGCTCGGAGGCGGGGATGCCGCTGTCGCTGCATTTCGGGTCGGGTGGTTATGTGCCGGGGTTTTCGTTTTCGGGGATGAGCGCGTCGCAGGCCGATCTTGCTAAACAGGAGGTGTCGGCGCCGTTCGCGGTGGCGATTACGCTGTTTGCGACGAATCTGATGTGGTCCACGGTGGACTTGTTGTTCTCCGGGAAACTGCAGCAGTTCCCGAACCTGCAGATCTCGTTGTCCGAGGGCGGTATCGGGTGGCTGCCTTACATTTTGGAGCGCGCCGATTATGTGTGGGAGCGTCACCGCTACTACCAGCCCATCGATTTCGACACCCGCCCGTCGGATCTGTTCCGCCAACATTTCTGGGGTTGCTTCATCGATGACGAGCACGGGTTGGCCAACCGCCACACGATCGGCGTTGACCGCATCACCTTGGAGATCGACTTCCCGCACTCGGATTCCAACTGGCCCAACAGCCGCAAGCGCGCCGCCGAAGTGCTCGCCACCGTGCCCGACGATGAATGCGAAATGATCGTCGAGACCAACGCACGTCGCATGCTCAACTTCCCGCGGACGGGCGAGCCGCAGCTCGCTAACGCATAGCCGGAATAGGAGACCGAATGAGGGTTGAGGTGGATCCTGAGCGGTGTCGAGGACATGCGCGCTGCTTGACGTTGGCGCCGAATGCTTTCGAGTTTCTCGACTCGGAAGATCGGGCGGTGGTGAGCGACGGCGGAATCGCGCTCGAGGATGACGAATCGATCCGAAGAGCCGAACAGGAATGTCCCGAGCGGGCGATCACGATCTATGACCAAGGAGATGTGCGATGACGACTATCGACTCCGAAACCGACGGTGCCTCGACCGATCTCGACCACCATTCGGAGTACTTCCGGGAGAACAACTACGCGATCTACTCCGAATTTCGCGAGCGGTGCCCGGTTCTGCACTCGACGGCATGGGATGGGTTCTGGCTGTTCCTTGGGTATGACGCGATCGTCGACGCCGCACAAGATGCCGATTTGTTCGGCAGTGGCGTGGACAAGGCTGTTCCACCACTATCTCCAGATCCTTTGATCCCTATAGACATCGACGCGCCACTTCACGGTGCGTATCGTCGTATCGTCTTGCCGTACTTCTCTCCGGGCGCCGCAAAGCGTTGGAGGCCTATAATCCGTCAGCTGGCAACGGAGTTGGTTGACGACTTCATCGAGAGTGGCCGAGCCGACATCGTCCAGCAACTGACCACCCCATTGCCAGCGCGCTGGATTCTGCAGATGTTGGGTCTCGACGACAGCCGTTGGTCGGAATGGGTGCACTGGATCCATTCCACCATTCACGACCGCACGCACGACCCCGAGCGCGCCGGAGACGGCGTCATGAACATCTACTCCAGCATCATGGCCGCGATGGAGGATCGGCGGACCAATGGCTTCGGCGACGACCTGATCAGCATCATCTTGCAAGCCGAGGTGGAAGGCGCGCCCCTCACCGACGAGCAGGTGATCGGGTATGTGTTTCTGCTGATGCTCGGCGGTATGGACACGACGAGCGGCCTGACGGGTAATGCACTGGTTCGACTCCACGAGGATCCGGCATTGCGCCAGCAGTTGATAGACGATCCTGCGCTTCTCGACACCGCAACCGAAGAGTTCCTCCGGCACGATACTCCTACCCAGGGGCTGTACCGAATCGTCAAGCGCGACTGCGAGTTCCACGGCCAACAATTGAGTGCGGGGGACCGAGTGACCCTGATGTTCGCCTCTGGCAACCGCGATCCGAAGGTGTTCGACGAGCCCGAGGAGATTGACCTGACCCGTTCACCGAACCGCCACCTAGCGTTCAGCCTCGGCCCGCACCGTTGTCTCGGCTCCAACTTCGCCCGGGTGATGTTCCAGGAGATGATCTCAGAAATCCTCGAGCGGATCCCCGACTTCGCCATCGATGGCGAAGTGGTGCGCTTCGAAGACGCTGGAGACGTGTACGCCGTTCGCCACCTGCCGATCCGGTTTACGCCGGGTCCGCGGCATGCATCACGTCTGGGGTAAGGAGGTGTCACGAGTCGGTTTCTTCGGCGTCGGTCAAATGGGTGCACCAATGGTGTCGCGGCTGCTCGATCGCGGTCAGCATGAAGTCGTTCTCTATGCGCGCCGACCCGAGGTGTGCGAACCCTATGTCACGCGCGGGGCCCGTATGGCTGGCTCGCTCAAGGAGCTTGCGCGAGCGAGTGATGTGTTGATCGTGTGTCTGTTCTCTGATCTGCAGCTGCGCGAAACAGCCTTCGGCGACGACGGTTTCCTTGCCCATCTGCCCGAGGGTGCGATCTTCGTGTCGCACACCACGGGTAGTCCGGCGCTGATCTCCGACATCGCCCAGGCAGCGCCCCATGTTCGGGTGATAGACGGGCCCATCAGTGGAGACCCGGAAGATATTCTTCGGGGCAGGCTCACGGTCCTGTTGGGCGGGGAACCCGGCCCGGTCGATACTGCGCGTGACGTGGTGGGTGCTTACGCCGATCCCATCATTGCGACCGGTGCGCTGGGCAGCGCGATGCTGGTCAAGCTTCTGAATAACCTACTGTTCGCAGCGAATTCGCAATTGCTCGCGGATACAGCCGCAGCCGGAACAAAGTTGGGCTTGGATGAGGGGTCGTTACTCGCCGCGTTGAGTGCGTGTAGCGGCAGTAGCGCTGCCCTTCAGCGGGTGCGGCAGGTCGGCGGTCTTGCTCCGTTCGAGGGCCGCGTGACGCCGTATCTGCGTAAGGACGTCGCGACGGCGACAGCGCTGGCCGAGGAGATGGGTGTGTCGATCGACTTGGTGCGCGGTGTCGCGGAAAAAGGACCTCTGTCGGTGACGTGATTCCGCCCGGGGTGTCGGCGATTCAGGTTGTCAACTGCTTAGCGAGTTCGCGCTTGGCCACTTTGCCCAAACCGGTCAGCGGAAGTTCATCGAGTATGTACAGCCGCTCGGGCCACTTCTGCTTCATCAAGCCGCGGTCATCCAGAAACCGGCAGATCTCTTCGAGTGTGACATCGCGGTGCTTGGGTGATCGTTGGACGACCGCGCAGACGAGCTCGCCACGAATCTCGTCGGGCAGACCGAGCACGGCGACGGTGTCGATGAGCGGGTGTGCGAGTAGCTCGTTCTCGATCTCGGCAGGAGCGATGTTCTCACCTTTTCGAATGATCAGATCCTTCATCCGGCCGGTGATCACCAGCCGGCCGTCAGCCCGCAGGTATCCGGTGTCCCCGGTTCGGAGCCAGCCGTCCGACGAGAGAGATGCCGCCCATTGCTCACCGTCGACATAGCCGGGTGTCAGGACATCGCCGCGCACCTCGACCTCTCCCGTGGACGCGATACGGACTTCGGCGCCGGGGACCGGCCGGCCCGCACTGTTCGCCCGCTGCTCAAAGCTGTCCGACGCCTCGCTGGCGGTGACAGCGGGGGCTTCAGTCATGCCATAGCCGTGCAGCACGGGCACTCCGAGCACGCGTCTGACTTTCTCGTGTAGCTCTGGTGGACAGGGTGCACCGCCGCCGACCAGCATGCGAAGCGTCGGCACGACGGGAGCGTCGTCACCTGATGAGAGTTGAGCCGTGAGCAGCATCTGATAGAACGCAGTACTGCCACCGGTGAACGTCACTCGATTGGCTGCAAGCACTTTCGCGACGTCCGGGCCGATTTGCGGTAGTACCAGCACCGAGAACTTCCCGATAAGGGCGCACGAGAGATAGAAGATGCCACCAACATGTGCGATGGGAAAGTTGATGGTCCCAACGTCGTCGGGCGCGGATCCCAGGCCGAGCTGGTCAACGTAGCTACGAGCCGCGGTCAACAACGAGTCGTCGCTGTGTCGCACCCCTTTGGCGCGCCCGCTCGTTCCGGACGTGAAGAAGACCCATCGCGGGGAGTGCGAGGGGAAGTTCGGTGCAGCTTCCGATGGCTGGTCATCGGGCATAGCCCGCAATACAAGGAGGAAGTCGGAGGGCAGGCGAATCACGGGGGTATCCGCCGGTGCGTTGTGCTCTGTGGTCCGGTCAACGATCAATACGTCGGCGCCAGCGATGTCGAGTGCCTCCGCCACCTCA
>Ga0070686_100002099_pt1 | contig 10997 bp, 8 predicted proteins | sample KBSS23LmetaG_FD_65654 | JGI IMG/M metagenome (GOLD analysis project Ga0070686, IMG submission 65654) | Switchgrass rhizosphere microbial communities from Kellogg Biological Station, Michigan, USA - KBS S2-3L metaG | ecosystem: Host-associated > Plants > Roots > Rhizosphere ...
GTGACGAGCCCGTAGCGCAGGCCTTCAGGCCTGCAAAACGGCCGCGGGCAGCCCTGAAGGGCTGCGCTACGGTAATTGTGAAACGCGCTCTAACCTAAAGGGCTGCGCTACGGCGTGTTTGAAACGTGCGACTGCGCGGCGCGCGTGCGCGCATCAGGGACGAAGCGATCCTCGGTCGATCCGCCGCGCACTTTCAGGTATTCGCCGTAGGAGTCGGCGAACCGTGCGGTCTTGAGTTCGTCGCGGACCCGGCCCTGGTAGTAGTAGACAACGGGGAAATATCCCCAGGTCGGGCCTTCGTCGAGCAGCGAGAGCGCTTCGCCGCGCCGTGAGAGGCACAGGTCGAATTCCGAATCGGCCTGCGGCAGCGCGCCGGCCGCCAGGTAGGCGCGGCCGAGATCGAAGTGGCCGAACCAGGTGTCGAGCGTCGCGACCGAGTCGCTCAAAATCTTGATCGCGTCGCGCGGCCGGCCGTCGCCGAGCGCGATGACGCCTTCGATGATCTTGCCGTGCGCCTGCGGCTCGGCAGCCAGATCGGAGGCGAGCGTCCGCGCCAGCGCGCGCGCTTTGTCGACCGCGCCCGATTCGGCGTAGACCCGGGCCGCGAGGAAACGCACCGCCATCGACTGGCCGTTGGCGAGCGCCGCGTCGGCGGCGATGATGGCCGCCGTGCGGTCGCCCTGCGCCGCCCGGGCGTAGGCGACCGACGTGAGCTTGATGGCCGCCCGGTCCGCGTCCTTCGCCTGCAGATCGGCGGCCGCACCATCGCGGAGAATCCGCACCGCAGCGGAGTAGCGGCCGTCGTAGATCGCCAGATCACCGAGGCCCGATGCTTCGGCCGACGCTCCCTTCGCGCCCATCGCGCCGATCCGGTTGAACGTTTCGGTCGCCTCCGCGATCAGCCCGCGTCCCATCTGACTGTAGGCAAGGGCCTGCAGCGCGGCGGCGTCGGGCTGCGCCATCTGCTTCAGCTCCTCTTCCGCGGCGGCGAAATTGCCGCTGAGCGCCTTGAGCAGCGCCAGGTTGGTCCGCAGCGTGACGTGATTCGGCAGCATCCGGACCGACGACTCGAGCTCGTCGACCGCCTCGCGCAGCTTGCGGAGCTTCTGCAGGCAGCCGGCGCGCTGATTGTGCGCGGTCACGTCGGCCGGGTAGCGCGACAGCAGCTCGCCGTATTCTTTCGCGCACTGCGCGTTGTCGCCGATCAGGCGGTCGTAGTAGCCGCGCGTGCCGAGGCGTTCGCGATCGGTCATCCCGTCGAGGTAGCGGAGCGCCTCCTTGATGTACTTGTCGGCGTCGGCCATGCGACCCAGATTCCGCGACATGACGGCGAGCCCCTGGTAGCCGAGACCGAACGTCGGATCGAGCGCCACGGCTTTCAGATAGCTCTGGCGCGCGTCCTCCATCTTGCCGCGCGACTGCGCCTCGACCGCCGCGGCGTAGTGCGTGACCACGTCGAGCGAGCTGGCGGTGAGGCTCTTCATCGCAAACAATTGCGCCGACGTGGACGTCCGGTCGCCGAGCGCCTTGCGGATGGTCGCCGTCAGCGTGGTCGCCGTCGACAGCACGTCGTCTTTGTTCGCCGCGCGACCGCGGGTGGAGCTCACCACCCGACCGCTGACCGTTTCGAGCGCGGTGAATGCGATCTCATAGCCGCCGCCGCGCGGCTGAATCGATCCGCTGACCACGATCCCGAGTCCCTGTTTGAGCGCCAGGGCGCGGGCCGCGTCGGCGTCGAGCCGCTCCGGCGGCGCCACGCCGAGCTGGCGCGCGCGCGTGCGATCGTAGGCGCTGATGAAGCTCGCCCCCTCGAGTCCGCGCCGCACCGTCTGCGCGAGCGCGTTGGCGAACGTCGGATCGGTGGTCGAGTTCTCGACGTCGGCGACGACGACCGAGACCGGATCGTGCGGCGCATCGGGCAGCGGCCGCCACGTGAGCCACCAGGTCAGCGCGACCAGCGATAGCATCACCGCGATCGACGCCGCCACGAGCCGCTTGGTGAAGCGAGGCGGGATCACGATTGGACGGCCGGCGTCGTCGAGGCGCCCGAGCGCGACGGCGATCGCGGCGCCGCTCTCGTAGCGCTCCGCCGGATTGCTGGCCACGCACTTCATCACCACGGCGTCGAGCGCGTCCGGGATCGACGGATCGATCGTCCGCATCGGTGGCAGGCCGTCGGCAAAGCGCCGCCGCATGGCGTCGAGACGTGTCTCCGCCGTCACGACCGGCCGTGGCCCGGTGAGCATCTCGTACAGGATCAACCCGAGCGCGTAGACGTCGACCCGCGCGTCGACGCGGCCGACCGCCTGCTCGGGCGCCATGTACTCGAGCGTGCCGACGACGCGATCGTCGTGCGACGCATCGGCCGACGCAGAGATGCCGAAGTCCATGATCAGCGCGTGGCGATCGTCGTCGCCGCCAGTGACCATGATGTTGGCCGGCTTCAGATCGCGGTGGACGACGCCCGCTTCGTGCGCCGCCTGGAGACCGGCGGCGATTTCCCGGGCCAGCGGCAGCGCGCGGTCGACCGGCAGACGACCGCTCTCCCGGATCGCCGTCGCGAGGTCGACCCCCTTCACGTACGGCATCGTCAGGTACTTGACGCCGCCGATCTCGCCGAGATCGTGAATGCGGACGACGTTCTTGTGGGTGACCTGGCGGGCGAGGAGCAGCTCCTGCTTGAAGTGCTTTTCGGCGTCGGCGGATATCGGGCGCTGCGAATCGGTGCGGATCACTTTCAACGCGACCGCGACGCTCAGTTCGGCGTCCCACGCCTGGTAGACCGCGCCCATCCCGCCGATGCCGAGCAGCTTGATGATGTGATAGCGCGGCCCCAGTGATTGGCCGACGTGGAGCGGGCCGGTCGTTGCGAACGGGCTCAGCGCATGCGGCCCCGCGCCGGTCGCGGTACTGCCGCCGATCGTGAATGCCTGCGTCGCGATGATCGGATGCCCAGGCGCGCCGACCGGATTCGACGGCCCGAACAGGGCATCCGGCGGCAAACCGGTCGTGTCGATGGTCATGACCGCGGCCACAACCGCATTCGGATCGAGCGCCGCGCCGCATGCCGTACAGCGGCCGGATGACGCGGCCAGCGCTCCGCCGCACCGAGGACAGACCATATTCAAATTGGCAGGGACCGCCATTATCCCTGCCGCCGCGAAGCGAAGCCAGCGCAATCGGCTGCTGCGGGCATGACCGTAGCGGATCTGTCCACCTCGGCCATTAAGACGAGGCTTGGTCGCGCGTTCGTAGGAACTCGGTTAGCGGGCCGACAGCCGGTCCAGCAGTTCCTTCACGTGCCGCACGATCGCGTCCCGCATCGGACCGTAGCCCTTGTCATCCGGCACGTCGGACCAGTCGTCCGCCTTGCCGGAGCGACGGGCCTTGTCGGGCAGGGTGCATCCGATCGCAAAGATGTGCGTCGCATTCGCGACGTCGCCATCGCTGATTGCGCCAGGCTTGCCCGACGGAACAGCGACGCCGTCTTCCTTCAGGCCGGCGACGGCGCGAACTGACAGCTCGTCCTGCGGGCTCGTGCCGCGGAACGTGGCGCGGTATGGCAGCCCTCGTTCGGCCGCGAGCGTGTTGAAGTACGCCGTCGCGATGACGCTCTTCGCGGCGCCATGCTCGCACACGAACACGATCGACGGCGGCCTGCTCGTCGGCTGCGTCGACGGCTGGAATGCGATTAGCGCGAGCGCCGTCATTAATCGAAGCATGTGGTCATCCCCTCAGAGACGTCCCTGGGCGCGGCATCGCCAGGCCGTCATCAATGCACGTCGTAGACGCGAACCTCGGCCCGCTGGTTGCCGCGATGCGGCACCGCGAGGTAAAGACGTCCCTGCTCCGCCACGAACAGCGACGTGCGAGCCCCGGCAGCCGTGGCAACGTGGACGATCCGCGTGAACCGGTTGCCGCCCTGATCCTCGACGACGTCGATGAACCCGTCGCCGCCGCTGACGTAGACGCGCCTGCGCGCAGCGTCGTAGAAGAGATCGTCGGTATCGCCGACGATCTCGAACGAGGCACTCTCCTTCCCCGAGGCGGTGTCGAGGACGAGGACTCTCGCGGGTCGCCGACAGCCGATGAACACTCGATGGTTCGCTTCATCGAGCGACATCGGGTAGTTCGCTCTCGCCGTCAGCGCCCAGGTCGTCATCACCTTCATCGATGCCCGGTCGACGAGGGCAATCTGTTCCGCACTGGGGACGTTCACGAAGACGCGCGACCCTTCGCGCTCGAGCTGAAACGATTCCGGATGGCCGGCCAGCTTCACCTGGCCGATCAGCGTGCCCGCGGCCGGATCGATCGCGGCCAGCGCGCCGTCGCCGTATCCGACATAGAACCGCCTGGCCGCCGCGTCGTAGCGAACGTTGTCGGCATCGTCGCCAAGGCGAACCATGGCACCCGGTCGATAATCATCCGCAGTCAGCAACTGAACGCCCGCGCCCTGGCCGTTGGCGACGCCTACCGATCTCGTATCGGCGGCAACCGCAATGCCCTGCGGCTCGCGGAATCCCGGCAGGCTGCGCAGATGCAGCCCTCCCTTCACGTCGAGCACTTCAACCGTGTTGTTGCCAAGCGCCGCGACATACAGGCGCTGCGTTGCCGGATCAAACGCGAGATGGTCGATACGACCTTCGACGTGTGGAAGCTCGATGGCGCGGACGAATGTCAGCGGTTCCGGTGACGCGCCGACCTGAATCGTCACCGCGCCGAGCACCAACACGACGACGCCAACACGCATAGTGACCTCACGAGGACAATGGCAGCGTGATCCGAAAGGCGGCACCGGCGTCGGTGGGCACGAGCGAGACCTCGCCGCCGTTGGCCTCCACCGCCCACCTGGCGATGGCCAGGCCAAGTCCCGTTCCGCCCATCCCACGGGAGCGGCCTTCATCGACGCGATAGAACCGGTCGAAGATCCGCTCCCGATGTTCGGCTGGAATCCCCGGTCCCTGATCGGTGACCGTGAGCGCCGCTTCAGTCGTGTCGGCGCGGACGGTGATGGCGATCGGCGATCCGTGCGGCCCGTACTTGATCGCGTTGTCGACCAGGTTGGTGATCGCGTCTCGCAGGACGAGACGATCGCCGCGCACGGCGACGCGCCGCGGCGCATCGACCTGCAGGTGCTGACGACGCTCCTCGGCGAGAATGGCCAGCGACGCGGCCACGTCACGAGCGAGGTCGGACAGATCGAGTGGCTCTGGCGACAGCCGGATCGTCCCGGCATCGCCGCGCGACAGCTGCAGCAACGTGTCGACGAGCCGCGTGAGCCGGTCCACCTCTTCGAGCATCGAGCCGATCGCTTCCTTGTATTCGGCCGGCGTTCGTGTTTCGCCGAGCCCAAGCTCACCGATACCGCGGATCACCGACAGCGGTGTCCGCAGCTCGTGAGAGGCGTCGGCAGTGAACCGGCGCAGCTGATCGAAGGACGCCTCGAGGCGAGCGAACGTGTCGTTGATGACGGCCGCGAGCCGGCCAATCTCGTCGTGTGCGTTGGCGACCGACAGGCGTTCGTGCAGCCGCTCGGCGGTAATCCGGCGCGCGTCGGCGGCAAGATGATCGATCGGCGTCAGGGCGCGACGGGCGAGCACGTAACCGCCGGCGCCGGCGAGACCGACGATCAGCGGCAGCCCGAGCACGAGAACGACCAGGATTTCGTCCAGCTGCTGCTCGATGTGTTGCGCCGGGGTCAGCTCGACGCCGGCTGTCTCTACGTGCTCATCCAGTTCGAGCTGCTCGTAGAACTCGTGGCGAACCGCGACGTAGGTCGCGCCGGCGTAGACGATCAGCGTCAGCGCGAGCACGCCGGTGTACCACGCGGTCAGCCTGACGCGGATCGACGCCGTCGACCACCACCGCGTCATGGTTCGCCTTCGCGCATGACGAAGCCGACGCCGCGGACGGTGTGAATCAGCCGGGCGGCGCCTTCCGGATCGACCTTTCGCCGCAGCCGCGCCATCTGCACGTCGATGACGTTGTCGAGCGGCGTGGCGCGACGCGGCTCTTTCCACACGTCCCGCGCCAGCATTTCGCGCGACACGAGGTGGCCCTGGTGGCGCAGCAGGTATTCGAGCAGCTCGAACTCGCGGGCCGTGAGATCGATCGGCCGGTCGGCGCGGAGCACGCGGCGGGCGACGAGATCCAGTTCCAGGTCGCCAACCTTGAGGCGGAAGACCTCGGACGAGCGTCCCCGGCGAAGAAGGGCGCGGATCCGCGCGAGCAGTTCCGGCAGCGCGAACGGCTTGACCAGGTAATCGTCGGCGCCGAGATCGAGGCCGAGCACGCGGTCGTCGACGCCGTCGCGCGCGGTCAGAATGAGGACCGGCGCTTCGATGCGGCGCTGCCGGAGCGTCTGCAGGATCTCCAGTCCGCTCCGCCCCGGCAGCATCAGATCAAGCACCACCAGATCGAAGAGCTCCGCGTTGGCGCGGTAGAAGCCGTCCTCGCCAGTTGCGGCGACGACCACGTCGTAGTGCTCCGCCTGCAGCGCCGACGACAGCACCTGCGCCAGCTTGCGCTCGTCCTCGACGATCAACACCCGCACCACGTCGCATGTTACCGGCCGGCGCCGGCTTCGAATCTGACTTTTGTGTCAGAAAAGCCGGCCTTCGCGTCGGCGTCGAACGGCAGCGTCAGCAAGCCGGGAAGCGGCGCGTCAGCGAGTCGCCGGGCGTCGTCGAGTCCGTAGACGACGGTCTCGGCGCGAGAGGCGGGCGTGTAGGTGCCAAGCAGCCGGTCATAGAGCGTCAGCAGGTTGGCGTAGTTGGAATTGGTTTCCGACATCTGACGTGAGTGGTGGATCTTGTGCACGTTGGGCGTGACCCACACGAGCGACAGCACGCGGTCGAGCGGCGCCCACAGGCGGATGTTCCCGTGCTCGATGACGCCGTTGGTCGCTTGCAGGAGCCGCTGGATGACGACCGCCTGTGCCGGCAGGCCGAGGATCCAGATCGGAACGATGGCGAACAGGAATCGCCAGACGGTCTCGACCGGGTGGGTGCGATACGTCGTGGTGACGTCGACGAACTCGTCGCTGTGGTGGACCCGGTGAAAGCGCCACATCGGCGGCCACATGTGCATCGCACGATGCGACAGATAACCAATTGAGAAGTCGAGGATCACGATCCCGACGAGCACCTGGATCCACATCGGCCAGCTCGAACCGGCAAGCAGACCCGCTGGCCGCAGCCACACCGCCGCGAACGCGGCGACCGACGCGAGCAGCCAGTTCGAGATGAACGACACCGCCGTCAAGCCGAGGTTGGCGGCTCGGCGAGGATGTTTCCAGGGCTTCGCCATGAACATCGGCACGGCGGTCTCGATCAAAGCGGCTGCGGCCATCACCGTGAGAATGACGCCAACATTAGTCAGAAAATCGCGTAGTGACATCGGCCCTCCTCTTTCCTCAGCCATCGTAGGGGGCCGAACCTCGACCGCAACTGACGAATGCCTGATCTTTCTGTCAGGATCGCCAAACGCCGTCGGCGTGACGGACAATGAACGAGTGAGAGGCGCGTAATTGCAAACGCACCCGTGGGAGAAATCGCAATGATGATCAAGTGGTGGGCTGCCGTTTCGATCGTGGCCGCCGCGGTGCTGTGCGTGCCGACGTCCGCGGGCGCGCAAGACGTCCCAGCGGAATACCAGCAGGTCCTCTCGACGCTCGGCAAACAGGGCGATTTCAAGGACGGCGTGCTGAAGGTGAACATCCCGCGCAACGACGTCAAGGTGACGGTGGCCGGCGTGGCCACACCGACGCCGTTCGGGTTTGGCGGATGGGTGGCGATGACGAAGGGCGACGGCGGTCACCAGGTGCTGATGGGCGATCTCGTGCTCCTCCAGGACGAGGTCAACCCGGTGATGTCCGCGCTGCTCGAGAACGGCGTCGACGTCACCGCGCTGCACAATCATTTCTTCTGGGACGAGCCGCGCATGTACTACATGCACGTGCACGCTCACGGCACGGCCGCCGAGCTCGCGCAGAAGCTGAAGCCGGCCCTCGCGCTGATTGGCAAACCGACGGGAAACGCCGCGCCGCCGGCGCCTGCACCGGCTGCGGCCGCGCAGAACGCCTTGAATACCGCGAAGCTTGCCCAGATCGTCGGCAGCCAGGGTGAGCAGAACGGGACGGTCTACAAGTTCACGCTCGGACGCAACGATCTCAAGGTCGTCGAGATGGGCGCGACCATCAACGCGCGCATGGGCCTGAACACGTGGGCGGCCTTCACGGGCACGAACGAGAAAGCGGCCGTTGCCGGCGACGTCGCGATGCTCGAGAGCGAAGTGACGCCGGTGTTGAAGGCGCTGCGCAAGAACGGCCTCGACGTCGTCGCCATTCACCACCACATGACCGCCGATCGGCCGATGATCATCTTTCTCCACTACTGGGGAACCGGTCCGGCCGAGAAGCTGGCGACCGGCTTCAAGGCGGCGGTGGACGAACTGGGCAAGCACGGATCGGCGACCTCGTCGCGCTAGCCTGGACCAGCGACCGACAACGGGCAACGAAAGCGAATGTTGGACGCGCTGCCGCCCTGGACACGAGTGCGTACCGGCGGAGTCGTGCTGCTGGTGCTCGCGGCGGCTCACGGCGCCTTCGCGCAGGACGCGCCGCCGTCGCTCCGCGCCGGATCGATAGCCACCAGGATCATCGTCGACGGCCAGCTCACGGAAACGGCGTGGGAATCGGCCGACGCGATCGAGGATTTCCGCCAGACCGATCCGGTCGAGGGCGCGGCCGCGTCGGCGCACACGCGGGTACAGGTGCTTGCCGACCGGCATTCGATCGTGATCGGTGTGGTCTGCGACGAGCCGGATCCGACGCGGATCGTCAGCTTCAGCGTGCAGCGTGATGCGATCCTCGACTCGGAAGATCACATCCGCATCGTCGTCGGACCGTTTGCCGACGGCCGCTCAGGTTACGTGTTCGCCGTCAATCCGACCGGCGCACGCTACGATGGCCTGATCAATCCAGGCGGAGAGGACGTCAACGCCGATTGGGACGGCATCTGGGAAGCGGCGACGGCGAAGTCGCCGACCGGCTGGAGTGCCGAGATTCGCATTCCGATCCTGACGCTGGCGTTCAAGCCCGGCCTCCACGAGTGGCACTTCAACGTCGAACGACGGATCCAGAGACGGCTCGAAACCGATCGCTGGGCCTCTCCGAACCGGCAGTATCAGATCACGCAGACGAGTCAGGCGGGGCTGCTCACCGGCCTTCCGGATTTTGATCTCGGCGCGGGGCTGACGATCCGCCCGGCGATCACGAGCGGCGGCGGCATCCCGGCGCCTGATGCGGGCGTGGAGCGCGATTTCCAACCGAGCCTCGACATCAACCAGCGGATCGGCGCGAACGTCCTCGCCTCGGGCACCGTCAACACCGACTTCGCCGAGACGGAGGTCGACGCACGGCGGACGAACCTGACCCGGTTTCCGCTGTTCTTTCCCGAGAAGCGGACGTTCTTCATCGAGGGCGACGACATTTTTTCGTTCGGCCTGGGCCTCAGCGAAGACGTGATTCCGTACTTCAGCCGACGCATCGGCCTGGTCGACGGCTTCGAGGTCCCGATTCTGGCCGGCGGCAAGGTCAACGGCCGCATCGGCAACACCAATTTTGGCGGCGTCGCCGTCGGCACAGGATCGAAGGCCGGCGTGGTCGACGGCTCGACGTTCATGGGCGTCGGCCGGGTGAAACACAACCTGTGGCGCGAGTCGTGGGTCGGCGCGATCGCCACCGTCGGCGATCCGCTCGGCCGACAGGGCAGCTGGCTGGGCGGAGGCGACTTCACGTACGCGACGTCCAGGTTCCGGGGCGACAAGAACTTCCTGGTCGGCGTGTGGGGCCTGGCGACCGGACGCGAGGACCTGGGCAAGGACGCGACGGCCGCGGGGTTCAAGATCGATTACCCCAACGACCTCGTCGACACGGCCGTGACCTACAAGCGGATCGGCCGCGACTTCGATCCCTCGATCGGATTCGTGCCGCGCGCGGCCGTCCAGTTGTGGAGTGCTGCGGCGAACTTCAGCCCACGGCTCGCACGAGGGCCGATTCAGCAGATGTTCTTCGAGTTCGAGCCGACGCTCGCCGCCGACCTGTCCGGGCAGTGGGAGAGCTACCGGGTGTTCTGGGCGCCGGTCAACTGGCGCTTCCGCAGCGGCGACCGCGTCGAGTTCAACGCGGTGCCGGTCGGCGAACGTCTGACCGATCCGTTCGAGATCGCGGCCGGCGTCGTGATCCCGGCTGGATCGTACGAGTGGATGCGGTATCGCCTCGAAGCCGGCACGGCGAAGAAGCGCCGCGTCTACACGCAGCTGACGTGGTGGTTTGGCGATTTCTACAACGGCACGCTCGATCAATACCAGTGGACCGGCGCCTGGAATCCGAAGCCGATCGCGACCGTGGAATTCTCCGGCGAGCACAATGTCGCCCGGCTGGCGACGGGAGATTTCACGCAGACCGTCGCGGGTACACGGCTGCGCATCAACATCTCGCCGGATCTATCGGTGTCGAGTTACGTCCAGTACGACACCGACACCGAATCGGTCGGGACCAACACCCGCCTGCGCTGGACCTTCCGCCCGGTGGCCGACCTCTTTGTCGTCTACAACCACAACGTGCGCTCGATCCTCGAGCGATGGCGGCTCGACTCGAATCAGCTGCTCGTCAAGCTGCAGTACGCCTTCAGGATGTAGCGTTCCTGCGCGAACGAGCGGTTTTCGATTCAACGTCGCGCAGCCCTCCACAGCGCCTTTCAAATTACCGTAGCGCAGCCCTTGACGGCTTCCCGCGGTTTCAAAATTACCGTAGCGCAGCCCTTCAGGGCTGCCCGCGGCCGTGTGCAGGCCTAAAAGGCCTGCGCCACGCGTGGCCCGCGTCGATCGCGAAAATGCTCGTGCGTGACACAGAGTTTCAAAATTACCGTAGCGCAGCCCTTCAGGGCTGCCCGCGGCGGCGTTGCAGGCCTAAAGGCCTGCGCTACGCGTAGCTC
>Ga0070686_100002100_pt1 | contig 10988 bp, 8 predicted proteins | sample KBSS23LmetaG_FD_65654 | JGI IMG/M metagenome (GOLD analysis project Ga0070686, IMG submission 65654) | Switchgrass rhizosphere microbial communities from Kellogg Biological Station, Michigan, USA - KBS S2-3L metaG | ecosystem: Host-associated > Plants > Roots > Rhizosphere ...
GTCTCCGGTGCCTATACACACATCCAAGCCAAATACATCAACTTTTCGGACCGGACCGCTGTAGGATTCATCGCTCGGGATGGCAAAAACGTACCTAACGTGCCGACCGATATTTTGAATTTGAAGGTCGAGTATGATCACCTCCCGACGGGATGGGGCGGGTGGCTCGAAGGCAACTATTTCAATAGCTACTTCTTGAACAACAGCAACACGTTCGGCATTCCTTCCTATTTTATCGGGAGCATGAACATCCACAAGAACGTCGAGATCAACAATCGCTGGGTTCGGTTTGCCAAATTCTTTCTCCAATTGGACAACATCGGCAATATGAAATATGCGGCCTCCGGCCAGGTCATCGGCGGCGAAACGACGGCCGCCGCTGCCACTCAACAGGCATTCTTCGCCGGATACGGTCGAGCGATCTACGGTGGTGTGACCCTGGGACTGTTCTAGCCGGTTGTTCTGGAATCATCTTGAGGGACGATGCTCGCGTTGATTTCACTGCCAACCCACTTTATAGTTGGATCAGATTCTCACATTGTCCCGGAGCGTTCTCTTGACGGCACCCGCACGACCACTGCTCGTTCTGGCGATCCTCATCGTGTCGGGACTGCTTCTCGCTCAGACTCTTAGTGCCGCAACATCCGCTTCCGACAAGCGTGCCGTCGAGCAGGCGACGGAATTGTGGAAGTCCGGAGATGCAGATGCCGCCATCGCGTCTTTGCAGAAATCGACGGAGTCCGGCGGGACCGCCGAAGCCTATTACCTGCTCGGGCAAATCTACTTCAAAGCCAAGAAGAAACCTCGGGAAGCGGCCGAAGCCTTCACATACGCGCTTAAGTTGAAGCCGGCCTATCCCGATGCGCTCAATGATTTGGCCGAAGTGTATCTGGCTCAGGGGAAGACACTCGAGGCCGAGCAAACGCTCAAGCGGGCCATCGAGGTGGATCCGAAGCACGAGGAATCCTACCTCGATCTCGCCCGGTTGTACGAAAGCCGGCACGACATTCCCGCAGCGATGCAGGTGTATCAGCGCCTCCTTGCTGTGCGTCCTGCCAGTGCCGACGGACTCTTCGGACTAGCCATCCTGCAGGAGGGACAAGGCAACAATGACGCCGCCCGGGAGCTACTGGCCCGACTCACGAAGAGCCATCCGAAGCACGCCGACGGATGGTATCAGGCGGGCCGTTTAGCGGAACGGAACAACGACCTGCTGGAGGCCGCCTATGCCTATCGGCAGGCCATCGCCGCGAAGCCGGACCTCGTCGATGCGCACTTCAACCTGGGATTCATCCTTCGGAGCCAGAACAAGCCGAGTGATGCGGAGCGGGAGTTTCTCGAAGTCGTTCGCTATCGGCCGGAATATGCCGAGGCGCATATGAATCTTGGGGTGATTTATACCAGCATGAACAAGCTGGAAGAGGCGGAAGAGGAATATGAGAAAGCCGTTGCCCTCAAGCCCGACTACGCGGAGGCTCACTACAATTTAGGAGTGTTCTATGAGCTGCATCGCAAGGACATGCCGCGCGCGCTCGCGCAGTATCACAAATATCGGAATCTGGGCGGGCGGGACGATCGTGTGGAACGGATCATAGGCACGGCCGGACGGTAGTCGGCGGGTTTGCGGCCTCGCGCGTGCCACATGGAAGCGTGGCCGGGTCCGGAAACTCCCGGTGAATCACAATGAACCGACCTTGGGACTGAGTCCGGTCGGTGCCAGGTCCTTCCGAGAGATCGAACGGGAGTTGTAAGCCCCGATCCTGGTGCCCTCCTTCAACCGTCTCGCGTTCCGCACGTCACCACCGAAAACCACCGATTGCCCTCGATCAGGAGCGGCCTTCACGTGAAGAAACGCGACCGGATGGCGGATGTCCCTTTTACGGACTGTTGGGTCGTCGCGCACCCGACCAAGAGAAACCAAGACTGATCGCGCGGCACCACAAGAAGACGAGCGCACGACGGCGAATTATGACAAACAGCAAAGTGCCTCCGGTATTCGCTATAATGGCCTGTCAATGGAATGCGAGGAAAGGAGCGGGAATGGGCATGATTGCACGCTGGATCGGGGTGATGGTGATCGTAGGAATGTTGAGTTCCGCCGTCCTGTTGCCATGTCTGGACAACGCGCTGGCGGCAACCCCCGAGTTAAAGGGGAAGTATGAAGTTCTGAAAGACGAACGTTCGACGCACCAGCCGGGAAAGGTCAAGCTGGTCGAGTTTGCGGATTTCTACTGCCCGCACTGTCATCATTTTGACGGCGAAGGCCTCCCGATCCTGGAAAAAGAATTCGGGAAGAAGCTCGAGACGACTATGGTCGGCTTTCCCGTCATCAAGGGGAAACTGCCGACTCCGTTCGACATGTACGAGCAGGCCAAGATCATGGGCAGGGGCAATGAAATGAAGAGGGTGCTCTTTCGAACGATTCACCAGGACAAAGTGACCGGCGTTCTGGACCGCTCCATACGGGAGATGCTCATCAGGGAAGTCGGGCTCGATCCCAAGGCCTTTGAAGAGGGGATGGCAAGCGGAAAGCCGGCTCAACTCTTCGAGGAAGGCAGGAAATGGGGAGAGCGCATCAAGCTTCAACAAACGCCCACGATTCTCCTGGACGGCAACATCAAAGTGGAAAAAATCGACCCGGACAATCTCAAGCTCGTGATTCAAAGCATCCTTGATGCGGACGGCAAGAAGTGACGGGGGACTGTGGCGATCGATCCTATTTGCGGCATGACCGTCGATCCTGCGACGGCTGCCGGACAATACGACTATAAAGGCGTCACCTACTACTTTTGCGCCACGTCCTGCCTTGAGACCTTCAAAACCGACCCGGAGCAGGCCCTGCGACCCAAAGGGTCTGGCCTCATCACCCTCGGGAAGAAGAATCCTCTACCGATGATGCCTGCCGCGCCTCCCCTGGAGGGCGGACACCTCGATCCCGTCTGCGGAATGACGGTGCGACCAGAAAGTGCGGCCGGTTCCTACCTGCATGAGGGCAAGACCTACTATTTTTGTTCACCGGGCTGCCTGTCGAAGTTTCGTCAGGATCCCGCGTCATTTCTGATCCCGCCGGATCAGCGCGCCACGAAAACGCCGGTCGTTCCAGCCGGCTCCGCCGTGGAATACATCTGTCCCATGGATCCGGAAGTCGTCAAGACTGAGCCGGGGGCCTGCCCGATCTGTGGAATGGCGTTAGAACCAAAAATCGTGACCTTGGAGGACAGGCCGAATCCTGAATTGCTCGATATGACGAGGCGTTTGTGGGCCAGCCTGGGCCCGGCGCTGGTCGTGACAATCCTGGCAATGAGCGACATGATCTCGACGCTTCGCGTGGTCAATGGCCCGGCAAAAAACTGGATTCAACTGTTGTTGGCCACGCCCGTCGTCCTTTGGGGGGGCTGGCCGTTTTTTGAGCGCGCGTGGGTTTCGATCGTCCAGCGTGCGCCCAACATGTTCACGCTGATCGGTCTCGGGACCGGCGCGGCCTATCTTTATAGTGTGCTGGCGACCATTGCCCCGGCCATCCTCCCGGCTTCCTTTCATGCACATGACGGATCGATTGCCGTCTACTTTGAAGCCGCAGCCGTCATCACGGTCCTGGTGTTGCTGGGGCAGGTCTTGGAACTGCGTGCGCGCGGCCAAACCACTTCCGCGATGAAAGCCCTGCTGCGCCTGGCGCCGAAAACGGCCAGACGTGCAGAGGAGAACGGTCAAGAGACGGATGTGCCGGTGGAGCAGGTGCGCGTGGGCGACCGCCTCCGAGTCCGTCCGGGCGAGCGGGTTGCTGTGGACGGTGTCGTGGTCGAAGGGACGACGGCAGTTGATGAATCTATGATGACGGGGGAATCTCTGCCGGTTGAAAAGGCGCCTGGCGCCCCGGTGACCGCCGGGACAATCAACGGTGCCGGCAGCATCCTGTTCCGGGCCGAGCGGATCGGACGCGACACGCTGCTTGCCCGCATCGTGCAGATGGTCAGCGACGCGCAACGAAGCCGGGCTCCCATCCAACGGATCGCCGACCGTGTCGCCGGCTATTTTGTCCCGGCCGTGGTGGCCGTCTCGCTCGTGACCGCGGTTGCCTGGGGGTTGTGGGGTCCTGAGCCCAAGCTGGCCTACGCGCTGGTCAATGCGGTAGCGGTGCTGATCATCGCCTGTCCCTGCGCCTTGGGGCTGGCGACGCCTATGTCGATCATGGTGGGGACGGGACGCGGGGCGACTGCCGGGGTCCTGATCCGAAAAGCAGAAGCTCTCGAGGTGCTGGGCAAGGTAGATACCTTAGTGTTCGATAAGACGGGAACGCTTACGGAGGGGAAGCCCAAGCTGGTGTCGATTCGCTTCGTACCGCCCTGGGGCGACGCGGAGGTCTTGCGCCTCGCAGCCAGTCTCGAGCGCCGCAGCGAACATCCGGTCGCCGCGGCGGTCATTGCCGGTGCCGAGCAGCGGGCGCTGACGCGAGGAGCGGTGAAGGATTTTCGTTCGATCACGGGCTACGGGGTCACCGGCATGGTCGACGGGCATACGGTTGCGGTCGGGACCTCCGCGCTGCTCCATGAACAGTTGCATGTCACAGATCCTGGGCTGGTCGTGCTGGAAGAGGAGGCGGCGCGGCTACGAGCAGAGGGGCAGACGACGGTGTTTGTTGCCGTTGACGGTAAAGCGGCCGGACTGCTCGGCGTCGCGGATCCGGTGAAAGCCTCGACGCCCGAGGCGGTCCGGCTGCTCAAGGAACAGGGTGTGCGGATGGTCATGGTCACGGGCGATCATCAACTCACTGCGGAGGCCGTTGCCAGGCAGCTCGGCATTACGGACGTGCACGCGGGGGTGCTCCCCGAGAAGAAGGGACAGATCGTCGCAGACCTCAAATCACAAGGGCGTGTGGTCGCCATGGCTGGCGACGGCATTAATGACGCGCCGGCGCTGGCGCTGGCCCATGTGGGGATCGCGATGGGGACCGGGACCGACATTGCCATGGAAAGCGCAGGCATGACCCTGGTCAAGGGCGACCTTCGCGCACTGGTTCGAGCCATTCGGCTGAGCCGGGCCACCATGACGAACATCCGTCAGAATCTCTTTTTCGCGTTTGTCTATAACCTGGCAGGCGTGCCGATCGCGGCCGGCGCGCTGTATCCCATCTGGGGCCTCTTGCTTAGTCCCATGGTCGCCAGCGCCGCCATGACCTTCAGCTCCGTCTCTGTCATCGCCAACGCACTTCGTCTGCGGCATGTAGATTTATGAGTGCGTCCTCGCCGCCTCCATGCTAGGCTACGACGTTTCTTCAAGCCTCACGCACACTTCTGAGAGAAAGGTTGTTATGTCAGCTGCGGTTCGTTTTTCGGTCAGAGTGATTGCCGCAGGCATGCTCGCCCTCTCCTTCGCTTATTCAGCCGAGGCGTCCGGCCGACTGATTCCGGTCGCCGGCGGCAACGATCTTCAGAATCAAGTCAGGGCCACGGCGTCGAAAGTGATCCCTGCCGTGGTCAGCATTGCATCAACCGTGATGGTACGCGATCAGGCGTTCAGCGATGAAACGCTGCCGTTCGGCTTGTTCAAGGAACCGCCCGCCCGGCGCCAGTACGGCCAGGGCTCCGGCGTCATTGTGTCTCCCGACGGGTACATCATCACGAATAATCACGTCGTCGCCGATGCCGTCGATGTGGAAGTGATTTTGGCCGACCGCCGGCAGTTCAAGGGCAAGGTCGTCGCCACCGATCCGAAAACCGACGTGGCGGTCGTCAAGATTCAAAGCACTAACCTCCCCATCGTGCCCTGGGGCGATTCCAGCATTCTGGCCGTCGGGGATTTCGTGTTGGCGATTGGAAATCCGCTGGGGCTGAGCCGGACGGTGACCTTTGGTATCGTCAGCGCCGTCGGGCGGGCAGATGTCGGCGTCGCCGATTTCGAGGATTTTATTCAAACCGATGCGCCGATCAATCCCGGCAACTCCGGCGGAGCGCTCGTCAATACGAACGGGGAACTCGTCGGCATTAACACGGCGATCGCCAGTCCCACCGGAGGAAGCGTCGGCGTCGGATTTGCCATCCCCAGCAACATGGCGCGGACCGCGATGCAAAGCCTCATTAAGACCGGCCGGGTCGTGCGGGGATTTCTGGGCGCCTCCACGCAGGACGTCACGCCGCTGTTGGGAAAAATCTTCAAGCTCCCCGATGTGAAGGGGGCGATTGTCACGGACTTGCAGCCGAAAGGATCAGCGGAAAAGGCCGGGTTGAAGCGAGGAGATGTCATCGAACGGTTCGACGGCCGCGATGTCATGGACAGTGGGCATCTGCGCAATCTCATGGCTGCCGCCGCGATCGGCAGCAAACATCGGCTCGATCTCGTCCGGGACTACAAGACGGTTCAAGTCGAATTGATCGTTCAGGAAGCTCCACGGGATCGCGCCAAGAAAAGTCAGACGGCCGCTGCGACGGCTTCGGGCGCGCATCCTCTGTCCGGTGTGGTGTTCGACGACGTGACTCCCCCGCTGGCCCGCCAGATGGATCTTCCCGTCAACAGCGGCGTCGTTGTGACCGATATCGAGGAAGGCAGTTCGGCGGAATCCTCCGGACTTCAGCCCGGCGATATCATCCTGGAATTGAATCGCCAGCCCATCCCGAACTTTTCAACGTTTCAACGCCTTGCCGATCCGATGAAATCGAACGATCTCGCCCTGTTGTTGGTCAACCGGCAGGGGACCATTCTCTATATCCCGGTGCGTGGAGAATAGAGCGCTGTGTTGCCGGGTACGGTCAGGCTGCCCGCCGGTTGTGGCGGGCGATCCTGGCTCCTTGCTTTCCTAACGCGGTCCTCGTGCGTTTGGGCAGATGCGCAATCGTCCGCTTGCGGGTCGCGGCTGTTGCGGCTTTCTTGATGTTTCGGCGTGCGGCGGCTCGCTGCGTGGGTGTCGTCATCGTGCTCTCCTTCCTTGCGATCCTCCCGGCACACTCCATTCAACTCTGCTCATAATGGCTGAGGCGGTGCGAGCTGACAGCTAGTATTTGCCCCAAAATTCACGTCGCCTCGTCCCGCGTGACGACCGCGCACCGTCCGGCCAAATGCGAAAGGCAACGGTTGACCGGCCGGCGCAGGAGTGCTATCAAAATGAAATTCGTGCTACCACGGAGGGACTCATGGCCAAACTCGTCAGATTCGGGGTGTCGTTGGACGACCGATTGCTCAAGGAGTTCGACCGCCACATTCAGCGGCGAAGATATACAAACCGATCTGAGGCCCTTCGCGACCTGATCCGGAACAATCTGGTCGGACAGGAATGGGATGAGAACAAAGCGACGATCGGCACCATCACGTTCGTCTACGATCACCATGTGCGGGATCTGACGGCCAAGCTGACCGACATTCAGCACGAGTATCAAGGTCAAATTCTCTCAGGAATGCATGTGCATCTCGATCACGACCATTGTCTCGAGGTCCTCGTGGTCAAGGGGAAGGGAGCCCAAATCCGGCAGGTGGCGGACGCGATTCTCAGCGTGAAAGGCGTCAAGCACGGCAAGCTGGCGATGACGACCACGGGGGCCGGGATCACGTGATCTCTCGCCAACGGTTGCGACGGTCGATGGCATGTGTTGTCCTGTGTATCTCGTCCTCGACCCAGGTCTTCGCACATGACCCGGATGCGGAAGTCCTTGAGGTTCCGGAAGTATCGGTGATCGCGGAAAAACCTGTCGCGTCGTCCTCTCAACAGTTCATTCCCGACAAGGAAATTCTCCTTCAGCCGCAGGGCCGGCCGGCCCAGGTGCTGCGGCTGATCCCCGGTTTCGTCGCAGTCGAACACTCAGGGGGGTCTGGGAAAGCCGATCAATATTTTCTACGAGGTTTCGATGCCGATCACGGCACCGATGTCGCGTTTTTTACAGACGGATTGCCGATCAATTTCCGTTCGCATGCTCATGGGCAGGGCTACTCCGACTTAAGCTTCATCATCCCTGAAACGGTCGAAGGACTCGACGTGTATAAAGGCGCTTATTTGCCGGAGGTGGGTGACTTTAATACGGCAGGAGCGGTGAATTTTCGAACCCGTGACGTGGTGAAGGAGGGTGTCGCGCAAGCGGCCGGAGGACAGTTCGACACGCAGCGGTATCTGCTCATGTTCTCTCCGACGAAAGACAAGATTCGCACGCTCGTTGCCGGCGAGGCGTACTACACCAATGGGCCATTTCTCAACGACAATCGATATTTTCGAGCGAATTTGCTCGGGAAGGCGACCACGAATCTCTCCAGCCGTGACGAATTGAGCTTCATCGCCACGTTTCAGCAATCCCAATGGAACGCATCGGGAGAAATCCCGCTCCGGGCAGTCAGCGACGGCGCACTGGATCGCTTCGGGGCCATTGACCCCTCCGAGGGCGGCAAGACCCTTCGTACGACGGCCAGATTGAATTACCACTACGATACGTCGTCAGGTGGACAATTCTTCGCGAACGCATATGCCCAGTACTATAAGTTCGACCTCTTCACGAATTTCACATTTTTCCTCAACGACCCAGTGAACGGCGACGGGATTCAACAACACGACAACCGGGTCATGTATGGCGGCGACGTCGGCTACAAGCAGCGCGCCGAGGTGTTCGGGATGCCGAGTATCGGCACCATCGGTTTTCAAACCAGGGTGGATGATATCCACGCCCGATTGGGGACGCAGGTCATGCGAAATCCATTGGGCACCACCACGGATAGCGACATCCTGGAAGCCTCCTACGCGCCCTATATCAAAGCCGAACTGCAGCCGCTTCCATGGATGCGATTGTCGGGCGGCCTGCGCACCGAGCTGTTTACCTTCGATGTTCAGAACCGTTGCCAGGATTGTACGAAGCAGCCAGCCGGGCGGACGACATCGGGCATCGTGCTTCCCAAAGCCAATCTCATCCTAGGGCCCTGGCTCCGGACCGAACTCTTTGCCAACTATGGCGAGGGCTACCACAGTAACGATGCACGGTCCGCCGTGACTCCCGGCTCCTCACCGCTCGCGAGAGCCAAGACCTATGAGGTCGGAATGCGCTCGAAGCCGTGGGGACCCGATGGCATCGAGTTCATTACCACCTTGTGGGCGATCAATCTGAAATCAGAACTGGTCTTCGTCGGGGATGAGGGGACGACGGAAACCCGGGGGGCCACACGGCGACGGGGTATTGAAGCCGCGGCGCGTGGCCAAGTCTGGGGCCCGGTCTACATCAATGGCAGCGTCACCTGGTCACACGCCGAGTTCACCAATGGCAGCGCGATTCCATTGGCGCCGGAACTCACTGCGTACGGCTCGGTGCTTCTACAGTGGCCGGAAGATCTTCGTTCCCAGATCCAGGCGACCTATCTCGGTGTCCGGCCGTTGACCGAGGACCGGAGCGCCAAGGCACCTTCGTGGGTCACGATCGATCTCTCAGAGCGATATGTGCTTCCGGTCAAGCTTCAACACGGACGATTGGAAGCCTTCGTGTTCATACAGAATATTCTCGATGCCAAATGGGAGCAGGCTACGTTCTTCTTTAAATCGCGCTTGCGCAACGAAGCCGCCGCCGTCAACGATATTCACTTCGTGCCGGGTAATCCGCGGTTCTTTATGGGCGGCCTGGCCTGGTACTTTTGATCGGCTGCTGAAAACAAACTCCAACTGCGTTCTCGGTTACTTAGGCCCTCGACGTACATGGTAAAGTACGCCTCGGGCCTTCGTTGACCTCGGCCTTGCTTTGGGAAAGGCGCCTTCCGGCGCCTTGGGTGGGCGGGTGGAATCAAGTTCGTGTTGAGCAGCCTCATTGAGAGCACTCATGGGAAGCACTTCGCCGGTGAACATTCTTTCACGAGCCTATTTCAATCGATCGACGATTGTCGTCGCGCGATCGCTATTGGGCAAGTATCTGGTGAAGCAAAACGGCGCAGGGACCATGGCGGGGAAAATCGTCGAGGTCGAGGCCTACGTCGGACCTCACGATCTCGCCTGCCATGCCTCGAAGGGACGGACGCTCAGGACGGAGGTCCTCTTCGGGCCACCGGGGATTTCCTACGTCTACATGATTTACGGCATGTATCACTGCTTGAATGTCGTGACGGAGGAGGCGGAGTTTCCCGCGGCGGTATTGATCAGAGCCGTGGAAGTCGAGGGGGAATTGATCGACGGTCCGGGACGGCTCTGCCGCGCTTTTGCGATCGACCGCTCGTTGAACTGCATCGATATGACGGTTCGACAGCATCTCTGGTTCGAAGACCGGGGAGCCAGGGTTCCAAGAGCGAAGGTCGGCGCGTTTCCGCGCATCGGGGTCAGTTATGCAGGGACGTGGGCCGACAAACCCTATCGCTTTCGACTCACTGACTGGTGACCGACCCCGCCTGATACCAGTCACCGCCGAGCCCAGAATAAAAAAGGGAGCGGCCCGTGAGGACCGCTCCCTTGTCAGGGTTACGTTGCTTCGGTATAGCGACTACTCGATCTTGCGATCGCCCGTAATCTTGGTGGCGGAGGTGACGGGCGGAGCAATTTGGATCTGCGGGCCCTGCACCTTCGGAAGCCGGCCGGCTCCCTCACTCGCCGTAATCCGTTCGTTGTCCGATTTCTTCAGACTCTGAGAGACGTGCTTGTCGTCGAATCCGGCGGCCTTTGTCAATGTCGATTCGCCGCGGGCATCCGACTGACCGGGGTCGTTCGCCGTGGCCTGTCCAGTCACCGGGCTGCCGCTGTTCTTCATCGGATAACCCTCATGCTTGGGCAGCAGGGCTGGGTTGGCTGAGGCCATGGAGACCGCAAACAAGACACCGGAAACCATCGCAACAGTGCCGATTAAGAGCTTCATACCCATCTCCTTTGAATAATGGTGGCTGAAGATTGCCGTAGGTTGCGTTCCGACATCATCTATCATCAGAGAATCAAGTGGGCGGGATCATAGCCGAGGGGGGGAGGGCTGTCAAGGGCGAAACCATGCCAATTTCCCTCGCCCTAGGATGCATATCCCATTGAAACACTGAGGAAGTCAGACAACTCAACGTCTGGG
>Ga0070686_100002103_pt1 | contig 10980 bp, 9 predicted proteins | sample KBSS23LmetaG_FD_65654 | JGI IMG/M metagenome (GOLD analysis project Ga0070686, IMG submission 65654) | Switchgrass rhizosphere microbial communities from Kellogg Biological Station, Michigan, USA - KBS S2-3L metaG | ecosystem: Host-associated > Plants > Roots > Rhizosphere ...
CACCTGCGGGTGGAACTGCACCAACGACGTCGGAACGAGCAGCGCCTGCCGGAGAGCGAAGAGCGATTTCGCCGCCTCGCCGATACTGCCCCGGTGCTGATCTGGATGGCTGACGCGGTCGGTTTGGGCGATTACTTCAATCAACGCTGGCTGGCCTTCGCGGGACGGACCATGGAGGAGGAGCGGAGCCAGGGTTGGCAAAACGGGATTCACGACGAAGACCGGGCGAGCGTCGTAAAAGCCTTCGCGCAGGCGCAGACGAGCAAGGCTCCATTCACCCTGGAGTTCCGGTTGCGCCGCGCGGACGGCGAATATCGGTGGATGCTGGCGTCGCTGGCGCCGCGGTTCGTGGCGGAACAAGTCCTGGCCGGCCACATCGGCACCTGCGTTGACATTACCGAGCGGCGGACGATGGAGTCGGTGTTACGGGAGGCCAAGAACAGCGCAGAGTCGGCGAACCAGGCCAAGAGCGAGTTTCTTGCGATAATGAGTCATGAGATTCGCACCCCGATGAACGGCGTGCTCGGTTTTGCCGAGTTGCTGGCCCACAGCGAATTGACCCCTGAGCAGCGCGAATACGTCGATACGATCCGCGCCTCCGGCTCAACCCTGCTCGAACTCATCAACGACATTCTGGACCTCTCGAAGATCGAAGCCGGCAAGCTGACCGTTGAGGCGATTCCGATGGACCTCAAAGTGCAGGCCGGCGAGGTGGCTTCGTTCCTGCGACCTCGAGCGCAGGAAAAGGGTGTGAGCTTGGAAACTGCCCTGCTGTTGGAAGGTGCCGCCATGGTGCTCGGCGACCCCGGACGCGTGCGCCAGGTCCTCGTTAATCTCATCGGCAACGCCATCAAGTTCACCCCGGCGGGCAAAGTACAGGTTTCACTCGAACGGCTGCAGGAGCAGGGCCGTGATTGGATCCGATGCGCGGTTTCCGACACCGGGGTCGGGATCGCGCCCGAAGTGCAGCCACTCTTGTTTCAAAAGTTTTCCCAAGGTGAAAGTTCGAGCGCTCGCCGGTTTGGCGGCACGGGCCTCGGCTTGGCCATTTGCAAACGGCTCGTCGAACTTATGGGCGGAAAGATTGGCCTGCAGAGCGCGCCCGGCCACGGCTCCACCTTCTGGTTCATGCTGCCGGCCGCAAGCGTCTCCGCCATTCCGCCGCCTCCCCACGCCGTATCCGGCGCACCTGCCGCCTCACCTGTGGCACTCCCGCCCGAAGGTTGCCGGGTGCTGGTCGCCGATGACAATTCCGTGAACCAGCGTCTCACGATGGAGTTGCTCAAGAAAGCCGGCTGCCTCGTCGATGTGGCTCGCGATGGCAATGAAGCCGTCTCCCTGGCTGCCGCTCGCCGCTACGACGTCATCTTCATGGACTGTCAGATGCCGGAATTGGATGGATACGCCGCCACCACGGCCATTCGCTGCCGCGAGTCGCCTCCGGCCCATGTCCCCATCGTGGCCGTTACCGCGAGCGTGTTGGAAGAAGATCGGCAGCGCTGTTTGAGCGCAGGCATGGACGAGGTGATCTGGAAACCGATCTCCGCGGAACAGTTGATGGGCGTGCTTCGCCGGTTCGCCCCCGGCCGCCAGAAGCCGGAGCAGCTCCAGCCATAGTCCAGGATTGCGCCGGGGGTGGAAGTGTGGTGTCATGCGCCGCATGTCGGCGCGAGGGATAATTCCGCCTGAACCGGTTCCAACTCCGCTCCCGGCTCCGTCCGCCGTCCGAACGTGTGAAACTTTCCGTTAAAAGTGACTACGCGTCCCGCGCCGTGATGAGCTTGGCGCGGCATTACCAAAATCGTTCGGCGCTGAAAGTCGAGGAGCTGGCCGAGGAAAACGGCATCCCGGCCAACTATCTCGTCCAGATATTGATCGAGTTGAAGTCGCACAACCTCGTGCGCAGCGTGCGTGGAAAGGAAGGCGGCTATCTCCTGGCCCGGGCGCCGTCCGAAATCACTTTGGGGGACGTGATCCGATGCATTCATGGACGCGTTTTTGATCCGCCGGCTCTGAGTGATCCGCAGTGCCCGCCGGAATTGCGCAATGCCTGGCACCTCTTGCAGTCCGTTCTGGAAGAGACCGCCAATACGCTCACCTTTCAGAAGCTGTTGGACGAGAGCTCTGACAAGCAGAAGATGTACTACATCTGAATGATGTAGCGGCTCTCGGGAGAGAGCCGCAAACTAGGGAGCGCCGCGCCGCCATGGCTGGAATTGCCGGCGATTGGGAATCTTGACCCCGCCAAGAAGGCGGCTGTCTGCCGACCGCGGCTACGAGAATAGCGGCTCCCGCAGTCTGGGCCGCACTTCTCATTCCCCACTCGCAACCCCCGGTGTGCGCCCGCGTGCTTGCCTCCCGCGGTTTTTTCGTCTAAGGACTTCGCGTGAATATGAGAACTGTATGCTTGGCTCTGTGGCTCGGGGGCGCTCTGGCTCAGGCGGCCGACCCGACGCCCAAAGAAGTGCAAGCGCGTGAGATGGAGATTCTGCGCCGTACTTTGGCGGAGCAACAGAGCAACCCGGGCAAGATCGTGCGCACGCCGCAGACCCTGGGACTCTCCACCAACGCCTCCATCGTGGCGGCGCGCCAAGAGCTCGAGCAGCAGTTCATCGATGGTAAAATTACCGCCAAACAATTCCAGCGCGGCATCGAACAACTGCAGCAGGAAGACCGCCGACGCGCTTCTGCCGCCGCCGTCAAAGCCGCCGATGCCAAAGTCGCGGCAAAAACCACCACCGCACCCTCCGCCGCTTCCGGGACGCCTGCGCCCGCTGCTGCGGCATCGAACGCCGGACGTCGCACGACCAACGCTCCGGTCGCAGGCAGCGTCGCCCCCGCCGCTCCCGCGGCGTCAGCCGCAACGGAAGCAACTCCTGAGCAGAAGAAACTGTCTGAAGTCGAGGCGCGGCTGGAAGAGATGGAACGACAAAAGGCCGCGCGCGAGAAAGCCGCTCTCACTAACCCGGCTCCGGCCAATACGCCGGCGATGACAAAGAGGCAGAAGCTCGACGCGCTCCTCAAAGATATGATCGAGGGCAAGATCAGCGAGGCCGACTACAACGGCAAACGCGCCAAGCTTATCGCCGAACCGGATTAAGCATTGCGCGCTTCGTGACCGAATCGGAGCGGTGACCAGATGACGCCGAGCGCGCTGCCATGAGCGAATCCGTTCCTGAACCAAGCCTGAGCCGATTCGCTGGCGTGCAAAGGTTGTATGGCGAGAAAGGCTGGCAACGCTTGCAGCGGGCGCATGTGTGCGTCATCGGCTTGGGCGGGGTCGGCTCCTGGAGCGTGGAAGCCCTGGCTCGCTCCGGCATCGGTTCCCTGACGCTGGTGGATCTCGATGATGTCTGTGTGAGTAATGTCAATCGCCAGATCCACGCCGTCGAGGGAGAGATCGGAAAACCCAAAGCCGAGGCCATGGTGCGCCGCGTGCGAGCCATCCATCCGGAGTGCGACGTGCGTCCGCTCTGCGAATTCTTTTCCAAAGCTACGGCGGAGTCTATCCTGTCGTTTCCTTTTACCTTTGTCCTCGACGCAATGGATCGTCCGGCGGTGAAAAGCCTGCTGGTGGCGCAATGCACGCGGCGCCGAATCCCGTTGTTCGTCGTGGGCGCGGCCGGCGGGCGCCAGTCAGCGCTCTCGCTCAAGATCACGGACTTGGCTTTCTCGACGCATGATCCTCTGTTGCGAGAAGTGCGCTCGCAACTCCGCCGCGATTACGGTTTTTCACGGGGCGAAAAAGCTTTCGGCGTGAAGTGTTTGTTTTCCGGCGACGACGCGGTGTTGCCGTGGCAGGTCGAGCCGACCTGTGGCGCACCTGGGCCAGGACACCCGCTTCGGCTGGACTGCGCCACCGGCTACGGCAGCGCTTGTCACGTCACCGGCGCCTTCGGCCTGGCTGCCGCCGGACACATCCTTCAATCAATTTTGGATTCTGGAGATTAGAGATTTTGGATTTTATTGCGATGGGAGCCGATTCAGCTTTTGTGAGCTTCTGTTGGAGGGGCTCCCATTGCAATAATTGGAAAGAGTTTTTGAAAGTTTTCTTCGACTTGCGTGGCGAGTGTTTCCAGCGGTTCCTTCCGCACTTCGGCGGCGAAGCGGTAGACCGCGGCGAGATTGGCGGGGTGATAAATGGGCTGGCGGGTGTGCGGATCGAACAATGAATGCTCAATACGTTCGGGCGGCAGCCCTTGGTCAGGAGCGTCGGTCTCGATGAGAAGCCGTTCCCGGGGCACGCAGGCAAATGTTTCGCGCTGCCGCATTTTGCGCTCCAGCGCGAAGTAGCCAGGGATGGAAAAGTAGGCGCCCAGCCGCGCCAACGGTTCGACCATCTCCTTGGGGCCGCCGTAGGAATGCAGAAGAAATCCTCGGGCCGGCCTGGGACCGGCGCGCAGCAACTCGAAGAGCAGTCCCCACGCCTGCAGGCAGTGGATGCTGACGGCCAAGTTGCGTTCCGCGGCGAGTTTTAGCTGCCATACGAAGACGTTCTCCTGGTCCGCCAAGTCGAAATCCTTGATCCAGCGGTCGAGACCGATTTCGCCCACCGCCGAAGGGTGCTGCTCGAGGTGTTGGACGAGATGTTCTTGCCAATCCGGCGTGCGTTGTTTGATGTACCACGGATGATAACCGAAGGACGGCAGCACCTCCGGATAACGTCGCGCTAACGCCAGCACCGTCGGCCAGTCTTCCTCGCAAGACCCGTTGACCACCATGCGGACGATGCCGGCCTGACGAGCCGTGACCATGATGGCTTCGGCCTGCGGCAGCAGGCGGTTGTCCTGAAGATGATTGTGGGCGTCGAAGTACCGCATGGCGTGGGCTAGGCGGTCCTGGGCTCGAACTGTAGCGAGTGAATCCGGGCATAGTGACCTCGGGCCGCCAGCAGCTGCGCATGAGTCCCCGTTTCAATTATCCGGCCTTGCTCCAGCACAATGATGCGGTGAGCCCGGCGGACGGTGGACAGGCGGTGAGCAATGGTAAAGGTGGTGCGCTCGCGCGTTAATCGCTCCAGTGCCTCAACCAGCGCAGCTTCGGTCGTGGCGTCCAGCGCGCTCGTCGGTTCGTCGAGGATCAGGATAGGCGCGTCTTTGAGCAGCGCTCGCGCAATGGAAAGCCGCTGGCGCTCGCCCACCGACAGCGTGGCGCCGCGGTCCCCGACTACCGTGCGATAACCGGCGGGAAGTTTGCTGATGAATTCGTGCGCGTTGGCCGCGCGCGCGGCAGATTCGATCTCGGTCAGCGTGGCGTGAGGACGTCCGTAGGCAATATTCTCGGCGATGGTCAACGGAAACAAAAACGGTTCCTGCAGAACAATCCCGATGCCGTTGCGAATCGACTTCAATTGCACTTCGCGCAAGTCATGACCATCGAGCAGGACGCGTCCGGTGGAGGGATCGGCGAAACGGGGAATGAGACTGACCAGCGTGGTCTTGCCCGCCCCCGTTGGGCCGACCAGGGCGATAGTTTCACCCGGCTGCACGTCGAGTTGAAGGTCGTGTAGCACCGGGCGGCCGGGTTCGTAACCGAAAGTCACATTCTCGAAGACGACGCGGCCGCGCGCATGCGTGAGCGCCGGCGCGCCCGGTTTGTCGGTCAATTCACGTTCGGCGTTCAGAACCTCCCATACCCGGCGCGCATTGCCCGCGGCGCTCTGCATCGTGGCCGAGGTATACATCACTGCTTCGATCGGCGCATAGAGCGAACCGAGATAGGAAAGGAACAAAAGAATGGAACCAATCGAGAGTTCCTGCGCCAGTCCTTGCCGGGCTCCCAGCCAGATTAGACCCGCCGTCCCCAAGGCCGTCGTCAGGCCCATCAGCAAACGAAATTGCAGTTGCACGCGCGTCAGCGTCAACGTGGCCGACATATCGTCCGCCGTGGCCTGTCGAAATCGGCGTTCATTGAACGGCTCGCGTCCGAAAGCCTGCATGACTGGCAGGGCCGAGAACGTCCGCTCAATGATTTCGTAAATGCGCGCTTCCAGTTCCTGCTGCTCCCAGCTCCGTTCCAGCATCGGTTGGGCGTAAAGGCGAAAGATGACCATCATGGCCGGGACCACGGCCAACGCGAGCAAGGTGAGCCCGGGCGAAAGGCGCCGCATGATCACGAAGATGACGGCCAGGGTGATCAGGGACGAGACCACTGGCAGCAGCACGTCCCGGAACAACGTCGCCACGCAGGAACTATCGCTGGTTACCCGGCGGATGGCATCCCCGACAGAGCGGCGCCGATGATAGTGCAAGGAGAGTTGCTGGAGCTTGCCGAATAGATCGCCCGCCAAATCGTAAGTCATGCGCTGCCCCAGCGTGATCCCGGCGTAAGCGTTGGCCAGGCCGGCCGCCCAACCCAACAGGAAGAGCAGGACGGTCGACGCGATCGACCACGCGATGAGCCCTGACGAGGTCATTGCACCCGGCAAATGGCGCGCCCATTCCAGCAACGCTTCCGGCATCGGCTTCTTCAGCAGCGCATAATCAACCAGGATCAGCGTGGGCCATGGCTTCAGGGCATCGAAGGCGACTTTGGCCAGCAACGTGAGCATCACTCCGCCCAGCGGCAGCTTGCGCCGAGCAGCCCGCCGGAGCACCCAGCCGCCAAGTTGCAGCAGAGTGGCATCCGAAGAAGCCTGACGGGCGCTGGTCATGCAGACGGCGAAGTGGACGGCGTGGCTGGCCTGGTGTCGCCGAGTTGTTGTGCCACATGCAGCCCGGCGTACACGCCGTTTTTCGCCAGCAGCTCGTCATGACTCCCGCATTCGACAATGCGGCCCGATTGCAGTACGGCGATTCGATCGGCTTGCCGCGCCGTCGACAGCCGATGGGCGATAATAAATGTGGTGCGTCCCAAGCGCAGGCGTTCGAGAGCGTCAAAGATTTCGCTCTCGGTGACCGCGTCGAGCGCGCTGGTGGGTTCGTCGAGAATCAAGATGGGCGCGTTCTTCAGCAGCGCGCGCGCGATGGCCAGCCGTTGCCTTTCTCCCCCAGACAACGTGGCACCCCGTTCCGCCAGCCGCGTGTCGTAGCCGTCCGGCAGCCCGCGGATAAACGCGTCAGCGCGCGCGGCGTGCGCGGCGGCTTCGATTTCTTGGCGGGTGGCGTCCGGTTTGCCAAAGGCGATGTTGTCGGCGACGGAATCGGGAGAAAGAAATGGTTCCTGCAGCACGAGCCCCACCTGGCGCCGGACGCTCTCCAGGGTGAAGTGCCGGACGTCATGGCCGTCCAGCAGAACCCGCCCGGACCAGGGATCGAAGAAGCGCGGAATGAGGTTAACCAGCGTGCTTTTACCGGCGCCGCTCGAACCGACAATGGCGATCGTTTCGCCCGGCTCGACCTGGAACGAGATTGCCTGCAGCAATGGGCGTTCAGGTTCGTAGCCGAAACTGACCGACTCGAAGCGCACGGCGCCGGCGACGCGAGCGAGTTCAGGAGCGTGGGGAGGTTCGGCAATTTCGGGAGCGGCTTCGAGAATCTCGTTCACACGCTCGATGCTGGCGCTCAAGGTCTGCAGCGTGGTCCAAATGCCGGCAAACGTCTTTATCTGCGCCTGCAACGAAACGAGGTAAGCGAGAAAGACCAGCAGACTTCCGACAGTAAGCGTCCCTTGAGTGACGCGTTGCGCTCCCAGCCACAGGATCACGGCCGTCCCCGCCATCGTGACAAGGCCGGAGCCGAGGCTATTGAGGCTTCCCAGGAGCGTGCTGCGCTGTTGGGCGCGGATGGCCGCGTCGGCGTATTGCTCGAAACGCGATTGCTCACGTTCCTCCTGTACGAAAGCCTGCACCACCGGAATGCCGGCCAGCGTTTGCTGCAGATGCGCGGCCAGGCGGGTTTCAACCTCTAGTTTTAATTTCGCCGCCGCGCGAAGCGGTTTGCCGATCAAAAATGACGAGGCCACCATCAAGGGCGCCAGCGCCAGCGCTACCGCGGCGAGCGTGGAATCAAGGCTCGCCATCAGCCACGTCATTCCGGCCACGGACAGCACCGCGTGCAGCGGCGAGATGAACAGCGTGTCGATGAGCAAATAGCCGGTCCAGCTATCGCGGGCGATTCGCGCCATCGTGTCGCCGGTCGCATGGCGACTGTGGAAAAGCAGCGAGCGCCGCTGCAATTGCGCAAACAGGTCCTCCGCCAGATTGAAAACCATCCGCCGCCCGGCGCGCGTCCACTGCCAGGCCAGCCACGATTCTGCCGCCACGTGCAGCATCGCCACTACCAGCCCGGCCAGCGCCAGCCATCCCGCCAGCATCACCTTGGACGGGCGCCACCCCAGCGCGTCCAGCCAATGTTGCAGGGGCCCCGGCCACGGCTGATTCTGCAGGAGCGAGTCGACGATGAGTTTGAGCGGCCACGGTTGCAGTGCCACCAGCACCGAACCCGCCATCGTCAGCGCCAGGATGAGCGCGAAGGCCCGCGCGTGGGGCCGGGCATACCTAAGGATTTTCGCGTAGGACACTAGGCAACCGTTTACCAGAACACGGTAGATTCGCCAACGTTCGCCGGGCGCGCGTTCACCATTTGGTCTTAATGCCGCAGGCCCGCAGGAAACACCAGCCACGAACTGCTTCAAAGGCCACAAAGGCTCCGATGCCGATCAACAGCACGCCAGCCCATTCAGCCCGGCGAAAAACCAGCACGCCGCTGAGCACGAGCACCACGGCCGTTATGGCGCGGGCCAGGCGGCCGCAGCCGCCAATGTTGCGCTGAAAGAACCGTTTCATGTAGGTCCGTCGCCAAATCGCACGGCTCGGCTGCGCCCAGAGTGCAACCGGTATTGCAATTCCATGGCCGCATTATGCGGACGCCAAGGCGCGAGGCGAGGAACAAAATGTTGGGCGGACACCGTCGGGACCGGCTATAGAACACACATGCCTGGAACGGAACTGGAACGGACATGAAACGATTTCTGCGATGGTTTGCTCTCTGCCTTGCGCTTGGCGCCACGGTCTTTTGGCTCGGCGCCGGCGCCCATCGGGGCTGGACGAAAAACAGCGTGGCCAAAAAAACCCTCGATGAAGTCACCGGCATCGAAGGCATCTCTTACGAGCAGCGGTTCGTTCCGGGCGTTGACTTCCTGGCCGTGGCTTGGGCACTGGCGGGCGGGTTGGGCGCAGTTTCCCTTGTGCGGCGTCCGAACTCTGCTAGAAACCCCCGAAACAACAACGGAATCCTATGAACCTGAAGCTCCTAAACGCCCTCTCTCTTGCGATTGCCACAGTTGGCCTGGCCACCGATGCGCTGGCGGTGCCGCTGAAGTTTGACTTCAAGGATCCCAAGGGCGTGAACAACGCGGTGTTCAAGCTCGACGCTCCCCTGGAGGCCATCAACGGCAGCGCCAATGGCATCATGGGCACGGTCACTTTCGACCCCGCCAATCCCGCAGCGACACAAGGCAAAATCATCGTCGCGGCCTCGTCATTGAACGTGCCCAATTCAATGATGAAGGAGCATCTCCACGGCGATCAATGGATGGATGTGACGAAACACAAAGAGATCGTCTTTGAGGCGAAATCGTTGAGCAACGTCAAGACCAGCGGCGACAACACCACCGCCGATGTCAGCGGCACCCTGACGATCAAAGGCGTGGCCAAGGAACTCACCGTGCCAATCAAGCTCAGCTATTTGAAGGACAAGCTCGCCGCCCGCACCAACGGCATGCTCAAAGGGGATTTGCTCGTGCTCCGCGCGAACTTCAGCATCAAACGCAGCGATTTTGGGATCAATCCCAAGGCGCCCCAGGACAAAGTCTCCGACAACATTGAGTTAACCCTCAGCATTGCCGGGTCCGCGCCGCATTAACCGGTCTGCGCGGAGCAGGGCGCATCGGTCGGCAGCTTAGTTCGCTTCCGGAGCTGACTCGGATGTGACTTGATCGAGCAGCATGATTCCCGCCGCAGCCAGCCCGAGCAGGGCACTTCCTGCCCAAAGCCACGACGCTTGTGTGCGGAACACCCACATTCCCAGATTCGGCCCAACTATCAGCGCAAGCGCTCCCGTAAACGCCCACACTCCCATGTATCGCCCACGCAAATGTTCCGGCGCCAGATTGGCAATGTGAGCGCCAAATAATGGGATTGTCAGCATCTCGCCCAAGGTAAAGAACACCATCGGCACCAGCAACTCGGCGAACGTGCGCGCAAAATAATTTAGACTGAATCCCACTCCAATCAGCGCGTAACCCAGCGCCATCATCCGCCGCGCCCGGTAGCGGCGAGTGAGCTCCGTCAACGGCAGCTCGAAGCAGACAATGAGCACGCCGTTAAGCGAAAGCAGCAAGCCGTACGTTCGCTCCGAATGGCCCAGCGACGTGACGTGCAGTCCGTAACTCGAAGCACTCTGCAGAAAGACCAGCGTGATCGCAAAACTGGCGAGCATCGCCCGTTGGAAAGCGCGATCCCGGCGTATGCTGCTCCAGGCATCGCCCCACGCTGCTTCCCGCCGCACCGACGGTCGACTCTCCGGTAGACACGCCCACGCCACTAGCCCGTACGCCAGTGAAGTCATGGCGTCTCCCAGAAATAGCCAAAAAAACGAGTAACCTGTGAGCAACCCGGCCGTTGCCGGACCAAACGCCCACCCGGCATTAAATGAGAGCCGGTAAGCGGCGAAGGCTGTCACTCGCCGGTCCGATGGCACTAAATCCGTCAGCATCGCACTTCCCGCCGGACGATAGAGTTCGCCCGTCAAGCCGGCCAGAGCCGTGAAAAGCACTATCGCCACCAACGAACGCGCTTGCGACAACAGCAGCATCGCAATAGCAGCCGAAAACATAGAGAGTACGATCGTCTTCCGCCGCCCCAGCGTGTCCGCCATATGACCGCCGAAGATCGAAGCGAGCAGTTGTCCGAATCCATACGCGCCAATCGCCAACCCGGCATCCCCCGTCGTAAATCCACGCCGCGTCATATACAGCGCCAGAAATGGAATGACGAACGTGCCGAACTTGTTCAGGAAGGTCCCGGCGAGAAGAATCCAA
>Ga0070686_100002105_pt1 | contig 10977 bp, 9 predicted proteins | sample KBSS23LmetaG_FD_65654 | JGI IMG/M metagenome (GOLD analysis project Ga0070686, IMG submission 65654) | Switchgrass rhizosphere microbial communities from Kellogg Biological Station, Michigan, USA - KBS S2-3L metaG | ecosystem: Host-associated > Plants > Roots > Rhizosphere ...
ACGAGCCGAAGTGACGGGGTCATGATTGCGTCTCCTCACAGCGCACGATGATCGAGGCGGCGACGCCGCGTTCGACGGCGAGCTCGGTCTGATCGCACAGGAACACGACGCCGGGAAAGGTCTGCAGGACCGTGACGCGCGCGCCCGGGGTGACGCCGAGGCCGAGCAGCCGATCGACCCGGCCGCTGTTGCTGGCGCGGACTTCGAACACCACGCCGCGGACTCCGGGGCGCAGCTCGGACAGCGGCCTCGTTGCGTTAGAACTGAACGCCAAGGTAACCGAGCACATAGTTGAGTCCCGCGCCAGTGAAGATGGCGATCGGCGTGATCACGGCGACGATCGCGAGTCCCGTTTTGACGCCGCGTTCCCGCACCATCATCAGAAAGTTCGCCACGCACGGCACGAACAGGGTCATCACCGTCAAGGCGACAACGGCCTGCACGCCGGTCAGCTGCCCGCTGTGCGCGAGCTGGAACAGGCCGGCGGCGCCGTAGTCGCGCCGCAGGAACCCCATCACCAGGATCTGCGCGGTCGCCGGCGGCAGCCCGAGCAGTCCGGTCACGATCGGCCGGCCGGCGGCGGCGACGATCGTCAGCGCACCGAGCCGATCGAGCACGAAGAGCAGGACGGTGCCGATGAGGAACAGCGGCACCGCCTCCCCGAGATACCACCAGACGCGCAGCCGCGTCTTGGTGAGGAGGTTGCCAGGGCGCGGCCAGCGGATCGGCGGCAGTTCGAGGATGAATTCCGAGCGATCGCCCGTCAGCACGCGCGCCGCGAGCCAGCCGACGAAGAACATCTGTCCGAGCACGACCGTGAAGAGCGTGGCGAGCGCGACGAACGAGATGCCGCCGAGGATGCCGAGGATCGTGGCGAGCTGCGCCGAGCAGGGGATGCCGAGGGCGAGCAGCAGGATCGCGATCAGCCGTTCTTTCGGCGTCCCGAGAATCCGCGTCGTCATCGTCGCCATCGTGTCGCAGCCGAGGCCGAGGACCATCGGCAGCACCGCTTTGCCGTTCAGCCCCATCACGCGGAAGATGCGATCGCAGAAGATCGCGAGCCGCGGGATGTAGCCGCTGTCCTCGAGGAATCCGAACATCAGGAAGAAGGTCGCGACCACCGGCAGCACGATCGCGATCGCATAGGTGAAGCCCATGGTGATGACGCCGTACTGGCCGACGAGGAGATCGCGGATGAATGGAACCGGAATGAAGCGGTCGGCCAGCCACGTCGCCGCCGGATTGATACCTTGTCCGAACAGCCCGTCCTCGAGCAGCTTGACGAGCGTCTGCGCGCCGAATACGCCGACGAAGAGATACAGCGCGTAAAGGACGGCGGCGAGGATCGGCAGGCCGGTGGCTGGCCGGCGCGTGGCGCGTGCCAGTGTCTCCTGGACGTAAGCCAGTGACAGTGTGGACACGCGGCGCACGCGCTCGGTCAGTTCGTGCGCCCAGACGGCGCGGCCGCTCGCCTGCGGGAGCGCCGGCACATAAGGCCGGGCCGCCGCCGCCAGCGCACCGCGCAGCTCTGAGAGCCCACGGCCTTCGACTGCAACCATCTCGACGACGGGAACCCGCAACGCCTCGGCAAGAGCCGCTGCATCGATCGAAATGCCGCGCGCGAACGCCTCGTCGACCATGTTGAGCGCGAGCACCATCGGCTTGCGGAAGCCGGCGAGCTGCGCGGTGAGCATCAGCGCACGGCGCAGATTGCGGGCATCGGCGACCTGCACGACGATGTCGCAGTCGGCGCCGGCGACGACGTCGCGGGTGATCCGCTCGTCCTCGCTGATCGTCCCGTCCAGCGCGTTGACGCCGGGCGTGTCGACGATGTCGCAGACCTCGGCGCCGACCAGGGCACGTCCCCTGGTAATGGCGACGGTCGTGCCGGGGTAGTTCGAGACGGTGACGTAGCGGCCGGTCAGGCGGCCGAAGACCACGCTCTTGCCGACGTTCGGCTGGCCGACGAGCGCGAGTCGCAGCGGACGCGCGCGCAGCCGCAGCGTTTGTGCCGCAGCGCCGGCGCGTTCATGGACGATGTGACAGGACATGTGACGCGATGATGGAGGGCAAGTCGAATGCCGGGCGGGTCTGGGAGGATTTGCTGGCGTTTTTCCGGAACGCAGCCTGTTTCCGGAGTCATCAGCGTGAGCTTTTCTACGCGCGCTGCGGAATATCTCGCGGCTTCGCCGCTCGGCGCCGGTGCTCGGGGCTGGGGGCTAGCTGACGCTCGGCTGAAGCCTTCGCGCTAAGGCGAGAACAGCAAGCCTCAAGCCCCAAGCCCCGACTGCGGAAGTGAAGAAGGCCCGGCGAACGGTGCGGAGGGAGGACCGCTCGCCAGGCCCCTCGGCGCCCTCTCGGGCGCCTCGGAAATGAGAAGTTAGAAGTGAGAGTACGGAGCGCCCGTCGTCGCGCGGTCCGGGTAATCTCGTGCTCGTACTTCTCACTTTCTAACTACTCACTTCCAGCTCGACTACCACAGGTAAGTGATTCGCGCCGCAATCGTGTTCGCGGTGTACGGCAGATAGCGATAGCCAATCATCACGATCGCCGGCGACGCGGTGGCCGGCAGCGCGAGGCCCGGCTGCGGGCCGAGTGCGAAGTCGCTGGTCTGGTAGTCGTCGTACCAGTAGATCCCGCCCACTGCGAAATGCGGTGTCAGGAAGTATTTGCCGTCGACGGTGGCGCGACGCTGCGCGTTGGTCACGGCCGGAAGCTGTGCCGGCGCAGCGATTGTCGTGTTCGCCGCCAGCCCGTAGACGTAGGTGGAGCGCGCGTCGCTCATGTCGTAAGCGATCCGGAACTCCGTCTTCGGGAAGACCTTCAGCAGGTCGAGCGAGACGTCGAGTGTGTTCACCTTGTCGGCGCTGTCATCGGTCCAGTCGCGGCGCGGGTCGACGAACGTCGGATCCGGCAGCGGATTCGAGGTCCGCGACGCCTGCAGCGCCGTGTACTTCTCCCAGCCGTAGCTCACGCCGAAGTTCACCCTGTCGTTCGGCACCAGATCGAAGCCGACCGAATAGACGTTGTTGTTGTTGTCGCGCAGCCCGAAGTTGGTTCCGGGATAGTGCTCGCGACCGATCCCGACCGTGCCGCTGAACGAGAGGAACGACGCCGGCATCACGTAGACAATCGCCGACACCCGGTCGCGATCGCGGTCCGAGATGTCGAACTGCCGCAGCGACGGCTGCTCGCCGATCGCGATGAGCTCCGCTTCCTCGACCGGCGTCCCGCGCAGCTTGCCGTGCTCGTAGACGCCGCGCAGCGTCAGCCAGGTCACGCCGGTGAGATCCACCGAGAACCGGCCGATGTCCTCGGTCGTCTGCTCGACGACACGGAAGGTACGGTCGTTCTGCGCCCGCGTGTAGCCGGCACGCAGACCGAGATACGTGGCCGGCGAGTACGACATGTCGGCGTCGAAGGTATGGCGGGTGTAGCCGAACGGCTCGGATTCGTGGTTGAGCCCGGCCGTGTAGGCACTGTCGTAGTTCACGTAGCTGCCGGTCTCGAAAATCGGCGTGCGGTTGTCGAACTGGTACTGGCGATAGCGCGCGTTGAACCACAGCGTGTTGGTCGGCCGCGACGTGAGGTTGTAGTTCATCGCGACGACGCGCGCCTCGGCCTGAGCCGTCGGCCGCTCGAGCGCGACGACCGGGAGCGTGCTGTTCGCGGTCATCGGCAGCAGCGCTGCGTTCTGGGTCATGCTGCCGACGGAGAGGAACGCCGTCGCGCGGCTGCGTCCGGCGAAGTTGACGCCGCCGGTCACGATCGCCGAGTTCATGTTGCTGTTCGGCCAGAGCGATTCCCGTCCGATCGCCGGCGCCGACGTACCGCCGACGTTGGCCGCATCGGTGACGCGCACCGGATTGTCCCAGGTGAACGTCGGCTGATTGTTGCGAAAGAACGATCCTTCGTAGCCGATTTTCCCGAATGCGCGGCTGTTGCCGAACTCGAGCGCCGAGGCGAGCTCCGTGGTGCGGTGATCGATCGGGACCGCCAGTTCAACAGTCGCAGGCGATCCGCCGATGCCGAAGCTTCCCGCCCACGGCTGCTGACCCTGCCGATCCGTGTTCTTCACCGAGAGCTTGAAGTCGACGTTCGGCGTGGCGCTGTAGATCACGTTGGCACTTCCGACATAGCGACGGCTGCGCAGGTCAAATACCGAGCCGAGCTGCACGGCGTTGACGAGCGTCGTCGTCTTGTTCTGGAGCGCCAGCTGCACGTTATCGTTGATGGACGCCGTGCCGCCGCTGGTGGTGTAGAGCGACTGCGTGGTGTTACTGAAATAGAGCGGAATCTGGTTCCACTCGAAATTTGCTTTCACCTTGCCGTAGTTGTTGTACGCGCCGGCGAAGCGCTGATCGCGGTAGCCGAGGTGATCGGCCTCGACCTTGAACAAGTACTGGTCGGTGGTCTTGGCCCAGCGGAACTTGTCCACTGTCGCGCCGTCGCGGAGATCTGCGTAGCGCTGACGACGCGCTTCGTCCGATCCGGTGGTGTACATCGTGCCGCGGTAGCCGAACTCGATCTGGTTGACGCCGGCGAATTCCGCCGAGGCAGCCGGCGCCGCGGCGACATCCTGCTGCGGCGCGGACGCGGGGCTCTTCTCCTGTGCCAGCGCGCCTCCCGCAACCAGGAGGAGCGCGGCGACCATCGTCGATAGTCTGGTGCGCATGGTCATTCTCCTGCTAGCGAAGGAACTGAGCCCCGGCCGGGTGGTTCGAACCGTGAATCTGCGCATGGCAGTTCACGCAGGCGCGTCCGACGACGCGGTTGCTGCCGCTCGCGACCTGGGTGGCGTCGTAGATCGTTGCGGGATGGCGGCTGCTGACGTGACACCGCTGGCACAGCATCGGTGCCTTGGCAACGAGCATGCGGTCGTTGTTCGAGCCATGCGGGTCGTGACAGCTGGCGCAATTCTCACGGCCGGCGGCATGTTCCCAGAGGAACGGTCCGCGCTTCTCGGCGTGGCAGCTGGCGCAGGCTTCGTTGATGCTGTTGCCGACCTTCAGCATCCGGACGTTGTTCGATCCGTGCGGCGTGTGGCAGGACGTGCACTCGAGTTTGCCTTCGCGCACCGGCATGTGCCCGGACTTCTTGACCTTCATCGCTTCCTGCTTGTGGCAGGTCTCGCAGGTCTCGGTCGCGGTCGCCGTTTTCAGCTGGAACTTCTCCGACTTCGGCGCATGGATGCTGTGGCAGCTGACGCACGACACGTTGCGGGCGTCGTGCATGCTGCCCTGCCACTCGGCGTGCGCGCCTTTGCTGTGGCACGCCACGCAGGTGCCGTTCTGATCGCGCGCGCTCATCGCGTTGAAGCGGCGGATGTCTTCTTTCTTGCCGGAGTCGACGTGTTTCTGCCCCGGACCGTGACACGTTTCGCAGCTCTGGCCCGCGACCCTGCCAGCGGGCGTGCGCGCGTTCTGGACTTTGCCGTGCAGAGACGCGTGGATGCTCTTGCCTTCGGCTTCGTGACAGGTGACGCAGGTCTCTTCACCCACGAAGTTGTTGGCCTGGGCCGGATCGGTAGCCGGCGGAGGCGCCGTCGCGCGGGTCGCCGTCGCCGCGGGTGCGCTGCGCGCCGCGGGCGGCCCGACTGGTGGCGGCGTGGGAGTGCTGCCGCTCGCGGCGATCACGGCAATCGCCGTCGACCAGACGAGCGCGAGCGCGGTCACCAGCGTCCGGGCCGGAAAACCGTCACTGCGTGGTTTCATGAGAGTCGAGCCCCTGAATGAGTGCCGTCGGGATTCCGGCGGAATAACCGGGTCCCACAGGCAGGGCTGCAACCCGGATGCCCGCACGATTTGCGGCGATTAATTGTGGTTGTCGAACGGGTTGCCGGAATCCCGCGAGCGCCGACCGCGGACTTCTTCGCGCGGTGCGAAAAAATCCACATGGGTCGGGCAGGTCGGGCAGCGCGGGTAGGTCGGGCGGGCCGGGTAGGTCGGACGGCCACCTGTTTCGATCAACTCGGTCCGGTCCGGCGACTGGAATGCGCGCGCCACGAGATCAACACATGGGGCGCGCGATCATCGTGGGAGTCTCCGGCCGTTCGACCCGCCTGACCTGCCCGACCCGCTTGACCCGCCCGGCCTACTGGATCGAGTGGCACGTCTCGCAGTCCTGGCTGATCTTCTTGCCGTCCCGGGTCGCGTGGTCGTCGTCGTGGCAGCGGAAGCAACCGGGGAAATCGACGTGGCCGATGTTGTTCGGATACGTGCCGAACTGCACGTTCATCTCGGGAAACACGTTGCGACGGTAGATCGTGGTGGTTGCGGCGATCGCTTTCTCGACGTTCTGGCCCTTCGTGGCCTTCACGTTCGAGGCATCGGTCCGGTAGAACTCGCGGAGGACGCGCGCGATGCCTTCCTCCGCTGCCGCCTGGTTCGGGTAACTCGCCTTGAGCGCTCTCACCGCCTCGCGGCGCACGAACGGCAGCGTTTTCGGAATCTCACCGCTGGCCATCCGCTCGTTTACCGCGCGCTCGGGTGTCGCCGCGATCACGTGGCTCGGACGGTTGTGGCAGTCCATGCAGTCCATGCGACGGCGTTCACCTTTAGCGATCTGCTCCGCGGTGACGCCTTTCGCCGTGAACTCGCGAACCGCGCCGCTGCGATCCGTGACGCGCACCCAGGGAATCACCTGGCGCTTGTCGTCGGTGGCGATGTACTCGACCTGGTTGGCGACGTTCATGTGCCAGTGAATACCCTGCGCCAGGCCGAGGCGCTCGCTGCCGCCGCCGACGTGCACCTGCAACGTCGTCACTGACTCGGTGTTCTTCTCGTCTTCCGCGTACTCGACGATGCGGCGGATCTTGTCGCCGTGAAACTTCTCGGGCCAGTGACAGTTCTCGCACGTGTCGCGCGCCGGCCGGAGGTTCTGGACAGGTGAGGGAATCGGCCGCGCGTAGGTGTGAAACGACACCGCCACCACCTGGCGCAGGCCGGAGATCTTCGCCCGCGCGAACGACGCCGCCCCCGGGCCGATGTGGCACTGCACGCAGGCGACGCGCGAGTGCGCGCTGTCCTGATACGCCGAGAACTCGGGCTTCATCACCGTATGGCACGCCTGGCCGCAGAACTGCGGCGAGTCCATGTACTCGACGCCGCGATACGCCGCCAGCGACACGATGACGATGTTGGCCATCGTCAGCGCGAAGATGATGACCGCGGCGCGGCGGTGAATCGGATCGTTCAGGTCGAGTTGTGGCCACCGCACCTCGGCCGACGGCCGGCCGCGCGCACGGCGACGGCGCTCGACCCACCCACCAAGCGGAATCAGCGCCAGGCCGAACAGAAAGACGCCCGGCAGAATCAGGAAGAACAGGATGCCGAGGTACGGGTTCGTATGGAACCCGAAGAGATCGGCGAAGAAGACGATGACGAAGACGACAGCGCTGATCGTCGTCAGCATCATGCCGCCAACGGAGATCGGGCTGCGAATGAGACGAACGGTGCCGGCGGTCACGGCTGAAGCACTCTTTTCCGCGGCGCTACTTTTTCAGCGTCGTCAAGTACGCGACGAGCGCGTCGACGTCGTCTTTCGGCAAGGAATACGCCTTCATCTCGGGCTTTCGGGCCGCTTTTGTCCTGGCGGTCATTCCTTTGGCGTCGGTGATCCACGAGCGGATCTCGTCGGCCGACAGCTTGGTGGCGACGCCGTCGAGCGGACCCTTCTTGTTGCCCTTGTCGCCAATCGAATGGCACAGGGTGCACTTCTGGTCCGCGAACAGCTGCTGGCCCTTCGTCACCTTCGCGTCCTGCGCGGCTGCGGCCGCCGCCAAGCCAAGACACAACATCGCCGTCATCGCTGCGGATCGCATGGTCTTTCCCTCCTGGCTCGTCACGGAGCAAGGCCGTTGCCGTCGGGAAATTCGAACAAAATCGCGGAGGGTGATGGTTGGTGACGGGTTTCCGGCAGTGCCGGACACACGGCGGCGCTGTGGCGCGGCGCGCAGGTGCGGCACGATGGGGAGTTCGCGCCGCACCCGAGCGCGTCGAGATTTGCCGTCTACTTCGCCGGGATGCCGTGCGCCTCGGTGTCGCCTGCGATCTGGTATTCCGTCAGCCGTTTGCACCCGGCAGGCGACGTCGCGTAGGTGAAGGTCGTCTCGGCAACGGCCGCGCGGACGTCGGGTCGGCAGTGGAACGAAACGAGTTCCTCCTTCGGTCCCTTGCCGGGCGCAAAGCGATAGAACGTGGTGCACGCCTGGCCGCGCGACATCTTGTCGCTGTCGTGCACGATGAGAACCGGCCCCATGACGATCTGATCCTGGACGAGCACCGGATCGGTGAAATTGACGAGCGTCCACTGCCGCGCGCCGGCGACGTCGCCGGCGCGACTCGTGAACGTGCCTACACCCAGCAGCGCCACCACCACCGCCACGCCGACGATAATTCGCGTTCGCATGACTGCCCTCCTCGATGGAGCCGAGTACGCGTTCTTCCGACTATCCGGCGGAACCGCCGAATACGTCGCAGAGCAGGCAAGCGTCGTGCCGCGTCACTTCGTCAACGACTGCGGTACGGCGAACAGGTCCTGCCGGAATTCCGGCAGACGGCAACCGACGGTGAGATGTTGAGGACGAGCAGCAGCGCCGCAAGCCACGTGAGTGCGCTTAACGGTGCCCAGATGGGAAGCTCTCCCGGCCAGGCGGCGAAGCCGCGATGAATCGCCACCATCGAGTTGACCGACAGCACGAGGAGATAGAGCGCGCCCTGGATGCTCGCGCCTGCCGCGATCACGCATCCCCACGGTCGCCGGTTCCACAGCAGCGCGCCCCCGCCAACGAGGGACGGCACGAGCCACAAAAGATCGAGCGCCGCAACAATCTTGAACGCTTCGGGTGCAACAGGCGCCGCACGTCCGGCAAACACGTAGGCGCTCCACATGCCGATCCAGACGAGCGCCAGTGCGGATCCGACGAACATGAGGTAGCCGCCAACGGACCGCATCGGCGTCGCGGGCCGCATTGATTGGGCGATGGCAAACGGATCGACGCGGCACAACGCCGCCGTGAGCGTGCACACCGCGACGGCGAGAATGATGATGTACAGCGGGAAGAACGCATTCAGAGCGGCGCCGAACAGGTAAAAGGCATCGTTGTATCCGGCATACGCCACTGCGCCGATCCGCACAAGTTCGCCGCGGATCGATCCGGCCTGCGCCGCCCGTTGGGCCGCGATCAGGAGCGGCGCCGCCACGACCAACGTGATCCAGTCGTTGCCGAACCATGTCGCCTTGATCCAGCCTGGATCCCGGTACAACGTTGGCGCCGCCAGGCCAAGTGTCGCTTGCACTGCGATGAGTGCGGCCAGAATCGGCGGCAACTTCTGCATCGAGTATCGGTCGCTGCCTCAGGGCACGGGCATTCCGATTCGTGTCTCGGCCACCTCGCGCGTCACGTCGAGAAGCCCGTTCGCCAGGACGTGGGCGCCAGAGCCGATGCCAATGGTCCAGTAGCGTCTGAACCATCGACGTGCGTGTTCGTCCGTTGTGGCGGTCCGCATCGTGCCTGAAAGGAGTGTTCGCCGCTCGCCGAGTGGACGCACCGACAGCGAGTAGATGGTCTTTGCGTAACCCGGCTCGGCGAACGCGCGGAACGTCTCCGGTGTGACGTCCGCGAACTCAATTATCGGACGCCAGAATTTGCCCGCCAGGCCGAGCGCGAGTTCGTCGCGCGGTCGGTCGCCCAGCAGAACCCATCCGCCCTGATGTCGCGGAAGTGACGCGATGTCACGGAGCCGCAGGTGCTGGGGCGCCGGCGGCGGGGATTCACCGTGCAACATATGGCTCACGAGATCGGGTAAGACCCGAAGCGCGCCGAGCATTCCGACCAATGGCCGCCGGCGCCCGACCTCGATCAGGTCGACTTCCATCAACGCATCCCAGGTAGCCGCGAGGTCGGCGTTCACCACGGTAGCCACGGCATCCGACACGTCATAGATCGGCAGAAACTCGTCGACAATCATGACTACACCTGCGGCGCCGGTCGGTCGACTGTCGCCGCGCCGTCCGACACTGCACTTCCGGCGCATTCGGCATCACGCCGCACGGCGCGGAGCGATAGCCAGCGAATCAACGTGATTCCCGGCGAGAACCGCGCCCAGTACCAACGGAACTTCGCGCGTGCGCCGGCGTCCGTGGTGACGACCCGCGTTTCAGTTCGGAAGATCGACTGGTGTGGACCGGCCGGCGCCGCCCGCAGGTTCCAGACGATCTTCACGTAATCGGGTTCGTGAAATCGAATGAACTCGTCCGGCGGAAGCGGATGGAACACCACGTTTGCGTACCACGGCTGCGTGACGGCGCCCATGACGACCTCTCGACCGGGTACTTCGGCAAGCACGCTCCAACCGAGTGATTTCGTGAGCGCCAGCAGCCCGTGAGGACGAGATGTCGTGTCGGGATCCGCGCCGAGGACGATCTCGCGGGTCTTGAAAATCGCTCGCACGATCGGCAGTGCCATCACGTCCTGGTCGCACGCCACAGCGAATGTCGTGTCCGCTGGTGCGGCAACGTCGATGTGATGACGTTCCACAACATCGTAAACGGGCATGAATCGATCGAGCAGTGTGTCGAAGTCGTCAGGATGTGGCGGCGTTGGCTGCCCATACCGGAGCCAGGTCACACCGACCGACGTGGCGTAGGCGCCAGTTGCGAGTCCGAGCGCACCGAGCGTCCACTTCATTGCTGTGCGGAGCCTGTCCACCTGGCACCTCGCGGTTCTGCGCCCGCGCACCACGTCAACGCCGTTCGCGGTCGCCGGGCGTCCCACATTGCAAAAGCGATTCGCAAGTTGTACGCCGCTCACTGGCCGCGAAAAACCGGCGCGTTCGCCGGGTGCTCCGCGCTCAGCTGTGACAAGACGGCGGGTTTCCGGCACTGTGCTCGTGGATGGGCGACAAACCGCGTTGTTTGACGACCGCTCCTGGCACCGTCGTTGCGATGACGCGCACAGGTGCCACCATGTCGAAC
>Ga0070686_100002112_pt1 | contig 10966 bp, 14 predicted proteins | sample KBSS23LmetaG_FD_65654 | JGI IMG/M metagenome (GOLD analysis project Ga0070686, IMG submission 65654) | Switchgrass rhizosphere microbial communities from Kellogg Biological Station, Michigan, USA - KBS S2-3L metaG | ecosystem: Host-associated > Plants > Roots > Rhizosphere ...
TCGAAATGCAGCCGGGTGCGGCTGTTGAAATCCCAGGCGAGCAGGAAGATCTGCCGCTGCGCGCGCAGCGCGGCATCGTGAAACGCCTTGAAGTAAGCCTCAGCGTCGACCAGGAGCGCGACGCGCTCCGCGCGCGCGATCGCGGCGCAGTTGTAGCCGGGGCGGAGGAGGGTTTCGGACGGCGCGCTGCGGGCGCGCGGCTCTTTCTGAAGGTACAGGACGCTGCCCATAACCTTCTTGCTACAGCAACGCGCGTGCCTACTCTATCTTCGCGCCCGACTCGCGGATGATCCGGGTGAGCAGAGGCCCTTCGGCGCGGATCTCGGCGTCGAAGGCCTCCGGCGACGCCGAGGGCGCCGCGTCCATGCCGCCGGCAGCCATTCGCGCCTTGGCTTCTGGCTTGGACAAGCCGCGCAGCGCGGCCTCGTGTAGCCGGGCCACGACGGCCGCCGGAGTGCCGGCGGGCGCATAGAGACCGAACCAGAAAGTCGAGTGGTAGCCCGGGAGGCCGGCTTCTTCCGCGCCCGGAATTCCCGGGATGGAAGGCGACGCTTCCCGCGTGGTGAGCGAGAGCGCGCGCATGCGCCCGGCCCGCACGAATCCCATCACGGTCGGCGCGGTCGCGAACATGACCTGCGTTTCCCCGGCAATCAGCGATTGCGCCGCGGGCCCGCCGCCCTTGAACTGGACCGAGGTGAATTTCACGCCGGCCACCATCTCGAACAGCGCCGAGGCGATGTGCGGCGTGGAGCCGAAACCGGCGGAAGCATTGAAAAGCTTTCCGGGGTTGGCCCTGGCATAGGCCACGAGATCCCGCAGGCTCATGAAGGGAGAGCTCGCCCCGACCACCAGCACCGCAGGCCCGGACGCGACGCGCGACACGGGGACGAAATCCTTCTCCGAATAATTGCTGTTCTTGTACAGCGCGAGATTGATGGCGTGGTGCCACGCATTCAGGATGGTGTAGCCGTCGGCGGGCGCCTTGGCTACGACTTCCGCCGCGATGTTGCCCCCGGCGCCCGCGCGGTTCTCGACGACTACCGCCACGCCGAGGTCCTTGGCGAGCTCGTCCGCGGCGATGCGCGAGGTGAAGTCGCCCGATCCGCCGGGCGGATAGCCCACGACGAGGCGGATCGGCTTGGACGGATAGGTCTGCGCCTCGCCGTTCGCGGCGAAGCCGATGGCCAGCAGGATGCAGATCGCGCGGAGCACAGCACCTCCCGCGCGAAGTTTACGTCAGCGGCCGGTAACCGGTGCGCGGGCCGCGCCGCCTTCGGCGGTGTTGGTACGCCGTACGCCGTCGACGCCGACGAAGGGGGTGGTGGTCGTGCCTACGACCGGCGAGCCGCTTCCCGCAGGAGTAGTGCCACCGACACCGCTATTCGAGGTGCCGACGACGCCAGGCACGGTGACCAGGGGACTGTTACTCGTGCCGAAAAGGTTGCTGGTGCTTGTATTGACGGTCCGGTTTTGCAGCACGCCCGCGAGCTGCACGGTGCCGCCGGACACGGGGACGCTGCCGCCGAGGAGCGCGGTCTGGATCTGCTGCGGGGTCGGGTTGATGATGCCGAGGCTGGCGAGCTGCTGGCTGGCAAGCTGCAGCAGCTGGTTCGCGTCTGCCGCGGCGAGGGGGCCGGTTGGCGACGTGAAGGTCACGCTCTGCGGTACGCCATTCACCGTCGAGGTCAGCGTGATCGGCGCGCCGCGCTGCAGGCCGTTGCTGAGCGACTGGAAGTTCGCGACGGAGCCGCCGAAGGGCGTCGCCGCCGCGGCGGTACCGCCGGCGAATTCGTTGCGCACCTGCACGGTCTGCGTCGTCGGGATGGTATTGGTCAGCACGCCGGGCACGCTGACCTGGCCGGCGGAAGTGGCGATCACGCCGCCCATCAGCGCGACGCCGATCTGTTGCGCGGTCGGATTCGTGATGCCGCGCGCCAGCAGGTTGGTGCGAGCCTGCTCGAGGGAGCGCGACACATCGGCGCCGAGGGCGTTGGGCGGGTTAAAGGTGGCGATTTGCAGCACGCCGTCGACGCCTTGGGTGACCACCGTCACCGGCTGGCCGAGCGACAGGCCGTTGACCAGCGATTGCAGGTTCGCATCGGAGCCAGCGAACGAGACGAGCTGCGGCGACAGCGTCTGGATTTGCTGCATGGTCGTCTGCGCGCCGGCGTGACCGGCGACGAGCGCGAGAGTGAGGGCGAGGAAACGCATGGGCAACCTCCGTTTGGAGATTGCCGTGCAGTTTTCGTGCCCGACGCCCTAGAGCTTGAGCAGCCGCTCGGCGTTGCCGTGCAGGATCTTGGCGCGGTCCTCTGGTCCGAGCGGCACCGTGTCCATCCACTTCACGCCCGGCGGGTTGGGAACGAAGGGATAGTCCACCGAGAACATGATGCGGTCCGCGCCCATTTCCATCACGCAGCACAGCAGCGCCGCGGTCGAGAAATTCCCGCTGGTCGTGATCCAGAAGTGGTTGCGGAAAGTGTCGCGAAACGGCGTGGAGGTGTTTCCCGGGCGCTGCAGCGCCATGTTGATGCGCCACAGCGAGAAAGGCAGCGACTCGCCCAGGTGCCCGAGGATCATCTTCAGGCCGGGATACGCATCGAACACGCCCGAGAGCACCATGCGGATTCCCTGCGTCGCAGTCTCGACCGTGAAACCCCACGCCGCGGTCAGCAGCCCCGGATATTCCTTCAGGTAGTCGCGGTAGTAGGCCTCGACCACTGCCGGATGCGGCACGGCCGGATGCAGGTAGATCGGCACGTCGAGCTTTTGCGCGCGCTCGTAGATCGGCCAGAAGCGCTTGTCGTCCAGGAACCCGGCGGGCTTGCCGTCGGCAAAGGCGAGGCCGTGCAGCATCGCGCCCTTGAAGTCGAGCTTGGTCACCGCGCGCTCGAGCTCGTCGGCGGCCGCCTTGGGCTCGTTGGACGGCAGGACCGCGAACGCCTCGAATCGTCCCGGGTGGTTCTTCACCGTTTCGGCCAGCCGGTCGTTCGCGCGACGCGCCACCTGCACGGCGAGGTCGCCTTGCATGCGCTGCGTGGCCGGCGCGCCGTGCGACAGCACCTGGAGGTCGATGCCCGCTTCGTCCATTTCCTTCAGCCGCAGCGCGCCCAGGTCATGCAGCCGCTCGAGCATTTGCGGATTGCGCATCTCCGGCCCGCGATCCGTGAAATGGCTCGCGACCTCCGCGTCCCAGTAATGCTCCTCGAGCGCAACCACCTTCATCGTCTGCCTCCTCCTCGCTTGCGATATTCGATCATCAGCCAGCCGCCGAGCATGCCGCCCAGGTGGGCGAAGTGCGCGATGCCGCCCTCGCTGCCGGTCACCCCGAACACGAGCTCGAGCACGGCGAATACGATCACCAGCGTGCGCGCCTTCATCGGGATCGGCGGGATCAGGAGCATCACGCGCTGGTTCGGGAAGTACAGCCCGTAGGCGAGCAGCAGCCCGAAGATTCCCCCGGAGGCGCCGACCGTCGGGTAAGGCGAGCCGCCCATCAGGCTGGTGACGATCAGGTGGAACACCGCCGCCGAAACAACGCACGCGAAGTAGTAGAGGAGGTAGAACCGCGTGCCGAACAGCCGCTCGACGCTGGCGCCGAAGGTGTAGAGCGCGAGCATGTTGAACGCGATGTGCGCGACGCTGCCGTGCAGGAAGCCGTAGGTGACGACCTGCCAGGGCTGGAACAGCGGCGTCGCGGGCGGCCATAGGGCGAACCATTCCAGCAGCGGCAGGCCGCTTCCTCCCTGCAGCAGGAAAACCACCACGTTCGCGATCAGCAGGGCCTGGGTAGCGGGCATGGCCTATTGTGGCTTGGCGGCGAGCGCGGACGCTAGCGCGCGCCGCGCCGTTTCAACTCCGCGAGCACCCGGTCGGGATAGTCGCTGATGATGCCGTCGATGCCCAGATCGATCGCGCTGGCGATGTCGGCGGCGTCGTTGAGCGTCCAGGCCACGATCTTCAGGCCGAGGCTTTTCGCCGCTGAGAGGCGGCGCGGCGTCAGGTCCTTGAAGCTCGGCGACCAGATTTTCGCTCCCTCGGCGCGCACGCGCTCGGGCTCGGCGCCTTCGCTGAGGTAGACCGTCGGGATCTCGGGCGCCTCGCGCTCGACGATCTTCAGCGTGCGGTAGTCGAACGACTGGATCGTCGCCCGCGCCCCCGCGCTGCGGATTTCCCGCATGAAGGCCCGGGCGAATTCCCCGGGCCCGGCGGTCTCCCCGGCGTGCGTCGGCAGGAGCTTGGTCTCGATGTTGAATCCGACCGCAGTGCCCCGGGTCATCGCGAAAAGATCCGCCAGGCGCGGGATCCGCACGCCGTCCATGCCTTGCTGGTGCGGAAAGCGCTTCGCGTACTCCGAGCCGGGGCGGATGCGGCCGACGTCGTAGCGCTGCAGCTCGGCGAACGTCAGCGAATAAAGGGTGGGCGCCGGCGCGCTCACCCACTTGCCGTCCGGACCGCGCGCGAGGTCGGGATTCAGGCGCCGGTCGTGATGCACAACGACTATGCCGTCCTTCGTGATGCCGCAATCGAGCTCGAGCGTGTCGACGCCGAGCTCCATCGCGCGCCGGAAGGCGGGCAGCGTGTTCTCCGGCAGCAGCCCGCGGCAGCCGCGGTGGCCTTGCACATCGATCGTCGTCGCCGGGGCAGCCACGGGCCGATTATCGCGCCACGGCGCGCGGTTGCGTCGAGGCGGTCCAGATGCCGGCGCCGACCGCGACGATGCCAAGCACCAGCGGCAGGCCGATGGGCTCGCCGACCAGCACCGCGGCGAGGAGAGAAGCCGACACCGGATTGACCGTCATGGTGTTGGTCACGCGCGTCGGCGTCGTGCGCTCGAGCGCGTAAACCCAGAGGTAGAACGCCGCCGCGCCGCCGAAGATTCCAAGGCAGAGCACCGCGATCCACTGCGGTTCGCCGAAATCCCTGATCAGGAAAATTCCACCGGTGGCGAAGGCGAGCAGCACGCTCGCCGCCGCGCCAAAGCCCATTCCCGCGGCGAGGAAGCCGAGCATGCTGGAGCGCTGCATGAAAGGCCGCGACCAGATGCTGTAGAAGGCCATCACGACGGTGGCGCCCAGCATCACGAGGTCGCCGCGCCATGCGCCCGGCGGCGCGTCGGCCAATCCTCCCCACAGCGCGATCGCGACTCCGCTCACCGCGGTGAGCACGCCGCCGACCTTCCTCGAGGTGAGGCTTTCCCTTCCGAAGAGCGCCGCCAGCAGCATCGTCGTCAGGGGCAGGGTGGAGAGCGCGAGCGAGCCGCGCGCCGCGGTCGTGTGCTGCATGGCGATGTTGTAGAGGAAGAAGAAGAACGCGAAGAAGGCGACGCCGAGCAGGGCGACGCCGGCCCAGTCGCGGCCGCGCGGCCAGCGGGCATTCCGCGCGAGGGCCAGAGGCAGGATGAGCAGGAAGCCGATGCCGAAGCGGAAGGCGGCGAGCGTCACCGGGTCGGAGGCTCCGATGACGTAGCGTGTGAGCGCCGCCGCGGTGCCGCCGAGCGCGCTCGACACCACCGCCGCGGCGACGCCGTTCAAAGGATCATCTGCGTCTGGATGGTGAGCGAGAGGAGGCGCCCGGACTCGTCGGTGATGCGCGTCTGCCAGACGTGGGAGCGCTTGCCCTTGTGCAAGGCGGTCGATTCGGCGCGCAGCTTGCCGCCGGTCGCGGCGGCGAAGAAGTTGGTCTTCGATTCGAGCGTCGCCGTCTTGAAGCCTTGCGCCGCCGTGCCGACCGCCCCGATCGTGTCGGCGAACGCCATCAGCGTGCCGCCGTGCACGGCCGAAGTGGTGGTCTTCAGCTCGTCGCGCACCTGCAGCTCGCCCACCACCTTGTCCGGCGTGGTCTCGAGAATGCGGATGCCGAGGTGGGCCATCAGGCCCTTGTTCCACTCTTCCATGCCAGCCTCCTCTATTGCCATCCTATCCTGAGGAACAGGGTTGCCGTCAGGGCGAGCAGCGCCAGCGCGCTGAGCGCGAGCGACCAATGGATGCCGAGCAGCGCGCCGCCCAGGCCGACGGTGATTCCGCTGAACGCCCGGAAGCCCAGGCTGGTCATGGCAAAGAGGCCGATCACGCGGCCGCGCAATGCCTCCGGAGCTCGAATCTGAACGAGGGTCTGCGCCATCGCGTTGAATGAAAGCTCGAGGAACCCGGCGACGAACAGCACGCCGAGCGCGAGCGCATAGGACGTGGACAGCGCAAACGCGCAGATCGCCACGCACCACGCCATTGCGAGCATGAACGCGGTGCGCGGATTGGCCTGCAGCAGCCCGCGGCTTTCGAGCACCAGTCCGGCGGCCAGCGCCCCGGCGGCATCCGCGCCCAGGAGAATGCTGTAGGAGATGTCCGCGTCGCCGTGGCCGAGGTAGGTCGCGAACTCAGGCATCTGCGCCTGGTAGGCGTTGCCGACTAGGAACGAGGAGCCGCCAGCGAGGAGCGTCATCGACACGATGGTGCGGTCGCCGGCGATCTGCCGCGCGACGGCCGCGACCTCGGCGAAGCTGCGCAACGCGGGCCGCGGCGGGCCTTCGCGGCGAAAGGGCGCCTTCCAAAGCCACAGCACGAGCGGCAGGTAGATGAGGACGTTGAACAGCAGTCCCCAGGCAGGTCCGAAAACGAGCAGGATCGCGCCGCCGACCGCGGGCCCGGCGAGCAGGCCCAGCCAGCGCGCGATCGCGGTGAGCCGGATGGCGCTGTGCAGGCGCGGCGTGTCGACCAGGTGGTGGATGAAAAGCTGCGCCGCCGGCGCCCAGAGCACGCCGGCGAAGCCGTGCAGCACGAGGAGCGCCGCCGCGTGCCACATCTGCAGCGCGTCGAACATGAAGAGCAGGGCCCAGCCGGCCGAGGCCGCCATGAACAGCGCCATGCCGCACTGGATCAGGCGGCGCGGATCGAAGCGGTCGGCGAGCGCGCCGGACCACAGCGAGAAGAAGAGGAACGGCAGCCAGTGCGAGAGCACGGCGAACCCGGCGAGCGCCTGCGATTCGAACTTCTGGAAGATGATCCAGTAGCTGATCACGTGCTCGACGCTGTCGGCCATCATGGCCGTGGCGGCGCCGAAAAAGTAGGCGCGGTAGGCCGGATGGCGCAGGGCGGCGAAGGACTGTTGTGTCATCCGGCTACTTTAGAAGAAACGCGCGGTCCGGAACCCTGTCTACTCGAAATGGCCTCCCCCCAGGAGAACGTCGTCGCCTGCCCGGTCTGCGCCCAGCCGCAGAGGGTGGAGAGCGGCCGTGGCGGCGGGGTATTCGAATGCGTGCGCTGCGGCGCTTTCCTCGGGCGCGAGCCCGAGCGCGACAGCCTCCACCTCACCGCCGCGCTGACGCTTGCCGCCCTCGTGCTCTATGTCCCGGCGAACCTGTACCCGATCCTCAGGATGTACTGGAGCGGGGCGTATTCAGAAAGCACGGTGTGGGACGGCGTGGTCAGCCTGGCGCAGTCGAACCAATGGTTCGTGGCCGTGGTCGTCCTGATGGCCAGCATCGTGATTCCGCTCGTCAAGCTCGCCACGCTGCTGTACCTCGTGGTGAGCGCCCAGCTGCGCTCGCGCGCCGCCATGCGCTTGCGCACCCGCCTGTGGCGCTTCGTCGATGTGATCGGCCCGTGGGCGATGCTCGATGTCTTCCTGCTCGCCATACTGGTCGCCCTCGTCAAGCTGCGCGAGCTTGCCACCGTTCTTCCCGGTCCGGGCCTCGCCGCGTTCTGCGCGGTCGTGGTCCTCACCATCCTTGCTTCCACCACTTTCGATCCCCGCCTGATTTGGACGACCTCCCCAAAGCGCGCCTGAGGCGCACGCGCCTGTTCCGCCTCGCGTGGATCGTGCCGCTCGTCGCCGCCGCCGTCGCCGGCTGGCTCGTCTACGAGCGCATGCGCAGCTTCGGGCCGGAGATCACCATCCAGTTCAACGAAGGCGGGGGCTTGCGCGTCGGCCAGACGCCGGTCAAGTACCGCGGCGTGCAGATCGGCGAGGTCACCGGCGTCGAGCTCTCGCCCGACCACAAGCACGTGCTGGTGACCGCCCGGCTGCGGCGCACGGCGGGCTCGGTGGCGAACGAGGGCGCGCAGTTCTGGATCGTGCGCCCGCAGGTCGGTTTCGGCAGCGTGACCGGCCTGAACACCGTGCTGAGCGGCCCCGAGATCGAGGTGCGCCCCGGCGAGGGCAAACCGCTGCGCGAATTCATCGGCCGCGAGACCGCGCCGCTCGAGCAGAACGGCCTGCGCCTGGTGCTGCGCGCCGAGCGGCCGAAGTCGCTGCGGCCGAATTCGCCGGTCTACTATCGCGGCGTCGAGGTCGGCGCCGTGCAGAAGATCGAGCTTTCGCCGAACTCGAATTCGGCCGACGTCACCGTCCTGATCCAGACCCGCTATGCGCCGCTCATCCGCGAAGGCACCGCGTTCTGGGACTCGAGCGGCGTGAGCCTGAAAGGCGGGCTGCTGAAAGGCCTCGAGGTCGATTTCGAGTCGCTGCGCGCGCTCGCCACCGGCGGCGTGGAGTTCGCCTCGCCGCCGAATTCGCCGCGCGCCAAGGGCGGCACGGTTTTCTTCCTGCACGACGAGCCGAAGAAGGAATGGCTCGCCTGGCAAGCGAAGATCCCGCTCGCGCCGGAAAAGTAGCGCCGGAACCGTAGAATCGAGGGGTGACCTTCCTCCTCGTTCACGGCGCGTGGCATGGCGGCTGGTGCTGGCGCGACGTCGTGCCGCGCCTGCGCAAGGCCGGCCACGAAGTTTTTGCGCCTTCGCTCACCGGGCTGGGCGAACGCAAGCACCTGGCGAGCGCCCGCGTTGACCTCGAAACGCACATCCAGGACATCGTCGCGCTGGTCGAGATGGAAGACCTGAAGAAGGTCGTCCTCGTCGGGCACAGCTACGGCGGGATGGTAATCACCGGGGTGGCCGACCGCATTCCCACGCGGCTCGCCGCGCTCGTCTATCTCGACGCCTTCGTACCCGAGAACGGCAAATGCGCCCTCGACTACGTCGTGCCCGAACGCGCTGCACGCATGCGCCATGAGGGGGAGCGAACCGGGTTCGTCACCCCGCCGCTCATGTCGCTGTGGGGCCTGACCCTGCAGTCGCACCTCGATTTCGTCGGGCCGCGCGAAGTGCGCCACCCGTTCCCGACGTTCTCGCAGCCGATCAGCCTGTCGAACTACGCCGAGTCGCGCCGCATCCCGAAGACCTTCGTCTACTGCTCGTCGCCCGCCACCGGCACCTTCGACCAGTTCGCCGAGCGCTACCGCAACGATCCGGCCTGGCGCTTCCATGAGCTGAAGACCGGGCACGACGCGATGCTCCTGGTGCCCGACGAAGTGACGCGGCTGCTGCTTCAGGCCACCTGACCGAAGAAGCGGTCGATGCGCATGTGGGCTTCGAAAGGCTGCCGTTCCTTCCGGAAGCGGTCGGAAAGGGCCTTGTTATCGTTGTACGCCTCGAACGAAGCCTTCGTGTCGATGCCGTAGATCATGCAGTAGCCGCTCCATCCGGATGCGTCGCGCTCCTCGAGCCTGATCCGTTTGCACCACAGGAAGCCGGGCTGGCGCACCACTTCGGCGACGTGGCCCCCGTCCAGCCAGCGCATCACCGCGGCTTCGGCCTGCGGCGCGACCCAGAAACGCACGACGAGGAAGAAACCGGGCTCGTTCATTGCTGTCGAAGAGGCATGAGAGTCTTCCTCCTCGCTGTCCTGGTGGCCGGACCGGCGCTGGCCGAGAACCAGCTGACCGATCGCGACCGGCAGATGCTGACGCAGCAGGACCAGGCGCGCCAGGCGGTGTACGCGAGGGCGCGCGAGCGCTGCATCGAAAACCGCGGTGTCGACTGCTTCAGCGAGCAGGGACTGCGGGAATGGGTGCTGCTCGACCGCAGCCGCGAGGCCGCGGTGCTCGACCAGATCGCGCCGCTACCCACGCCCGGCGGCACGGTTCCTTCGGCGGGCTCGGGATCGACCACTCCTGCCTCGGGCCGCTAGCTAGAACTTCAGGGCGCGCACGGTCGCCGGCCGCGCGCCGATTTCCTTCGCCCAGCGCTCGACGTTCGGCACGCCTGCGTTGAGCTCCGGCATCGCGCCGTTGAGCCTGTAGTACCCCGCATACAAGGAGAAATCCGCGAGCGTCACCTCGTTGCCGGCGGCGTATTTGCGCGTGCCGAGCAGGTCGTCCCAGACCTTGAGGTACTGCTTCCAGCGGTCCTTGAACATGGCGATGCTCGGCTCGTGCTTTTCCTTGGCGCCGTTGCAGGCGAAGAGCGCGCCGATGGTGGGGGTCATGTCGGTCGAGGCGCTCATCAGCGCCTGCCAGAAGGCCGGCCGGTCGGCCGCATTCTTCGGCATGTGCTTGCCGGATTTTTCCCCGGCATAGACCAGGATCGCGCTCGACTGGGACAGCGTCACCGGCTTGCCGCCGGGGCCCTCGCGGTCGACGATCACCGGGATCTGGCCGTTCGGGTTCATGGCGAGGAACTGCGGGGCCTTCTGCTCGCCCTTCTGGATGTTGATCGGGTGCAAGGTGTAGGCGAGGCCGCATTCTTCCAGCGCGATGCGCGCGCGCATGCCGTTGGAAGTGCCGGCGGCGTAGAGATCGATCATGAATTCCTCCTCGGCTTTGACTTTACACTTAAGATTCTTCGATGGCTGCGAAACAGAAATCCGGGATGAAGCGGGCGCCGGCGAAGCGGCGGGCGAAAAAGGCGAAGGCCGGCACCCGCGGCCTGCTGCCGGCCGAAAGCGCCCTCGAGTCGCCCTCCGGTCCGGCGCGGGAAGTCGTCGAGCGCATCCAGGCCGAAGGCGGGCATGTCCTGGGCGCGTACTACGATCCGCTCGGCCGGAATCCGCTGGTGCTTGCGATCCTGCCGATCGGCGCCGTCGAGCCGACGCCGTTCCAGCGCGACCTTTCGCAGACTCACCACCGCAAGCTCGCCGACGTCATCGACCGCACCGGCATGTTCCTCGATCCGATCATCGCCGTGACGGC
>Ga0070686_100002114_pt1 | contig 10958 bp, 7 predicted proteins | sample KBSS23LmetaG_FD_65654 | JGI IMG/M metagenome (GOLD analysis project Ga0070686, IMG submission 65654) | Switchgrass rhizosphere microbial communities from Kellogg Biological Station, Michigan, USA - KBS S2-3L metaG | ecosystem: Host-associated > Plants > Roots > Rhizosphere ...
TGCAAATGGAAGAACGGCACGCACAGCGTCTCGACGGTGCAGGGCTTTCATGGCCTCGGCCAGGAGAACAAGCACAAGACTGAATTCACCTTCGAAGCCGATCACCCGGAAGTCTTTGCGTCCGAGGATCTCGGCGCGACGCCGGTTGAGCTCGTCCTCTGCGGCCTCGCCAGCTGCCTGACCGCCGGCGTCGCCGCGGTCGCGCAGAACCGCGGCATCCAGCTGCGATCGGTCGAAGCCAAGCTCGAAGGCGCAATGGACATCCAGGGGATCCTCGGCATCGACAGCGACGTGCGCAACGGCTACGACGACATCAAGGTCACCTTCAACATCGACGCCGATGCGTCGAAGGCCGACATCGAAGCGATCGTCGCGCAGTCGCAGAAACGCTCGGCGGTCTACGACATCGTGACCAACCCGACCAACGTGACGGTCGAAGTCGTTTAACGCAAAGACCGCAAAGATCGCAAAGACCGCAAAGACGGCAAAGACGGCAAAGAGGGCGGGACCGTTATCCAATCGATCACGACCGTCGTCGTCGGCGCCGGCCACGCCGGCCTCGCCGTCAGCCGCTGTCTCTCGGAACGGTCCATCGATCACGTCGTCCTCGAGCGCGGCGAGGTGGCGAACTCCTGGCGGCGCGAACGCTGGGACTCGCTGCGGCTGCTGACGCCGAACTGGCAGAGCCGCCTGCCCGGCTACCGCTACGACGGCGGCGATCCCGACGGCTTCATGACGATGGACGAGGTGATTGCGTTCATCTCGCGCTTCGCCGTCGTCAGCGCCGCGCCGATACGGACGCAGACGACGGTGACGTCGGTCAGACGGAACGACGATGGATATCACGTCGCGGCGACGACCGGTGATCTCCGCTGCCGCAGCGTCGTGCTGGCGAGCGGCGCCTGCAACGTCGCAAACGTGCCGGCGGTCCGCGAGGCGATACCCTCGTCTATCGCGTGCGTCACCGCCTTCGACTACCGCAATCCCGCGCAACTGCCCGACGGCGGCGTGCTGGTCGTCGGCGCGTCCGCCACCGGCGTGCAGCTCGCCGACGAAATTCATCGCTCGGGCCGGCCGGTGACGCTCGCCGTCGGCGAGCACGTGCGGCTGCCGCGCACCTATCGCGGCCGCGACGTGCTGTGGTGGATGGACGCGTCCGGCGTCTGGAATCAGCGCTACGACGAGATCGACGATCTGGCCCGCGCGCGAAGCCTGCCGTCGCCGCAGCTGGTCGGCACACCCGAGCGGACGACGCTCGACCTCAACGCGCTTGCCGCCGCCGGTGTGGAGATCGTCGGGCGCCTCGCCGCGGTGCGCAACGGACGGGCACAGTTCTCAGGCAGCCTCCGCAATCAGTTCGCGCTCGCCGACCTGAAGATGAATCGCCTGCTCGACACGTTCGACGAGTGGGCACGGGTCCACGCGCGCGATGCCGACGTCGGCCCGCTGGAGCGGTTCGAGCCGACGCGCCCGCCAGCCAGACCGCGGCTCGATCTCGATCTGCAGAGCGGGGAGATCCGCTCGATCGTGTGGGCCACCGGATTCCGCCCCGACTACAGTTGGCTCGACGTGCCGGTACTCGATCGGAAGGGACACCTGCGTCATGACGGCGGTGTCGTCGACTCGCCTGGGCTTTACGCGATCGGGCTACCGGTGCTGCGCCGACGCAAGTCCAGCTTCATTCACGGCGCGGAGGACGACGCGCGCGACATCGTCGCGCATCTCGCGAATTATTTGGCGTCTGGGGACTTGGGGCTTGAGGCTTGAGGCTTGAGGCTTGAGGCTTCGTCGTCCCTGAGTCCCCTCACCGTTATTGCGACGGCGTGACGGCGCCGGGCGGCGTCGGGAACACGAAGAGATCGGTCGTCATGTCGCCGTCGAGCGTGATCGTGCGGATGTACTGGTACGTGTCGGCGTCGTAGAGATCGATCGTGTTGCCGGCGACGTAGACGTACAGCACCTTGCCGTTCGAGCTCGTCTTCAGGCCCATCCGCGGCCGGCCCTTGAATTCGACGCGGCTCGCGAGCCGGCGGTGCTCGAGGTCGAACTTCCAGAACTCGTAGCGGCCGATCTCGTCGTAGAGGCCGTAGCCGGTCTTGCGATCGGGGGCCATCGTGAAGCTGACCGGGCTGGACGGCCCGAGCGTGTAGAAGTCCACGGTCTTGGCGGCGAGATTCACGCGGCCGATGCCCATCGTACGGCGATGCTGCACCGGGTCGGAGACGTTGAACAGCGCGGTGTAGAAACCGGGTTGATCGTTCAGCACGTCGCGCGGGCCGAACTCAATCCGTCCGAAGCCGTCCTCGATCGGCCGCGACAGTTCCCATTTGTCGACCTGGGCGAAATTGCCGGTCTCGTAAATCAGGACGTCCTGCTCGGTGAACAGGTACATCAACTTGCCGTCGGGCGCGAAGAGGATGTTCGCGTTCTGCCGGACCTCGTTGTTCGGCCACGGAATCGTCCGCACCACCTTGTGCTGCGACAGGTCGTACTGCACGAGCGCCGGCGCACTCACCTCGTAGCGATCGATCAGCTTGGTGGTCGTCGTCGTCAGCATCATCACGAAGCGGTTCAGCGGATCCGGCTCCAGGCTGCGGACCCGCACCTTGTTGTTGCCCTCGCTCAAGGTAAACGTGTCGAGCGTCTTGCGTGTCGCGATGTCGAGAATCTCCACCTTCTCCATCATCGCTTCGACGGTATAGAAGCGCTTGCGATCGAAGGAGAGCGTCGTGCGCCGCGGCATACCCGACTGGAACGGGATCGTGCCGACGATCTTCTCGGACGCCTCGTCGATGACGTAGAACTGTTTCGGGTAGGTGCCGATGATCAGCGTGCCGTTGCCGGCAGTGATTCGCTTCTCCGCCGTGCGGACCGGCAGCACCACGAGGGCCGCGAGCGCGCCGGCGAGCAGCAGCCGCGTGAGGGTGGTCATGGGAAGATCAGATCCAGCTTGCGCCAGTCCTTCTGGGCGGCGGCGCACTTCGCCGTCCAGTCCGGCGCATGGTTGAGCTGATCGGGGACCTGCGCCGGCCAGTAGCAGCCGATGTGGCAGTCGAAGATGTCGCGCTCGACGGGCTGACAGAGTCCCGCGGTGCCGCCGGAGTGGTCGGCCTCCCAGCCGGGTGAGAACACCAGCGAGCAGCCGATTGGAAAGTGCGGCATCTGCGGGACGCCGTTGCGCTGCAGCGCCACGACGTCGTTGGCGGCCGCCTGCTCGATGCGGACGGCCTTGCGATTGACCGGTTTGAGATGCGTCATCCTCGTCCTCGCTTCAGGGCTGCCCGCGGCTACCGGCAGGCCTGAAGGCCTGCGCTACCGTGGGCCGCGCTCCGCCCGCGATCACTGCCTGCCGGCCGGGCTGCCGTTGGTCTTGCTCGTGTTCGCCTCGGAGAACCAGTTCATGTACACCGGGACGGTGACCAGCAGGTGTGCGCGTGCCCGGATCGGCCGCGCGCCGGCCAGTTCGGCCACCACCCAGACGTCGCCAACGTTGTTACGGTTGCCGGACCGCTTCGGATTCGGTCCATCCACGTTGGGCGTGAACAATCCGGTCTGATCCAGGACACCGACATACTGTGTGTCATCGTCGTTGAAGGTCGCGGGATATTCCTCCATCGACCACTTCACATCGACCGGCCCGAGGTTCAGATCGTCGGCGGTATCGGGCTTGCCGTCCGGGCCGTTGTTGACGCCATCGGCCTCGAACTGCTGCAGCTGCTTCGGAAACGCGGCGCCGCCGACGCGCGCCATCCCGGCTTCCGGCACCACCTTGACGCCGTCGACCTTGTCGTAGACGACGACCAGCGCCGGTCGAACCGTGCCGGCCACCGAAGCGTCGCGCGCGCCGATCGGCGCGCCGGCGGCGACGTCTACTTCGACCGACAACTCGTTGGGCCGCGCGGAGACGACGCGCGTGACCTTGACGCCCTGGCCGAGCCCGATGTCCTCGGCACGGATCGACTCGGGCAGGTTGGCGCCGAAGATGCGGATGTTCTGACCGGTCGACCCGGTCTTCACGGCGGTGACGCTGGCACCGAGCACGATCGGGTCGGCGGTGATGCGCGTCAGCTTCACGTCGACGCCGGTCTCGTCGTAGGCGCCGGTGAACCAGCGCCCCCACATCTGCTTCCAGTCGCGCTCGACGAACATCGTCTCGCGCCAGTCGTCGGCGCGGCCGCGCCATTGATAACCGGTATAGACCACTGCCTTGCCGCGCCGCGTCACATTTTCGCCGGTGCGCGCAACCGTGTAGCGGATCTCGGTGGTGAACGTGTCGGCCGCGCCCGGATCGGCCGCGATCGTCATCTCGCCGTAGACGGCCCCCTTGCCGACCTGCGATCCGCTGACCGCCCAGCGTCCCGCGAGCTTCGGCGGCTGCATGGCCGCCGACCAGGCCGACCACTCGGACGTCTCGAGGGGCAGCGCCTTCTCGAGATGTTCGAGGGCGACGTCGACCGGGTTGCGATCGTCTGCCGGGGCGTCGGCTGCCGCCGTCCCACCGCCGCGCGCGGTCTGGCTGCCACGTCCAGTGGCCGGCGCGCTGACGCGGCCGCGACCGCCGCGGCCGCCGGCCCGCATGAACCCGCTGCCGCTGTTCATCGGCTGCGTGTCGACGAGCGGATAGAGGGCACGGTGCATCGTGATGAGCAACTGCCATTCCTCTTTCGTCCGCCGCTCGCTGAGTACCCGGGCAATGGAGTGGCACGAGGAACAGAGTCTGGCCGTGGTCTCGTCGGCCGTGTAGGCGAACTCGACCATCCGGTGTTCGCCCTCGAACACGATCGGCCGCAGCTCTTCGGGGGCGAGTCCCTGGTGGTCGGTGAGGTACTTCAGAACGCTGCGCGCGTCCTCCGGCGAGAGCGTGACGTGGTTGAGCGCGACCATCCGCTTGATGGTCAGCTCCCAGTTCTCCGCTGTCGCCCGCCGGTAGGAGATGCGGGACATCCGTCCTTTGTCATCGCTGCGGTGACAGGCGCCGCAGCGCGACTTGACGACCGTGCTGTCGACCGGGATCCCCTCATCGGCGACGACCTCGGCCGGCGCCGCACGCGGCGGCGCCTGCGCACGCGCCGTGGCGGGAACGCACATCATCGCAAGACACCAGGCGAGAGCGATTCGGTTCATCTCGACGTCCGTGATTTCGACCGCGGGTGAACGACCGGCGCGCCGCACTTCAGATACACTGCGCGTGTCCTCGGCGCAGTCTCTACACAAACGCCAGGCCTGTCAACGAGAGAAACGCCTCCTGCCATGCCCGTTGCGCGGCGTGTTCAGCCGCAACCGGCGGTCCTTTCCACGGCGGCGAGCATTGCCGTCCTCGCCGTGGCGGCAGTCGCCGCGCTGCGGCCAGTCTTGCACAATGATTTCGTTAATTGGGACGACCCCGCCGTCCTCATCGACAACCTGCACCTCGCGAGCTCTGGCATCGCGGCGTGGGCGTTCTCGACGACGTTCATGGGACATTACCAGCCTTTGGCTTGGCTGGCCTGGTCTGCCGCGAAATCGTCATTCGGTCTGTCGCCCGCGCCCTTTCACGCGCTCAGCCTCGGCGTGCACGTCGCAAACGCCATCGTCGTCTACGTAGTGACGGTGCGGCTCGCCGAGCTTGCCGGTCAGCTGCCGTCGCAACGCCGCATCGCCGGGGTGATTGCGGGACTCTTCTTCGCGGTGCATCCGGCCGCGGTCGAACCGGTCGCGTGGGCGAGCGCATTTCCCTACGTGCTCTCGTTGTTTGCACTGCTCCTGTCGTTTCTCGCCTACAGCAGCGCACGGCCGAACGCCTCGCTGGTCCTATACGCCGCGGCGTCGCTGACGCGAGCGACCGCTCTTGGCTATCCGCTGGTCCTGCTGGTCGCGGATCGGTATGTGCACGATGGCCGGCACCGGAATCTCCGTGCTCGAATCATCGACACGGCGCCGTTCGTCGCGGTCGCCGCCGCAATGGCCGTGGCGGAATATGTGTCACGCGACGTCACGAGCCTGCGTGAGATCGGGATCGTCGCGCGTCTGACGCTGGCGGCGGTGGCGCCGTTCGTCTATCTGTGGCGCACGTTGTGGCCGGTCGCGTTGTCGCCGTTGTACCCGCTGCCAATTGCCGCTTCGTCGGAGTGGGTTCCGCTCACTGCCGCATTCGCGGGTCTCCTTGCGATCACGGCTCTGGCATGGCGCGTTCGCATGCGATGGCCGATCGTCGGCATCGCCTGGATCAGCTACCTCGCGCTGCTCGCGCCGATCGCCGGCTTCACGCCGAGCGGCCTGCAGGCCACCGCCGATCGCTACATGTACGTGCCTGGCGTCGTCATCGCTGTCGTCGCCGGACTCGCGGCTGGACGCGCGGCGATGACGCGTGCCGCCAGGTTTGCCACGATCGCTGCCGCGACCGGAGCGATTGCGGTACTCGGCGTGCTCACGTGGCGGCAGACGCAGTACTGGAACAGCTCGACAACGCTATGGACGCGGGTCGCGGAACTCGACCCGCGAAACGATATCGCCACCTACAACCTCGCGATCGCGCTCGCAGCGGCGGGGCGGGACGATGAAGCCATCGCGTCCTACGAGCGGACACTTGTGCTCGTGGCGGATCACGATCTCGCGCGACGCAATCTCGCGATTCTGCGCGCGACGCAGGCCGAACGGCGCGCGGATCAGTTGGCGGCAGCCGGACGCGCCGGCGAGGCGAGCGCCGAATACGCGCGCGCGCTCGCGCTCGATCCGCAACGCGTGCACGCGCGCGCGGCGCGCGGCATGCTGCTGCTGCAGCACGGCGACTTGAAGGGCGCCGCGGCGGAGCTCGGCGCGGCCGTGGATGGCGGAACGACCGATGTCGCGGTGCCGAACGCGCTCGCCTACGCGCTGATGCAGACCGGCGACGCGGCGAAGGCCGCCACCGTGCTGTCGCGCGCGGTGGAAGCGCATCCCGACGACATCAACCTGACGCACAATCTCGCGCGGCTGCTGGCGACGGCGCCCGATCCACGGGTGCGCGACGGCGCGCGTGCGCTACGCCTGGCGCTCGACGTCTGCAATCGCACCGGCAACCGCGATCCGCGCGCGCTCGACACGCTCGCGGCGGCCTACGCGGCCGCCGGGCAGAACGATCAGGCGCGCGCCACCGCCGCGCGCGCCGCGGCACGCGCACGCGCGCTCGGCGACGCGGCAGCCGCGGCCGAGATCGAGGCGCACGCGCGCCGCTACGCCGCCGATCCGCTCACCAGGTGAGCTGCTTGCTGACTTTGAATCCCGTCGGACCGAATGTGAGCGACGGCGCTTTCTTGGCGCGCTGCGCGCCCAGGAAGAGGATCGCGCCGCCGGCGGCCGCGACGCCGAGGCCCGCCGCGCCCAGCGCGGTGTTCGACTCCTTCGACACCTCGCCCGACGTGAACTCGCCGCCGTTGGTGTGCAGAAAACCGTAAACCGTCATCGTCATGCCGGCGACGAACAGCGAGGCGCCGGAAATGAGATAACCCTTGCTCATCTTGATCGAGCCGCTCGGCGCCGTCTCCTGCTGTGCCGCGCGGTCGATGCTGTCCTTGAGATCGCCGGCGAAAGCGGACGTGCTCAAACCCACGATCAGCAACGACGCGATCAGCGGCCTCGCCAGTCTCATGGTGCGCTCCTCCGGATGAACTGCGGAATGGCGGAGATTGTAGTCACCGCCCGAACCGACAGCAACCAGAAATCTGTCAGGTTTGCGCGGTTGGTTAGAATGTGCGCGTGCGCGGCTCGCCGGCGATGAGACGTTCGGGCCCGACCGCGGCGCGCGCCGCGGCGCTGGCGGCCTCGGTCGCGATCGCCGGCGCGGTCGGCTTCTGGGGCCTCCGCACGGCGCGCCGGCCGGCGCATCCGAACGTCCTGTTCGTCACCGTCGACACGCTCCGCGCCGATCATGTCGGCAGCTACGGCTACGCCGCGGCGCAGACCCCGGCGCTCGACGCGCTGGCCGCGCGCGGCCTCCGCTTCGAGCACGCGACGACGGTCGCGCCGCTGACGCTGCCGGCGCACTCGTCGCTGATGACCGGCACGTTTCCCGGCTTCCACGGCGTCCGCGACAACGGCGGCTTCTACCTGGGTGACGACCAGACCACGTTGGCGACGGTGCTGCGTGCGCATGGCTATCGGACCGGCGGATTCGTCTCCGCGTTCGTGCTCGATCACCGCTGGGGCATCGCACAGGGGTTCGATCGCTATTACGACGACTTCGATCTCGCGAAGTACCGCGTCGACGCCGGCCTCGACGCCGTGCAGCGGCCGGGCAGCGAGGTGGTGTCGAAGGCAATCGAATGGCTCGACCAGGATGCCGCGCAGCCGTTCTTCGCCTGGGCACACCTCTACGAGCCGCATGCGCCGTACGACCCGCCGGAGCCGATCCGCGGCCGCTTCCCGCCGACGATGATCGGCGCCTACGACGGCGAGATCGCGACAGCCGACATCCAGATCGGACGCCTGATCGATCACCTGGCGAGCGCGGCCCGCCTGGACAACACGGTGGTCGTGGTCCTCGGCGACCATGGCGAATCGCTTGGCGAGCACGGCGAGGATCAGCACGGCTTCTTCGTGTACGACGCCGACATCCGCATCCCGCTGATCGTCGCCGGCCCCGGCGCGCCGGCGCGCGTCGTCTCCGATACCGTCCGGATCGTCGACGTGATGCCGACGGTCCTGCAACTGATCGGGATCGAGATTCCGAAGACGGTCCAGGGACGCAGCCTGCTGCCGCTGGCGCGCGGCGAGCGTCTCGATCTGGTGGCGATGTCCGAGACGTGGTACCCGCGGCACCACTACGGCTGGAGCGAGCTGACGTCGATCCGCGACGGCCGCTACCATTTCATCGCCGCGCCGCGCCGCGAGCTGTACGACACCCAGAGCGATCCTGGAGAACTGCACGACATCGCCGCGGCCAACACGACGCGCGCCGACGCGCTCGAGCGCGCGCTGCGTGCGTTCGTCGCGCAGACGGCGGCAACGCACGGCTCGGCCGCGCCGCGGCCGGTCGAGCCCGAGGTCGAGGAGCGGCTGCGATCGCTCGGCTACGTCGGCAGCAGTATCAGCCCGCGCGTCCTCGAAGACCGGCCGCGCGGCGACCCGAAGGACAAGATCGCGCTCTACAACCTGCTCAAACAGGCCGGCCTCGATTCAGTCGAAGGGCGGATCGATGAGGGGATCCGCAAGGTCCGGCAGGCGCTCGAGCAGGATCCCGAGATCGTCGAGGCGCACATCATGCTCGGCAACATGAGCACCAAGGCCGGACGCGACGATCAAGCAGTCGCCGCGTTCCAGCGGGCGCTTGCGCTGGACGCCGACAACCAGAACGCGGCATTCAACCTCGCGCTCGCGTACAAGACTGCCGGACGGACGGAGGCGGCCGAGGCGGGATTCGAACGCGTGCTCGCGCTCAACCCGCGCGATACCAAGGCGCGTTATCAACTTGCCGACATCTGGATGACGCGGGGGGAGCTCACGCGCGCGCAGGCGGCGCTGGAGCGCGCGGTTGCCGACAACATCGAGCGGCCGGCCTTCCAGACCAAGCTCGCCGAGTGCTACATCGAGCTGAAGCGCTACGACGACGCGGAACGCGCGCTGCTGGCGGCATTGAAGGACAAGCCGGACGCGCCGATGGCCCACTACGATCTCGCTCTGATCCACGAGGCGCGCGGCCAGCCGCAGCAGGCGATCACCGAATACGAGGCGGAGATCGCGCGCAACCGGCGAACGTACCAGGCGCAATTCAACCTCGCCAAGCTGCTGACGTCTGCAGGCCGGAGAACCGAGGCGGTCAGCCACTTTCAGCAGGCCGTGGACGCCAATCCGGGGTTCGGCAGCGGCTATCTGTACCTCGCAAAGGCGCGCCTCGACGTCGACGATCTGGCCGGCGCCGAGGCGGCGGCGCTCAAGGGGATGACGTTGAAGCCCGACGCGGACATTGCGCCGCTGGGCCACTACGTCCTGGCCGACATCTATTCGCGGCTTGGTCGGACCAAGGACGCGGAGCGCGAGGCCGCGCAGGGACGAAAGCTCGAGCGACGGCGTGCGAGTTGAGGCCGTCCTGGTCTCGGTCGCATGTTGCGTCGCTGGCTGCGCCGCGCGCGAGCCGGCGCCGGCCGCGGCGTTCCCGCAGCACGTCGTCGTCGTAACCATCGACACGCTGCGCGCCGATCGGCTGGGCTGCTACGGCAATCGTGAGGTCGCGACGCCGAACCTGGATCGCCTGGCGCGAGAGGGCGCGATCGCGCCGGACGCCAACGTACCCACGCCGATCACCCGCCCCTCGCACGTCTCGATCTTCACCGGCCTCTACCCGGCGCAGCACGGCATCCGCGACAACATCTCGCGGGCGCTGGCGCCGGACGTGCCGACGCTCGCCGAGGCGTACAAGGCGGCCGGCTTCGAGACCGCCGGATTCGTGTCGTCAATCGTGCTCTCGCGCCAGTCCGGGTTGGGCCGCGGCTTCGACACGTTTTCCGATCAATTCGAGCTCGGGCCCGACGCGCACGACGAAGCGCGCTTCCTCGACATCCTCGAAAAGCGCGGCGACGTCGCGGTTGCCGACGCGATCGCCTGGCTCGAGCGTCACGCGAGCGCGCGCACCTTCGCGTGGGTGCACCTCTACGATCCGCACGCACCGTACGCGCCGCCGGAGCCGTATGCCTCGCGCTACGCCGACCGGCCGTACGACGGCGAGGTCGCGTGGTCGGACGAGCTCGTCGGCCGCCTCGACGCGGCGCTGGCGCGGCTCGGCATCCGCGATCGCACGCTCGTCGCGGTGACGGCCGACCACGGCGAAGCGCTTGGCGAGCACGGCGAGCTGGTGCACGGCTTCTTTCTGTACGAGGCGACGCTGCGGGTGCCGCTGCTGATGCGCGGCCCGGGAATCCGGCCGGGCACGCGGATTCCCGTCGTCGCGCGCAGCGTCGATCTGTTTCCGACGCTGTTGGAGCTGTCAGGCGTACCGGCGCCGAAGA
>Ga0070686_100002115_pt1:2500-10956 | contig 10956 bp, 7 predicted proteins | sample KBSS23LmetaG_FD_65654 | JGI IMG/M metagenome (GOLD analysis project Ga0070686, IMG submission 65654) | Switchgrass rhizosphere microbial communities from Kellogg Biological Station, Michigan, USA - KBS S2-3L metaG | ecosystem: Host-associated > Plants > Roots > Rhizosphere ...
GATTTGCAAATATCATAATTTTCAACGAATCTAAATATTTACCATCATAAACCATTTGCATTGCACACTTTTCAACATATAGCACAATACCATTTGCAAATATCAATCACCATATTAAGATAATCGTATATTATTCTACATCTTTGTGCTGGTAACAAAGGTTATACCAACAGGATTAGTCATTTCACAAGACCATTTGCGATTTGAAAGGGGCTCGAACTTTGCTAAATATTCACAAGTCCATTCTATAGGCCGAAAACCGATCTCGTTGGATTCGGGTTAAAACTATGCAGTCTTGTAGTACTCGACGAGCCGAGTCCGTCGCAGCAAGAATCTCCGCGATAGCGCCAACCGTTCGCGAGTTATAGCCGTTTGATGGGCGCGCCGAAAATGCAAAATTTTCACAAGTCCATTCTATAGGCGGAAAACCAATGTCGCTGGACTTGGGTTAAACCTGGGCAGTCTTTTAGTACTTGATGCGCCGTTTCCATCGCTGCAAACCCCATCGCTCTAGCTAGAACCGTTGCCGAGATACAGCGATTTGAAGGACCGCGAAATTGGAAAAATTTTTCCAAATCCAAAATAGAGGGGAAATCCGATGTCGCTGGATCTGCCTCCCCTTATGATCACTTTCTAGTACTCGACGCGCCGAGTTCAGCGCCGCAAAGCGCAGCTCTCTAGCTCAAACCGTTCCCGAGATATCGGCGTTTGAAATTCCTGGGTGGGGGGGGAGTCGATTGCGGATAACTGGAATCGTCTGCGAACGCTACTTTGCGCGCCTATAACTCGCGAACGGCTTCGAAGTTTCCCGCGGGGTTTTCACCAGTCGAAAGTACGTCTGTTGGACTACCAAAGCCGCTCCATAGCCGCCATCTACCGCGCTTGGTTCGGCGGCAGTGGCCTGCTGAAAAACGAAAATTTTCACCGAGTCGCCACCCAAACTGCGCCAAAAGTGGGGGCCCTTTGTGCACCATTATACTTCTCGACGAGACGGTTCCAACGGTGCAAGGGGCCCCCGGATCGGACCAACCGTTCGCGAGATACAGCCGTTTGAAGGAGCGCTGTTGACAAAATTGGCTAAATTTCCATTAAAAGTCCATTCTATATAGGGGGGAAACCGAACTCCCTCAACTTGGGTTAAACCTATGCAGTCTTGTAGTACTCGACGAGGCGAGTCCAACGGTGCAAGCAGCCCCCGGATCGGACCAACCGTTGCAGAGATATAGCAATTTCATAGGGCGCATCCGAAATGCCAATTTATTTTCCAAAGTCCCTTTAACAGCGGAAAACCAATCTCGCCTGATTCGGGTTAAACCTGTGCAGCCTTGTACAGCTAGACAAGGCGAGTCCATTGCAGCAAAAATCATCGAGCTAGCACCAACCGTTTAGGAGATACAACCGTTTGCACTTGGGTTACGTTTTCTCAACTTGGGTTAGGTTAGGTTAGGTTAGGTTAAGCAAACTTTTGCAGATAACTTTTTCTCCAAGCGCTCCCCTGGTACAAGCGTATGCCAACTGGTAGTGCTCGACGAGACGTTTCCAACGCCGTAAAGCGCAGCTCTCTAGCTCAAACCGTTCCCGAGATACAGCCATCTGCACTTGGGTTACGTTTTCTCAACTTGGGTTAGGTTAGGTTAGGTTAGGTTAAGCGAACATTGCTGATAACTTTTTCTCCAACACCAGACTAGCCTGATCGCCGATATGGTATCTGGTAGTGCTCGACGAGACGTTTCCAACGCTGCAAAACCCAGCGCTCTAGCTCAAACCGTTCCGGAGATACGGCGATTTGAAAGTACCGCTAATCCTAAAATAGAGTGAAAAAAACCAAGTCCATAATTACGCTGCGGATAATTACAAATTTCAAACGCTTCCAAATTGATGTCAGATCAAAGTAGGAGTCAATAGTATATACGTTAGCCTGTACACGATGCAGTACCATCATCCCAGAATGACACTATCGGTGTTTACATGGAGTGTCCATCAACCGATTAATATTTATGGACTTGTATTTTTTCGCAAAAAAAAGTTTGTGGATAACTTGCAGCTAATCGGAATTTTTTTTTTTTTTTTCAAATTTTCACCAAATTTGTTGAAATGTGGGCCGGGTAGAGCATTTTGGAAGTGGGGAGGCAAAAAAATTTTTTTCGATTAGCTGCAAGTTATCCGCAGTTTGGAATTTCGCGCGCTCGGATAGAGTAAAAAACTCGGTTTATTAGCGATTTGCATTTGCCAACGCTAAAGTACATAGGCGTTTCACGTATATAAGAGGACCTAGCATCGAGTTGTGATAGTCCGGTAGGCGAGAGCCTACCGGCTGCCGCGGCTTGGTGCGACCGTTCTCCCACTACCGCTTGGCTCGGTCGCGATCGGTTCTATCGGCGTTCGGTGGCTACGGATGGCGGTAACGTCATTCGCGCTAGTCCCGGTCTTCGGTATTACCGCTTCGGCTGGCTTCTCGGTGGGCAGGCGCATCGTGCTTCGGCCGGGCGTTGCTCGTGCTGGTGTCGGAGTGCAATAGGGAGTGCGGCGTGTGGTTTACGGTGCATCGGCTTGGCTGCGGGTTCGTGCTTTGTTCATGCTCTTGCAGTTTCGGCCGGTGCAGCGGCATTCTGCGCGCATCACTGTCGATTGTGCCTCGATTGCATCGGTTGCGAGTTGGCGTTCGTTCGGTGGTTTCGGTGTTGCTTGTGTGCGCTACGGTGGTGGTAGGTAGCAGTTGGCTGCCTGCGGGTTGCTGTTTTCGGTGCTCGCCTGCCGGTTGGTGCGACGATCAGCGCTGCAGCTCGGTGTCATTGCGTAACTGATTCAACGGTGTCTGGCACGCTTGCGTGCCCGTTGCGGGGATAGGTTGCGTTTTGGCGCTCACGGTTGTAGCGATGTTCCGTCTTCGCTGGCCGCCAGTTTGGCTTCGAGCCACCGCGGACTGTTGCTGCGCGGATTCTCGTCGCAGTTGGGTGTCATTGCGTAACTGAGTCAACGGTGTCTGGCACTTCTGTGCCCGTTGCGGGGATAGGTTGCGTTTTGGCGCTTGGCTGTTGCGCGCTTCCAAGCTGCGCTGTACGCTGGTGGTTTGCAACAACAACACGTTGGTTGGTTGGTTGCCTGCCTGTCCACCGCTGGTTGTTCGTTTGGACGGAACGAACGGAACGGATCGCATATGCTTGTCTCGATGGTGGCTGGCAGGCGGACTCGGTGTGCATGACGAGCCGTCTGGGGGCGTTGGTGGTTGAACGTCTGCGTTTTTTGGATTGGCTCTGAGACTGTTGGCCTAGTTGCGGCCGTGACTGTTTGTTGAGATTGGTGACGACCGGGCTGCTCGGTGAGAGCAAATGTGTGTAGTCGCCGACGCGTGTGCGCGCAACAGTAGCTGGTTGGCGTAGTGTGTGTGTGTGCGCGCGCGCAACAGTGCTGGTTGGCGTATCACTTGGGCATAGAATGTTGGGTACCCGGAACGTCTCTTTCGGCTGCTGTATGGCCAAAAGCGGTGCGCGCCGATCGATCGATGTTCGCGGGGCATGACTTCGCCGGCTTGAGCTGGTCTTTGCTGCTCGGTATACCTTCTGAACACTTGTTGGAGCCGAGGCCTGGCTGTATCCCTCTGGTTGGCGTTAACGTTGTTGACGGGGGCGAGGGCGCGAGGCCTTCGGGCCGTAATTTTTTCTTTCTTCTTCTTCTTTCCTTCTTCTATCGAAGGCCTGGGCGTGCCGATGGTTAGCGTGCATCGATCTTCGTTGCTGCTCTGGTGTCTTTGCGTGACTGAGTCAACGGTGTCTGGCACGCTTGCGTGCCCGTTGCGGGGATAGGTTGCGTCAAGGCATGCAGGGCTGTCGCGTTGGTTGATGCGAGCCCCTTGCTGCAGTTTGATGTGTCTTTGCGTGACTGAGTCAACGGTGTCTGGCACTTTTGTGCCCGTTGCGGGGATAGGTTGCGTGAAGGCGTGCTGGGCTGTAGCGTTGACCTTAGCTAAGCTGTCGGTTTCGTTTCGGGCCTGAATACGGATTTAAACTTTCTCCATCTCTATCTCTTTCCAGCTACGGTCCATTGCAAGGCCGCTTCGTCGGGCTTGCAATGGAGGTAGTTGCAGCTTTTAGCCAAGCGCCCGGCTACCCTATGCCAACGGTCAACCATGGCGTACAGGGGATCAAAACAGCATAGACAATATAAAGGCTTTAAAGGCACGTAAGGTAGCTCTGGAGTGCTTCTCCTCTGTCGCACGCGGAAGGCAGAGGTAGGGGCAAGGGTGCTCTCGTGCTTTGACGATCGAGTGCCCTCTATCCAGGCCTACCTAGAAGTCGCTTGACATCTGCTACACTGAGTCGAGTTCAGCTCGGTTGGTTGCCGGTTGCGAATCGGTGGCTTACGGGATAGGCTAGACAGCGTATGCGCTCAAGTTGCGTCTCTCGTGGAGAGACGTAGTTTGGGCACGGATTTCGAATCGACTATTAAATAAGGCGCGAGCTGGTCCTTGCTGCTTGGTATACCTTCTGAACACTTGTTGGAGCCTTGCCCGCTGCTTCCGCGTCTCGGATTGTGTGTGTGTGTTGTATCCGAGAGACTCGGTGAGAGGAGTCTGTTGTGTGCGTATGTTTGTATGCAGCGGGGACAACAGCAAGGACAGTTACAGCTTGGCTTAACGTTGGGAACGGTGTGCCCTGGGCTTGTAGCAGTCCTTGGCGAGTTCGCTCTGGTGGTTTGACCATCGAACTTCAACCGGCTTTGGTGTAACCCCTATGAATGTGTAGGGTAGTGCATCACTGTTGCCCCACGTTAGTTAGTCTCGAATCGAAATCCGATACGCTTGTTGATGCCCGTCGCGCCTGTTCGTATCACCGATTGTGCACAAACGTGCGTCTGCTGCTCTTGGCTGCTTGTTAGCAATGTGACTCCGCTGATGCAGCTTCAGCTGTGGTGCTGCGCGCATAGGGCAATCTCTGCGCCGATCATCATCCTTGTTGGGGGTTTGATGATCTGCGATTGTGCGGATTGCTTAGAGCTGGTCTCGCTGTGTCGGTGTACCTTCTGAATATTTTTGTTGGAGCCGAACTCTAAGCAGCGTTGACAATTTAAGGCTTGAATCTTGAGGCATCGTTCATGCCTGGCTACTTCCCTGTCAGAGCAACCTCTGCGGGGAGACAGGTCCGTTCTCGTGGCTTGACTTGACGGGCTGGCCAGGCTGAACAAGCGTTGGCCGACTATGCGCGCATGTCACTAAGGCATAAGGATGTGCTCGGTAAGGTCAAGGGGCTGCTACTAGGGCTAGTTCTTGCTGCTCGGTATACCGGCTGAACACTTTGCGTCGGAGCCGAGCCAGCTGCCATGTGCGCCGAAAACACCGGCAACAATGTATACACGGGATGGTGGCAGCGGCGATGCAGAGTCGGATGATATCATAATGCAACTTGACGTGCTGCTTTGCTCGTGCGCCATTCCGCGTTTCAGCTGGTGTTGCACTGTGCTGCTGGTAAAATAGCAAAACGATAGAAAGCCTGAAAGCTCCTGGTTGGCGACATTCTGGCTGCTCTCTCTCTGTCTCTCTGCCTGCCTGGCTACCGTCTGCTTCGGTGGTGGTGCTAGGACAGCGGAGACATTGTAGGTAAACGGGGATCGGCCTCGCGCGATTTGGCAGACACCTCCCCGCCGGAATGAAGCTGACGCCTGCTGGCACATGTGGGTCACATCGTACGAGTTCAGCTGGGCGGCTAACGCTAGTGTTGTTCGACAACAGTCTGCGTACGTAGCAGCGGGGCCCTGTTTCGGTTTGCCAGTTCCAGCGCGGGATAGCCTGCCTGTAGCTGCTCTTGCAGTGAGCCTCCATACTATACGGCGCTGTTAAAGGAAACGGACTCGGAGCGCAGCTCGTTGGTCGTCTCTCGTAGTGTGCGGTGTGGTGGCAGTGGCGATGCAGAGTCGGAGGAACTGCTTTTTATCGGTGCACAGCAGCAACTGCATATGATACCTCGAATAAGGGCCAGGCTTTGACAAGACGTTTTAACCCCTGATGCCGCGGTTGATTCTGCAGGTGCGTCGTTGTCATCGGGAAAAGCATGCTTCTTCTTGACGTGCTGCCTCGCTCGTGCGCCGCGCCAATGCTGCTGCGATCGAGCCCAGCGGTGTTGGCGTTTCGGGTCTTATATTAGACCAATAATTGACCTGTGTGTACAAGATGTGTGCGCTTGGCGAATGGCGGTCCCCCCGTCGCTTTGCGATCGGCAGATTGCTGTTCGTCAGGCTGCTGTTGTTCGAGCTCTGCTAGAGGTGTCCGTTTTACGTGCTAAGGCACGCAAACACTGATGTTCTGCACTCTTGTTGCTTTCACTAGCACGGGAACAGACGCGGCTTTGTGTGTCTGTTGGAGCAAGCGCTTTTTCGGTCGTTGCCGCTGTTTTGTTGGGGCGCCTGCAGGGTGGGCTTGCGCATATGTGTGTGTGTGTGTGTGTGTGTCTTATCGAGCTCGATGGCGATTGACCGATTGGGCGTCATTGTCAGCAGCGCAATAGCAGCAGCACGAGTAGCTGATGCTGCCGTTGCTTTCAGTTCGAGTCGCACACTCGGCAGGGCAAGGCCTTGACAAGCCGCTACAACCCCTGCTGCCTGCGTCGCGCTGCTGAAGCAACGGTGATATGCTCGCGAAAGGTGGTGTTGCGTTGCTACATGTGGCATTGGCGTTTCGGTGCTGGCTCGTCAGCGAGAGTATCGATGGGCATGCGCAAGCACAGCATGTGCTGTCTCGCGTTCGCCTGTTGTCGCGTGGCCAGCTCGACAGTTTGGCGAGGCAGCGATGCGAAGAATGTCGCTTGCTACCTGGTTGATCCTGCCAGTAGTCATATGCTCGTCTCAAAGATTAAGCCATGCATGTCTAAGTTCAGGCCTCTTCGGAGGTGAAACCGCGAATGGCTCAATACATCAGTTGTGGTTTACTAGACCGTGCCTATCCACTTGGATAACTGTGGGAATTCTAGAGCTAATACATGCAATCAGTCTTCGACTCCCCGTCAAACGGGAGGAGGAGCGCTTTTATTAGACCGAAACCAACCCGGTCGTCGGAGCGTTCGCGCGCACCTTCGATCCGGTCTTCGGCGGGCTCCGTCCTCCTTGCGGGGGCGGCTCGGCTCGTCGGGGGGGTTCTGGTGACTCTGAATAACCACAAGCCGATCGCATGGCCTCGCTGCCGGCGACGTATCTTTCAAGTGTCTGCCTCATCAACTGTCGACGGTAGGTTACGTGCCTACCGTGGTTTTGACGGGTAACGGGGAATCAGGGTTCGATTCCGGAGAGGGAGCCTGAGAAACGGCTACCACATCCAAGGAAGGCAGCAGGCGCGCAAATTACCCACTCCCGGCACGGGGAGGTAGTGACGAAAAATACCGGGAAGGGACTTCAATGTCCCCGCTCCCGGAATGAGGCAACTCTAAATCCTTTCACGAGGATCCATTGGAGGGCAAGTCTGGTGCCAGCAGCCGCGGTAACTCCAGCTCCAATAGCGTATATTAATATTGCTGCGGTTAAAAAGCTCGTAGTTGGATCTCAGCTCCGGCCGGTGTCCAGACGGGACGTAGTACGTTCTCCGTTCTGTGCCGATGCCGGGCTTCTCTCCGCCGACTGGCCGGCTGCGTCTTGCGCCTGTCTGCCCCGTGCTCGGGTCCGTGGCTTCGCGCGACGGCTCGGGTGCGTGGCTGCGGCCAGGTGCGGCAGTGGCAAGGTGGTCGGTTACGTTTACTTTGAGAAAAGGAGAGTGCTCAAGGCAGGCCGTCTTACGCCTGTGGATCTCGGTGCATGGAATAATGGAAGAGGGCCTCGCGCCTTCGTTTGTTGGTTTCGGGGTGCCCCGAGGCAATGATTAAGAGGGACGGTTCGGGGACATTCGTACTGCGGCGTGAGAGGTGAAATTCTTGGATCGCTGCAAGACGAACCGCGGCGAAGGCATTTGTCAAGGACGTCCTTATTAATCAAGAACGAAAGTTAGAGGTTCGAAGGCGATCAGATACCGCCCTAGTTCTGACCGTAAACGATGCCAACTGACGATCCGCCCCTCGTCGCGTGCAAGACGGGGTGGGCAGCCCCCGGGAAACCAAAGTCTTTGGGTTCCGGGGGGAGTATGGTTGCAAAGCTGAAACTTAAAGGAATTGACGGAAGGGCACCACAAGGAGTGGAGCCTGCGGCTTAATTCGACTCAACACGGGAAACCTCACCAGGCCCGGACACTGGAAGGATTGACAGATCTTACTCTATGAAGCTCTTTCTCGATTCAGTGGGTGGTGGTGCATGGCCGTTCGTGGTTGGTGGAGCGATCTGTCTGGTTCATTCCGATAACGAACGAGACTCCGGCCTGCTAACTAGCGGGCAGCTCGGCGATTTATTGCTGCGCTCGCCTCGAACAAAGCTTCTTAGAGGGACGGGCGGCGCTCATGAAGCCGCACGAAGTCGGAGCAATAACAGGTCTGTGATGCCCTTCGATG
>Ga0070686_100002116_pt1 | contig 10953 bp, 14 predicted proteins | sample KBSS23LmetaG_FD_65654 | JGI IMG/M metagenome (GOLD analysis project Ga0070686, IMG submission 65654) | Switchgrass rhizosphere microbial communities from Kellogg Biological Station, Michigan, USA - KBS S2-3L metaG | ecosystem: Host-associated > Plants > Roots > Rhizosphere ...
GACATGAAGAAGGCCGCTCTGTCCCTCACCAAGAAGGATCTGGATGACGACGAGCTGGACAAGGGCTTCTCCATGAACCACTCCCGCCGGATGCTCGCGGTCACCCGCAAGCGCCGCGCCAAGAAGAATCGATAACCCCTCAAGACACAATCTTTCCTTACGGAGACCGACCAAATGTCCCAGAATTTCCCCACCGACGCTGGCGTACTGATCACCCCGGGTGGATACGCCCGCTACAACGTCGTCGCGCAGAACAACGGTATCGCGACCACGGGCATCGTCATGCTCGTTGGTGAGGCGGACGCTGGTCCGGACTACTCGCAGGAAGACGACCTGGCGTCCAACATCTTTGGCCCCGGCCAGATCGGTGACGTGAAGGCGAAGTACAAGACCGGCCGTCTCGTCGATGCGTTCAACATGGGCACGGTCCCGGCGAACGACACGAACATCCAGGGTGCGCCCGCGGGCTTCATCCTCGTGAAGACGAACCCGTCCACGAAGGCGTCGTCGATCCTCGCGCACTGGGACGACACCAACTACGGCACGCTCCAGGACAAGAGCTGGGGCAAGCTCGGCAACCTGATCAAGCGCGAAGTCACGGCGAAGACCGAAGAGGTTGTGCCGGCGACGGGCGAATTCGCCATCGCGACCCCGGGCACGGCCACGAACATCTCGGCGCGCGTGAACGGTGGCTCGGTCCTGAGCTACACCATCGGCGCGGGCGATGATCCGTCGGACACGGCGTCCGGCATCGGCGCCCTCACGGGTCTCGACTGCGACGGCGGCGCGGCCCGCACGCTCCTCGCGAACACGACCGGTACGCTGGCGATCACGGTTCTGACCGGCAACAAGGTCCAGATCGACCGCAGCATCCCCTTCAACAACCTGCCCACCATCGGCGACGCCCTCTTCATCCCGACCACGTCGGCGATGGCGACGACGAACGCGGCTGCGGCCGGTTCGTACATCGTGACGGGCAAGAGCGCGTCGCAGATCCTCGCGACCAAGATCCTGGACGCGACGGGCGCCGGCACCATCACGCCCCCGACCACGAAGGGTGCGACGGCCATCGTCGCCACCGACGACGTCGAGGCGTGGTCGCCGCTGAACATCCACCTCGTGGACTCGGTCGACCCGATCGACGGCTACGGCAAGAACCTCACCATCGACGAGCTGACCACCGGCACGGACATCCTGTCCTCGCTGTGCTGGGTGCTCGAAGACGGCGTGGCGACCAAGGTCGACTGGATCAACAAGGAAGACGAGACGCACGTCATCCTCGGCACCGAGTACGTTGCGACGCTGACGGAGTCGCGCGACAGCGACGGCGTCACGAACGACATCTCGGCGGGAGGCCTGTACGCCCTCAAGATCGGTTACGACGGCACCACCGCGTCCGCGGAAATCGACGGCACGAACATCGTTCTGACCACGACCGGTGGCAGCTTCGCTTCCAGCCCGGCGACGATCGCGCTGGCGGACCACCCGACCCTGTCGGACCTGGCGCAGTACATCGACACGCTCGACGGCTTCACCTGCACCACGGGTGCGTCGATCCTGTCCGGCCTGCCCTCGACGGCTCTCGACCAGGGCACGTTCGGCATCTGCGCGACCTGGGCGGACCACGCCACGGCGCGCCTGAAGGTGGACGCGTACAAGTTCTTCACCGCTCTCCGCGACAACGGCTTCCTCACGGAGCTGGACGAGCAGGCGTCCTCGGGCCTCCCGGCTCCGACCACTGGCGTCTCGTTCCTCTCGGGCGGCGCCAAGGGCGCGACGAGCGACGCGATCTTCGCGGCGGCTCTCGATGCGCTGAAGCTGGTTCGTGGTAACTTCGTGGTTCCGCTGGTGTCTCGCGACGCGGCGGACGACATCGCCGATGGTCAGACCGACCCGTCGTCGAGCTACACGATCGAGGCGGTTCACTCGAACACGCGTGCCCACGTCCTCCAGATGTCGACGCTGAAGAAGCGCCGCAACCGCCAGGCCTTCCTGTCGCTGCGCTCCGACCTCGACGCCGTCAAGGACGCCTCGTCGGAACTCGCGTCCTTCCGCTGCTCGCTGGCGTTCCAGGACATCCGTGATCGTTCGATCGCGGGCGCCGTGACCCAGTTCCAGCCGTGGGCGAACGCCGTCAAGGCAGCCTGCATGCAGGCGGCGGGCTTCTACCGCGCGATCTTCAACAAGGGCATCGCCATCAGCGGAGCGCTCCAGGCCGCGGGTGATTTCAACGATCAGGACGACGACGCGGTCGAACAGGCCCTCGAAGCGGGTCTGCTCATCATCCAGCGTCCGGCGGTCGGCGGCTTCAAGTACGTGTCCGACCAGACGACGTACTCGCGCGACAACAACTTCGTCTACAACAGCATCCAGGCTGTGTACGTCGCCGACATCATCGCGCTGACCACCGCGCAGGTGATGGAGCAGATGTTCGTCGGCCAGTCGCTGGCGGACGTCACCGCGGCGCAGGCACTGTCGGTTCTCGACTCCATCATGGAGAACCTGAAGCGCCTGAAGCTGATCGCCTTCTCGGACGACGCTCCGAAGGGCTACAAGAACCCGCAGATCAAGATCACCGGCCCGGCGATGGTCGTGTCGGCGGAAGTGAAGGCTGCGACGTCGATCTACTTCATCCCCATCACCTTCAGCATCACGCAGATCGTCCAGTCGGCGTAATCAACCCCATCTTCACTTAAAAGGAAACCATGGCCGCCACCAAGCAAACCGCCCCGAAGGTAATGTCGGGTGCCCGCGCGAAGCTCAACATCGTCGACCCGAACTCCGGTTCGACGCACGCGGTCGGTCTGTTCAGCAACGTGAGCTACCACCTCACGTACGAGACCGCGCCCGCGTTCGTCATCGGACGCTTCGCGGCCGTCGAGGTGGACTACACGTCGATGGACCTCATCCCGATCACCTGCTCCGGCTTCCGCGTCATCGACCACGGCCCCTGGGCCGAGTGCGGTCTCCCGAAGCTCCAGGAGCTGCTGCTGAGCGAGTACCTGACCCTCGACATCTTCGATCGTCAGGCGGAAGCGCTCGGCGACACCTCGGCCAAGCCCATCGCGCACTTCAACAACGTGCGCTGCACGGGCTTCTCGACGACCATCTCGGCCCGCAACCTGGAGGAGATCACCGCCTCCTTCGTCGCGCTGACGATGGACGACGAGACCGCCAGCAACGTCGAGCACAGCTCGGCGCCGGCCTGGCCGTCGAAGAACGTCTAAAGCGCACCCGGGTCCTTCCCTCCTTTCTCCCCGGCTGCTGGACTGGGCCGCCTCTCCCCGAGGCGGCCCTTTCTTTATGTGCTTGACGATCGGGCGGGGATTCGATAGAGTATGTCCTGGAGGTTGGATTACACCATCTTGGACATCCTGGTCAGCATCATCGCCGTCTTCGCCCTGATTCCGGGGTCGCTGCTCTTCGTCGCGGTGTTGGCCTGGAAAGTCGCCAACCGTCTCTTCGGCTTCGAGTATCCACACGTGGCCGGGGTTGGTCAAGTCCTCGACGACACCGCCTGGCACCGCATGGCTCGCGCTGGGCACCCCGTTCGCTACGGCCTGTTCGTCCGGCTCCCGGCTTGGCTCTCGTCGATCTGGCGACGAACCAAGCGGTCCTGGCGCTGGTTCCGCGAGGCCCTGCGCCCGCCGACTGTCCAGGAGAGCATGCTCGCCGACGCCTTCTGGGCCTTGGATTCTTGGTGTGAGACCAACGTCCAGCAGCTTTCCCTGGGAAAACACGGACTTGTGAACGACGAGGACGGCCCGGTGGGGCGGTTCGCCGCCCGGATGGCCGAAATCCGCGCCCTGCGCGCCTGGTGGCTGATCACCCGCCCCGGCCAGCTGGCCGCCCTGAACGAGCTGGATGACGAGGAGGAGCGCCAGGTCGGGCTCCTGAGCCTCAGCTACGACGACGAACACAACTTCGCACGGCTCGCAAACGTTTGGAGGGACCTCACATGAGCAAGCGCTACCACGACGACTTCCCCGCGGCTCCGACCGCACTGGTTGCAGGCCTCGCGGGCGCCTGCGGGATCCCGAGCATCGTTGCCGCTCGGGTGGGGAAGGACGGATCGGTGTACCTGGACATCTACCAGGGCCAGTTCAAGCTCAACCCGAACCACCTGCTCGACATCGCCGACTTCTTCGAGATCGAGATCGAGGACGTCGAGTTCGAGTCCGGGCCGGCGGAGGACACCGTCACGGTGACGGTCTGCCACTCGAACTTCGACTTCAGCCTCCAGTTCCTGGACCAGGAGCGCATGAAGCAGGTGCTTCCGGGCGAAGAGGATTCCGAAGAAAGCTGGGAGGCCAATGCGGACCTTGCGACCTCACGCACCAAACACTGACGTGCGCTCGATCCCATGCGCCGTCGAAGGATGCGGCGGACTCGCCGTGCCCACCGCCAAGGACGGGCGCTTTTACGAGCACCGGGGCGTCCACATCAACATCCCGAAGAACTTCGTGATCCCGAAGTGCAACGTTTGCGGCATGGACATCTTCACCGATGACCTGTACCAGGTGCTGCTCCAGGTCCTGGAGACGGAGTACGTGCTTCACGCCGACATGATCAAGGGGATCAGGGCGAAGCATGAAGCGAAAGCTCAGTGACCTCTTCCTGCGGGGTGACGTTCTTGCTTACGTCATCGTAGCGCTCGTTCTCGTCGCTCTAATCTTGCTTGGGAAGGTAACATGATTTACGTACTCCTGCTCATCGCTGTTCTGCTGTTCTCGGGCATCTTTCTGCTCGTCCACTTCCTCAGGAAGAAGCCGGTGGACGAGCCGCTGCCGACGCTGGACGAGCAGCACCGCGCGTTCCAGATCGTCTGGAAGGTGTACGGCGTGCCCGCCGATGTCACCCCGCCTTCGATCCGCTACGTCCGCAGCGACCAGCTGAACTGCTTCGACGGCCTCGGATGGAAGACGTCCGACGGGAAGTGCGTGGCCGGCGTTTCGTGGGAAGATCAGAACACGTGCGCGGTCGCCTGGCCGGCCGGCACGAAGAAGCTGTCGCAGACGGCGTTCGCCCATGAGCTGTGGCACGCGGCGACCTGGGTGCTCGGCGGTCTCGATCCCGACCACACCGGACCGGGGTTCGCGCCCGGAGGTCAGGTGGAGCAGGCCAACGCGGCCCTGCGCGAGGCCGGGCTGTGAGGCCCCGGGACCCCAACCTCCAGGACTACCGCCTGGAGGCAGCGCCCGAGGATGCCGAGGGAGAGACGGAGACGACGGCGTACACGATCTCCTCCTGCCCGGCTCCGTTCCTGACCTACGACGACATCATGGCGAGGGTCGAGAAGGACCCGCTGCTCGGCGCCATCGTCAAGGACCGCGAGCACTACCTGAGCCTGATCGCTCGCGACTCCGCCCGTGACGTCGCCATCGAGGGCGCGATTCGAAAAGGGTTCCTCATCGAGCCGAAGTTCGCGCCCGTCGCCGTCGAGTACGATGTCCCCAAGACCGTTGAGGTGACGTGCAAGGGTACGTGGAGCGTCGAAGATCGAGCGAAGTTCTTCTCCGAGCTGGAACAGCTCTCACGCCTGTGTGACGTCGGTATCGTCCCGCGGTCGGTCGTGATCGACAGCATCTCCGCCGAGGTCCCACTCCTCGATCCGAAGACCGAGTCGGAGGAGATCATCCACTCCTTCTACGAGGGCGCTCTCGATGCCGCCCGCTACAGCGGGGTCGTCGTGATGAAGAATCCTTGCGCCGAGGTCCTGTTGAGCGACTACCAGCGCGATCCATTCTGGGATCAGTGGCAAGGGCTGAAGGCGCAGCTCGACGCCACCACCGAGTGGAAGAAGCCGATCTTCTTCGACGAGGTTGCAGGCGACGACCACGACAAGAAGATGACCAGCGAGGAGATCTACCTCTCGTACAAGCACTGGCTCAATTCTCCCAGCGCCGAAGTGGACGGCATGGCGATGTCCGCCTCCGAGATGGACTGGGACGACGAGGAAGAGGAGACCCAGCCGGGCATCGGGGCGGGGAACCTCGACGTCGTGGCCGCCCCGACCGCCACCGAGTTCGGGTACCCGAAGATCACCACCGATGGCGTCGGTCTGACGGACCGGTGCTACTTCTGCGCCACCAAAAAGAACATCACACGCTTCATGCGGTCGAAGCTCGACTACATCACGACCTGCGTCTTCTGCCTCTACGACCACCTCGGCTGGGAATTGACCTCGGACGGGCAATTGCGTAAGGTGCCCGCCGACATATAGCGGTTTTGTTCCGGGACTACCCTGAATCTTTGGGGTATGCCGCCGTCCGCATCAGCCCTCATCGAGATCTACGAGGAACGTGTACAGCGCCTGGAAGACGGCGTGTCCGACTGCAAGAGCGGCATTGCCGTTCTGAATCAGCAGCTCGATGCCGGTGTCTCGATGCTGTCGGAGAAGCTCGACATCGTCGCCAGGCTGTCGGAGCGAGTCGCCGCGCTGGAGACGCGTGAGCAGATCGCCATCGAGGTCCGCGTCCGGGAGGAGCATTCGCGGGTCCAACGTCACGAGCGCCGTGGGCGCTGGCTCAAGGTCGGCGCGGCGGTGGGTTCGGGCATCGTCGCCATCGTAGGCCTAATCTTGAAGATCCTACTGGGCGGCTAACATGGGCAAGAAGAAAGACAAGAAGTCGAAGAAGCGCTTCTGGTGCGGCTTCAACTTCGGCCACCTGCATTCGCAGAAGTTCGCGGCACTGATTTTCTGCGTGATCGCCATCTGCGCGGTCGCATTCTTCCTGGAAGCGGCGGCGTTTGGTAACGTCTGCCTCGCGGTCACCGGCCTCTACACTGCGTTCGTTGGTGGTCGCGCGTGGAGCGACAGCGCGGCCATGAAGTTCCGCGGCCGTCGTCCCAATACCGTCGACGACGACAGCGTGAACGTGAACATCATCAAGCGCGACGACGATGATGAAGACGACGACCACGACGACGCTCGTCGCAGGAAGGATCGGGACGATGAAATCGATTAAGCGAGTCCACGAGAAGCAGCCCGAGACGAAGAAGAAGGTCTTCGAGTTCGAGGTCGGTGGGTGGTTCGGTCGGTTCATGAACCGCCACAACTGGGGCGCGTTCACCCTGCCTGTGCCCCTCTGCATCCTGATCCTGTACTGGTCCAGCGACAGTGTCGTCGACGGCGAGGTGAACGCCTACGCGCGCGTCCACGAGTTCACGCACGTCCACCAGCAGGAGGGCTGGATCTTCCTGTGGGGATGGTTCAAGTACCTGTGGGAGTCGTACCGCCACCTGTCGTGGAAGTCGATCCGCGCGAATGGCCTCGGCGCGGCTCTGATGGAGTCGTACCGCGCCAACGCCTACGAGAAGGAAGCATACCTGGTCGAGGCTCTCGCGGACACGAACGGCCTCCCCGACTGGGCGAAGTAAAAACTTTTACTTTACGAAGAAAAGATTCGATAGTAATCTTCTGAGGACATGAGCACCGAGACCGTCATCAGCGTTGGATCCACCGGCCAGGTTGGCTGGGGATCGCGCGTGGGCGCTGTCGGTCAGTCCGGCCACCGCCAGGGCGTCAAGAAGCGCCTATCGCTGTCGTTGCTGCTCGCGTAAGCGAGTACAACACCCCTGCGCCTCAGGCGCACAGACATACGCGATCGTGGCGGAATTGGTAGACGCGCGGGTTTGAGAGACCCGTGGCCGAAAGGCCGTGCAGGTTCGAGTCCTGTCGATCGCACACGCGCCAGCGTGGCGGAATTGGTAGACGCGCCGGACTCAGAATCCGGTGGGGGCAACCCCGTGCAGGTTCGAGTCCTGTCGCTGGTACAAGCAGGCCCGTGTAGTTCAATCGGCAGAGACGTCCCGCTCAAACCGGGAAGCTGAGGGTTCGAATCCCTCCGCGGGTACTAGTCGGCGAGGCCGAAGAACGCCAGCTCGCGCTCGGCCGCTTCGGCGGAGTCGCTGCCGTGGGCCGAGTTCTTGTCGCCGGCACCGCTGCGGTACTTCGAGCGGAGATCGCGCAGCATCTTGCGCCACAGCTCCCACGCGTTGTCCTTGTCGGACTCCAGACGCATGGCGAGGACCGGACCGGACGCCATGAACTGCGTCATCTTCTCGAAGTTCGAGCGGTCCTTGTGCTCGGCGTAGAACTCCTTCGCGCGATCCTGGGTCATGTACTCGGTCTTGCAGGCCGCGAGGCGGAGCTGGCCGCGGAACTCGATGGCGGAGATGATGTCGCCGACGAGGCGTCGTTCGAACGAGTCGGGCTTGATGAGGCCGAGGGTGCGTGACGGCATGGATCCTCTACTTGCGGCGGAAGATGCTCTCGATGATGCTGGTCGCCTTGTCCTTCAGCGCCTGAGCGATCGAGATGAATCGGCCGGTACGGGCATCGCGCCCGCGCTTCTTTGACTTCTGCTTCTTTTTTGCCATATCCAAAAGATTGTGCTTGCGAATCGGGCCGAGATTCGATAGAACATTCACGAGACACAATCTTCACCGAGTACCTAGCCATGATGACGAATACACAGATCACCACCACGACGCAGGGTCGCACGACGACCCCCGTGCGGGTGTATCGAATTCGCCATCAACGCCCAATCTCGGGTGCTCTTGACCGCTTCGATCCCACCGGGATCAAGTAAACTCCAAGCCGGCTCAGCCGGCACAAACGGTCGAGATCGCACCCTAGCTCAGTGGTAGAGCGGGGGTCTGAAAAGCCCCGCGTCGGTGGTTCAATTCCATCGGGTGCGACCGCATGCTGCTGTAAGCTTCTGGGAGGCTACCTGGCTGTCTACCAGGTTAGGCGGGTTCGATTCCCGTCGGCGGCGCAAGTCGTAGATCCTCCCCGAGCGAGCTTGATTCGTTCTCTGGGCGTAGGCTATTGGGTAGCTCCCTGTTTCGGAGACAGGCTAAGCAGGTTCGATTCCTGCCGCCCAGACCATGGTGGCCGTAGTGTAGTGGCTCTGCACGTCGTGCTGTGAACACGGAAGTACCGGATCGATACCGGTCAGTCACCCCGCATCTTTGAAAATTGAATAGCAGATCATGTCCTTCATGTGCCGACGTATACTCGTAGAGGGCGAGGCAGGATTGTAACCCCTGTGTCACGGCTCCGTAGGTGCGTCTCCTACCGGCGGCACAACTTTGCTGGTGTCTTCCAATGGCAGGTTTCCCCCTTGGTAAGGGGGCGATGCAGGTTCGACTCCTGCCTCCAGCTCTGCGCCGCTCTCGTTCAACGGCAGGATCTCCCCTTCGTACGGTGAGGATGAGGGTTCAATTCCTTCGAGTGGCTCAACGATCCCGAATAGCACAATGGTCAGTGCAGCGGTCTCTGAAATCGTCGATCTTGGTTCGAGTCCAGGTTCGGGAACAAAACAAAATACGCGCGATTAGCACAATGGTAGTGCGCCTGGCCGATTACCGGGTGACGTTGGTCCGATTCCAGCATCGCGTACTAGATTTGCCCCTGAAGTTCAACTGGAAGAACACTCCGCTACGAACGGACGAGGTTGGTGGTTCGAGCCCACTCAGGGGTACGAGTGCCGTGGTCCCGAGGCCTTATATCGGGGCACCTTACATTCCCTGATCCCGCGGCCGGGCAGGCAGGCTTTGAACCTGGTGGCGAAGGCTCGACACCTTCTCGGGGATCTAATCTTATCAAGACTTTCCTCTGGATGGCGGCGGCGCTGGGCTGGACCTCCTCTTCCCCTCCCGAACGAGGTCGCCCGCGCCGCCGCCGGTATTGTTCCTTACGGATCTTGACTTACGAGCAAAGATTCGATAGAAATATACTCGGAGGTCCCGAATGAAAGCTTTCTTGGTCGCTATGTCCTTGCTTTTCACTGCTCCAGCCTTTGCCACGGAGATCACGAACGACGAGCCGACCGAGGCTCCACCGCAGGCACTGCCGACCGAGCCACCGCCTTTCGTTCCCGGCATCTTCCCGCCGATCAGGCCTCTGACGCTGCCGATCAAGAACCCGGCCCAGGACCTGAACGAGCTGATGAAGCTCCTGAGTGACAGCGACGACGACAAGGTCGAGGACTTCGAGTGCAAGGAACGCCCCTGCGTACCGGCCTACCGCTTCTCCGACAGCGTCGACGACGACAGCGCCAAGAAGTTCGAGAAGTTCATGAAGTCGGTGACCAAGGCGAAGCCGGACGCGGTCATGGTGGAGTTCAACACGCCGGGCGGCAGCTTCGACGACGGTCACGAGATCGCGCGACTCATCGAGAACGCCCCGTTCCCGACGGTCTGCGTGGTCGACCACACCTCCGCTTCGATGGGCATGTACCTGCTTCAATCGTGCAGCACGCGTGTGATGACGAAACGGTCGCAGCTGATGATCCATCAGGTCGCCATCATCGTCAGCCGCGCTCGGCTCACCGAGGTCACCTTGGAGAATCTCCAAGCTCAGCTGAAGAGCGCGACGCGCAGCTACATCGAGTGGGTCACCCACCGGATGAAGATCGGCGCTCCCGAGATGCTCCAGCGCGTGAACAGCGGTCGCGAGTACTACCTGGACTGGCAGGAGGCTCTGAAGACCGGCGCCGTCGACAAGGTCGTAACCGGACCGCCCGACGCGTACCTCAAAGAGCTGCGGAAGACCGGGAAGCCGTAATCTGGTGCTGGCCTGGCTTCGAGACAGGATCTGCCGGGTCTGTCACTGGCGCTGGCGGTGGTGCTACTGCCTGGCCTGCGGTGCCGGGCTGTGTAAGCGGTGCTTGATGCGACGTCGCAGTTGCGACCCGCCGATCAAGCACTGCGAGCTTGTCTGACCTTCTCGATGATCTGCTCCCACGTCGGCGGCTCGTCGCCGATGTTCAGCACCCACACAGGCTTCCCAAGCGCGACGCACTTTCGGACGGTGTCCATGGTGCCGCGCGAGGGGCCGTAGATGAATGCCACGCAGGCGTCGCACTCGTCGGCGATCTGGCTGTTCCGCATCATGCCGGCGGCCTTGCCGACGCGATCCCAGTCGGCGTAGAACACGGTGTACGG
>Ga0070686_100002117_pt1 | contig 10946 bp, 15 predicted proteins | sample KBSS23LmetaG_FD_65654 | JGI IMG/M metagenome (GOLD analysis project Ga0070686, IMG submission 65654) | Switchgrass rhizosphere microbial communities from Kellogg Biological Station, Michigan, USA - KBS S2-3L metaG | ecosystem: Host-associated > Plants > Roots > Rhizosphere ...
GTGCCATTGCTAAAGATGCCGCGCCCTACTTACACCCGAGGTTGCAAGCCGTCGAATTGTCCGGCAACGACGAGCAGCCTGTTCGCATCGTGACCGAAGCTCGCGAACGCGCACTTGGCGCCATTCTCGGTCTTGCTGCTTCGATTGCTACTGCTGCCAACGACGATATGCCTCAACGAGCCGCAAGCTGACCCTGACGCCGCATACACCGCGTGAAGCGGTTCAGCTCTGGGCCGAGCGGCTCGCCAAGCTGCCGCCAGAAGAACGCGCAGTCACTGCTGAACGCGAGTTCAACGAATTCCCGCCCGATATCCAAGAGGCGATCGGCTACGATTGGGAGTTTTTTGCCCGCCCCGAGCAAAAACCACCGCCCGGAAAATGGCGCGTGTTTCTGTTTCGTGCCGGACGTGGCTCAGGCAAAACAAGGGCCGCTGCGGAATGGTTTCATGCTAAAGCTATGAGCGGTCAACATAAACACGGCGCTATGGTGGCTCCTACACCTGCCGACGCTCGCGACTTTATGATAGAAGGCCCTTCGGGTCTTTTGCATTGCGGTTATCCACAGGATCGACCACTGTACGAATCCTCGAAACGACGATTGACTTGGCCAACGGGATTCGAAGCCATCATCTATTCCGCCGAGGACCCAGACCAGATCCGTGGGCCCAACATTTCAGTGGCTTGGGCATCCGAAATTGGCGCTTGGCCTAGGCTCAAAGCTGCCGCTGCGTGGTCCAATCTTGAATTCACTCTGCGTATCGGCGAAACCCCGCAGGTGTTCATCGACACAACCCCGCGTCGTGGCTCCCCAATCCTAAAAATGATTGCAGAAGACCCAGGTACCATCGTTACAACTTCGAGTACCTACGCCAACAAGGCGAATCTCTCCGGAGCGTTCCTCGAGGCCATCACTCGTAAATACGAAGGTACCGCACTCGGGCGCCAAGAGCTGCTTGGCCTCGAGATCGAGGAAGCTGAAGGCGCGCTTTGGCGTTATGCGTGGATTGAAGCCGCTCAGGTTGACGCGCTGTCTGACGACGTGGCCACGATCGCCATCGGGGTTGATCCGTCGGGCTCAGCGACTGGCGACGAAGCTGGTATCGTTGCTGCCGGCACCAATAGTGCTCGGGATATAGGTTGGATCATTAAGGACGTATCGGGACAGCTCTCGCCCGATCAATGGGCGGCGCGGGCTATCACGCTTTGGGACGAATTGGATGCGGACGCGATTGTGGTTGAACGCAATTTTGGTGGGGACATGTGTCGGAGCACAATCGAGAAGCAATGCGCCTTGCGCGGCTTAACGGGTAACCATCGGCCTCGAATCATCGAGGTTGTCGCATCGCGCGGCAAGCGGATTAGGGCTGAACCTGTCGCCATGCTGTACGAGCAAGGGCGTATGCGACATATGCCTGGTTTAGACGAGCTGGAAGCCGAGATGACCGGCTGGGACGCTACAGATGGCTCGCCATCACCGAATAGGGTCGATGCTGTGACCTGGGCGGTGACGCACCTGATGCTGGGCGTCAGTCGGAAGCTCGAACGAGGGTCATTGCTCGGGATTTGAGCACATGCTTGTCGGGCACGTTGATTGAGCGTATTTGCAAGGCATGGCAGCAGCTCTGACCGCTAAGATCGACGTTTCGACGCCCAGCGCCGACTACAATCGGATGGCGGATAGGTGGCGTACGGCGCGCGACTGCTCAGAAGGCAGCAACGCAATCAAGGCAGCTGGCACTCGCTATCTACCGCCTTTGGCGGGGCATAATCCGCGCGTTCGCAACGATCCTTATTGGAGTTACGTCGCACGGGCACTGTTTTATAACATCACGGCCCGTACCGTGGATTCTCTCGTGGGAATGGTGTTTCGTCGGCCACCTGTGATTGCCAATCCGCCGGGTTCCGACGATTTGATGGCCGACATAGACCTGATGGGTCGGCCGCTTGAGGATTTCAGCAAGGCGCTGCTGCGTGAGGTCATCACAATGGGTCGTGCGGCCGTGCTGGTCGACCATACACGTCCGCCTTCCGATCTGCGGCCCTATTTTCGTCTTTATCCAGCCGAAGACATCCTCGATGTGGTCGAGGACGTAATCGGCGGCGCCGTGGTGCCGATCCAGGTGCGGCTGCGCGAGTGTTTCGACGAGCCCGCGCTCGACAACGAGTTCGAGACCAACGAGATCAACCAGATCCGTGTGCTCGAGCTGGTCGGAGGCCGATATCGGCAGCGTGTATTCCGCGAAGGCACTGGCAAGCAAGGTCCTTGGGTTGAGTTCGAGACGATCGACCCAAGTATCGATGGTGCGCCGATCGATTTTATCCCAGTCTGGTTGTTCTCGACCGATCAAATGTCAAGACCAGGCGCAATTGAGCCGCCGCCCTTGATCGATCTCATGGAAGTCAACCTGGCGCATTATAGAACGGAAGCGGATTATTCGACTGCATTGCATGTGGCCGGAGTCCCCACTTTATTTGTAAGTGGCATGGAAAAACCTGATCCGCCGCTATTGGTTGGTTCATCGCAAGTCATGTTCATGCCGCCGCCGGAAGCTAAAGCCTATTATGTGTCGTATGGCGCCGAGGGCGCGGCTGCGATCCGCCAGAGGTTGACGGACCTGCAAGAGCAAGCTGCTTTCCTCGGGGCACGTATGTTAGCCCCCGAACGCAGGGGCATTGAAGCGGCGGAGACGGCCGCAATTCATCGTATGGGCGAGATTTCGATCCTCGCCTCGGTTGCTAACAACATCAACTTCAAGCTCACCAACGGTTTGAAGTTTCTTTTGGAGTGGGCGCTGTTCCCGACGCCGACTGACGAGACTTACATTGCGTTGTGCACAGACTTCATCCCGACCCAGGCGCAGTCGGCGATGTTGACGGCGATGGTGGCCGCTTGGCAGGCCAACGCGCTGTCGCATAGTTCGCTCTGGGACTTCCTGCGCACTGGCGAGCTGGTCGACGCGACGAAGACCCTCGAAGACGAGCAGGTCCTGATCGACGAGGAAGTAAAAAAGAAGCAGGCGGACGACCTGGCGAAGCTGAAGGCGCAGCAGGACCTCTTCGCGCAAGCCGCGCCGGCAGCGACGGGCGCGAACGGGCAGCAGCCGCCGCCTAAGCCAGGCCAGTTTCCACCTAAGCCGGGCCAACCACCAGCAAAGGGGACGCAGTAGGTGGTTGACCCTATCACCGCTCTAACCCGTGGGACGTCGATCCAGGCGCGGCTTGGTAGCGGCTGGGACGAGAGCAAGCACCCGCGTGTGCCGGGTGGTTCGGGTGATCTTAGCGGCGAGTTCACGAGCAAGGGCGGAGGCGCCGGATCAGAAGAGCCAACGACTGGGCCATGGGCCGCCACCGAAGACGAGGTAGCTGTCGCCATTCAAGAACATATGGATAGCGCCGACCTACAAACGCCACATTCTTATGGTTTGCGAGTTGATGAGCACGTAGTAAAAGTTGGTGAAACGCTTCCTGACAGCCGTCGGTGGGAAAATGGCGATCCATTAGATGAGGCACTATCAGGTACTAGCGTGTTAAACGTATCGATTGATTATCCACGCTCTATAAAAGATGCCTTAAATAAGGCAAAGAAATATTATGGGAGGACGTTGTCTTTGGTTGTGGCAGACGGGTATCCGGAACCTGGCGAGGATGAAGGCGAGGGTTTGCTAGCCAGCCCGACGGTCTTGAAGACATGGCGCCACCGATGAAAGGGACGCAGTGATGGCGAGCGCGAAGCAAATGGCGGCGAGGAAGGCTTTCGCCGCGAAGCGAATGAAGAAGGGTAGCAAGAAGGGCAAGGGCGGCAAGGCTGCCAAAAGCAGCAAGCCGCCGTGGATGAAGTAGGATGGCTGAACAACAGACGACGGTGAATAAGGCGATCTGGGGCACGATCCTGGGTGGGATCTCGTGCGGTGCCGGGTTGCTCGTCGGTGCGATGGGGTTGGTTGATGTGAAAGATGTGATTATTGCGACCGGACAGCAACCTGAGCAGGTTGCTGCGTGGTGGCGGATTATTATTGCGATCGTGAGCGTGGTGGCGGCGGCGGGTGCCACGGGCGGAGTGGTCTGGAAGGTGCGCAATGTTCCGATCCCGTCGAAGGATGAGAAGGACGCGTGATGGCAGGCAAGATCAAGCGACGTGCACAGAATCGCATGTTGGGCAAAGGCATGGCGATGGGCGCCGAGGAGATGCGCAAGCGGATGGGCAGTCGGGAGGCGACCGCCGAACAGCCGCCGCGGCCTAAGCGCAAGCGCAAGAAGGGCAAGTAGGAGGCCTTGACGCCATGGCTAAGCGTATGACAAAAGCCCAGCGCAAGGTGAAGTCCGAGATGCATAAATGGAAGGCCGGTACCCTACATAGCGGTTCGAAGAAGGGCCCGCTGGTCAGATCGCGCAAACAAGCGATCGCGATCAGTTTGTCAGTGGCTGGCAAAAGCAGGAAGCGATAGATGGCCGATCCGCAAAATGTCGAGGTGATGCAGGACCCCAAGGGGCCGCCGCCGGCGAACGCCAACGGCGTCGAGGCGGAGCACCAGGGCGACGATGACGCGCCTGATCCCAAGCTGTTGAAGTCCGAGATTGACAAGCTCAAGAAGCAGCTCGGCACCGTCTTAAACGAGAAGAAGCGGGAGACCGAGGCCAAGCGCGCCTTGTCTGAGAAGCTTAAGGGTTGGGCTGATCTCGAAGAGGAGACGGGGCTCAACGTTGAGCAGGCGCGTGAGATGGCTAAGGCGCGTGATGCTGCGGATATGGCCAACGCCAAGGATAAGGGCGAGATTGACAAGCTTCTTGAGAACCAGGCGAAGAAGTTCCAGAAGGACATCGAGAAGCACGTTGCCGAGGCCAAGAATCTAACCGATCAGATTACGCTGAGGCAGGCCAAGATCGACGCGCTGACGATCGATCGCGAGCTGATGGACGAGCTGGCGAAGATCGTCGAGCCGGCTTTGCTGCGTGGTGCCTACGCGATCCACAGGCCCAAGGCGAAGGCGCTCGAGGATTCCGAGGCTCCGCATGGGGTTCGGGTGGTGATGGTAGTCGGCGATGATGAGATGAAGGTCGCGGATTACTTCAAGGCGTGGGCCGAGGCCGACCCAGAGGCGCAGGCCTACCTGATCGGGAACAAGAGCTCGGGTGGCGGCGCTCCGGCGGGCGGCAAGGCGGGTGGCATCCCGCGGATGAAGCGGTCGCAGATGACGGCCAAGCAGAAGGCCGACTTCATGACTGCCCACGGAATCGATCGATACAACCAGCTACCGCTTTGACGCCACGACGGTGCCCGGCACACGGAGGCCGAACCCGGCGCGCGTGGTCGACATCTGCAACTGCGCGGCGTACACGCGTTGATCGGGTTGCCGTTGCCGCATCGCCTGCGCGGCGGTCAGCTGCGAACCGTAGTTCGTCAGAGCGTTGATCATCGCGTCGCCGCCCGCGGGCGTGGCTGCGAGCGCCAGGCGGAAGGCGGCGAGCTCGTCGACGTCGTCCACCGTGCGCAGTTCGAAGCCGGACCACTGGTCGAGGTTGATTATGTCGAGCCAAGGTTCGTCGGCGGCAACCACGGCTTCGCCGGCGGCGAGCAGCCAGCGGCAGTCGTAGCTTCGGCAAGTCTCGGGTCTGCGGGCGTAGATCGTGCACTTGCCGTCGACCAGCTTTGTGCAGCTGCCGTCGGGGTTCCTCGGGATGTACCGACGGCCGTCGTCGCCTAGGATTGCCTCCGGATAGTGTTCTTCCTCGGCGCGGGTGAGCGGGACCAGCATCTTGGCATTTCGGCAGCAGGCGGTGCACGTCCCGCAGGGGACGTCTGCGTCTGCCCCGTCGTGGATTGTCCGTCGCGTTCGGCGCAGCCAGCCGCTGAACGATCCAGCAGATTTGGGCATGCGGGTTTAGGTTAGTTACTGCGACATAAGCCTGACTGGTAGAACGACGCCTCGTTGGCGGTGCGAAGCATGTGCGTGGTTAGCAGACGTAGTTGTTCGTTCATGTCTGCGACCATTTCCATCGCTTCCTCGGGTTCAAGAGTGGCCACGATGGTCGCGATGCAGCCGGTCAGGATGGAGCTTACGCACGAGCCGCATAAGCCGCGCTCGAACGCGTCGTCGAGCAGGTCGTGCACGTCGTCCGTGAGTGTCTGGAGGCGATCCTGACGACAGCCGATTGTCTTGGGGGCGTGTTTGATCATGGGTGAAAAGCTAGCACATATTTGACATGCTCACAAAGCGGGATTATGTGAAGAATTGAAGCTCGACCTGAACCGCGGGTCTCGCGCAGTAGGGCGCCGGCTGTGCTGGCGGATCGAAGCGACGCTGAAACGCGCAATGCGGATTAGGCGACCGGTTGTGCCGGTGCGATCCCTGAAGCTTCATGGGCTGCGCTCCCGAACATCGCAACAGTGCTGTCTCCATGGCCTGACGGCCATTGACAGTCGATGCAGCGGGAGTTACAGTAATGGCGTCGGGCGTTCACTCCAACTTCGTGCTCTACGATACGTTTGCCCAGACCGGGTACAACGAATTGCTTGTGCAGATGACTGATCTGTTCAATGCGGCCAGTCAAGGCGCGATCGTGATGAGTACAAACCTCACTGAGGGGAATTACTCGCGCGAGGCTTACTTCGAGGCGGTGGCTGGATTGGCGTCTCGTCGTGATCTGACTGCCGAGCCTAAGACTGCGATCACGCAACTGGCACTTACTGAAGACGAACAGGTGCTAGTTAAATTGTTCAGAAAAATCGGCCCAATCACTAACACTCGCGGTATGTTCCGCACTATTGCGCGCGATCCTGGTGAGTTTGCGGTTTTGATCGGTCAGCAGGCGGCTAAGGCCACCATGATTGACCAACTCAACGCGGGACTGCGCTCTTGTGTTGCGGCTCTGAGTGGCGTGGCGACAAACCTTCACAACGTGACTGCGGCATCTCCGACTGATACTATCAGCACCGACAATTTGATTCAAACTTTGGGAAAATTCGGCGACGCATCGAACGAAATTGTGGCTTGGGTTGGCCACAGCGCAGCGTACTACAAGCTCGTGCGCGAACAGGCGAGCACCTACAGCTTCGACGCGGTGGCGGGCATCAACATCGCGACCGGGCAGCCGGTCACGCTGGGCCGTCCGTTCATCATGACCGACAGTTCGGCCCTGTACAGTGCTACCAGTCCTACCGATCCGCATCGTGTGCTCGGTCTGACGCGCGGGGCGATTAGGATTGAAAACTCAGAGCTGGAGGATCTTGTCGTACAAGATGTTACTGGAGGCGCTCAGCTCGGGGTCACGGTGCAAGGAGAATTTTCCTACAATGTAGGAATTAAGGGCTTCAGGTGGGATATTGGCAATGGCCAGTCGAACCCCACCGATGCGGCGTTGGCGACGTCAAGCAACTGGGACCAGGCGTACACCAACGTTAAGTCCCTTGCCGGCGTGATGATGGTTGCCGATCCTGTTTAACGCTTGACGTGACAAGGCGCAGGGGGACGTTGGAGTGCCCCTTCGCGTCGTGTCACGGGGCCATAGGCACCCAGTAAACGCCAGCGTCGGCGCGGAGGGGCGCTCGGGGAACCTACCGGTTTTGTGTCACGTTTGTGCTTATGCGTTCAACTTAACCAAGTAGGAGTAACGCAAAATGGCTGGTCAGGGCGACGCTCACAAGCAGATGACACAGGGTGTTAGGGACATTGGCGCGCAGATCGACGCGGTTGAGGCGCAGATCGTGTCGGCGCATGCGGCTGGCACGGATGCCTCCGCGCTTGAGGCGCAGTTGACGCAGCTTGAGACGCAGATGAAGACTGCACAAGCCGACAAAAAGGCTCAGTTTGCTGCGTATAAGGACCAGCAGAAGGCGGCTCGCGCGGCTGCAAAGCCAGGAAAGTCCGGCGAAGCCCCCGGTAGGAAGTAAGCAAGTAGGAGTAGCGCGATATGGCCGGTCAAGACGACGCCCCCGAGACAATGACGGAGCAGATCCGAGCCATCGAGGGACGAATCGACGTGGTGAAGGGCCAGATCGACACCGCGATTGCGTCGGGTGCCAACACTGCCGAGCTTAAGACCCAGCTTGGCATCCTAGAGGCGCAGCTGCAGGCGGTTAAGGCGGATCAGGCCGCGCAGACGGCGACCCGCCCTGCCTCGAAGAATCCTAGCTAGAAGTAACTCAACCAAAGGAGCGATCCAAATGCCTTACCCAGACAAAGACGCCCCCAAGGCAGACGCCCCCAAGGCAGACGCCCCCAAGGCGGCGGCACCTGTTGCACCGCGCGCTGCGACGACGCCCGAGGAAAAGGAAGCGGTCAAGGCCTGGTCCGACCAGGTGAAAGATGCCAAGGCCGCGGTGTCTAAGGCGCCCGATGGCGACCTGAAGGACGAGGCTCAACGCGGAGTCGACCAGGCCGAGGCGCTCTATGCGGATGGTCACGACGATCGCGCTCAGACGGCACTGAAGCAGGCTCAGGCGTTGCTCAAGAGCGCCTAGACATGACGCTCGTGCACGTGTTCCTGCCCACGGGCAGCAAGACCGAAGCTGCGCTCGCCTCCGCGGCGCTCCGTCCCAAGGGGTTCAAGCTGATCATGGCGTCGGCCCGGGGACATACGCCCGGGCAGACGATCAGCGGGGATGCCATCATCGTCGGGAAGGCGCCGCGGAGCCTTGAGCAAGATATCCAGGGGCGGATCTGGGTCGTCGACGACCTGGCGAGCTTGGTGCACTTGGATGCTGGTCCGGGTCAGGTTGCACCCATGGCTGCGGCGCCGCCTCCGGTCTCGCGGCGCGAGGTGGAAGAGGCGCCTGCTCAAGCCAACGTCGGTTTGACCATGGAGCAAGCGTTGGCGGGCTCGACGGTGCGCCGGGACGTTGAGGCAGCGCCCGAGGCCGGCGCTGCGGCGGCGCAGGACCTGCTTGATACGATGAAGCGGGTTGAGCTGATCCAACACGCTGGGAAGACGTACCCTGGTCAGGGTCACTGGGCGGCCATGACCAATGACCAGATCCGGGCGAAGCTCAGGGAGCTGAAAGATGGCTAAAAATGTATGGTCGCCGCTTGAGCCAGAGGCATTGCAACAAAAACTAAAGCGCATTCATCAAACGACCCCAAGGCTGCGTCGAGCCGCAGAGGCAATTTCATGGGGAAGTCAAACGCTTAGAATGGATCCGTTGAAAGAGCGAGCGCTTTCTGCGATGAAACTGCCACATTTGAAGGCGGTTCTTAGAACGATATCGAGCGGCGAAAGTGACATGGCGCAAATGGTTCGACGTGCTGGCGGGATGCCATGGACGGACGCGGAACACCCTCGTGCGCCGGCTGGCTCACCCAAGGGTGGCGAGTGGGTGACCAAGGTTAAGTCTGCTAATCGCACGAGCAAGAGGACCTGAGCGATTGATCTCCGGCAAGCGTTTCGGCGGACGACGGCGGCCAAGGCGACCGTCGATCCGCTGATCGACACGATCGCCGATTTCGGGTCGGTGGTTGGCGATAGCGTTGGCAAAAATTACAACCTGCTCAACAGTCGGGTTGAGAAATTCCTAAAAGCGTACATGACAGAGCGCGTCGACATGATCAATGCGACGACGCGTGTTGCCGTCCAGAAAGCTTTAGAGAGCGACGACCCGCAAGCTGCTGTGAGGCACGTGTTCGAGGTCGCACGCGATAGCCGTGCGAAGATAATCGCGCTGACCGAGGTGACTCGCAGCTCCAACTTCGGCGCGATCGACGCTGGGAAGTGGGTTGGCGCTTTGGAATTCAAGCGTTGGATTACGCAGGAAGATCTTCAGGTTCGGGACGCACACGAGCATATGCAAAATCAGGTTGTCCCATGGAACGATCCGTTCGAGGCGCCGAACGGATCGCATGCACAGTGGCCAGGCGGGTTCAGCGAGCCGGAATTGAGTATAGGGTGTTTTCCAGGTGATGTGCCCGTGTCGTTCAGCGGTCTACAGAAAGTTTATCGGCGTAGGTATGAGGGCGACCTTGCCGTTCTCACGCTGAATGATGGCAGGCAATTTCCTGTGACGCCCAATCACCCACTCCTCACCAAACAGGGATGGCGTCCCGCGGGTTCGCTTGAACAAGGCGATCACCTGATTAGCAGTCGTTTTGTCGATCACGTCATCGGAGCCAGATCGCAACCAAACCCATATCAGCGTCCAATGATGATCGAGCAGGTATTCGGCTTTGGCGCGAAGGATATGCCGCCGTGGCGGGCACTGGGTGAGCCGGCTGACTTCCACGGCGACGGGCGGTATGGCGATGTCGATATTGAACTTATCGACAGCAAGCTGATGGATCGGTTGAAGGCCAGCTTTTTTCAGGAGTTCGATCAACGGAGGCTCATCAATCCCGATGATTCTGGTTTGGGCTTCCGCGCGCTTAATGAGTTCGTAATGCGGACGTTTCACGCCACGTATGGCGCTATGGGCCGCTTTGCTGAGACGTTGGCGTTCCTCGTCGGTGGATCTAGCCATGCGATGGAACATGCCTTCGCTTCGATCGCGAGGTTTGATGCCAGCCTCCAGCAAGCGGCGTCTAACCGCGTTACGATCGATGCCGAGTTTGCCAGCGATCTGTTTTTCGGAAAACTCAGCGTAAAGCGCGGCCACCTGCTCGGGAGCAACATCCCGCCTTCGGTTCCCAGGACGATCTATGCCGAGCGCCGCGAAGCGTCGATAAAGGGTCGTCCACCCGATGCCGAGGCGCTGGCAGATCTCCTTGGGAGCGACAGATTCCGCAACCAGATCGCGGATCAATGCGTCAATGTAGTCGGGAAGACGGTTGTGCGCTGGTCCGGCCATGTGTTTAACCTCGAAACCGCCAGCGGACACTATAGCGCAATGGGGGCAGCTTGTCAAAACTGTCGTTGCGCGGCGATTCCGGCGCGAGCGGCGCAACAACGTGAATTGGGTGATTATGCCGATGCCGTAGCTCTCTACGACGACGTTCGCGCACCCGCGGTGACGAAGCTGGAGG
>Ga0070686_100002119_pt1 | contig 10944 bp, 7 predicted proteins | sample KBSS23LmetaG_FD_65654 | JGI IMG/M metagenome (GOLD analysis project Ga0070686, IMG submission 65654) | Switchgrass rhizosphere microbial communities from Kellogg Biological Station, Michigan, USA - KBS S2-3L metaG | ecosystem: Host-associated > Plants > Roots > Rhizosphere ...
AAATCGATTCGTCAACGACGGGTCGCTGGTCGGAACGCCATCCACCGCCACCACCGTGTTCACGCCATTCACCACATTGAGGCGGAATTGCACCGAGTAACGATCCTGAATCGAGTCGTTGCGATAATACGCCACATACAAATCCAAATCGCCGTCTCCATCGATATCGGCGAGCGCCATGGAGGTCGCGCCGGGTCGCGACTTAATTCCCGCGGCGGCGGTGATTTCGTGAAAATTTCCGTGGCCATCGTTCTCGAAGATTCTCAATCCATGATCCAGCGACGTGACCAGCAAATCCAAATCGCCATCGCCATCGATGTCCGCAAAGGCGCCACCGGTCGAATCCTCGTTCGGACAGGCCACGCCGGCGCGCGCGGTGATGTCCTCGAATTTCCAACCGCCGAGATTTCGATAGAGCGCATTGTTGCCGTCGATGCTCAGGAGGTAAATATCGCAAAGCCCGTCGCCATCCACATCGCCCAGCGTCACGCCCGACCCGCTCAACAAATTGCGATTTGTAAGCGAACGCTCCGCGATGATGAGATTCGTGAAGCGAATCCCGCCCGCGTTCGCGTCCTGCGACGCGAAACCGGTCTTGCCCGGTTGAGCGGGCGCGACGGAGTGATAGCGAAAGCCGGGTCGTTGTATCCAATCGGCGCCGAAGATTTGCGCGGCGCCGAGCAGGAACAAAAGGCAAAACCTTACAGTGTCCACCCTTTGCGATAGTGATGCTGAATGAACTCTTCGGCCGCGCGCGTGTTGGTCGCCCGCATTTTTTTAGCGTCCCAAATAATTTTCTGCCCGGCGCGATGCGCGACATTGCCAAGCAGCGCCGTTTCCGTGAGCGGCCCGGAATATTCAAACGGGCAAGTGGTCGGGCCCCCCGTTTTGCAGGCCAGAATCCATTCTTTATGATGTCCGATCGAATCGGGGATCTTGACGGTGGGCGTTGGATTTTCAACGCCGATGACCTTGTGTTTTCCGTAATCGGAAATTATGCGTCCCTTCGTGCCGATGAACATGACGCCGCTCTTCCATTCCTTCGCCAGGTCGGGCGCAAGGATGTCGGGATTGGGCTGCTTGCCGCCGTGATACCACGTCAACGGCAGCGGTTCGCCGCCGGGTTTCGTGGGCGGGTGCATGTAACGCACAATCAGCCAGGTCGGCGGCGCGTCTTTGTCGATGGGCGGGCCTTCGGTCTCGGCGCTGATGGCGTGACGAAGGTTCAAGGCCCAATGCGGCAAGTCCATGTAATGACAGCCGAAATCCGCGAGGGCGCCGCCGCCAAAATGCCACCAGTTGCGCCACTTGAACGGCACCCACTCCGGCGAATACGGAATTGGATCGACCGGCCCCAGCCACAAATCGTAATCCAAACCCGCGGGCACGGGCGGAAATTGCGTCGGCATTTTTTTGCCGCCGTACGTGACGTTGACCCACACGTGCACTTCCTTCACGTCGCCGATGACGCCCGATTGGACGAGTTCGACCACGCGCCGGTAATTTTTCTCCGCATGAATCTGCGTGCCGATTTGCGTGACGCGATGATATTTGCTTGCGGCTTCAGTGATGGCGCGCGTTTCGGAAATCGTGCGCGCGAGCGGCTTCTCGCAATAACAATGACGGCCGCTCTTCAACGCCGCCACCGCCGCGACGGCGTGCGTGTGATCCGGCGTGCCGACCACAATTGCGTCGATGTCCTTCTGGTCGATCAACCGGCGGAAGTCGGTGTAAGTCTTCGCGCCCGGAAATTCCTTCGAAGCCTTCGCCAGGTAAGTGGCGTCGACATCGCACAGCGCGACGATGTTTTCGCCGCCGACGCCCGACAAATCGTCATGCGCGCGATTGGCCGTGCCGATCATGCCGATGTTGAGCTTTTCGTTCGCGGAAATTCTGCGCGGCTGGGCCGACACGCAACCCGCGAGGATCAACCCTGCGCCGCCGGCGCCCAGATCGAAAATAAATTTACGACGATTCATTGCGTCTGAAAATTATTTGGAATCGAGTTCGCGGATGTAAATGTTCTTGAACCAAAGCTTGTCGCCATGATTCTGCAATTCGATCTGCCCGCTCTCGAAGATTGGCAGATTGTAATCCCAATAATTTTCCAGCGTCGTGTTGTTCACGACCAAAACACCGTTCAGGAAAACGTGCACCTTTTCGCCAACCATCACGATGCGGAACGAATTCCATTCGCCGATCGGTTTGTCCGCGAGCTTGAGCGGGCCGCTCGGATTTTTCTTATTATTGTACAGCCCGCCGGAACCCTGGCCGTTCGGATTCGGCCCCTTGTTCGTCGGATCCCAAATCTGCACTTGCGGGGCGCCGCGTAAATAAATTCCGCTGTCGCCCTTCGGCAGAATCTTCCAATCGACGAGCATTTCGAAATTCTTGTAATCCTTCATCGTCGCCAGCGAAAGACCCTTGCCATCGAACTCCAGCGCGCCGTCCACCACCTTCCAATGCGCGCGCATGGATTCATCCGCCTTCGCTTGGGCCTCCGCCAATTCCTCCTTCGACAACTTCGCGCGCTTGATCGGATTATCGTTCGGGCCCGCGAGCAAGCCCTTCCAATTCGTCAAATCCTTGCCATTGAACAGCGCCGTGAAACCATCTGGCGCGGTGTTATCCGGACCGTTTTCATGATCCAAATCCTGCACGCGGATGTTCTTAAACTCGACGTATTCATTATGGCCAAGAAAACCGATGTGCCCGCTCGAACGAAACATGCCGGGATGCCGCTTGATCGTCTCCGGCTTCGTCACGGCATTAAGGTCCGTATCCACGATCACTTTGCCGTTTACCGTCACTTTGATTTTGCGACCGTCCGCGCGAATCTCTTCGACGTTCCATTCGCCTGCTTTCTTGAGCGAACCCTGCTTCGCGGCGACCGTGTCGTAAACCGAACCGTGATATTGCTCGGGATGCAACTTGCCTGCGTAACGTTCCGCGTAATCGTCCAGCACCTGGATTTCCATGCCCATATACGCGGCGTCGCCTTCGAACGGAGCGCGAATGCCGATGCCGTTGTTCGAGCCCTCCGCGAGCTTGAATTCGAAGCGCAAAACGAAATTCGCGTATTCCTTTTCCGTGAACAAATTGCCGCCGCCATCCTTGGGGCAAATGATTTTGCCGTCCTCGACGACGTAACCCCGGCCACTGCCGCCCATCAACTTCCAGCCATCGAGATTCTTGCCGTTAAACAAATCTGTGAAGCCGGCTTCGGCGGCCATCGCCGATCCCGCCGCCAAAGACATCCCCGCCACCAAAGATAAAAACACGCGTGAGTTCATAAACAGGTTGTATCGCCTCGTTGGACCCGCGCAAAGGCAAAATATTCATGCGAAGCGAACACACGCTGCAAACGGCAAACGAGAAGGCCGACCGCGGGTCGTCGTGAAAAGCAACAGGGCGATCGCGATGGCGGCGGTCGATTGGAGCGGTTCGGGGACCGGGCTGAAGTGGAGTTGCCGGTCGTTGCCGGTCAGGACAACCCTCCTTGAAACCGCCGCCGAAAGCTTGCTCCTTTTTCGATGGCGATCTAACCGAAGAGTTAGAGCCAATCGCAGGCTCAGTCATGGTTGCCCCCTGAAGCAAGTCGGCGGAACGATCGGTACTAATTTCGTCACGCGGTCGTCCAACGCAGAAAGGGAAATGGGTGATTGCGCAATCGCCCCTCGCTCACTAGCTTCAATCGATACCTTGCCGATGAAAACTCGAATATTTCTCCTTTTGTTGGCTGCCATCCTTTGCGGCTCTGAGTTGTGGGCGCAATCGCCTGCCGTCGGGCAATCCCCGGCCCCGCAACGCGCGAGCGGCGGTCCGCCGGCCATTCCAGGACAGAACGTCAACGGCATGCGCATTTATCTTCGCGCCGGCCTCAAGACGCATGGGCCGGGCAAGCATGATTATCCGCAGTTCCTGGCGGACTGGAGCAAAACCCTCACCGAACATGGCGCCGTCGTGGACGGCTCCTTCCACGCGCCCACCGCCGCCGAACTGGAGCGCACCGATGTCATCGTGATCTACAAAGGCGATGCGGGCTACATGACCGACCGGGAAAAGGCCGACCTCGAAACTTTCATCAAGCGTGGCGGAGGGCTGGTCATCCTGCACGACTCTTTGTGCGGACCCGATCCCGAGTATTTCGCCTCGCTCGTGGGCGGCGCCAAAAAACACGGCGAAACGAACTTCACGCTGGAGGCGGAAATTCCCTACACAATCGTGGACAAGGAAAACTCCATCATGCAGGGGTTATCCGACTTTACGCTCCAGGAGGATGAAGCTTTCTATTCCATGACCTGGTCCGTGAATCCAAAAATCAACGTGCTCGCCAAGGCAGTGATCGCCAAGACGCCCACCGCCGTCCGGACCGGACATGCCGGGGAAATCGTTCCGCAGATCTGGACCTACGAACACACCCTGCCTGGCGGGACTGCCCCCGCGCGGGCCTTTGTCTGGATGCAAGGACACAACTTCGCCAACTTCGCTGATCCGCGCATTCAACCCATGCTCCTCCGCGGCATCGCCTGGGCCGCCAAAAACCCGTCAACGAACTGGTGGACTACAAGCCCGCCCCCCGAAGCGGTCACGGTCCGGGCAATTGACGGACACGGTCTTTATACATCATCGGCTGGGTAAAATCTCATCAACCAGCAGCGCGGAAAGAGATTCCGGGTCCAAGTAAGAAGACGAATGCGATCGCCACCACCGCCGCCACCGCGATCCACCACCACTGACGTGTCACTTGGAGCGGTGCGCCCGTCGGGATACCCAGGCTTGGGTCATGCAGCAACTGCGGACCCCAGGCCAGCGCGGAAGCTCCGCCCAGCGATGCGGCTGCTCCGGATATGACAACAACCATTGCGCCACCCGGATCGAGAAAGCCAGCCGCCACCGAGAGGAGTCCTCCAAAAGCAAAAGCGACGAGCGTGAATCGATTCGCTTCGGCTACGCGGCCTGGCGGCAACGCGCTCAAATGCTGCCCCAGGCAGTGCATGGCCCACCGGGCCGCAAACCAATACGCGCCCGCGCCGATGACGATCAATAGAATGCGCCACAACCATGCGGGCTCAAACCCGGCCACCACCGCCGCCCAGTCGCCAATGTTCCCGAGACCCGAATAGAGTGGATATCCGGCCGCCAGGAGGAGATTGACTGTGGCAAACAGCCAAAGGAAGAACCAACCCGCTTGCGGCGCGGCCTGGCTTCGCCGCAGAAACGTGATCGTTGCCATCGCTGCGGCCACATTCGCGATTGATCCTGCGGCGGATATCGCGCGAACGGCGGCGCTCGAGAGCATTTGCTTGTCACCCTGAAACTGCATCGAAGTCAGAAGCAGCGGTTTGCCGCCCAGCAGCAGGCAGGCGCCGCCGTGGCCCAGCCCCTCGTGGATCAAACTCGCGGACGCGTTGGCGACGACGGCGACTGCCGCCACCGTCAGCCAGTCCGGGCGCAGATGTGGCTTCCCGATCTCGGGCATACAAAAGGGACGCAACTCTTCTTACCAATCACCAACCAATTGTGCAAACACTGCCTGTCAGGATATCTCCCCGCCCCCGCGCTGATCGACCAAACCATCTTCATTGGCGCTGCGTCGCCAGAATCTTTACTCAACCAAATACAGCCGGCATGCTAAACTCACGAACACTTTAGCCCAATCGCTGTCAAACCACCCATGCTCGACACCCCGACGCGTCCGCGCTCAGAATTCCGCAACTGGTTGAAGATATTCGTCGCCGCCCTCGCGTTTGTGGGCGTCGCGGGTGTTTCCACCGCCACCCTGTTCGGCGGCATCCGACCCTACAGCCTCGCCACCTCCAGTATGACCCCCGCCATCCAGCCCGGCGATCGCTTCCTGGTCGAAGCCATTTCCCTTAGAACCCGCCCACCCCAGCGAGGCGAACTCCTCCTCTTTTCCACCGACAACATCGGTTCCCTCCCGCCCGGCCAGGTCTATGTCAAACGCCTCGCGGGACTCCCCGGCGAACACCTCCAAATCAAAAGCGGCCAACTCTACATCAACGGCGCCCAGGTCACCCTCACCAATTCCAGCGGCCCGATGACCCACCCCCTCCCGCCCGGCGTCGCCAACCACGAAACCGATCTAAAAATCCCGACTGGCCAATACTTCTTCCTTGGCGACAACTCCACCAACAGCAACGACAGCCGCTTCTTTGGCACCGTCCCCGCCCAGAACATCCGCTCCCGCCCCTGGTTCCGCTACAGCCCCGGCGCCCGCCCGCGCGCAATTAAGTAATCTTCCCCTTAGCCTTCGGATAATTCCACGCGGCGCTCTGGCCGGAAGGCTGTTGGTTTTGAACTTTTCCGAAATGGCTTTGCTTTAACGGTAGTTTAACGGCACAATAACGGCGCTTTCATAAACACAATGCGCGCATGCCTTTTACGCCGAGATTCAATATTACGCTTCGCATAGCGACGAGTTTGATCCGCATCGAGGCGGCCCGGCAGGCGCTGGAATATTTGCCGATCACGCCCTCGCTGTTAGCGTCGCTCCGCGAAACGGCGCGGCTGTATGCCACGCATTACTCCACGATGATCGAAGGGAATCGGCTCACCCAGGAGCAAGTGGGACAAGTGATCGGGCAGCGTGAGCATTTTCCCGGACGCGAACGCGATGAACGAGAAGTGCTTGGCTACTACGCGGCTTTGGAAAAAGTCGAAGAGCTCGCCCTACACCGGGAAATGATCACTGAAGTGGATATTCAAACGTTGCACGGTTTGGTGATGGCGGGCGGCGCAAGAAAAACGAAGCCCAGCCCTTACCGGGACGGACAGAACGTGATTCGCGACAGCGCCACCGGCGGAATTGTTTATTTGCCGCCCGAAGCCCGCGACGTTCCCCTGCTCATGAAAGAGCTAACCCGCTGGCTGCAGGGAGAAGAGGCGGCGGCGTTACCTTGTCCACTCCGCGCTGCGATCGCGCATTATCAATTTGCCACGATTCATCCCTACTACGATGGCAATGGACGGACCGCCCGATTGTTGACCACGTTGATTCTGCACCAGGGCGGCCATGATTTGAAAGGACTCTACTCCCTGGAAGAATATTACGCGCGAAACCTTGGCGATTACTATGAAGCCCTCAACATCGGACCTTCGCACAACTACTATGAAGGCAGAGCCAGCGCGGACATTACGGGCTGGGCTCTTTATTTCTGCGAAGGCATGGTGGACAGCTTCGAATCGGTCCGTCATCGCGCCGCGCACGCTTCCGCAACGGACGCGCCCGACCAATCCGAGGCCCTGCGCAAACTCGACCCGAGGCAGCGCAAAGGATTGGCTCTTTTTCAGCACAGCGACACTGTCACCAGCCGCGACGTTGAAGCCCTGTTCACCCTTTCTCAGCGAGCGGCGCGCAATCTCCTCACCGCGTGGGTTCACGACGGATTTATCGTCATTGCAGACCCCTCGAAAAAGAATCGAAAATATCGCCTCGCCGCCAAATTCAAGGCGCTGTTGAAAGGTTGAAGGCAGGGATTTGCGCCCGCCGGGTGTGGCGTCGCCTGTTGTTGAATGCATGGCGTTCGATTTTCTACGACACGCGGCAAATGCGAAATTCGCTGATCTCTCATCCGCTTTTACGATGGCACGACCCCGTTTGCCCCGGTCCGTCACGGGGTGTCGAAGGTAGCGCCAATTACGCAGCAGTAGCGTTTGGACCCGACAAATGTTTTGAGTAAAACGTCGCCCCGCTAAGGAACGTTGATCTCGTTCTCCGGCAGGTGTTTGGATTGACTTTTTGGGCGACGCACGGTACCAACCGCCGATGCTTGGGGCTCCTCGGTTGAAAGGTCTTCGCTGGACTAGGTCCGCTGGGTGGGGAGTTGGTTTGATTCTGCTGGGAATTGTCTCTTGGTGGTTCTTCGCGGGCGATGGTGTCGATCGCTCAATCGTCTATACGATCGACTACGGGAATGACGTTCCATTTCATTATAAAGGTCCCGATGGATTGCCCACCGGGCTGGCGGTCGATCTGGTGCGCGAGGCGGCTCGCGCCAAAGGCATCCAGTTGGAGTGGGCCCAGCAGCCCCAGAACGGAAAACCGCCGCACCCACTGCGAGTGCTGCTCAGCGTCCGCACGAATCTCTTCAAAGACCTGCATTTTACCGAGCCCTACCTCCAGGGCCGCTCCACTTTTGTTGTGGCGAGCAATTCGCCGATTCGGACGGTGAGCGACTTGCGTGGCAAACGGATTAGCTATCCCAATTACGCCATCCATCGGGAAAATCTCGCGCGCGTTCTGCCCAATCATATCCCAACGCCCGCGACCAGCAGCGTTGCCTCCGTTGAGAAGATCATGGCCGGGGAGGCCGACGCCGCGTTCATGAGCGATTACGCGGTGGTCCTGGCCTGCCTCAACGTCCCGTCCCCTTTCGGGGTGCGCCTCCTGCCCGCGCAGGCGCCTCTCACCCGGATGGCTCTCGCCGCGCCCCATAAATACGCCCGCCTGGCGGAAGTTCTGCGCGATGGAATTCGCGATATGGCGGTGGACGGACGCCTGGAAAAAATCGTCGATCACTGGGGCTTCTTTCCCAACTTAACGACCGATCGTCGCGAAGAATTGATCAAGGAAAAGCGCAAAGTCCTGAGGCTCCAGGTCACGACCGGCTTTTTGCTGGCCATGGTCGGAGTGAGCGGATGGCTCATCAATCGTTTGCGCATCGAACGGGCTCTCGCGCGCGCCGCCGAGAGCAAACAATCGGCCACGCTCAACGCCCTTCCCGCCCACATCGCGCTGCTGAACAAAGAGGGCGAGGTCGTGGCCGTCAACGAGTCGTGGCGCGGTTTCGCCGATCAAAATGTGCTCCAAAGTCCGGACTTCTGCGTGGGCCAAAACTACCTGCGTTTATGCGAACGGGCGGAGGGCGCCGGCGCCGGAGAGGCTCGCCTGGCCGCCGCCGGTCTGCGAAAAGTTTTGAACGGCCAGGCCCGCGATTTCATGCTCGAATATCCGTGTCATTCTCCCACCGAGCAACGCTGGTTCCGGCTCATGGTGGCGCCCCTGAGCGACTCCCATCAGGCCGGCGCGGTGGTCATGCATATCAATATCACCGACCGCATGCAGGCCGAACTCGCGTTGAAATCGAGCGAGCAAAAATCCCGGGCCATCGTCGAATCCAGCCCGGTCCCGATGGCGGTGCATGACGACCAACAACGCATCACGTTCTTGAACCACGCGTTTGTGAAGACGTTTGGTTATACGCTCGAGGATATTCCAACCCTTAGCGACTGGTGGCCCAAGGCCTATCCCGAACCGCTCTATCGCGGCACAGTCGTCGATGCCTGGCGCACGGAACGCGAGCGCGCCCGGCAATCCGCCACCGAGTTCCAGCCCATGGAATTGCGCATCCGCGCCCGCGACCGAACCGACCGCGTTGTGCTCGCCACCGCGTCCTTGCTGCATGGTTTGACCCGGAGTGAACATCTCGTCGTCCTGGTCGATATCACCGACCGTAAACGCCAGGAGATCGAACGCCAGAAACTCGAACAGCAACTGCGCCACGCTCAAAAAATGGACGCTATTGGCGTGCTGGCGGGAGGCATCGCCCATGATTTCAACAACATCCTGGTGGCCATCATGGGCTACGCGTCCCTCGCTGGCCTGTCGATTACCTCCGACCATCCCGCCCATCGATTCATCGATGAACTGCACAAAGCCACCGCCCGAGCCACGGCCTTGGTCCGGCAGATCCTCGCCTTCAGCCGCAAGGAAGTGCGCGAACCTCGCATCCACAACATGCAGGCCGTGGTCGAGGAAGCGACCCAGCTCTTGCGCTCGACCCTGCCCGCCGGCGTCCAGGTAACGACCAGCTTCGACCGCGCCGCGCTGGCCCTGGTGGACCCAACAGAAATCCACCAGGTCGTCATCAACCTCGGCGCCAACGCCTGGCATGCCCTGGACGGACGCCCCGGAGAAATCCGAGTCTCCGTCGAACCCGTCACCGTCGATGCCGACCAGGCGCGCTCCAATCCCGATCTTGATGCCGGCGCTTACGTCCGGCTCACCGTCAGCGACAACGGCCACGGGATGACGCCGGAAATCATGGAACATATCTTCGAGCCGTTCTTTACGACCAAGGAAGTTGGCAAAGGAACGGGACTTGGCCTGGCCGTGGTTCACGGCATCGTCAAGAGTCATCAGGGAGCCATCCTCGTCAAGAGCGAGCCAGGGCAGGGGGCTACCTTCGAACTCTACTTTCCCGCCGCCAGCGGTCCGATCCTCCCTCCTTTTGAACCCGCCCCCACGCGACCCGAAATCCGGGGGCAAAACCAGCGCATTCTGCTGGTCGATGATGAAGAACAGGTCGTGGACGTTACGGTCGGATTGTTGGATCGACATGGATTTCGGGCGTCGGGCTTCACGCGCCCTGAAGTGGCCTTCAAGGCGTTCGAAGCCGCCCCGGACCAATTCGACCTGGTCATCACCGATTTTAATATGCCCATTTTCAGCGGCCTGGAATTGGCCCGCAAAATCCGCCAGATTCGTCCAAGCTTGCCCATCATTCTCGTGTCCGGATTCATCACCGAAGAAGTCCGCATGGAGGCCGAGACCGTCGGAATTACCCACCTCGCAAACAAACCAATTTTGTTGGCCGAACTGCTCCAAATCATTCATCGTATCTCCCTGTCCAACCCGCCGCCGTCCCCTTAAAGCCCTATGCGCGCAAGCCACCGTCGTTGGAATCGCCTCCCAGCAGGACTTGGGATCATCCTCCTCTTCGCATGGACCTGCCTACACTCCGCCGCTGGCGATAGCTCTACAAACGCACTGACCACTCCGCCCTCGTTCACACCGACGGTTTACAAAACCTTCGCCGCGTGGAAACTCGCCTGCGAACAACTCCCCTCCAACCGCGCCAGCCATCACGCCCTTCCCGCGCCCGACCAACTCCCCCTCAAAACCTTCGCCCAATTCCAGGA
>Ga0070686_100002120_pt1 | contig 10943 bp, 5 predicted proteins | sample KBSS23LmetaG_FD_65654 | JGI IMG/M metagenome (GOLD analysis project Ga0070686, IMG submission 65654) | Switchgrass rhizosphere microbial communities from Kellogg Biological Station, Michigan, USA - KBS S2-3L metaG | ecosystem: Host-associated > Plants > Roots > Rhizosphere ...
ATGCCGACGGCAAAGGCGATCGACGCCAGCGCCGCGATCGCCTTGGCGTCCGACCAGGAGCGGAACGCCTGCCGAACGACAGCGAGCATGCGCGCATCTTAATCCCGTTTGCGACATCAAGGCGGAACGCAAAGGCCGGTTCATCTCATCTTTGCGTTCCCGCTCTACGCCGGCAACCACCATGCCCTTTCGACGTCGATCGCTGCGACAGGTGCTAGTCGTGAACGTCGGCGAACGCCGGACCGCAAAACCGCCGCCGCTCGATCGCGAGATACCACACCGCCAGCGCGAGCGTCACGCCGACCATCGTCTTGCCAGCGCGCATGTGGTCGGGAATCGCGAGGATGACGGTGATGAACGCGACCCAGATCATCGCGACGAGGTTGATCGCGGCGCCGAAGCGGCCGAGATGCCACGGGCCTCGCGGCGGCTCCGCCGGTGAACCGCGCGTCCGCCAGGCGAGGTAAACCGGCGCGATGTAGGCGATGTACAAACCGATCACGCTGATCGACGTGACGACCGCATAGGTGCCGGCGCTGATCGTCGCCGCGAACGCGACCGCGACCGACAGCCAGATCGCCGGCGCCGGGGTCAGGTGCGCGGCGCTGACCCGCTTCAGCACCGCCGCTCCGGGCATGCCGCCGTCGCGCGCGAACGCGTAGATCACCCGCGACGTCCAGGTCACCGCCGAGAGGCCGCAGAACCACATTGCCACCGCCGCGAGCGCCGCGGTCAGCGCCCCTGCCCGCTCGCCGAGGGCGCGGCTCAGGATCGCAATCACCGCCGGCACCTCGTTGCCGGCTGCGTCGCGCGCGTTGACGACGCTGGGGATGTCGGTGATGGCCAGCGTCAGCGCGATCAGCAGCAGGTAGCCGACGCCGCTCGAGACCACCACTGCCATCACGATGCCCCACGGCGCGCGCCGGCGCGGATCGATCGTCTCCTCCGACACGCTCGCCGACGCGTCGTAGCCGGTGAAGGTCCACTGTGCCTGCAGCAGGCCGACGACAAACGCCCACCAGTACGGCCAGCCGAGCGTGTTCGAGGTGACCCGCGCGGCGAGGAACGATACCGGCTGCCTGGGCGCGAACAGCCATATGCTGCCGACGATCGCGACCACGCCGATCACGTGGACGACGACGCTCAGGTCGTTCAGGCGTGCCACGAGGCGGATGCCGACGTGATTGATGGCTGCGTGCGAGAACAGCACCGCGGCATAGACGAGCAGCACCGTCGCGGGAGCGGGCGACAGTCCGAGGAGCGGCGTCACGAACAGCGCGCAGCCGTAGTCGATGCCGGCGAGGGCTGCGAGCTGGCCGAGGATGTTGAACCACGCCGTGAACCAGCCCCAGCCGACGCCGCCGAGGCGGCTGGCCCAGTGATACATCGCCCCCGACGTCGGCATCGCCGACGCGAGCTCCGCCATGCTGAGTGCAACCGCCAGCGTGAAGACGCTGACCAGCGGCCATCCGAACGTCATCTCGGCCGGGCCGCCCATCACCAGCCCGTGCGAGTAGAGCGTGACGGCGCCGGTCAGGATCGAGATGATCGAGAAGGAAATCGCGAAGTTGGAGAAGCCGCCCATCGTTCGGAACAGCTCCTGCGCGTAGCCAAGCGCACTCAACTCCCGTGCGTCGGTGTGCCGCCGTTCGGCGTCGAGTGTCATTGCGTGACGTGACGCCGCCGTAATTTCGGATGGTCGCGTCTCAGCCATGCAACGCCACCCCCGAGCTGCGGCTGTCGACGATGCGGCGCAGCAGCCGGGCGATCTCGTCGACGGCTGCTGCCGGCGGCTTTGCCTGGCGATGAATGCCGCAGATCGCCGTCGTGGCGGAGTGATCGAGGTCCGACGTCCATCGCGAGCGCCCGGCGGAATCGCGGCCGTAGGTGATGTACGCCGAGAGCGTATCGAGCCCGGTGCCTGGCCGCTCGCCGATGAAATGGACGACGACGTCGGGATCGACGATGCTGCCGGCATGATAGCCGGCGCGCACGCGGCCATTGTCGATCACCACGTCGACATCGCTCACGTGGAGGCCGGCTGCGGCAAGCGCTTGCCGCAGCGGCGGCAGCAGCGCGCGGAGGTTTTCGTTGACGGCGTTCGCGTTCAGGCCGTCGGAGACGACAATCTGCAGTTGCGGAGGGCGCGAGCCAGCGGAGGCGAGCGCGGCGCGAATGCGCGCCACGTCTTTGTCGCCGATCGACTCGCCCGATGGCGGATGCGCGAGGTAGTCGTCGCGGTCGTGCGCCCGCGTTCGTGCGCGCACGTGGCGCGGCGACACGGCGGCGACGACGTTCGCATCGATTACGGCATACAGCGCCCGCCGCGCCTGCGCATAGATCGCGTCGACGCGCGAGCCGGAAGCCTCGCCGCTGCCGAGATCCCATCCGTTCTGGCGCAGACGTTCGATCCTGGCCGCGCCCTCAGTCCGCAGCGCATCGATCGTCCGATCGTCGCCGCCTGTTTTCATGTACGCCGCATACAGGTCCGGTGTGGAGCGCGCGTCGAGCGCCGCCAGGCGTGCCTGCATGGCGGTCGTGATCTCACGGCCCGAGAGCTGGCGCAGCGGCGGATGCTCGCGGAACGACGTCGTCAGGTAGCCGAGCATGGGATCGGCGTTGCCGGCAACGGCCATGAGATACGCCGGCGCGCCGCGATCGACGATGCGGCGGGTGATCTCCCGCAGCACGGCAGGGGGAATGGCCATGTGGAAGGTCGCGCAGACGTCGAGCCCCATCGTCAACCCGTGAAGCTTGGCCATGACGATGTCTTCGAGGCAGGCGCGCTCGAGTTGCGCCGGCGTCTTGAATACTTCCGGCCCGATGAACCCGGCGACGTCGTTGACGATCGTCCACGCACCGGTCGCCTGACGAATGTGGCGGGCGACGCCGTAGGCACGCGCCTCGAGCGTTACCATGTCGACACCTTCGGCCGTGCCGTTCGTCACCGCCGAGCCCTGCCCGGTCTCGAAGTAGTTGCCGCTGAAGCCGCGCGCCAGATCGCGAATGCCGTCGACGTCGAGCCCGACCATGCCGGCGAGCGCCCGCGAGGTGCCGGCGAGGCTCTGGAAGCCGACATCCACCGGCACGCGCTGGCGCGCCCTCGTCTGCTTGACGATGTCGGAGAGCACGCAGTACCTGGTCGGCAGCCGCAGGCGCTCGACGACGCGGCGCAGCAGATCCTCGAGCTGAACGATCGTCTCGACATCGTCGCTCGCCGGGTTGAGACCGATGACGACGTCGCCGCAGCCGTAGGTCAGGCCTTCGAGAACCGACAGGAGGATCTCGTCCTCGTCGTCGCCGGGACTGTTCGGCTGAATGCGCGATCCGAAGTGGCCGGGCGCGCCGATCGCGATGCCGTCGCCGGGGAGAGGATTGAAGATCGTCCGCGCGACGGTCGAGAGCTCGTCGCTGGTCATCACCTTGACGACGGCGGCGATCGCTTCGCTCGGCAGCCCGTCGCGATATCGATGGACCCAGTCGGGGGCGGAGGGCCGCAGCAGGGCCTGCTTCAGCCCGTCGATCGTCAGGCGCGATATCTCGGCGAGCGCCGATCGATTCAGCGAACGCTCGAGCGCGGCGGTCACGCCGTCGTCGATGAACGCGGCGGCGGCGATGTCGCCGATCCGCAGGCCGGCTATTGCCTGTCGCGCGTCGGCGCGCAATTGCGGATCCGTGGTGCCGCCGACCAGCAGATCCCCTTCCTTGAATTCGTTGGCGAGGGTAAACCTCTGGCGCAGATCCATGTCACACGCGGCTGGAGCAACGCGATCGTAGTCGATCCGCCACGAAGTCACGAAGACACGAAGCTCACTCTTTGGACAGAAATTCTTCGCGGCTTCGTGTCTTCGTGGCGGCTCAGCGGGGGCGCAGCTTGACGACGCGCTTGGTGCGGGTTTCGGCGATGTAGATCGAGCCGTCGCGGGCGACGGCGAGGTCGTGGACGGCGTTGAAGACCGGATCGCCGGCGGCGCCAAACCCGACCGAGGCGACCGTCCGCCAGTCGCGATCGAGCTTCAGCACGCCGTTCGACGGCGGGTCGTAGTCGGCGCGGCGCACGCCGACATAGATCGATCCGCCGCCGTCGACGGCTACTGCGAAGACGCGTCCGGTGTCTCTGGCGCCGAGCCACTGCCGCTTGAACGTCCCGTGCTGGTCGAACACCTGGATGCGGGAATTCTCGCGGTCGGCGACGAAGATGTCGCCGCCGGGGCCGAAGGCGAGCCCATGCGGGTTGCTGAACTGCCCGTCGCCGTTTCCTTTCGAGCCCCACTCTTTGGTCAGCTTGCCACGCGGATCGAACAGTGCGACGCGGCTGTTCACGTAGCCGTCGGACACGTAGAAGGATCCGTCCTTGCGAATCGCGATGTCGGTCGGCTGATTGAAATGCGTCGCGTCCCAGCCGCCGACGCGCGGCTGGCCCAGCGTCAGCAGCAGCGTGCCGTCGTGCGAAAACTTGAACACCTGCTGCAAGCCGACGTCGGTGAGCCACAGGTTGTTGTCGCCGTCGATGGTGATGCCGTGCGGGACGAGGAACATCCCGGCCCCAAACGATTTGATCAGGGCGCCGCTGTCGCCGTCGAACTCGAGGATCGCCGGCGCGGCGAGCACCTCGGTCGCGTCGGGTTCGAAGCCGCGGCCGGGGCGATGGAAGACGAAGACGTGGCCGTGCGCGTCGATGTCGACGCCCGGCACCTCGCCGAAAGTGACGCCGGCCGGCAGCTTCGGCCAGTCCTTGACCTCGACGTAGCCTGTCGACGCCGGCGCTCCGGCGAGCGCCATCGACGCGAACGCGACAATGAAAAGTGTTCGCAGCAATTACGTGTTGTTCGCGATCTGCGGAATCAACGTGCCGTAGACATCGGTCAGCCGCATGTCCCGGCCGTTGAAGCGATAGGTCAGCTTGGTGTGATCGAGGCCGAGCAGGTGCAGCATCGTCGCGTGCAGATCGTGATAGGAGATCGGCTGCTCCAGCGCCTTATAGCCGAACTCGTCGCTCGATCCGATCACCTGGCCGCCCTTGATGCGGGCCCCGGCCATCAGCACGGTCTGCGCGCCGGGGTTGTGATCGCGGCCGACGCCGCGCTGGGAGATCGGCATCCTGCCGAATTCCGAATGCATGATCACCAGCGTGCTGTCGAGCAGGCCGCGGGCTTTGAGATCGGTCAGCAGCGCGGCCATCGGCCGATCGGTTTCCGCGGCGTGCTGGGTGTGGTTGGTCTTGATGTCCTCGTGCGCGTCCCACGTGTCGGTGTTCTGGTTGCCGACGCCGCCGGCGAAAATCTGCACGAAGCGGACGCCGCGCTCGACCAGGCGGCGCGCCATCAGACACTGCCGTCCGAACGGCTCGGTGACCTTGTCGTCGAGGCCGTAGAGTTTCCGCGTCGCCTCCGACTCGCTGCCGACGTCGACAGCGCTCGGCGCACAGCCCTGCATGCGATAGGCGAGCTCGTAGGAGGAGATTCGCGCCGCCAGCTCGCTGTTGCCGGGGAACTTCTCCATGTCGAGCTCGTTCAGCTTCGCCAGCGCGTCGAGGCGCGCGCGTTGATCGTCGGGCGTAACGCCGGCGGGCGGCTTCAGGTCGACGATCGGATCGCCGGTCGAGCGAAACAGCGTGCCCTGGTACGCGGCCGGGATGTAGCCGGCGCCCCAGTCGTTGGGCCCGCCGAGCGGCCCGCCGCGCGCGTCGGTCATCACCACATACGCCGGCAGGCTCGACGCGGCCGAGCCGAGACCGTAGGTCACCCACGAGCCGACGCTCGGAAAACCGAGGTTGATCTGGCCCGTCTGCATCTCATAGGTGCCCTGCACGTGATCGTTCGATCGGCCGTACACGGAGCGCAGGAACGCCATCTCGTCGACGTGGCGGCCGAGATGCGGAAACAGATCGGCGACGTCGATCCCGCTCTGCCCGCACTTCTTGAACGTGAACGGGCTGGGCATCAGCGGTCCCGGGAATCCCTGGCGCACGATGACGTCGCCTTGCACCTTGCCGTCGATCGGCTCGCCGGCGTACTTGGCCAGCGCCGGCTTCGGGTCGAACGTGTCGACCTGGCTCCAGCCGCCGCCCATGAACAGCGAGATCACCGCCGTCGCCCGCGGGGTGAAATGCGGCGGCTTCGGCGCGTAGGGATTGACGCCAACCGCGGCGGCCGAACAGGCATCGGCGGCGGCCACGTGCTGTTCGCTCGACAGCAATCCCTGCTGATCGAGCAGGTAGGCGAGCGCAAGCCCGCTGATCCCGCCGCCGGATCGAAACAGGAACTCGCGGCGGTCCCAGAAATAACGGTTGCAGCGATGTGACATAACCCAGCTCCGACCTACCGGCTTGCGTTGCTCTCGACGTCGGGCGCGTCTCGTCGCGCAGGCCTTGAGGCCGGCTGCATCGCCCCGGGGCAGCCCTGAAGGACTGCGCTACGCGTCAACGCGTTTACCTCACATAGAGGAACTCGTCCAGATTCATGACCACGTGCGCGAACGACTCGAGCGATTGCTTCGCGATGAGATCGGATCCGATCGCGACTTCCTGCGGCGTCGCGTCGCGCGCCAGGGCGATCCGGTACGCGGCAGTCACCTGCGCGGCCGGATCGCTCGCCGCCGCCTTGATCCGCGCGGCGAAGCGCGCCGCCTGGCCGAGCACGAACGGGTTGTTCAGCAGCGTCAGCGCCTGCGTCGGCACCGTCGACACGTGGCGCGCCCCGGCCGTGACGTTCATGTCGGGATGATCGAAGGTGTCGAACATCGGGTAGGGCAGCGACCGCCGCTGGTAGACGTAGACGCCGCGCCGCCACGCATCGGGGCCGTCGGGCGTGTTGACCCACTTGCCGCGATACTGGCCGGCGAGGATCTCCTTCGGGATGTACGGGAAGATCGGTTCACCGCCGACCGCGAGGTTGATGTTGCCGCCGACCGCGAGCATGCTGTCGCGCACGATCTCGGCGTCGAGCCGCTGCGGGCGGAAGCGCCACAGGTAGACGTTCTCCGGATCCGCGTTCATGTCGGCCGCGTCGCTGAACGCCGACGCCATCTGGTACGCCTCCGACATCATCATCAGCTTGTTGATCCGCTTCAGCGTCCAGCCCTTCGTCACTTCGACGGCCAGCCAGTCCAGCAGATCCTGATGCGACGGCTGCTCGCCCATCTTCCCGAAGTTGTCCAGCGTGGCGACGATGCCGCGGCCGAAATGTTTCTGCCACAGGCGATTGACGACGACGCGCGCGGTCATCGGGTTCTGCGGCGACGCGATCCACTGCGCCAGCGCGAGGCGGCGGCCCGAAGTGTGGCCGTCGGGGCGCGGAATTTCAGTCGGCGGGTTGCCGTAGGTGATCACCTCGATGAAGCCGGGCTTCATCTGCGAGCCGTGATTCTCGACGTCGCCATGAATCAGGAAGTACGACGGCGGCACCGCGTAGCGGCCCGGACCGGTGTGCACGTAGGGCCCCGCGCCGGGAACCGGAATACGGCACTTCGGACAGCTGATCGTGTCGTCGCCTTCGCCGAGCGGCGACGACCGATAGTCGCCGTCGGTCGCAATCTCCGCCATCGGCAGCGGCGCCGGCCGCTGCGCATTCGCGGCGGCGATCTGCGTGGTGAGCGATTCCTTCTTTGCACGGTCGTCGGCGCTGAGCACCTTGTCGACCTGCGCGCTGGACACGCTCGCCGCCTTCAGCACCTGCGCGGCGAGCAGCGCCTCGCCCGGCGTCCGCGCACTCTCGGGCTTGGCGATCACCTTGACGATGTTGTCGGGGAACGCCTTCTTGATGTGCTCCTGCTGCAGCGTGTCGCGGTAGGGGCGCTCGAGGCTGGCAATCGCGCTGCGCAGCTCGGCGATGGTCGCGTCGATCGCCGCGTTCTTCGCCAGATACGCGTCGGCTTCCGCCTTCGGCGCCAGCGGCACTTCGGTCTCGACGTAGCCGAAGATCGAGGCTTCGAGCGAGTAGTAGTCCTTCTGCGAGATCGGATCGAACTTGTGGTTGTGGCAGCGCGCGCAGTTGACCGTGAGGCCGAGCGTGCCCTTGCCGATGGTGCCGAGAATCTCGTCGAGGTAGTCGTAGCGGCGCTCGGGATTGTCCTTCTCGCGGAACAGCACGCGCGGGCCCATGCGCAGGAAGCCGGTGGCGATCAGGCTCTCGTCGCTGCGCCCGTCCATCTCGTCGCCGGCAATCTGCTCGACGAGGAAGCGGTCGTACGGCTTGTCGTCGTTGAAGGCCTTGATGACGTAGTCGCGATAGCGCCACGCGTTCGGCCGGTGCATGTCGTACTCGAAGCCGGCGGAGTCGGCGTAGCGCGCGATGTCGAGCCACAGGCGGCCGTAGCGCTCGCCGTAATGCGGCGAGGCGAGCAGCGCGTCGACCAGATGCTCCCACGCATCAGGTGACCTGTCGGCGACGAACGCCTCGATCTGCGCCGGCGTCGGCGGCAGCCCGACGAGATCGAGGTAGGCGCGGCGGACGAGCGTGAAGCGGTCGGCGCGCGGCGCCGCCGTCAGGCCGCGCTGCCGCCGGGCAGCCTCGAGGAACCGGTCGATCGGGTTGGTGAAAGCCGCACGCTCGATCGGCGGCGGCGGCGCCTGGACCGGGAGCTTGAACGCCCAGTAGTTCCGCTCGGCCGGCGTGATCACCCGCGTCTCGAGCGCGGCCAGTGTGGACGCAGAGGTCGCCTTCGTGCTCGCCGTCAGGGTCGCGACCTGCTCCCACGCCGCGCCGTCATCGATCCATTGCTTGATCGCGGCGACCTGCTCGGGCGGCAGCGGCGGGTTCTGCGCCGGCATCGCCGGCTGCTCGAGGCCGGCAATGCGGCGATACATCCGGCTGGCGGCGGCGTCGCCCGGCACGATGTCCGCGCCGCGCGTCCCGCCGCGCAGCGCCGCGTCGCGGGTGCGCAGATCGAAGCGCCCCATCTGAATCGCCTCGCCGTGGCACGACAGGCAGTTGCGCTCGAGAACCGGCGCGACATCCTTCGCGAACGACACCGCCGGGCCTTGCACGGCGAAGCCCACGCGGCCGCTGGCCAGCGCGCCAATCGCGGCGAGGAGGGTTCCGAGCGCAATCGACACAACGCGACGCGGCATGCTCGCAGCCTCCTTCGAGACAGTCAGGCCGATCCTATGCCGGATGGCCGCCGCCGCAGCGGGGGAAAATCGCCGCCGCCGCTTTTTCGCCGGCGGCGCCGGCCACGCGCCAATTGGGTATCGTCTAAGGCGTGATGACCATCTTTGTTCGCATCGCGCTCGCCGCCTCGCTCGCGTTGACAATCGCCTGCCGCGACAATCGCCGCCCCGAGTCGGCCACGGCGACGAGCACAGCCGCGGCGCCGGCCACGCACGACATCGACCGGGCGGGCATGGACCCTTCCGTCGCCGCCGGCGACGATTTCTTCCGCTACGCGAACGGCGGCTGGCTGAAGAAGAACGAGATCCCCGCCGATCGCAGCAGCTTCGGCATCAGCATCGTCCTCGTCGATCGGGCGCGGCAGCGGACGCACGAGCTGCTCGAGGCCGCCGTCGCTGCGCCTGACGGCTCCGAGGAGCGGAAGGTTGGCGATTACTACGCCAGCTACATGGACGAGGCGGGGATCGAAAAGCGGGGGCTCACGCCGCTCGGCGATCAGCTGGCGGCGATCGCGGCAATCGGCGATGCCCACGCGCTGGCGGCGTACATCGGCGGCACGCTGCGTGCCGACGTCGACGCGTTGAACAGCACCAACTTCTATACCGATCGCCTGTTCGGGATCTGGATCACGCAGGACCTCAACGACCCGGCGCACGCCGTGCCGTATCTGCTGCAGGGCGGGTTGGGTCTGCCCGATCGCGACTACTACGTGCAGCCCGGCCCGCGCATGGACGGCATCCGTTCCGCGTACCGCGCGCATATCGTCGCGATGCTGAAGCTGGCTGCGATCGGCGACCCTGATGCGAAGGCGGCGCGGATCTTCGAGCTCGAGCGGCAGATCGCCGACGTCCATGCGACGCGCACCGAATCGGTCGAAGTGTCGAAGGCGAACAACCCGTGGCCGCGCGCCGAATTCAACCGCCGCGCGCCGGGGCTCGACTGGCCGGCACTCTTCGAGCGGGCGCAGCTCGATCGCGCAGACACGGTCGTCGTCTGGCATCCGGGCGCGATCCGCGGCATCGCGGCGCTCGTGCCGCGCGTGCCGCTGGACACGTGGCGCGACTACCTCACCTTTCATGCCATCGATCGCCGCGCCGGCGTGCTGCCGAAGGCGTTCGGCGACGAGGCGTTCGCCTTCTACGGCAAAACGCTGTCCGGCACGCCGCAGCGCCAGGATCGCTGGAAGCGCGCCGTCAACGCGGCCAACGGCGCGCTCGGCGAGCCGGTCGGCAAGATGTACGTCCAGAAATACTTTCCGGCGGCGTCGAAGGCGCAGCTGCAGGAGATGGTCGCGAAGATCTCGGCGGCGTTCGACCGCCGTCTCGACGCGTTGTCGTGGATGGCGGCGAAGACCAAGGCGGCCGCCAAAGCGAAGCTGCAGACGCTGCGCGTGGGCATCGGGTATCCGGACCGCTGGCGCGACTACTCGGCGCTGTCGATCGTCCGCGGCGACGCCTTCGGCAACGAGGAGCGCGCCGAGATGTTCGACTATCAGTACCATCTCGCGAAGTTGACGCACGCGCCGGACCGGTCGGAGTGGTGGATGACGCCGCAGACCGTCAACGCCGTCAACCTGCCGCTGCAGAACGCGTTGAACTTCCCGGCGGCGATTCTCGAGCCGCCGTTCTACGATCCGGCGGCGTCGGCGGCGATTCGCTACGGCGCCATCGGCGCGACCATCGGCCACGAGATCAGCCACAGCTTCGACGACCAGGGCAGCCAGTTCGACGCCGCCGGCCGCTTCACCAACTGGTGGACGCCGGAGGATCTCGCGCATTTCAAGGACGCGTCGGCGAAGCTCGTCGCGCAGTACAACGGCTACGCGCCGTTTCC
>Ga0070686_100002122_pt1 | contig 10931 bp, 21 predicted proteins | sample KBSS23LmetaG_FD_65654 | JGI IMG/M metagenome (GOLD analysis project Ga0070686, IMG submission 65654) | Switchgrass rhizosphere microbial communities from Kellogg Biological Station, Michigan, USA - KBS S2-3L metaG | ecosystem: Host-associated > Plants > Roots > Rhizosphere ...
ATGCCGTTGCCGATGCCGCGCTCGGTGATCTGCTCACCCAGCCACATGATGAACACGGCGCCCGTGGAGAGCGTCAGGATCATCATGATCTGGAAGCTCCACCCCGGGTTGGTCACCGCGCCCGGCACCTGCGTTTCCAGGAACTTGGCGTAGCCATAGGCCTGGAAGAGCGACAGGACGACCGTGGCGTAGCGCGTGTACTGCGTGAGCTTCTTGCGCCCCTCCTCGCCCTCCTTCTGCATCTTCTCGATGCTCGGGACGACGGTGGCCAGCAGCTGGAACATGATGCTGGCGGAGATGTAGGGCATGATGCCCAGGGCGAAGACCGTCGCCTTGGACAGCCCGCCCCCGACGAACATGTCGTAGATCCCGAACGCGGTGTTGCTCAGGCTTCCGGCATACTCCTTCAGCGCCACGACGTCGATCCACGGCGCCGTGACGTGCGCGCCGACACGATACACCAGCAGGCACAGGAGCGTGAAGAGGATCTTCTCCTTCAGCTCCGGGATGCGGAACAGGTTCGCGACGGGATTCGCCATGGTCAGCCGATCTCCTGCACGGAGCCGCCCAGGCCCTCGATCTTCTCGCGGGCCGACTTGCTGAAGCGGTGCGCCGACACGTTCACCTTGCGGGTGAGGTCGCCGGTGCCCAGCACCTTGACGGGGCGCCCGGCGTGGCCGATCAGGCCGTGCGCCTTGAGCGTCTCGGGGCTCACGTCACCGTCGCCCAGCGCCTCGAGCTGCCACAGGTTCACCACCTGGTACTCGGTGCGGTCGAGCGGGGTGAACCCCCGCTTGGGCAGCCGGCGGTGCAGCGGCATCTGGCCGCCCTCGAAGTGGGGCTTGCCGCCGCCGGGACCGCTGTGGCCGGCACGGGCCTTCGAGCCCTTGTGCCCCTTGCCGGCCGTCTTGCCCTGCCCCGAGCCGGGGCCGCGGCCCAGGCGCTTGGTGTCGCGGTGCGACCCCTCGGGGCGCGACAGGTTGCTCAGGTCAGCCATTTTCCACCTGCCCTTCGATCCCCTCCACCTGAACCAGGTGGCGGACCTGGAAGATCATCCCGCGGATCGCGTCGTTGTCGTCCTGCACGACCGACCGCTGGTGCTTGAGGCCGAGCGCCTGAAGCGTCCTGCGATGCTTCTCGGGGGCGCCCACGCCGCTCTTGGTCTGCGTGATCTTGATCTTAGCCACGGGCACCTCCCAGCGCCTCCACCGGCACCCCGCGCTCGCGGGCGAGCTGCTCGCGCGTGGTCAGGTTGGTGAGCGCGTCCATGGTGGCCAGCACCATGTTGAAGGGGTTGTTGCTCCCCAGGCTCTTGGTGAGGATGTCGTGCACCCCCACGCACTCGAGCACCGCGCGCACCGCGCCGCCGGCGATCACGCCGGTGCCGGGGGCCGCGGGGCGCAGCAGCACGCGGCCCGCGCCGCTCTCGCCGATGATGTCGTGCGGAAGCGTGCCCTCGCGCAGCGGGATGCGGACCAGCCCGCGGCGGGCCTGCTCCAGCGCCTTGCGCACGGCCTCGGAGACCTCGTTGGCCTTGCCGGTGCCGATCCCCACCTTGCCCGCCTGGTCGCCCACGGCCACCAGCGCGGTGAAGCTGAACCGCCGGCCGCCCTTCACCACCTTGGCCACGCGGTTGATGTGGATCACGTTCTCCTTCAGGTCGCTTCCCTGCCGGTCGTCGCGGTTGCCGCCGCCACGGCCGTCACGGCCGCCGCGCCCGCGCCCGCGCCCGCCGTCGCGGTCACCGCCGCCGGCCGCGTCGCCGCCGCCGGGGCCACGCCCGCGCCCGCCGCCGCCCGGGCCGCCGCCGAAGCCGCCGGGGCGGCCGCCACCGGGACGCCCGCCGCCGCCAGGACGCGCGCCGCCGCCTCTGTTCTCAGCCATTGTCGCTCTCTCCTCAGAACTCGAGGCCGCCCTCGCGGGCGCCCTCGGCGAAGGCCTTGACGCGGCCGTGGTAGAGGTAGCCGCCGCGGTCGAACACCACGGCGCTCACGCCCGCGGCCTTGGCCTTCTCGGCCAGGGCCTTGCCCAGCTCGCGGCTCGCGTCGGTCTTGTTCTGCTCGCTCCGCTTCTCGCGGAGGTCGGGGGCGTTGGTCGACAGCCCCACGATGGTGCGCCCCGCCACGTCGTCGACCACCTGGGCCTCCAGGTGGTTGATCGAGCGGTGCACCACCAGCCGCGGACGCTGCTCCGTGCCATGGACCTTGCCGCGCACCCTGCGGTGGCGGCGCGCGCGCTTGTCCTCGCGCGTGCGGGTCCGGATCCGTGCTCTCGCCATTTCCGTTCTCTCTCGTTGACTATGCGATGATCAGCCGTTGGGGGCCGGGCGGCTTACTTGCCGCCCGCCTTGCCCGCCTTGCGGCGGATCACCTCGCCCTGGTACTTCACGCCCTTGCCCTTGTACGGCTCGGGCGGACGGAGCGACCGGATCTCGGCCGCGACCTGCCCCACCACTTCCTTGTCGGTCCCGCTGACCTCGACCGTGGTCGGGTTGACCGCCCGCAGGGTGATCCCCTCGGGGGCCTTGTAGTCGATGGGGTGGCTGTAGCCGAGCGCCAGCGTCAGCCCGAAGGGCTTGGTCTCGGCGCGGTAGCCCACGCCCACGATCTCCAGGATCTTGGTGAAGCCGGTGGTGACGCCCTCCACCATGTTGGCCACCAGGGTGCGGCTGAGCCCGTGCAGGCTCCGGTGCTCCGGGCCGTCGCTCGGGCGCTCGACCAGGATCTCGCCCTCTTCGCGGCGCACGATCACGTCCCTGTGCAGCTGGCGGCTGAGCTCGCCCTTGGGCCCCTTCACGTGGACCAGGTTGCCGTCCAGCGTGACGACGACCCCCGAGGGGATCGCGATGGGCCTTCTTCCGATACGCGACATTGTCTCGCTCTCCTTACCAGACGATGGCGAGCAGCTCGCCGCCCACCTTGGCCGCGCGGGCCTCGCGGTCGGTCATCACGCCGCGCGAGGTGCTGAGCATGGCCATGCCCAGGCCGTTGCGGACGCGCGGAATCTCCTCCACGCCCACGTACTGGCGCAGGCCCGGCTTGGACACGCGGCGAAGCTCGCGGATGACCGGCTTGTCCTGGAAATACTTCAGGTACAGGCGGAGCACCGGGTGCTTGCCGTCATCCAGGATCTTGTAGTCGTGGATGTAGTGATTTTCCTTCAGAAGGCGGGATACTTCAACCTTCAGCTTGCTGACCGGCATGTCGACCCGGCGGTGGCGCGCCATCTGGGCGTTGCGCACCCGGGTCAGCAGGTCGGCGATCGGATCCGTCACCATGCTGAGTCTCTCCTAGAGTATCCGGCGAGCTAAGCGCGCGGACTTTCAGGAAGTGTTTGATTGTAGGGGACAGGTTACAGGAGACAGGGGACGGCCCGCAACGTTCCAGGCACGCTCCTTCTCTCCTCCACTTCTTCCCCGCTCCGACGCGACCAGGACCCGGGTCCGGCGGAAGAGGCTCGACCTGCGGATGAACCCGCCGGCTGTCCCCTGTCCCCTGTCCCCTGTCCCTGTCGTTCCTACCAGCTCGCCTTGCGCACCCCGGGGATCTCCCCGTTCAGCGCCATCTGCCGGAAGCAGATGCGGCAGAGCCCGAACTTGCGCAGGAAGGCGCGCGGGCGGCCGCAGCGGTTGCAGCGGTTGTGCGCCCGGACGCTGAACTTCGGCTTGCGCTTGCTCTTCTCGATCAGGGCCTTGCGTGCCATTCGCCAAATACCTGGTTCGTCGTTTCGTCCGACTTCAGACGCCTAGTACCCAGCTCCCAGCTTCCAGTGCCCCGGGACGCGAATCCCGGGCACTGGGCACTGGGCACTGGGCCCCGAACACTACACCTTACGCCGCCACCAGCACCGGAGACTCGTTGCGGAACGGCATCCCCAGCTCGCGCAGCAGCGCCAGCGCCTCGTCGTCCTTGTTGGTGGTGGTCACGAACGTGATGTCCATGCCGTGCACCTGGTCGACCTTGTCGTAGTCGATCTCGGGGAAGATCAGCTGCTCCTTGATCCCCATCGTGTAGTTCCCGCGGCCGTCGAACGAGCGCGTGGGCACGCCGCGGAAGTCGCGGATGCGCGGCATCGACACGTTGATCAGCCGGTCCAGGAACTCCCACATGCGGTCGCGGCGCAGCGTGACGGTCACGCCCACGGGCGAGTTCTCGCGCAGCCCGAAGTTCGAGATCGCCTTCTTGGCCTTGGTCACCACCGGCTTCTGCCCGGTGATGGCCGCCACCTCGTTGACCACGGCCTCGAGCAGCTTGGGGTTCTTGGACGCCTCGCCCAGCCCCACGTTGAGCGTGACCTTCTCCATCCGCGGCACCTGCATCGGCGTCTGGAAGCCGAACTGCTCCTGCAGCTTGGCACGCACGGTGTTCTCGTACCACGCCTGCAGCCGCGGCTTCACGCGCGGGCCGCTGCCGGCCTGCGAGCGGGTCGCCTGCTTGGGCGCCGCGGGCTCGGACTGCGACTGCCGCTCCTTCTTCGACGCTTGGGCGCCGCCCTTCTTATCCTGCTTCGCCATGGTTTCCTCGCTCCGTATCCCCACGCAGCGCGGCCGGGAGGGCCGAGCCCGGGAGGGCGGTCACGTCAGTGGGAAAAAGTGCCCGGTGCCCAGGTTCCAGTGCCCAGCCGGGGAACGGCGCCGCCGTTCCTGGGCCCTTGGCACTTGGCACCGGGTACCGGGGTGGGCCTACACCCGCGGAATCGCCTGGCCGCTCTTGGCGGCGATCCGCTCGCGCTTGCCCTCGGCGTCCACCCCCGAACGGACGCGGGTGGGCTCGCCGCTCCGGGGGTCCAGCAGCATCACGTTGCTGGCGTGGATCGGGGCCTCGAACTCCACGATCCCGCCCTCGGGCACGGTGGCCGAGGGCTTCCGGTGGCGCTTGCGCACGTTCACGCCCTGCACCACCACGCGGCCCTTGCCCGGCTCCACGCGGATCACGGTGCCCTCGGCGCCCTTGTCGTTGCCGCTGATGACCTTGACGCGGTCGCCGCGGCGGATCTGCAGCTTGGCCATCAGATCACCTCCGGGGCCAGCGACACGATCTTCATGTAGCGCTTGTCGCGCAGCTCGCGGGCGACCGGCCCGAAGATGCGCGTGGCGCGGGGCTCGCCCGCGTCGTTGATGATGACGGCGGCGTTCTCGTCGAACTTGATGTAGCTGCCGTCCTTGCGCCGGACCTCCTTGGTGGTGCGGACCACCACGGCCTTGGCCACGTCGCCCTTCTTCACGGTCCCGTCGGGGAGCGCGTCCTTGACCGCCACGATGATCGTGTCACCCAACGAGGCGTAGCGGCGCTTGCTCCCGCCCAGCACGCGGATCACCAGCGCCTTCTTGGCGCCGGAGTTGTCCGCGATCCGGACCATCGATTCCTGTTGCAGCATGGTCTGCTCCTAATGTCCAGGGCTCCGGCCGCGGGGAGGCGGAAAAGATCCGCCGCCCCCGGTGCCCGGAGTCGCCGCCTCGGGTGTTTAGCGGGCGCGCTCGATCAGCTCCGACACGCGCCAGCGCTTCAGCTTGCTGAGCGGGCGGGTCTCGGTGATGCGCACCGTGTCGCCGGTGTGGTACTCGTCGTTCTCGTCGTGGGCGTGGTACTTCTTGCTGCGCGTCACCTGCTTGCCGTACAGCGGGTGGGCGTAGCGGCGCTCCACGCGCACCACCACGGTCTTGTTCATCTTGTCGGAGACCACCACGCCCACGCGGGTCTTGCGGCGCGCGCGCTCTTCGGCGGTCTCCGGGGTGTTCACGGCGTTCTCGTCGCTCATCGGCGGCTCCCCTGGTTCTGCAGCTCGCGCTCGCGCAGCACCGTCTTCAGGCGCGAGATGTCGTGCCGCAAGTTGCGCAGCAGCATCGGGTTCTCGAGCTGCTGGGTGGCGGAGCGGAACCGCAGCCGGAACCGCTCCTCCTGGAGCTGCTCGATGCGGTCCTGGATCTCGCCGTCGGTCATGTCACGGATCTCGGTGGCGTTCACGCTGCACCTCCCTCGGCCGCGGGGGCCTCGGCGCGCTCGCGCTCGATGATCTTGCACTTCACCGGGAGCTTGGCGGCGGCCAGGGCCAGCGCCCGCTTGGCCACCTCGGGCTCCACGCCCTCGAGCTCGAACATGATGCGGCCCGGGCGAACCACGGCGACCCATCCCTCGGGGTTGCCCTTGCCCTTGCCCATGCGGACCTCGAGCGGCTTCTTGGTGATCGGCTTGTCGGGGAAGATCCGGATCCAGACCTTGCCGCCGCGCTTGATGTGGCGCGTCATGGCGATACGGGCCGCCTCGATCGACCGGTTGGAGATCCAGCCGGGCTCCAGGCTCTGCAGGCCGTAATCGCCGAACGCCACGTAGTTGCCCCGCGTAGCAGCGCCGCGCATGCGGCCCTTCATCTGCTTGCGGTACTTGACTCTCTTGGGTGCGAGCATCGCTCTATTCCTCCACTCAGGCGTCGGTCGAGTAGGTGCGGCCGCGCCGGTTCTCCACCACCTCGCCCTTGAACACCCACACCTTGACACCGATGGTGCCGTAGGTGGTGCGCGCGGTGGACTGCGCGTAGTCGATGTCGGCACGAAGCGTCTGGAGCGGGATGCGCCCCTCCTTGTATCCTTCGGTGCGGGCGATCTCGGCGCCGTTCAGGCGTCCGCCCACCTGCACCTTGATCCCCTCGGCGCCGGCGCGCATGGCGTTCTGCACCGCGCGCTTCATGGCGCGGCGGAAGCTCACGCGCTGCACCAGCTGGTGCGCGATCGAATCGGCCACCAGCTGCGCCTCGACCTCGGGGCGCTTGACCTCCTCCACGTTGATCGCCACCTCGTTGCCGGGGCTGAGGCGGGCCAGCTCGTCACGGAGCTTGTCCACCTCGGCGCCACCCTTGCCGATCACCACGCCCGGACGGGCGGTGTGCACGGTCACGATGGTCTTGCCCGGCTTGCGCTCGATGTCGATCTCGCTGAGCGAGGCGTGGCCGAGGCGCTGGCCCAGGTACTTCCGGATCTTCTCGTCCTCGACCAGCTTGGCCGGGAAGTCGCGCTCGGCGTACCAGCGGCTCCTCCACGTGGCCACGATCCCGAGGCGGAAACCCCTCGGATGCGTCTTCTGTCCCACGGCGTTACTCCTTCCGGTCGACGACGATGGTGAGCGCGGTGGTCCGCTTGATGATCGGCGTCGCCCGCCCCATGGCGCGGGGCGAGAACCGCTTCAGCCGCGGACCCTCGTTGGCATAGGCCTCCTTCACCATCAGCTCGTCGACGTCGACGAACGCGCCCTGGGCGTCGGCGGCCTGCGTGGCGTTGGCCACGGCCGAGCGCAGGGTCTTCTCGATGGGGCGGGTCGCCGCCTTCTTCGAGAACTTGAGGATCGAGTACGCCTCGTTCACGCCCCGGCCGCGGATCAGGTCCAGGACCAGTCGCATCTTGCGGGGGCTCATCCCGACGTTGCGGGCGATGGCACGTGCCTTCATGTCAGTCATCTCCCTCACCGCGCCTTGGCGCGCTTGTCGACGAGCTTGCCGCCGTGCCCCTTGAAGGTGCGCGTGGGCGCGAACTCGCCGAGCTTGTGTCCCACCATCTGCTCGGTGAGGTACACGGGGATGAACTTGTTGCCGTTGTGCACGGCCAGCGTGTGGCCGACGAACTCGGGGCTGATGGTGGAGCTGCGCGACCAGGTCTTGACCACGCGCTTCTCGCCCCGCTCGTTCATCGCCCGGATCTTGGTGTTGAGGCTGTCCTCGATGAACGGCCCCTTCTTCAGGCTCCTTGGCATTCTTCCTCTCGCACTTAGTCTCCCCGCGGGCCTGCGATTCTCCCGCGGGTCGGAGTCCACGTGAGGCCGGGGATTTCCGGCTCCAGTGGTGGACGCGAACGTTAAGTGCCCAGGTCCCGGTGCCCAGTTCCCAGGAACGGCTCCTGGGCACTGGGCACTGGGCACTGGGGACTCGCTGTATTACTTCGTCGCCCGGCCGCGCTTGCGGCCGCGGACGATCAGCCTGTTCGACGCCTTCTTGTTGTGGCGCGTCTTCACGCCCTCGGGCTTGCCCCACGGGGTGACCGGGGGACGGCCGCCGGAGCTGCGCCCCTCGCCGCCGCCCATCGGGTGGTCGACGGGGTTCATCACCACGCCGCGCACCTTGGGGCGCTTGCCCCGCCAGCGGTTGGCGCCGGCCTTGCCGATCGACTGCTTCTCGTGGTCCACGTTGCCCACCTGGCCCACGGTGGCCATGCACTCGCGGCGCACCATGCGCATCTCGGTGCTGGGCATGCGCAGCGTCACGTACTCGCCCTCCTTGGCCGCGATCTGCACGCCGGAGCCGGCGGAACGGGCCATCTGCCCGCCCTTGCCCGGGCGCAGCTCCACGTTGTGAACCGTGGTGCCCAGCGGGATGTCGGCCAGCGGCAGGGCGTTGCCGGGCTTGATGTCGGCGCCGGCCCCCGAGACCACGGTGTCGCCCACCTGCAGCCCGCGCGGGTGCAGGATGTAGCGGCGCTCGCCGTCCTCGTACACCACCAGCGCGATGTTGGCGGTGCGGTTGGGATCGTACTCGATGCGCTCCACCTTGCCGGGAACGCCGGCCTTGGTGCGCTTGAAGTCGATCACCCGGTACAGCCGCTTGTGGCCGCCGCCCTTGTGGCGGCTGGTCACGTGGCCGTGGTGGTTGCGCCCGCCGGTGCCCGAGAGCGCCTCGGTCAGCGCCTTCTCGGGGCGGCCCTTGTGGGTCACCTCGGAGAAGGTGTTGGTGGAGCGGAAGCGCGTGCCGGGCGTCACCGGCTTGAACTGCTTGGTCGGCATCTTACACCCCCTCGAAGAGCTCGATCGCGTCGCCCGCGGCGAGCGTCACGACGGCCTTCTTCCACGAAGCCTTGCGCCCGGCGTGCTTGCCCATGCGCTTCTGCTTGCCCGCGTAGCGCATGGTGCGCACGTCGCGGACCTTCACGTTGAACTGCTTCTCGACCGCCTGGGCGATCTCGATCTTGTTGGCGTCCTTGGCCACCACGAAGGTGTACGCGCCGAGCTTGTCGAGCTGCTCGTGGCTCTTCTCGGTGACCAGGGGACGCACGATCACGTCGTGCACGTTACGCATTGACCACCTCCGCGGCGTCGGCGCCGGTGTCCGGGGTGCCCGCGCCGGCGGTGCTCGTGGCCTCGGCGGCCTCGGCGCTCGCCGCCTGGGCGACCGCGTCGAGCGCGGCCTGCTCGATCACCAGCTGGCGCGCCAGCATCACGTCGTAGGCGCTGGCCTGGGTGAACGGCATCACCTCCACGCCGGGGATGTTGCGGGCCGACAGGTACAGGTTCTCGTTGGCGCCGCTGGTGAGCACCAGCACGCGCTTGGCCTCGCCCGCTCCGATCTTGCCGAGCAGCTCGGCGAAGACGCGGGTCCTGGGCGTCTCGGCGGCCAGGCGCTCCACCACGGCGATCTCGCCGTTGATGGCGCGCTGGTTGAAGGCGCTGCGGCGCGCCAGCGAGCGCACCTTGCGGGGCACGTCCTGGCGGTAGCTGCGCGGGCTGGGCCCGAACACCACGCCGCCGCCGCGCCAGTGCGGCGCACGGGTGGTCCCCTGCCGCGCGCGGCCGGTGCCCTTCTGGCGCCACGGCTTGCGGTTGCCCCCGCTCACCATGCCGCGGGTCTTGGTCGCGGCGTTGCCCTGGCGCTGGTTGGCCAGGTACGCCTTGATCGTCTGGTGCAGCGCGGCCTCGTGGACGCGCCCGTCGAACAGCTCCTCGGGGAGCTGAACGTCGCCGCCCTGTTCGCCGGCGGCGCTGTAGTATCGTGCGGTCAGCATCTCACGGCCTCACTGCTTCTGGATGTAGACGACGCCGTTGATCGGGCCCGGCACCGCGCCGCGCACGTAGAGCAGGTTGCGCTCGGCGTCGACCTTGGCCACCAGCAGGTTGCGCACGGTCTGCTGCACGTCGCCCATGTGGCCCGGCATCTTCTTGCCCTTGATGACGCGAGACGGGTTGGTGCCCGCGCCGATGGAGCCCGGCGCGCGGTGCACGCGCGTGGCGCCGTGCGAGGCGCGCCCGCCGCCGAAGCCGTGGCGCTTCATCACGCCCTGGAAGCCGCGGCCCTTGGTCACGCCGGTCACCTTGACCCGCCCACCCTTCTGGAAGCCGTCCACCGTGACGGTGGCGCCGACCTCGGGGGCGTCGTCGAACTGGAACTCCTTGAGCACCGCGGGCGTGGCCTGCAGGCCGGCCTTGAGGGCGTGGCCCTTCTCGGCCTGCGTCACGCGGCGGTCCTTCTGCTGCCCGAAGCCGAGCTGCACGGCGGTGTAGCCGTCCTTCTCCTGGCTGCGGACCTGTACCACCGGGCAGGGCCCGGCTTCGATGACGGTCACGGGGACGACCGTGCCATTGTCCTCGAAGATCTGGGACATGCCCAGCTTGCGTCCGATGATGGCTGACATGCTCGCCTCCTCAATCCACCTTGATCTCGACGTCCACACCGGCCGGGAGATCCAGCTTCGTGAGGGCGTCGACGGTCTGCGGGCGCGAGTCGAGGATGTCGATGACGCGCTTGTGCGTCTTGAGCTCGAACTGCTCGCGGCTCTTCTTGTCCACGTGCGGCGAACGCAGCACGGTCCAGCGCTGGATCCGCGTGGGGAGCGGGATCGGGCCACTGACGGTGGCGCCGGTCTTCTCGGCCGTGCGGACGATGTCGGCCGTGGTCTGGTCGATCACCGCGTGATCGAAGCCCTTCAGCCGGATCCTGATCTTCCCTGCCATATCTAGAACTTCCCTGGAAGTCGGTTGACGGTTGTTGAAAGCAGAAGCGGAGGCGAGGGGCGCGCGACCCAAAGGGTGCGCGTCCCGCGTCTCTGTCGCCAACCGGCCTTACTCGACGATCTCGGTGACCACGCCGGCGCCCACGGTGCGGCCGCCCTCGCGGATGGCGAAGCGCAGCTCCTTCTCCATGGCGATCGGGGTGATCAGCTCCACCACCATCTGCACGTT
>Ga0070686_100002123_pt1 | contig 10924 bp, 10 predicted proteins | sample KBSS23LmetaG_FD_65654 | JGI IMG/M metagenome (GOLD analysis project Ga0070686, IMG submission 65654) | Switchgrass rhizosphere microbial communities from Kellogg Biological Station, Michigan, USA - KBS S2-3L metaG | ecosystem: Host-associated > Plants > Roots > Rhizosphere ...
GGGATTGATCGCGCTCGGTCGATCCTTCGGCATTTTTGTCACGGTGCGCAAAGTCGTTCTCAGCGGACCGTACCGATGGATTCGGCACCCGATGTATTTGGGCTACATTTTTCTGTTCATCGGCATGGCGCTGGCGAATTTCACCGGCGCCTACTTCGTCCTTGTGGCGGCCCACATCTTCCTCCTCCTTTACCGCGCCCGCCTCGAAGAAACCCAACTCGCGCTTCACAGCGCGGAATACCGCGACTCGATGAAACGCACCGGCTTCATCCTCCCCAAAATCGGATCCGGTGTGGCTCGCTGATGGATTCCCGTTCAAGCGTGTTGACGTGAGGAAAGCAAAATAAAATCCCAGCCGCTCCGCGTTCGGATACGGCTGGGCAATGAATGACTTAAACTGGACGCCGACTAGCGGCGGCGGCGGTCGTAACGCCCTTCGTCATGGCGATATCCATGACTGCCGCGATCGTCACGATGCGAGCGGTAATCGCGCGCGACCGGGCCATGTTCACAATAGCGGACATTCCCACGATAATAATGGCCGTGCGAATCGCATGAGTCCGCCACGACGACGGGCGGCGGGCAATAGGGGACCGACGGGCGATAAACAACGACCGGAGGACTCGGGATAAACACGGGCAGCCGTGGGCCCGAGCGAAATGGATCGCCGATGGAAATCCCGAAGGAGATGCCGGCTTTTGCATTCGTTTGCGAGACGCCCACACCAAGGAGGATGACTGCGAGACTCAATAACTTCTTCATAATGCCTTTCACTTTCACTGACCGCAGCGCTGTGATGCGCCGCTGGAGAATTGGACGATTGATACGCACACGTATTCAAGCGCCGCTGGCGGAATGATCCGTTGCGTCCCTTGACTTTAAACGCTTATTGATTTGGCGTTTCCAGCGGGGCGGCGCGACGGGCCTCAAGCTGGACGGCCCACTTCTCCAAAATCAGTTTCAATGTCTCCTCCCGAATCGGCTTCGGCAGGTAATCGTCCATCCCCGCCCCGAGACACTTTTCAACCGCGCCCGTCGTGGCGTGCGCGGTCATCGCAATGATCGCCGCGTCCCCGCCCGCGGCCCGAATCCGCCGCGTCGCTTCATAACCATCCACTTCGGGCATTTGACAATCCATCAAAACCACATCGAATTGTCCCCGGCTCACCGCCTCGACCGCTTTTGCTCCGTCTTCGACCACTTCGACTTCGTGTCCCAACCGCTCCAAAAATGCGACCGCGACCATTTGATTTACCAACTGATCTTCGGCGAGCAGAATTTTCAGCGGTCGTCCGCTGGACGTTGTTCGGGCCTCCGTCGCGTTCATCTCCGGTCGCAGCGGCTCCGCATCGGCGGCGCGCTTTTTTAAAGTAACGGTGAAAAAGAAAACACTGCCCTTGCCAAATTCGCTCGTGAACCCCATTTGACCGCCCATCCGCTCGACGAGATTCTTCGAAATCGAGAGTCCCAACCCCGTCCCGCCATATTTGCGCGTCGTCGAACTGTCCGCCTGCGTGAAGGCTCCGAACAATTTTCCCTGGGCTTCGCTTTTGATTCCAATTCCGGTATCCGTCACCTGGAAACGCAACGTCACTTCCTGTTCGGTTTCACTGAGCGCGAAAACTTTCGCCGCAACGGATCCTTTCTCCGTAAACTTGACGGCGTTGGAAATCATATTCGTCAGCACCTGGCGAATTCGGACCGGGTCCCCGAAAACTCTGATCGGGGTCCCCTGCCCCAGCTCGGTGGTTAAATCGATGCCCTTATCCCGCGCCTTCCTGGCCAGCAACTGCTCCACCTCTCCCAGCGTCGACGATAAATCGAATTCCACTTCCTCCAGCGCCAACTTCCCGGCCTCGATCTTCGAAAAATCCAGGATGTCGTTAATAATCGCCAATAATCCCTCCGCGCTGGACGAAAGAGCTTCCGCGAAACGCCGTTGTTGCGAGTCCAGATGCGTCCCCAGCAACAAACTGGATGTGCCAATGATTCCATTCATCGGGGTCCGAATTTCGTGGCTCATGTTCGCGAGGAACTCCGATTTCAAGCGGCTCGCTTCGAGCGCCGCATCCCGCGCCACCTGGGAATCCGTGACGGCTTTGCGGTGCTCCATCAACATCACCACCTGGTCGGCCAAAACTTCCAGGGCCTTTGCCTGAAACGGCGAGAGCTTGCGCGGAACCCGATCGATCACGCACAAGGTCCCCATGACCGGGCCGTTCGGCGCCACCAGCGGCATTCCTGCGTAAAAACGAATGTTGGGATTCCCCACCACGAGCGGATTATCGATAAACCGCTCGTCGCGCGTCGCATCTTCAACCACCAGCATGTGGGTCTGCTCCAACGCATGCGCGCAAAACGAAACATCGCGCGACGTTTCCGAATCGCTCAGTCCCACCTTCGATTTGAACCACTGCCGGTAAGCGTCCACCAGTGTCACCGTGGCGATGGGCGTCGCACAAATTTCCGAAATCAGTTCAGTCAACTTATCGAAAGCCTTTTCCGGAGGCGTATCCAGAATTTGATACTCCTGCAACCTGGATAGACGATCCGGCTCGTTCTTTGGAATCGGCGGCTTAATCACGCAACTTTCTCGCAGCATACCGAACCGCCTACAATTTGACGAGCCTCTCATGAGTCCGCTGCCCGCGATTTGCAACAGACAAAAGCGGAAAGGTTTGCGAAGATGGAGGCGAGGGTCGGAATCGACCGGCTTCACTAAAACGCTCACCGCCAAAATCCTCAATTTGCTGGGGTTACGATGGCCGTTTCAGCCAATGTTTGCAAGGGTTTCTCGTCGTCGATTCAAAATGCGTTCAACGCTCGTCCAACGTTCGCCAACGCTCGCGGATTGAAGATTTCATTGAAGGTTTTATTGAAACTTTTCGCCGGTGCTTTGTAATTGTCTTGATGCCAAAGATTGAACCCGAGTGGCGCAGCAAGTTGCGCGCTTTAATGGACAGTTGGACGCTGACGTATTTGGCGTGCGACGAACCGGGCTTTCCCACGGACACGAACGAACTTCACGAGTTGATCACGCACGGAGCCAAGGCAGCGAATGTTCGCGACCTCGTCGGGTGGAAGTGGTGGGGACAAATGGAGCACATCGATAAGCGGTAACACCAACCGCTGCGGCAATCGTTGCCATGGATCACGATTACAACCGACTGGTTGATCGCCGAAACATGGACCTGTCGGACGTGCAGAGCTACGTGGCGCGCTGGAACGAAAACGCATGGCGTATCGCGCTGGTGCTGCACGCAGCCGAACACGGACGGCAGGCGCACGAGGTCGAACTCTCCGAGGAAACAGCGCGCCGGGCGTTGACCATTATGGAGTGGTTCGCTCAGGAACAGCTCGACATCCTCGCCGCGAACCGTGAGGAGGAATATCGCGTCAAAGTCGAGCGCGTCCGCGAGTTGGTTCAACGGAGCGGACACGCGACCGCCCGAGACGTGCAACGAGCCCGGATCGTCGCCACTGCGACTGAGGCGGAGGCGCTTCTACTGCAAATGCGAGAAGATGGCGACCTTGCTGACGAACTCGTGACGCCTGAGGGTGGAGGCAAAAGAATGCGAGTGTTCAGGGCCGCCTAACAATCACGTTCCGGGCGTGACAATCGTGACAATCGAGTCGAACGTCACGGTTGTCACAGCCCCGGAGCGTCACTCCTTCCTGAAGCTACCAGCATCCGAGCATCAAAAGTGGTAACATTGGTTACCACCCAGATGGGTCGCCATGGGCCAGCTTTTGGAACGTAACCATTATAGATCTATACACTCTCTTCCTTCCCATCCCTATAATCCCTCCAATCCTCCCATGGTCTGATTGCCCTGAAAGATAAAAATCGTAGGGCTCCCGTTCGCCGAACTTGAGGGTCTGAAAAAGCTCCTTTTGAACGGGCTCTTGGAAGCGGAGTATTAAAATCACAATCCGAACTATTCCTCTTGGATCGCCCTCCCCGGAGTTGATGTTCGAGCCTTAGGCTTTTTGATCTTATTCTCCTTCGCCCGTTGCTGGCCAGTGCCTGTGTAGCCGACGGTGGAGGCATTGCGGCAGGGTTGGTCTCGATGACGTTGTTTTGGACGATTGGCTCAGGATATGGCGGATTGGTTTTGGAGTTTAAACGATCAAAGCCAAACTCCCAAACCTCAAAAGCCTCTTTGGGTTGAGGTCAATCGCGTTGGGAGTGTGAGGTGGAGTGTTCATGGATTTGGATTCAGAACTATCGTTTCCCCTGCGCTGACCAGTGCCTGTGTAGCCGAGGGTGGAGGCGATAGTGGGTGTGGGCTTGTTGTAGGAGTGTGTGGCGTTGATTTCATCAATCTCGTTCGTATGCTCCGGGGCCGGGCGATACTGACGATGGCGAATAGATTTAACCGTTGCCCAAGTCTCTCCAACTCGGGACATCAGGCAAATCAAAAACATTTTTCATTTTACGCTCTTACGTGCCTCCCCTGAACGCGGAGAGTCTTCTCAAGGAGGAGGGTCATCGAGGCAAAGCCCTGATTTCGTACGCTATGGGCTCTACAAGCGCCTCATTGGCCGGCAACCATCTGTAGGTACCGGACTCGTGGCAATCCGTTTCAAAAGTACCGTCCCGGGCGAATGCGACCCAAATCAAGCTTTGGCCCAGTCTGTCATGCCCGAAATATCCAGAATCGATTTAATAGATTTATCCAATAAAGCCGTAAATTTATTCCTAGAGTAGGGTTTGTTACTGCCAAAGCGGAGCCACTAAATAAATATAGCTTCCTCGCTACTTGGCAGTTATGCCACTCACCATGCCACGGATTTGACAAATAGTAGAGATGAGTTACATTGAGGCGGTCAGTTAAAACGATAGTAGCCGGAAGCGGCCATCTCGACACAACCCAATCTGAGGTGGCCGCTTCCTGCTGTACGAAACCGAAAGGAATAGAATATGAGCAGGAGAAACTTCTGCGAGCTGGACCTGTTGAACATCAACCAGGTCCGAGCAAGTGGGGATTTGCTGGAGGGATAAAACCCTCGCTGTCGTCGATGGGTTAACCCCCATCGTCTTCAGTGACGCCACACGCAAGCTGGTGATCGCACCGTTGCGCGCGGATCCAACCCCAACCTCATCTGCTCCGGCTCCGGTTCATCCGCCAGCAGCAACAACTTCAACCGAACCAAAATCAGTCAACCCCGAACAGGAAGGAGAAACCGTGAAAACAGTCAATCGCGTCAACCCCAACGAACCACAGCCGGTGGTCACTGCCAACGGCGCTAACCGTGTCGAACCGCAGCAGCCGGAAGAAACCTCTGCTTTGAAGCAGGCCATTCATTTGGTGGACGGCATCAAGGATAAGCTGCGCGAGGTGCAGAGCGACATGAACGATGTCCTCAAGGCGCTCAATCAGGCGCATCGCGATAAGCGAGCGTCCGAGAAGGAGGTCGAGGAAGTGCGCGATGCCTTGCAATCCTTGCAGCGCATCCGTATTTAAACTGGCAAATCAGCCGACTTGCAGGGCTCTGTTCTCCGTGGGGAGGCAGAGCCCTGTTTGTTTTTCAAAGGAGGTTCCATGCAGGAACATTCTCGTGCCCTGATCCGATTCGTTATCGTGGGCGGCATCGCAGTGATGTTCGCTCAAAGCTTCTGGCCCTACGTCGTGGGCATACTCGCTCTCTGCGGAGCATTTCACCTTTGGACCATTTACCTGAAAAAATAAATGAACAATCAACTTTTGGACTGTCTCACCCGCGCTGGCGTTTTGATCAACGTCAGCGTGCGTTATTGGCGTGGCTGCAAAAAGCTGCGTCCTGAAGACCTGGGCTTGAAAAAGACCCAGGTGTCGGATCGGTTGATCAGCCTCGGACACAAACGCCTGCTCCCAAAAGAAGCCCTTGCGGAGTTGGCGTTGGTGGAAGGAAGGGCTCATGCCCTCATCGATCAAAACACATTCCCATTCCTCAACGGGCTTGGACATTTTCTTCCGAACGCATGTTTGGAAGAGGTGACCGGCAAGTTGAAGGAGTTGGAATCGGAATTCTGGAGCGCCAAGCAGGGCTTCATGGAGCATTACAGCGCAAATCGCGATGAAGCATTGAAAGAATGGGAGCGTGAGGCGGGCAAGTTGACGCCGCTCGTAAATCCATTCATGAACGCCATCAAATCATCATTCCCTCTGGCCCACGGTTTGGAACGGCAGTTTGGATTCGCCTGGACGCTGTTTCAAATCTCGTTGCCTGAATCCTGCGGCATCGATGCCGTTGATTTTGAAGATCAACAGGTCGTTGCTGCGGCTCGTCGTGTGGCCGCTGCTGAAGCCGGTCGCAAGATCAGGCAGGAGACAGAGCAATTCGTGGCTGATTGTGTCGCGTCTCTGCGTGAGCAGACCGCACTCCTCTGCGATGAAATGCTCAACTCCATGCGCACGAGCGAAACAGGCGTGCATCAAAAGACGTTGAAGGCTCAGGCGATCAACAAGAGCGGGTTGCTGGAGTTGGTTACCCGCCGCCCCACCTTGGCATCCATCGGCGGTCTTGACGTGATGAAGGATTGGTTGGTGAAACGTCGCAGTGCCTTCACCAAGAAAGCCAGGGAATATGGGCTGCCATCGCCAAACGGCTTGTTGATCATTGGCATCGCCGGTTGTGGAAAGAGCCAAACTGCTAAAGCGACCGCTGAGGTCTTCGGCGTTCCATTGCTCCGGCTCGATGCAGGCAAGTTGTTCGCCGGATTGGTGGGCGGCAGCGAAGCCAATTTGAGATCGGCGATTCAAACCGCCGAGGCAATTGCTCCATGCGTGCTTTGGATCGATGAACTGGAGAAATCCTTTGCTGGTGCCAAATCATCAGGATCGACGGACGGCGGAACATCAGCCCGTGTCCTGGGTTCATTCCTGTCCTGGATGCAGGAGAAAACATCGCCGGTGTTCGTCGTCGCCACCGCGAACGACGTTCAACAACTCCCACCCGAACTGCTGAGGAAGGGCAGGTTTGACGAAACGTTCTTCGTCGATCTGCCGAACCAACAGGAACGTGCAGCCATCTGGAAAATCGTCATCAACGACTACAGCCGAGATCCAAATGATTTCGACATCCAGCAACTCGCCAAAGTGACGGATGGATTCACCGGTGGAGAAATTCGCTGTGCGTTCTTCGACGCCATGTTTGAAGCCTTTGAAGGCGACGATGAACCCACCGACCTTTACATCGCCGAAGTTTTGACGAGCTTTGTCCCGCTGTCGAAGCTGATGGCTGAACCGATCAACGAGTTGCGCGCCTGGTCAAAGGGCCGGGCTCGTCTCGCAACCACGTCCGCCGCTTCAATGCCTGCAAAGGTGAGGAAGCTGGCGGCGTAAGGAGACGGAGAGTTTGCCTTCGGGCGGGCTCTTTTTTTTACGTATCAAGACCAGCGTCGAACAAAAAGTGCCTATGCGAATGATCCAATCGTCTGATTAAACGCTCTCTTTTGTGAGTTTTTAAATACTCTCGCGTACGAGTGCTTTGGTCTGTTCTTCGGACTCGACCAGGGCGACCCCATCGGCAGACACACAAACTTTCAAACCATACAGATTTAGCAACCACCATATCCACGGCGAAGTGTCACCCGTGTTGAATCTAGCCAAAGCCCATAGTTCAGATGCGTCCTGCTTCGGGAAATGCTCCACGGGTAGGTCAAACGTTCCCTAACCACGCTTTTACGAGATGAACAAAGTAGTCACAGCAGTTCGAGATTTTGAGATCAGGGATAGGAATGCGAATGTCGCAGGAAGTGGGCGAATTTGAGCTTTTCGGTTTCCGTACTTCGATCGAAAACCGCCCGGTCCCCATAGTTCGATTGATTAAGGAAGCCTCACGCGATTTTGTGAGCGAATGGATCCTATAAAAACCTACTTTAGGAGGGCAACGTCGAGAGCCGGATGCGGCGGCGTTGGCGGGCGGCAATGATGGATTTGACTGGTGCGCTGAATAGAGCGGCGGCTTCGGTGTCGGATATTTTGCCGAGGGCGGCGAGTTCTTCCGGTTTCCATTGGCGCTTTTGTGGCGAAGGATTGGGAATTCGAAGGCGAAGGCGGCGGTGCTTAACGGAACAGGCGGTTCGGCCCAGCATTTGGGAGAGAGCTTCATCGTCATGGTCGGAGAGCAGTTTGTCTTCGGCGGGAGTCCAGCGGCGAATTTTGGCGTTGCTATCAGGAATGCCGAGGGAGCGCCGGCACCAGCGGACGGAATCGAGACTGCGATTGAAGCGTGCAGCGAGCTCAGAATCGGAAATCTTGCCCAGGAGTTTTTTTTCCATCTCGGTCCATGCTCTTCGACGAACCCCACCCTGGAAGGATGAAATCCCCAGGGTTTGCCGGCGAAACGTGACGGCCGCTTCCGTTCGTCCCAATTCAGAGGCAAGTTGTCGGTCCGGTTTGGTGCCCAAAAGTTTTTCTTCTTTTTTTGTCCATGCTCTGGGAAGTCCGATAGGGATGATGCCCAATTGTTTTCGACGCACTTTTATCGCGCTCTCGTTCCGATTCAATCTGGCGGCGAGGGCTTGATCAGAGTCCGCTTTCAATAATTGTTGTTCTTCTTCTTTGGTCCAGACTTTCAGTTTTGGAGTTACTTGGCCCGAGCGTCTGAGCCTATCGCTGGCGATTAAGGAAAGGCGGACCCGAAGGGATTTGGAGGCGGGTTTTCGTTGGGTCTTTTGTGCGGCGGCGGTTAAGGCACGCATGCGCTGAGGCGTGGCTCTTTCCCGCGAAGCCTCGTGCAACAACATCGTCGTACCTTCATTGACGCGTTCCACACCAAGGGCACGACGCCAGCGACGAGCGACGTCATCGCCAACTCCCCAATGAAGGCATATGGCTTTATTGGATTCGAGCCGGACTGCTTTGATTAAGTCGCCGCAGAGGATCAGCGACCTGGTTCTCCATTTGACGGGCCAAGGGACGGGGCCATCGCTGTAACCGCCGACCCTGACCCTGCCGCGAAGTTCGCAGGCGAGAAACTGGCCCCGGCTGGTTTGGGGAGGCTGGTAAGGACCGAACAGGAGCGGATAACGGGTGCGCTTCATGGTTGGCGCGGGGAAACGTTATCGGGGGATTTCCGTTTCATTGGTCCGTCCAGCGCTTGGGCGCGCAGAACCGCCGAGCGCTTTCCATTGGGCAGCTTCCAGCTTAATATCGCCGGATTTGAGCCAGAGCGGGAGGATTTCCTGCAAGCGCTGGTCGGCTGAAGTGTCATGTTCGCCGACGAATTCAGTCGCAAGGCGAAAAAAATGCTTGGGGCCGACAATCTGACGGCGACTGATAAAGACCTGCCAGATATAGCGAAGGTTATCCGGGTTCGAATTCCTCGTTAGGAAGCTGGAATAGCCATCGCTTTGGAAGGCTTTTTTCTGAGCGAGGGAAAGGTGATGATCGAGGCGATAGGGCAAGGGTTGCCCGGCATTTAAACCGGTGAAGTAAACCAAGATTTTCTGGCCAGTTTTCCAAACAAAAACGCGCCGTTCGAAGGGGACCTTTACTCCATCGAGTTCCAGGGTAACTGTCTCGGGCAAGATGGGCTGAATTCTCCAGCCGGCCTCGGTCCAACAACGGTCCGGGGTGTGCCCGAACAAATCGATTTCGTTGGGATCGTTGGAGAAACGTTTGGCGGAGAAAACTTGAACTGTGTTCAGGTTCTTCGAAAAAATACCGGCGTCCGTCTTGTCGGCTTTGAGGGAGGCTTCCTCCACTTTGGATACAGGGGTGGGATTGTAGGTCCATCCCGAAAGATTGGTCTGTTCGAGGAGCCAAATGGGATTTTCCGGTCCGCTTTTGGTGAACCAAAACATGGGAAAGGACCAAACGATCGCAACGAGCAAGGAAGCGAGGACGGGCCAAACCAATATTCGGCGCTGGTTCATGGGGACTCAAAACGATTGCCGATGCAAACAGGAGTCGTCATTTCGAAGTTTCCACCTTCATCGTAAATGGCGCAAGCTCCTTGATTCGAATGGAGATGTTCGTCAAGGAATTCGTGCCTGGATCAAAGGACCCGGAACCGTGCTTGAATTCGGAAAAAGGAATGACGGTTGTGCTGCTCAGAGCGAGCCAAGAAAGGTTTTTTTGGTAGGTATCATCGATAAAAATATCTGCGTCGGTCCAATCCCTGCCATTGCGATTCTCGACGCTGAGCCCATTCGTCAGAACGGCAACATGGGCTTGGACCGCCGTTTCGGGAGGGATCTTCGCCGCGCGGTAGAGTCGAGGGCCGATCGAGAAAAAGGCTCCGGTCAATAGAGCGAGCGTAACAAATAAAATCAAATTGATGTTTTTAGGTCGGCGGCGTCGATGTGGCCTGGGCATACGGCGGAAAAGATGGAGCGGGATCGGTTTGGATGCAATACCGCGATTTAAGGCGGACGAAACAATTTTGAAACTCCAGCACTGCCTTGCAACGGCGGTTTTGGGGGGTTGAGATCACGGAAAATCTTTTTATCGTGTTATAGCGTGGCAGAGTGTGGCGCCCAGAACCCGAGGTTGAGGGAGGAAGGATGAAAACGACGGGTTTGCACATAAGTCATCATGAACTGCGTTCATCACCGAACATGAAAATCCGTTCGCGCCACGCGTGGAAGCCCTCGCCGGGCAGGCTGGCGGTCCCGGGGTTACGCATTTTCGCATGAGGTAAGGAAGGAAAACAAAGGGCCGAAAAGGGGCCGTAGTGTGAAACCGCGTGTCGGTGGTGATGGCGCGCCGAAGGGACCGGCCGTTTTTTGGGGGAAGGAACCCAGAAGTTAACTTTTTGGAGGAGGGGTTCATGGCCGTAGTGTGTCCCAGTGTGTCCCAGTGTGTCGGAGTGTGCCGGGCCGCAAGCGGCAGTTGAAAGCGCTGAGTTCCGAGCGCCGAGTTGGGAGTCGGAGGACGCGGCGGATAGGACGCCGGAGCGCCAGTGTGGAATAGTGTGAACCTGCGTGTCGTTG
>Ga0070686_100002125_pt1 | contig 10918 bp, 6 predicted proteins | sample KBSS23LmetaG_FD_65654 | JGI IMG/M metagenome (GOLD analysis project Ga0070686, IMG submission 65654) | Switchgrass rhizosphere microbial communities from Kellogg Biological Station, Michigan, USA - KBS S2-3L metaG | ecosystem: Host-associated > Plants > Roots > Rhizosphere ...
GCGATCCACGTAAAGCCCTCGTCGGCCAGGTTCTGGGAGTAGACCAGCTCGACGTTCGAACCGAGCCGCTTCGCCAGCGTCAAGCGTGCCGCCGGATCGACGTCGCCAGAGACGAGCGTGGGATCGTCGAAGATGTCGCGGTGCTCGACTCCCTGCTCAAGGCGGACGATGTCCAGACCGACCGTGCGGCCAATGACGCCGAGGAACTCGCCCGAGACCAGCCGGGCAAGGCCTTCGCCCGCCGCCGCGACGCCCCCGGCAGTTCCAAAAAGCCGCGCCTCCGCTTCCCCGTCGTCAACATCCGTGCTGAGCGATGTCACCTTGCGTTCGCACGGTCCGGTCGCCGGACAGCGCAGATCGACGCCGATTGGCAGGTCGCCGATCCGCGTCTGCGCGGAGAAGTCGACGTCGGGCGTGATGGCCCGGGGGTTCGGGAGGTCGATGATCAGCCGCTCGATTCGATAGGTATTGCCGCCCAGATAGATCTCGCCGTCCTCCGCGGCCTGCAGGCGGCCGGTCACACCCGGACTCGCCGGCGTACCGACGAGGCGAAGATTCGCGCCGACGCCGAACCGTCCGTAGTTGTTGTCGATGCGTATGTCGCTCGCCGTGGCGACGGCGACGTTGAAACGGAGGCCGGATAGCCATCCGGCTGGCGGCGCCGCGCGGGCGATGCCGTCCGTGGACGAGAGGCTCAGCAACTGGCGGCTGAGGACGACCGTCTCGCCGTAGGTGCCGTCGATGACGTCGATTCGGCCATTCAACGCCGGATGTGCGCCAAGCTCGAGCTCGAGGCTGATATTCGACGCGGTCTGGAGACCGGGCGGGTACTCCAATGCGATCTCGCGGCCGGTGAGTTGGAGCGTGCCGAGCGGTGCCTGCAGATTCGCCAGATCGATCGTGCCGTCGAGCCTCGCGCTGCCTGTGTTGATCAGGCCGGCCAGCGAAACGGTCACCGTTCGGCCGCCGCCGATTTGCAGCGTGCCGTTGAAATCGGTGGCGGCGAGACGCGGGCTGTCGAGTTGCACCTCGCCGTCGGCAACGGTCACGCGGCCGTTGATCCCGGGATTGTCGTACGGTCCGGCGATGGTGAGGTCGGCGCTGGCCGTTCCGGAGGAAGCCATGCCGCTGACGAAGGCGCCGGCGACGCGCAGGTCGAGAGCCCCTGCGATCGCCAGATCGAGCGACGGCGTGGCGGCGGTCAGGTCCGCTCCTCCGGTCGCCACGATCGAATTGCCTTCGGCGCTCCAGCGGAAGTCGTCGATCCGTACGCGGCCGTTCTCGAGCCTCAGCCGGGTCGGGACACTCTGTGTGAAGGGAACCTCCGCCAGCGTGATCGACGCGCGATCGAGCACGACCGTCGCTCGCACACGGTCGAGCGACAGACGATCGGCCTCGGCGACGAGCGTCGCGGATGCGTTGCCCTGAATCTGCGCGAGACGCTCGGAAGAGAGGACGTCGTTCAGCGCGGCCTGCGTGATGTTATCGGCGCGGACGGTCAACTTCGCGCGCGACGGCTCCTCCGGCAGCGCGTTCAGCCAGGCGGCAAGCCTCGACGTCGGCGGGCCCCTGTCAGCAACCGGCGGCGCGCTGAGGATCACGCGCCACGGCAGAGTGCCCTGGGCGGCGAGCGATGCACTCCGCCACCGGGCCGCGACCGAACGCAGCGTGATGAGCGTCGGGTCGATGGTGGCGGCGATGGCCAGGCCGGTTACCGGCGTCAGCGTTCCGTACTCGAGCGACGGCGATTCCACCGCGAGAGTCCCGGCGGGCATCGGGCGGCTCAGGGTTCCACCAACCGTGACGTCGAGCGTGACGGTTCCGTCGCCTCGCACCGCCACCGGAGCGACGGCGGCCGTCCGCGTGCCGATGCCGATCAGCTCGGAAAGCGGGCCGTCCAGATGGACCCGCAACGGATCCGGACGTTGGCTGACACCCAGCTGCCCTCCGAGGGTGGCGCGAGTGTGCTGCCCGATGCGCAGATCCACGGAGTCCGCGGCGATCCGATCGTCTCCCACGGTGATGGAGGCCGGCGCGGCCAGGCGCACCGGCGTGCCGCGCGCCAGCACGTCGAGCACGCGCAGGTCGATGCGGCCGCGAATCCCCGCCGGATCCGACAGGCGTCCGGAGCCGCGGGCCGTTGCCGACAGCCTGCCGGTCACCTCACCAACCTGCTCACGGTACGCGTGCGGGACGAGCGCGCCAATCTGGTCGTGGTCGATCGTCACATCACCTGACACGGGATACCCGATGCGGTTGACGATCTCGAACCGCGCGCGCGCGCCGACGCGCGGCGCCGCAACGTCCACGGACATCACGCCGCCCTCCTCGAGAGGGATCCTTCCGGTGGCGCTCAAGGTGCCGATCGAAACGTCCTCCACGGCGAGGTCCGTGGACGAGAGCACGAACTCGGCCTGGCCGCGGCGACTCGTACTCGAGAGCGTCCCCGAAATCGTCCCTTCCAGGCGTGCCGATCCGCTGACGCCCACCGGCACGCCGTAGCGGCCGGCCAGGACGGACACGTCTGCGTCTCTCAGCTCGACGCGTGCGTCGAAGGGACCGCGCCAGCCGTACGTTCCGGACGCCTGCATTGAGGTCGTTCCGGCGGTGGCCTGGACGTGCGCGACACGTACGGCGTTCCGATCCACGTCGAGCCGTGCCTCCAGAGCGGTCGGCTGCGGCCACGCACGCGCGCGCAGCCCGCGGCCCTCGATCGCCATCCGCGCAAGCGGACGCGCGAGCGTTCCATCGAGATCGACCGTTGCGAGGATCGAGCCGGCGAGTTCGTCGCTCGCGTCGGCCGGAAGCTGCACGCCTGCGGCCTGGAGAAGAGGCGGCAGGACGCCGACATCGGCCATGCGAAGCCGCGAGCGTCCGCCGATCGTTGACGGCATGACATCCGCGCCGTCCGGAAGCCGCCCGGTCACGTTGCCCTCGAGCTCGATCTGCGTGCGCTGCGCCTGCAGCGAGTGCCGCAGTGACCAGCGCCCCTCGCTGAACTGCAGATCCGCGCCTCCAGACAAGGCCAGGGTTTCGGCACCCGCCGCGCCACGGGCGGCCGGGCGAAGCGTGGTCGTGGCGGTGGCGCGAAGGCGCGACCACGCCCGGGCCTGCACATCGCGAATGTCGAACTCGAGGGTGGCCGATCCGCCGGCGAGCGATCCGGACTGGAGCGCCAGCGACGTGCCCGCCGCGCGCGCGAGAGCGTCAATCTGGACGTTCGACCAGCGCATCGCGATCCGGCTGCCGGGCTTGCCGGCGGTTGGCGGCGCATCGCCCAGCTCGATTGCCCCCTCGATCTGGAGTGCGCCGGCGCCCGTCGTCATCTCAATGCGCTCGATCAGCGCCCGGGTGCCCCTGACAGACGATCGGCCGGAAAACTGAATCGGACCGACCGCCGGCGCGCGCGCATCGCGCCCCGCGAGGACGAGCGTGACGGCCGGATCGTCCTGCAGCCCGGATATGTCGGCGGTGGCCTCGAGGTGGCCGGTAAGCCCGCGTGCATCCACCTTCACGAGGCGCGCGGCCTCTGGAAGATCAATCGTTGCGCTGGCGTGACCCGACAGGGCCGGCGAGCGGGCGATGACGTCGATCCACCCGGCAAGCGTGAGCCGGCCTGCACCGGTTTCCACGACGAGCTCTTCGAGACGAGCGCGGCTGCCGTCGAATCCCAGCCGCCCGGCGATCGTGCCCGCCGTGTCGATCTGCCCTGCTCGAAGGTTGAACGGACCCGGGCCGAACGCACCCGGCCGGCTCGACGCTGTCGTGGTGTCAACGGAAAGATCGAACGGTCCGACGGCGGCGGATCGCTGACTGAGACGGTCCTCGAGCCCGATCGAGAGCGCCGTCGCCGTCACGACACCGAGGTGAAGCGGAGCCGGCTGCCCCGCATCCTTGCGTGATGTCGGCAGGTTCAACGTGCCGTCGGCATATCGGACGAGCGTCAATCGCGGCCGGCCGAGCGAAATCTGATCGATCGCGAAGCGGCCCCTGAATATTGCTGGACCGAGCACGACGACCGCCCGATCGGCCTCGACGAAGGGGCGATCGGCAGAAGTCGAAGCGATCGATACGTCGCGCAGCTCGATCGTACGCGTGAGCAGGTTATAGCTCAGGCCGGATGCACGAAGCGCCAGGCCGAGCTCGCGCTCTGCGTACCCGCGCACGCGATCGAGCACACGACCGCGGACCGACGGCAGGTGAAGCACCAGGAGACCGATCAGGAGCAGGCCGGACAGAACGCCAGCCAGGCGAGCGAGTCGTCGGAGTTGGACCACCGAGCCCCGCGCACGGCGGCCACCCAAATCCGGACGGCCGCTGATGCCTCGTCCATTCTGGCATCAATCACCGCCGGAAACCGGACTGACTCGGTGACCGCCGCCGAATTCACAATCGCGCCTCAGTCGCATTATGCTGGCGCCCATCATGACCTGGCTCGGCTGGCTCGCCGTCGCCGTGCTCGTCGCCGCAGTGGCGGCAGTTACCGGGATCAAACCGAAGGGCACTCGACACGTCGCCCACACGCGGCTGATGGGCATGGCACGGCTCGCGCTCCTGGCGCTCATCATCATCTTCGTCGTCGCCTACTTCGTGTTCCGGGGCCCAAGATGATCGTGGGTCCGATCGCGTTGATGCTCGTCACGGCGCTGGCCGAGGGCCCGATCGCACCGGCCGCCCCCGTGTTCTCCGCGAAACCCTGTCCTGGTTCGCCACCCAGCCCTCGCATGACTTGCGGCACCGTCACCGTTGCCGAGAATCGATCGGCGCCTTCCGGCCGCGCCATCGCCTTGAACGTCGTCGTGGTACGCGCGGCACGCCCGCGGCCCGGCGCCGCGCCGATGTTCCACCTCGATGGCGGCCCGGGTGTCGCGGCGACGGCGGTTGCGGGGTTCTACCTCGGACCCGGTGGGATGTACTCGGCGTCGCGCGATGTCGTGCTGGTCGATCAGCGCGGCACCGGCGCGTCGGCCGCGCTGCACTGCCCGGCGATCGAGCGGCGGCCGCCATGGGCCGACGAGTATGCCGTGGATGACGTCACGGCCTGCCGCGATGACCTTCGCTCGAAAGCGGATCTCACCCAGTACTCGACCGAGAGCGCGTCCCTTGACCTCGACGACGTGCGCGCGGCGCTCGGCTACACGCAGGTGGATCTCTGGGCGTTGTCTTACGGGACGCGGCTCGCGCAGGTGTACATGAAGCGCTTTCCCGCGCGCGTCCACGCCGCCGTCCTCGTCGGCTTCGCGCCGCTCGACTACCGCGCGCCGCTGTATCACGCGATGAACGCGCAGCGCGTCCTCGATCTGCTGTTCTATGACTGCGCCCGCGACGAGGCGTGCAGCACGAAATACCCGGAGCTCCGGGCGGACTGGCAAAAGGTGCTGCACCGATTCGACTCCGCCGCGGTGACGGCGACCGCGCAAGGCGCCGAGGTGACGATCGCGCGCGGCCCCTTCGGCGAGGTCGTGCGCAACATGATGACGACCACCGCGGGACAGCGGGCGCTGCCGGCGCTGATCCACGAGGCGGCGGGGGGAGACATCACCGGCTTCGTTTCGACGCGCGCCGGCGCGGCGGTGCCCCTGGCCGAGGGACTCTATCTCTCGATCGTCTGCTCGGAGGCGATACCGAGGATCCCTGCCGACCCGGCGCGGTTCTCGGCCGGCAGCTTTCTTGGTTCCTACCGTGTCGAGAGCGAACGCGCCGCGTGCGAGGGCTGGCCGCGCTACCGCGTCGGCGACGACTTCTACGCGCCGCCCCGCGGCAGCGTCCCCATTCTCGTGATCAGCGGCACGATGGACCACGTCACCGCTCCGGAATGGGCGCACGACTTCTGCGCGTCCACCGCCGCCTGCCGCCTGGTGGATGTCCCCGAGATGGGCCACGGACCCTTCGATCTCGGTCGGTGGGTCGAGGGGGACTGCGTCGATCGGGTGGCGGCGACGTTCCTGGCCGATCCGCGCACGCTCGACACGTCGTGCATCGGCCGCATGCGTCCGCCGGCGTTCAAATAGGCAGGTGCCGCTTCTTCGGTGAGGTGATGCATGCACGCGAGAAGTGTTTCGGCCGTCGGGATTGCGATCGCCATCATCGCGGGCACGGTCGGCTTAGCGGTGTCCCCGGCAGATCAATCCGATGCCCCTCGAAGTTCGGATGCCTCCGCTCGCCCTCTCATGCTCGACATCAATGAAGGGGAATTGCGGACGCGCCGCCTTCACACCGACAGCAGTTCGCCCGCCTCGTCGCAATTCATCCTCAAGGTGAGCCCGAAGAACAACGGGTCCGAGCATCTGGTGGCCGGGACAGAAGTGCTCGCTCCGGGAGCGACGCTGCCGAAGCACCGACACCTGGTTCAGGATGAGATCCTCCTGATCGAGGGCGGAACGGCGCACGTGTGGCTCGGCGATCAGGAGCGCGATCTCCACTCCGGAGGACTCGTGTTCATTCCGGCGAACACCTGGATCAGTGGGAAGAACGTCGGGACCACTCCGATCGAATTGACGTTCGTCTTCTCAGCGCCTGGGTTCGAGGAGACGATGCGATGCAACTCCGTGCCGGCCGGCGAAACACCGACGCCGATCACGCCGGAGCAGCAGAAAGAGTGCGCGCACCTCGGGCACGCCGAGAGTGCCGGCTCCGCGACCGCGGCGCAGCCGCCGATTTCCGCGGACGAAGTGACCCTGCGCCACAGAGTCCATGCGGACGGCCGCGTCACCATCTTCCTGCTCGACATCCCGCCGGGCCAGGCCACCGTGCTGCACCGGCACGACCACGACATGCTTTCGGTGTTCGTCAATGGCGGCCGGACGCGCGCATCGTTCAATGGGGCTGCGCCCGTGGAGGACTCGTTCACGCCGGGCGACGTTCGTTTCCGATCCGCCGGATTCACTCACTCGACGGAGAACATCGGCGCCGAGCGTTTCCTCTGTGTGATCTTCGAGTTCGTCGATTCGCAGGGCGCGCGCGCATCGGCGACTCGGCCCGCCAGCCACATCTGCAATCCTGACAATCGGACCGCCTGCGTCGATGAGCGGCCGTTGTTCTGCACCAGCAGGTTCTGTGTCGACGACCTGGTGATGGCTCCGGGCGCGGTCAGACCCGCGGGCGGCGTGACGAACGATCGGATCCTGGTGGCGGTGTCCGGCTACACCTTCAGCCAGGAGATTCCAGGAACCGCGGCCACGGTCCACACCAGGAAGAGCGGCGAGATAGAACGCCTGGCGGGTGGTCCTGCGAGACGGTGGACGAACACCGGCGATCCGGCGCACCTCGTCGTCGTCACGTTTCGCTAGCCCGGCGGGATACCATTCCCGGTCGAGAGGGGTGGCGGCGCCGGGATTCATCGGCAAGGCTCGAGGTCAGTCCAATGCCGGTCCCGCGGCGAAGGTAACGCTGACCTATCTTGGCACGGCTGGTTGGGAGATCGCGGATGGCCGTGTGGCGATCCTCGTGGATCGTCACGCCGCTCATTCCTGTCGCAGCGTGCGCATGGGATCGACCTTGGCTGCGCGCGCGGCGGGAATCCACGCCGCTGACAGGCACGCCGCCACGATCACGCCGAGACTCGCGAGATAGGCCACCGGATCGGTGACGTGCACGATTGGCGAGATCAGCGCGCCGGCCGGCGTCGCGAGCAGCGCCGCGGCCAGTGCGGCGGCCAGCCCGGCGCCTGCGATCAGACCGGCCATCACCGGCCGGATCGTCTGGGCGAGCATCAATCGCGTCACCGCGCGCCCTGACGCGCCGAGCGCCATTCGCACGCCGATCTCCCGGGTTCGCTGCTCGACCAGGTAGGACAGCACGCTGAACAACCCCGACACGGTCAGCAGCAAGGCGAGCCCGCCGAGCATGACCGACACCGAGAAGGCGATCTGCAGGAAGAGCGTCTCGAGCCTCGCCACCGTGCGCATGGTGATGATCAGAAGCTCCAGCAGATCACCTTGTCGACGTCCTTGACGATGATCGAGCTGCCGGTGATGGCGGGGTGCGCCCACAGCGCCGACTGCGCGATCTGATACCGGCGCACCTCTTCGTACTTCTGAGGGTTCGCACGCGCGACGACCAGGTTGCCGTCCGTTGTCGAGGCGAGCAGCCACGAAGGGCTGCCCAGCATCGATGCATTCTCACCCTCGCGACCCTGTGTGTTCCAGAGCGTCTTGCCGCTGGTCGCGTCTACCGCCACGAACTGGCCACGGCCGCGCATGGTCAGGCCGTAGATCGTCCCGCCGATGAGCACCGGCGAGCTCATGAACATTGGCGTCTGCGGATTGGTCCAGACCGTCTGGGCGATCCACTTGCCACCATCGAGCTTCGGCCGTATGGCGGTGAGAGGTTGGTCGAGTCCGGCGTTGATCACGAGATCCTGAAAGACGATCGGTGTGAAGGCGTTCTGGTCGAAGTCGGTCGTGAACGGCAGCTGCCACAGCAACGCGCCGTTCGAGGCATCCAGGCCGACCAGGAGCTTCTGCGTCTGCGCGATCACCTGGCGAACGCCGCCGAACGTCGCGATGATCGGCGACCCGTATCCGGGCCCGTCGCCCCTCCACTGCCAGCGCGGCTTGCCGGTCGCCGCATCAAATGACGTGAGGGCGCCATTCTCGTGTCCGCCGACATGGGCAATGACGCTGGTGCCGTCGACGAGCGGCGACATGGCCGTTCCGTACTGAGGCAGCACGCGGGGCGCCGGAACTCGCCAGAGGAGCTTGCCGCTGGCGAGATCGAACGCGGACAGAATGCCGCCGATCCCGATCGTGAAGACGCGGCCGCCGGCAATGGCCGGCGTGGACTTCGGGCCGGGACCGTGCGCCCACGCGGCCGGATTGATGGTGTATGGCGCGGGATACGCCGCGCGCCAGATCTCCTTGCCGGTCGCCACATCGAGGGCGCGGACAATCTCTTGATCGTCCTGGCGGGCGATCACCACGACCCGATTGCCGGACACCACCGGCGAGGCATGCCCGCTGCCGACCGGGATCTCCCAGCGTTTCGTCAGCGCTTCCGGCCACTGGGCAGGCAGTGCGGCGCCAACGGAACCATCGCGCGTCGGGCCGCGCCACTGCGGCCAGTCGGTGTTAATTGCGGCCGGCTTTTGCTGTGCCTGCGAGACCACCTCGCCGCCGACGGCCGCGAGCGCGGTCAGTACGGCCAACGCCACAAAGGTTCCTGCGCGGTGCATCGCTCGCCAGTTATTGTGGCCTACTTCCGCTCCAGCGGGATGCGCTGCGTCCCCTGCGGACCCTGCTGCTCGAGAACGACACCCGTCACCTTTCCCTGGCCGTCGATCTGGAATTCGAAAAACGGTCCCCGGGGGTCCTGGAAGCGCGTCTCTGATCGCGCGAGGAGGGGTACCTCGGGATTGGAGCCGGGCTTCACGAACAGCGTCGCCCCGTCGCGGCGGATGGTCACGGTGAACCCGGACGCCGACTTGTACTCCCCGACGTAGCGCTCGACGACTTCCACCGAAAGCGCAATCCCCGGCGGCGGTGCTGGCGGCCCCGGCGGCGGAGCCGGGGGGAGCGCATCGATCAACTCCGCCATCCGCTTCCGCGTCGCCTCGTTCGGCAGGCGGCCGATGCCGCCGCCGATGTCGTCGAGCATGTGCGCCGGCTTGGTCGTCCCCACACGGGCCACGGTGACGGCCGGGTGGCTGACGACGTACTTGATGAAGAACTGCGCCCACGTCCTGGCGTCAAAATCAGCGGCCCACTCCGGAAGGGGCCTCGTGCCGGCGCGCGCGAAGAGGTTCGTGCTGCCAGTGCAGCTGAGTCCGCCGGCGTTGCCGAGGGGGAAGAACGCCATCACGCCGATCTTCCGCTCCTGGGCGAGCGGCAGGATCGTCTCTTCAGCCTTACGGCTTCCCAGGTCGTAGTTGACGCCGATGAAGTCGATCGGCTCGTTGCGCATGATCGACGCGACCTGGGGAAACAGTTGGTCGGCGATCACCTGCACCCCGATGTAGCGGACGCGCCCCGCTTTCTTCTCTTCCTTCAGGGCGGCGAGATTGGTCGGATCGGCCGCGGCCGGCAGCATGACCAGGTCGATCTTGGACACCTTGATCCTTGCCAGCAACGAATCGATGTGGCCGTTCACAAAGGCGGCCCCGGGCTGCGGCGCGGCGTTGCCAGGGGTACCCCGCGTCGACCAGAAGAGCCTGTTCTGAATCCCGAGCTCGTTGGCAGCCGTGATGTGAAACTGCTCATTCGCCGGGTTGACGTGCATCGCGTCGAAGACTCTGCCGCCGTTGTCGGCAAACGTCTTGAGGACCTCCTTGAGCGCGGCGTGATCCGCGCACCCCGGGTGGTTGCTGAACGAGAGTCCGATGACCGGGACCTTCTCACCGGAAGAGGGAATGGCCCGCTGGATCAGCTGTCCGCCCGACTGGTGAAATGCGCGGAGCAGTTCCGGAGTGAATGTCAGCGCAACGCCGGCGCCAAGGGACGTGCCGAGAAACTCACGACGTGAACGACGCACGTTTGCACCTCGCTGCGGCCTAGAGGGCGATCACCGTCTCGCGTTGGACCAGCAGCCCATTCACGAAAACGGAAACGGTCCACGCCCCCGGAACCGGCGGGAGCTGCTTGTTCCAGAGCCAGAAAGAATGCCGGTAGCCAGTGGTGAACGTCAGAGGATTGTCGGAGAAGGTCGCGCCCGTCGGATCGGCGATGAGCAGCCTGATCACGTCGCCGGCACCGCCGCCCGCCATCGACACGCCAACGCCGAGCACCGACCCACGGGGGATCGAGGTGACGTTCGGATCCGGATCCTCGATCCGCAGCAGGGTCATGTCACCGCTCGCGATAACCAGATCCATGAGCGTGAGGGGGATGTTGTAGGCGGGCGGTTCGGCCCACAATCCGTTGCGGAACGGATCCACGACGGTGTTCGCGGCATCGCGAAGTTCGAAGTGCAGATGCGGCGCCGT
>Ga0070686_100002126_pt1 | contig 10915 bp, 14 predicted proteins | sample KBSS23LmetaG_FD_65654 | JGI IMG/M metagenome (GOLD analysis project Ga0070686, IMG submission 65654) | Switchgrass rhizosphere microbial communities from Kellogg Biological Station, Michigan, USA - KBS S2-3L metaG | ecosystem: Host-associated > Plants > Roots > Rhizosphere ...
GCACTACAGCTCGCGCAAGCGCAGCTACAAGGGACGGTGACGCGATGGCGAAGCGGTATAGCGGTGATCTCACCGTGCAGATCGTGTATCACGATGATGATACCTATCGCGGCTACGTGAAGGGGCCGGGTGGCATCTACAAGTTCAAGGATCTGCGCGCGCCGCGGATCGGACTCGGCGCGGGCGTCGGGTACGATTCCCCGAAGGCGTATGATCAAATGGCCCGCGCCGCGATTTCATTTGCAACGTACGACAAGGAAGACATCGGGTATCCCGAATACAACGCAGACGGCACGGATGCAAAGGTACAGCGCAGCTCGGGCCGTCGGCGAAAACGCGCGTACACGGGGCGCCGCTCGCGTAGGTATACGAGCCGCTAGCGATGCGCCGTCGACGGTGGCTCATCAGTGGTCCGGTGTTGCTCGGCTTCGCGTCGGTGTTCGACGCGGCTTACGGCAACCCGAAGACGCCGCGCCCGTATCCGCGTGTGACGCCGTCGCACGTGGGCGGCGTGTTGCTGCCCTTCCCGTGCCCGCACTGTGGAGCTGTGCGTAAAGAGCCTGTCGATCGAAAGAAGGCGGACGGGTACCGCGACAAGGAACGTGGCTTCGCGTGGTGCCCTGCGTGCCGCGGGCGCTACGTCATGAATCGTGATGGCGTTGCGCTTGTCGGCGCGTTGCCCAAAGGCGCAGACGCAGCGCCCGCGTTCGTCGAGCGCGACGGCGCGCGTGATGTTCTCGCCTTGCGTGTCGAAGATGGCTTAGACGTATTGGGAGCTGAATAGGAGGATTTGATGGCACGCAAACGCCCAAATGAATTACCCGGCGCATTCAGCGCGACGCCCGCTGCGAAGCCACGGCGTCCTTTGCCGCCGCCGGTCGTGGCAGCGCCGCCGGTCGTGGCTGCACAACCGGCACCTGCGCTGCCGATGCAAGTGCAGCCCGAGCCGGATCCCGAGCCCGCACCGGAACACGAGCCCGAATTCGCGGAAGAGCTGACGGTGGAAGAGGATCCGATCGCGGAAACGGAACCCGCAACACCGTCGGCAAAGAAGAAGTCGAAGCGTCGTCGCTGACAATGGGTCGCCCGCGGCGCACAAATGAGCTACCCGGCGGCGTGTCGGGCGTGCTGGTCGCGCCCGCCGCCGTATTGCGGCCAACCGAGCGCAAACAAGGTGAAGCGACGCCGCGTGCGAAGCCGCATGTTGGCGCCCGGCTACACGTTGGTTGCGGCCCTCGGCGTCTGCCCGGTTGGATCAACGCCGACGCGGTGCCGGGTGTCGGCGACGTTGTACTTGACCTGCATGACGTTGCAGCACTGCCGAGTGACACGTATCGAGAAATCTACGGCTGCCACGTGCTTGAGCATTGTTGGCCGCAGGACACGCCGGATATCTTGCGACGCCTTCACGATGCGCTTTTGCCGGGCGGTACGCTGCGCTTGTCCGTGCCCGACATTCGCCTCACCGTCAAGAATTGCATCGACGGTCACGCGTACGGTGATGAGCGATCAGCGTTGTCGGTCATCTACGGTGGTACGTTCTCGCGCAATGACGCTGCGCCGGATCTACACCGCCAAACGTTCTGGCGCGAGCGGCTTGCACGACTGCTCGCTGAGGCTGGCTTTGTCAACGTACGTGAGTGGGGGCGCGGACAGTATCCGGCCATTGACGCACTCCGCGATTACGCCACGGTGCCATTCGACGCGAACACCGGCGGCAGTTTGATCAGCCTCAACATGGAAGCGGACCGCGCTGGAGATCTTACCTTGGCGTTGTCCCACGCGCCGGTACTCAACGGCGCTGCGATTGACGTGTCTGTGATTCTGGGAACAGTAAATCGCCCGGAGATGCTCCGCGATTGCGTCAACGCCATCCGTGCCAGCGTCGGCGGGTACAAGTACGAAATCGTCGTTGCCTACGGCACGGAAGACGACGTCGCGCTGACTTGGATGAAGGAACAGCGAGACGTCGTCGCAGTGTTCGGCGGGATGCACGGTGCGATCGAAGCGTTCAACCGCGCCTATCGTGCATCGCGCGGGCGCTTCGTGTGTCAGATCAATGACGATGTAATCGTCGACGGCGGTTCAATCGCACGTGCTGTACAGCACCTTGACGCGCACAAAACATCCGCTGGCGTTGTGTTCCAATTTGATCGCGGCGACGGCAAAGGCTATCGACACGAACACATCAACGGTGCGTTGCACCCGAATCAGATGTTGGTACGGCGCGAGACGTGCGAAGCCGTTGTCGAAAGAATCGGGGCGTTTTGGGGTGACGCGGCACACCGCACCGACAAGACGTATGGCGGCGACACCGCCTTCGGTGTTGTATGTCAGCATCTCGGATTGCAGCTCGATTCCGTAGAGGGTGTGACGTGTCGTGATCTGCTCGCCGCCGATGAGCTGCGCGCGCAGAACAAAGCGGCGGTCGCGTCCGATCACGGTGCAAAGTGGCGTGCGATGTACGAACCGTACATGGCAACGCGCGGGGCGCCGTACGTAGCTGCGTACGATGAATGGCCGAACCTTTACGTACCGCGCCCGGGTACGGCGCCGCGTCGATCGCCTGTTAGCGCCGGGCGCCCGCTACGGCTTTTGCATTTGAGCTTGAAGATGCCGGAAGAGCCGCAGGAAGACATGCGGCGCGCGTTCGCTTGCATCGGACCGACACGTGAAACAGCGTGGCGCAAAGACGGTATCCGAGTGGTCACCGAGATCGCGCGCAAGCACCGCCCCGACGTCGTGTTTGCGCAGATTCAAGGCGATGAGTGGACGTCGGAGATGACGCGCATGCTGCGCGCCACCGTCGGGCCGACCTGCACGTTGGTGTTGTGGACAGGCGATGTGCGGACCGGGTTGACGCAGCCTGTAAGCCCGTGGCTCGCGCGCGCTGCGCGTGAGTTTGACATCGTACTCGCGTCCAACACGACATACGCACGCAAGTTGAAGCGTGAAGAGATGGCGACAGCCGCGTGCGGGTACATGGCCTGCGGCGTGGAGGCACCGCTCAGTGAAATTCGAGCACTGCCTGAAGATCCATCCGCCGGTGTCGTTTTCCTCGGCACCAATTATCACTATCTCGATGGCGGCGCACGGGAACGTTTGTTTTTGGAAGTGTTAAACGCGCGCGCGTGCCCATTTTTGATCTACGGCAAGGGGTGGGAAGGATCGTCTGTTGCGTCGGTGGCACGGCGATTCTTGCGCAAAGAGGAATCGCGCGCCGTTATCAGCAACACGCCGTTGACCATCGTAACGAGCTTATTCACCGACTTGGGGCGATATACATCGGATCGACTCGCGCGTACCGCTGCGGCCGGCGGTGTAATGGTCGTGCACACGTTCGATGATATGGCCGGCTTAGGGTTGCGCCCCGGTGAGAATTGCTTGACGTGGACCGACGCGGCATCGCTGATTCGTGTTCTGCGTGAATGGTCGAAGCCTGCGCGCGCGGGTGATCGTGCTGTAATGCGCCACCGCGCGTACGAATTGGCGCAACGACAACTGTCATGGGATTGCGTTGTTGAAGAGCTACTCGCGATCGTACGCGATTATCGCGCGCGCAAGGGGCTCGCATGACGCCTCCGGGAAAAACACGTTACATCGGCGCACCGCACGCGAGCGCAGCGCATTTCGAACAGCTCGTCATGGCGAAGTTCAATCTCGCGAACGCACACGAGCCAAAGAAATTTCTTGAGCGCGTGCGCCCGTGGGCATCGCTCGACGCCTACCAAAAATGGTTAGTGGCATATCGCCAGAACGCCGGTAGCTTCCTCGATCACGCAGTGTGGGGCGCCGATCGTAATCTTGGCGATGGGCATCACCTGTACGGCGCGATGGATGATCGCTACGCGACGAACGCTGCGCGCGTGTTCGTTGCTGGCGGGCTTGATGTTCTCAAGCACGTCGTCGGGAAGAAAGCTTGCGTCATCGGCGCGTGGGACGGTACGGAGTGCTTGTTGCTGCGCGCGCTCGACGCGGCGGAAGTTGATGCCGTCGATGAAGTACCGGCGTTCTGTGATATGGCAACAGCGCAATACGTTGCGTGGCACATACCCGGCATCGTGACGACGTGTTCGCTGTACGAAATCGATGTGCTGTCGAACTGGCAGACATACGACCTGCTCTACGTACCCGGCGTGCTCTACCATTTGACTGATCTTCCAACGGCACTTGTGATCCTGTGGTCGATGTTGAAGCCGGGCGGTGTGCTTGCGTTCGAGTCGGTCGCCGACCCTCGCGGTGCGTGTTCAGCGCGCTATCTCGGTGCAAGTGTACCCGGTTGGAATTGGTGGGCGCCGACGCCGGAATGCTACGAAGCGTCAATGCGTGATTGCGGTTTCCCGGACGCCCGCACCGTTGAACACGCGCATGGGCGTGGTTGGTGGGTCGGAACGCGCGTGGAACGGCTCCCCGCGCTTGCGAGTGGCGCGGCGGGGTTCTCACGACCTGATGTGTTACGTACAATCAAGCGTCTTCAAGGTGGTGAACGATGAGCCGCGTCATCGCACTCGTCGCGACGATTCCACCGCGCAGGCGCTCGTGCATGCGCTTGCTTGACGAGCTGACGACACGGCAGACGCGCAAACCCGACGGCGTTGTGATGGTGTGGGATGGTTTTGCGGCGGATGTACCTGTAGTTGCGCCGCCCGATCGGTTGCCGTTGATCGGCTATGCACACAACGAAAAACCGTGTGGGGCCGGCGCGCGGTGGCTACTTGTGGAAGCGTTTTTGACGTCGGAGTTGTCCGGTCCTGAAGAGCTACGCCCGATCAAGGCGGACGATACAATCGTTTGCCTCGACGACGATATCATGACGCTCGAAGCGCCCCGGCTTGTCGAATCGCTCGTCGCGGCCGTTGAAGGCGTCCATCAACATGGGCTTGAAGGATGTGCGGCGGCAGCGATGGGGCGCTCGGCCAACGGCAAACCGGCACCACCGGGCGACGCTAGCCGCGGCCAGCTTCTACACGGAGCGGGATGCGGGCTCACGGTGAAGGCACGTCACCTTAAAGGGTTGCGAGCGTTCGCCGACGAAGTCAAAGCCGCGGGCGGACCTGACGCCCTTGGCGTGCTTGGCGATGATGACGCGCTCGTGTCAGCGTTCTTGTGGCGCAAGGGAATTCCGATTATTCACACGGCTACAGGCAATATCTACCCGGCGCCGAACACACAAGCGTCATCGACTACGCACGCGTTGATGCAACGCAAGATCGACTTCAACACGCAGAAACGCGCCATCCGAAAGGTGACGGGTTGGCCGTGGGTCGTGCAATAATGGATCACAAGATGGCGAACAAAACTTTGAAAGCGCCGCGACGTGAATTCTTGCGTGAGTACGTCCTCGCGTGTGTGCGTGAGAATGTGCTGTCGTGGGGTGATCTCGCGAGCGGCGCGGCCGTCGACAAGCTGTTGCGCGCGATCTCATCGGACATTCGCGAAGTCGCAACGGACATCTTGAGCAACGGCGCAAAAAACGGACTGCGTGTGCTCGGCGATTTTCTATCGTCGCGCTCACGCAAGGGGGAAGGCCGCTAAAATGGCACGCCGTCCGACAACGACGCAGCTCCCTGGTGCTATCGGTGTCGGCAACATGGGTGGCCTTGTTCAAATCGAACAGGGTGTCACCGCTATCGGCGGCAAGATCATCCCCAATGCAACGCCGCGCAATAGCGGTGTGATGACTGCGGAGCAAGCGGCGTTGCTTGCAGCACTGAGCGGAGGTACGACCGTCAGCAGCTTTGAACGCGTGATCGCACAACCGGCCGACGGTAGCTCGTTCGTCGTGGTCATGCCGACGCCGCGCGCAAGTACGAACTACCGCGTCGTCGCGACACTCGCCGACGCTTCCATTGACGTCATCGTCAAGGTACCGAACGCCGGGCGCACGACAACGCAATTCATGTGCGAAACGTCATTCGATCTTGAAGACGGTGATTCGATCAACTTCGTTGTGGTGGAAGGGGGCTAACGGTGAAAAAGCTCACGCGTGTTGTCCTCGCGTTGCTGTTGCTCAGCCTTTCAAGTACCGCCGCCGCGCAGGTGCTTGGTGGAAGTGCGGTGACATTCACGTCGAGGTTGACACCTCCAACCGGACTTGGCACCGGCATTTGGAATCACTCCGGCACGCTTACATTGAAGTGTTCCGGCTGCGTCACTATCTTGAGTGCGCCCGGTTTGATCGAAAGCACCGTCGGCGGTTTCAAGTTCCCCGACGCGACCGTTCAGACCACAGCCGCAGCGGGCGTTGTGAATGCCACTGAATTTTGGTCATCGATCAACATGTGGAATGAGTGCGTTGACGCGAGCGGCAACGCGAACCCGCCACCCATTGGCGTCGCGCAGGAGAAAGACGGCCAACGCTTCTATTTCACCACGGCAGCAACCATTACAGGCGTGCGGTTTTTTTGGAACGGCCCGAACCGAACCGTCCGCGTTCTTTTGCACCAAGCTCACGCGAATACACTGTTGGCGTTCGTCGACGTCAACACGACGGGATCTGCGTTGTACGCACCGTCATTTGCCGCAGGTGTTCCGATCACACCGTACGTGAGCTACACCGTCTCGATATACGAGACGTCGAATAACAACAACATCCAGCCCTGTGCGCCAAACGGAGCGAACGCCGCGAACAACGGAATTCTCAACTATCCGTTTTCGGCCGGCACCTTCTACGTGGTGACGAATCACTATTTCTGCGGCGGGGCATGCGCGACGTCAAACGCGACGCAGCCGACGTCGCAGTTGTCGACGTCACAGATTTTCCCGGTTCAACCCAAGTACACGATACCGTAACCGAGGGGGATTCAAAGTTATGGCGCGGCGACCAACAACGACACAGCTCCCCGGTGCGATCAGCGTCGGTGATATGGGCGGCTTGGTGCGCCTTGAGCAGAACGTCACCGCAACCAACGGGCAGATCATCCCCAACGCGACGCCACGCAATAGCGGCGTGATGACGAAAGAGCAAGCCGCGCGGCTCGAATCACTGACAGGCGGTTTCAATTTCACCGCGCAGGCGAGCGCGTACGACGCGGCCATCAACGATCTCGTCGACGCGGATCCGACGGGCGGATCGTTCGCGGTCACACTGCCCGCCGCGCCCGGTGACGCGGGCGGCGCGATCATCGTCAAGAACGACGCCGTCAATCAAAACCAAGTCACCGTCGCCGGCAACGGCAACACGATCGAAGGTGCGGCGTCGGTGGTGCTCACAGCACAGCAGTCAGCGTACCTCGTGTGGGACGGGGTATCGAATTGGATCGTCATCAGCACGGTTTTTTTGCCGCCGCCGTGGATCAACGCGACGCTGCTCAACGGGTACGCACCGCTCGGCGGTGCTTTCTCCGTGCCGCGTTTCTACAAAACGCCGGACAACATCGTGTTTCTCGACGGTGCGGCTGTCGGGCCATCGGCTGCTGTCGCATTCACGCTGCCAGCCGAATATCGTCCGGCCAACCAAAAAGACTTCATCGGCGTCGTCGACGATACGGCGAGTATCATCATTGTCGCGGCAAACGGTGACGTGCGCGGAAACAGCGGTGGCAGTACAGACATCCTTTTCAACGGGATCTCATTCCCGGCCGAGCAGTAGGAGGGAAGGCCATGCCCGTTATCGTCAAATTCGATCCGACGGCCAATAGTCAGCAGGCGCAAGTGATCAACGACGCCACCGAATTCAACGATGGTGTCATGACCAAAGAGCAAGTTCGATTGCTCAACTCGCTGACGCCGGGCATCAACACCAACGTCGTCATCGTCACTGAATTTCCCGGCACTGATCTCGGCGCGCAATTTCTTGCCGCTGATGCGTTTCTCGGTGCTACACCCGGCACGTTGTTGGTTCCCGACGGTGATTACTTGTGGACCACGCACATCACCGGCGCGAATCCAATTCGATCCAATCGCAAAATCATCTTCGGGGCCGGCTTGATCACGTGCATCGGCGCTGATCCATTTTTCTTTCCGTATCCTGGCCCGATGATGGCGTTGTCCAGCAACATCTCGGTTGAAGGTCAAGGCGACGCAACGGTGTTCGATGAGCCAGATTCTAGTGTGGTGTTCGCGGAACTCGGAACGAGTGAACACGTCACGTACCACGATTTCAAAATTCAAAACATCGCGAATGGAGAACCGCTCAGTCTCGGATCGTCGCTGCCAAACATCGGTTCCGACAACGCCTTCAACACGACCGTGGATCACATCACGTTTCAAAATACGCGCAGTCTGAGTTTTTCATCAGGCGGCGATTCGACGCTCGGTGACCACGGCGATGTGGTCAACGTGTTCGATTGCACCTTCGACGGCGTGAAGACGATCACGCTCGCCGCGGTCAACACGCGCAACTTCAAGTACAAAGACAACGCGTTTCTCAACGTCGGCGCCGTCGGTCCGTCCGCCCCATATTTGGCGATCGTGTGCATCGATCTTGAGCCGAACATCCTCACCGATGTGATGGAGATTGGCAACGTCAGCGATAACACCTTCGATCTGACGAACAACAAAGGCGGCGCTGCGATTCTTGTTCAAGGCGCAGGCGTCGGACAAGACATCGTCGTCGCCAACAACGTCATCAAATGCGGCACGGACGCAGGCGCAGGGCCAACGGGTGGAATCGGCGTCAACGGTCAAAGCAAGGTTCGCGTTGCTGACAATCAAGTGATTGGGCAGTTCTCACAAGTACCGATCTCCGTCAACGGCGGCAGCTTCAATTCAGTTCAGGACAACACGATTCAATCATCCGGCGGCGCGCCCGCCTTTCGGTGCATCTCGGTTCGCGGGCCGGCATCGCATACGTCCGTGTTCGGTAACAAACTCATCGTCACGAACGCTGATTCGGGATGGGCTGCGATCGTCGAAGATGCCACGTGCGACAACACGCACGTGTTCGGCAACGATTTGTTCTCGGGCACGCTGGCGCTCTTCCCGCCCACGATTATCCTCGGCGGCACTGACAGCCGTCAGTGGATGAACAGCTTGAACGGCGTCATGATGGAAGGTGCGGTTGCGGGGTGTGCTGCGTACTCCACGGTGCCGCTTGCCGAAGTTTCGGCGCCTGCTAACAACGCCGCGTCGAACTTCACGACCGGAACGCTGTTCTATTTCACAACGCGCACGGCGCAGATCACAGGCGTCACGTTCTATTGGAACAACGCGACGGCGTTGTCGGTGCGTTGCAAGCTCTACGATGCCGGTGGAGCTGAATTGGCAGCCGTCGACGTCGCTGTCAGCGGCGTAGGCGTCTACACCGGGCTCTTCGCAGCGCCGGTGCCTGTAGACGCAGCCACGCCCACGTGGGCGACCATCTACGAGCTGACAGGCGCACGGCAACAGCTCGGCGTTGCGCCCGCAACCGCGCCCGCGGTGCCTTTCTTTGGAGGACGCGGGCTCGTGTGCTTGGAGTCGGGGAGCGCCGCAGGCAATGCGATCCCAAACACCGACGACACCGCTACCACACGCTACCCGGTGTGGCCGGTGTACTTCACCACGGGCTTGTCGCCGTAGGAGGAATGATCGTGGAGCCCTTGACCTATGAATGTCCGTCGTGTGGTCACGAAGAAGAAGCACCGCCACACTCGCACATCGAATGCAAATGGTGCTTGTTGACGCACAAAACGGTCTTACTGAAACCAGCGCGCGCGTTGGAGCTACGCCGCGCAGGAATCACCAACGCCGAGTCAACGGATCCGAAGCCGGTCACGTAGCCCTGTAATTGTTGTAATTTTCCACTACATTCTATACGCTTGACGTATGCGTTACTTCATGATCGCGACGGCGTTTTTGTGCGCGTGCGGCAGCTCGGACAAACAGCCGCCTGATATCGCGGTCGCGGTAGAAGTGGATCTCGCTGCGCCTGACGACTTGACCGTGTTGGCGTCGATAGATGCAGCGCTACCTGATTTTGCATTCTCGTCGTGCACACCGCCACACGTCGGCATCTACAACGAGACGGTTCAATACAGCTACGTGCCGGCGGCGGGCGGGCCGTCAACGTTTGCGTCATCCGGTTCCATCGTCGCCATCAAGAACGACGGCAGCTACACGCGGCCTTCCGCAGTATTCACGTCGCCGGATCGTTATCATTGCTTGTTCACAAGCGTCGACGCGCTCACATGCCTTACGGCGTGCTGCCCGGGTCAAGCCAGCTCGCCGACAATGTACGTCGACAATGGAGGGTGGGCGTTGTGGACGGGTGGTGCGTGTGCGTTTCAAACAACGACTGGCGCACAATTTATCGCGAACATCGCCGACGTCGAGGCGTACTTCACGCGCTGAGATCGATCTTCTTCATCACGTGATTGGTAGTTATCGTCCGACCACATCCGCGCCCTGCTCTTGAAGCCAGCGCACGACGACGTGGACGAACGCGCGGTGGATGTCGTCGACGGTCGGCGGCTTCGTGTAGTCGCTCCGCAGGAAGTTGCCATCGCGGAGCGCCGTCAACTCCAGCTTGTCGAGCAACGCCTTCGCGTCCTTGTCGTCGATGATGATTGCTCTCACTGGTCACCCTCCAAGAAATCAGCTTCGAACGCGATGCAGTCGCAATCATCGTCGCGGCACGCCGTCGAGCCGGGGTACTCGGGATCGTGTCCGTGGTCATCTCGTGCGTGACCACAGATGCACGTGTCCTCAAGTCGGATCGCCTCAGCCACGTGGTACCTCGCCTCGCATGAGTCTCGTCATTTCCATCACGCTACGTCGTCGCCGTTTGGATCGCCGCCGCTGTTGGGGATGCCAGAGACGTAGGCCACCGTCGCCGTTTCCATGGTGCGACCGCCCCCTGGCTTGAGAACGCGCAAGCTCCCCGACCACGAGAACAGTTGCAGCGTCCTCGGCCAGCTCTTCGCTAGTTTCTTGAGCGCGGCGATGGCGCGCTGTTCTTCGGCTGTCAGATCGATCTCATTCACTGATGTTTCCT
>Ga0070686_100002128_pt1 | contig 10909 bp, 6 predicted proteins | sample KBSS23LmetaG_FD_65654 | JGI IMG/M metagenome (GOLD analysis project Ga0070686, IMG submission 65654) | Switchgrass rhizosphere microbial communities from Kellogg Biological Station, Michigan, USA - KBS S2-3L metaG | ecosystem: Host-associated > Plants > Roots > Rhizosphere ...
TGCACGGCTTTCAGCACGCCATCCTCGAACATGGTGCGCATGCCGCCTTGGATCGCGAGGCGCATGTACTCCGGCGCCCCGGCGCGGCGCACGATCGGGTCATGGAATTGATGCCCAATGCGCATCCATTCGAATACGCCTTGACGGCCTCGGTAGCCGGTCGTTTTGCATTCCGGACAGCCGACGTGACGCCACAGCCGCGCCGGCAAGCCGGCGGGGGGGTCAATTTCGAGCTTCTCAAAGGTCGCCGCCGCATCCGGCATTTCTTCGCGACATTTGCGGCACAGGGTCCGGACGAGGCGTTGGCCGAGCACGCCGACCAGGCAGGCCGGCAACAAATACGGTTCGACACCCATGTCCACCAGACGCGGGATGGCGCCGGGGGCGTCGTTGGTATGCAACGTGGAAAAGACCAAATGGCCGGTTAACGCAGCTCGGACCATCAATTGCGCCGTCTCGGTGTCGCGCGTTTCGCCGACGAGAATGATGTCCGGGTCCTGCCGCAGCAGAGCGCGCAAGCCAGCGCTGAAGGTGAGCCCGACCTCGTCTCGCACCTGGGTCTGGCGCACCAGGGGCAAGCGAAACTCGATTGGATCCTCCAACGTGAAGGTGCTCACGTCCATGGTGGAGACTTCGTGCAGCACCGTATAGAGCGTGGTGGATTTGCCACTGCCAGTCGGGCCGGTAACCAGCACCACGCCATAGGGTTCGTTGATCGCGTGGCGAAACTGCTCTTCTACGTCTGGCGCAAATCCCAACGTCGCCATCCCAACCACCTGCGAGCTGGGATCCAGAATACGGGCCACCACATTCTCGCCGAAACCCGTCGGCAGACTGGACACGCGCAAATTCACCTGGCGTCCGCCAACTCGGATCGTGGCGCGCCCATCCTGGGGCACGCGTGTTTCGGCCAGGTCCAGATCCGCCACGATCTTCATGCGCGTCGTGACGGCCGATTGCATGGCTTTGGGAATGAGCACATCCTGCACAAGCACGCCGTCAATGCGTGTGCGAATACGCATCAGCCGCTCCTCGGGCTCAAAATGAATATCGCTGGCTCCATTGTTGATCGCCCGCGTGATGATCTGGCTCACTAACCGGATCACCGGCGCGTCATCATCGGTGTCCCCCATCTTGCTGAGGACATCTTCCAGATCGCGCGCCGATTCCTCGGTTTTCTCTTCAAGAATCTTGTCGATCGATTCCTCGATGGTGTCGCCCGTCCGGTAATAAAGCTCGATGGCGTTAAGAATCTCCTGCTCGGGCGCGGTGGCGACTTCGATATGCAAACCGGTCACCTGATGGAGGGCATCGATCGCGACCACATTGAACGGGTCGGCCAGAACAACGGTGAGCGAATGCTCGGTGCGTGCGGTCGGGATGGCGCGGAAGCGCCGCGCCAGGTCGAACGGCACCAGCGTTAACACATCCTCTTCGATCGGCAACCGGCGCAAATTGACGGACTTCGCATCCGCTTCGCGCGCGAGGAATTGGGAGAGGACCTCGGGCTTGACGAACCCGAGTTGGATGAGGACCTGGCCCAGGGGCGTTCCCGAGCGGCGCTGCTCGCGCTGCGCCAGGTCAAGCTGCGACTGCGTCAGGATGCGACTCGCCAGAAGGCGGTCGGTAAAACTTGTTCGCGTTAATGTCGGCGTCTGTGTCACGTGGAACTCGTGGTCAGCTTCTCTCTTTCCGGCTTAGGGAAGGCGAATGGGGTTGCCCCCATGCGCCCTCCCTGTGGCCGGCGGCGCGGTTCGTCCCTGCTCCGCGCCTGGGGATTAGCGATGCGAGATGTACATGTAGACCGTCGTGGTACCACCCGCGGCATCGGCGTATTTGACACGGCCTTTCAGATCGGCGCCGGTTGCAGCGCCAAGGGTCGCGCCGTCGATGCGGTCATTGAGGTCCTTGGCGTCGCCTTCTGTGACGCCATAAATGACGGCCCAAACAACAACGGAACCGGGGGCGTCATTGACAGCCGCGCCGCTGCCATCGAGGTCGAACGCAGTATTGCCGGCGTCGACCGCGGTCCCGGCGGTCACCGCAGGAACGACCTCGACCCGGTTCTGGATGCCGTCGCCGATTTTCACGATGAAGGGTTTGTCCATGAAGCCTTCGGCCACCAGCACCTTGTCCATGTTGGTGGACTGATTCTGGCCGGCGACGATGGGAACACCATTGCTGGAAAGCATGGTGCCGAACTTGGCGTAGTGGTCTGCGATGGCCGTCTTGGCGGTGTTGTAACTGACTGCGGCGTTGTTCACGCGCGCGTTATTGATGGCTTCAAAGATTTTGGGAACGAGGAGCGCAGCAAGGATGGCGATGACTGCGAGCACCCCGATCATTTCGATCAGCGTGAAGCCCCGTGAACGGGATGGTTGGATTTGGATTTTCATTCTGGCAGTGTGTGTTGGTCTGGACCTTTGGTTTGTTTGTTTTGCTTGTTTGTTTGTTCACTCCGGCCTGCCGGCGCGTGGATGCAGATCTCCTCCGAGTTCTATCTTGGTTTCTGTTTCCCGCCCTTGGCGTTTGTGACGCGCGGAACCATCGTCTCGCGCGCCGCCGGAATCAACCTAAGCCCGATCCGGGATGGTTCCGTCGAGCACATCGTACTCGCCCCCATCGCCGCCTCCGGGAATCCCCTAGCCCCGCGCTCGCGACCCTGCGGCGGCCGATTTGCGGAAATCGCATGCTGCCGCGGGCGTGGAGTTTAGGCCCGGTTTGGACCGTGGAACCACTAGGATAAGGGCAGGAATGGATTCGAGTGATCCGATGCTTTGACCACCAAGAGCTGCCTTTGCTCCGTGGCGATCGACCAGAATAATCAGCCGCCACGCAACGGCTTGTTCGCGCCGCGACGACGAATGGGCGGCGATTACGTTCTCACCCCTCAGGGCTCCGAACGCAGACGTTCTACGGCACACTTATCCTGAAAAATTTCAGCCCGCGTTCGACGTATTCGTTCGGGTCCTTGGCGAAGGTGCCGTTGTCGGTTTCGATGGACATGACGCCGTTCCAACGGGCTTGCTTTAAGGCCGCGAACAGCCCGGCGTAGTTGGCCTGGCCTGTCCCCAATTCCACATCGAGTAACACCTCTTTGCCATCTGCGGCTTTCTCGATCTTCTTATCCTTTAGATGGAAATCGAACACGCGCGAGGCGCCGTATTCCTCGAACACTTTGGCGGCGTCGAACCCGGCGCCCGTCACCCAGCCAACATCCATGCAAGCGCCGATGCGCGCGTCGCGGGTTTGCAACACCCGCTTCACGATGGCCGGATCGCCATAGACACTGCCCTTGCCGTGGTTGTGGATGGCGAGCTTGATGTCGTATTCCTTCACCAGTTCCTCGAGGTTGTCCCATTCCTTCATGTCGCGCGGTTCGACCACGATGAATTTCATTCCCATCAGCTTGGCGAACTCGAAGAGGCGCCGGTTCTTTTCCTTGTCCATCGAAGTGCCGGCCACGCCGAAGGTGTAGGCGACCAGCCCCTTTTCTTCGAGAGCGACCTTCTTGCGTTTGAGCTCATCCGTGGGACCGAATGGGTCGATATGATTGGGGATGAGCTGAAGGTACTTCACCTGATGCTTGACGGCGAAGTTGACGACCTGCTCGAAACTCATGTTCCGCAGCGTCCAGGTCTGCAGTCCAACGTGCAGTCCGGGCTCGGATGCGCTCGCGCGCGTCATGGGAACGGTGGCAGCAAGGGCGAGACAAAGGGGGACGAGAATTCGGGTGTTCATGGTTGTCGCGGGTTGTGGTGCAAGGGCTCATTCAAATCGGACGCCGACGTTCGGCAAAGGAAAAAGTGGTGGATTCCGGCCATCGAACACGGCAGGATTTTCCGTGGATGGCGAGCGCCGGTGCCCATCCAGCAATGCACGTATGAAAGCACGCCTCACGATTCTGCTGCTATTACTCTTCTCACTGTTGTTGGTCCCTGCCCCGACGGGCGCGGCCAGCGAACGGGTCACGGTGCGGGTGGTGCGGGAAGTGTCGGGTCATACGAACGGGAACCCGCATTATGTCGGCAATCGCGCGCCGCTCACGCCCAGCGCCCTGCTCAAACTGCCGCTCGGGAGCGTCCGTCCGAAAGGCTGGCTGCGGCATCAATTGAGTCTCGAGGCCGAGGGGATGACGGGCCGGCTGCCGGAGATTTCCAAGTGGTGCAAATTCGACGGGAACGCCTGGGGGGCGCGGGACGGACAAGGGCAATACGGCTGGGAGGAGCTGCCCTACTGGCTGAAAGGGTATGGGGATCTCGGGTATGTGCTGCGGGACCATCGGATCATGGACGAGGCGCGCCGTTGGATTGAGGGCGTGCTGAGCAGCCAGGAACGGGACGGCTGGTTCGGGCCGCGCACGCTAAAGACTTCCCTGCAGGGCAAACCGGATTTGTGGCCGCACATGGTGATGTTGAACGCGCTGCAGTCATTTTACGAAGCGACGCGCGACGAACGTGTTTTGCCGTTCATGCTGAAGTATCACCGGTGGCTGCACGCGCAACCGCCGGCGACCTTTGGGAACGGTTACTGGCCGAAGTTGCGCTGGGGCGACAACATCGAAACCATCCACTGGCTCTATAACCGTACTGGGGAAGCGTTCCTGCTCGAGTTGGCCAAGACAATCCATGACAACATGGGTCGCTGGCAGGACGACGTGATCAATTGGCACAACGTGAACATTGCCCAGGGCTTTCGGGAGCCGACCGTGTTTGACGTGCAGGCCCAAGACGCGCGTCTGCGCCGCGGCGCGGAACGCAACTATCAGGCGGTGATGGGCCTTTACGGGCAGTTTCCTGGAGGCGGGTTCGCGGGCGACGAGAATTGCCGGCCCGGATACAACGACCCGCGGCAGGGGTTCGAGACGTGCGGCTACGTCGAGTTCATGCACAGTTTCGAGATGCTGAACAAGATCTCCGGCGACCCGGTCTGGCTCGATCGCTGCGAAGACATTGCTTTCAATTCGCTGCCGGCGGCGCTGACGCCGGATGCCAAGGGGTTGCATTATCTGACCTGCGCCAATCAGGTACAGCTCGATCGCTACAACAAAGCGCCGGCCATCGAGAACGGCGGCACGATGTTCAGCTACTCACCCTTCGAGGTTTACCGCTGCTGCCAGCATAACGTTTCGCACGGCTGGCCGTATTACGCGGAGGAGCTCTGGCTGGCGACACCCGACCGCGGCCTGTGCGCATCGCTCTACGCCGAATCGGAGGTCACCGCCCGAGTGGCCGGTGGGGAGGAAGTGAAGATCTCCGAAGACACCGATTATCCATTCAGCGACCGAATCGTTTTCCGCTTCGTCATGGCCAAGCCGACGGCCTTCCCGCTCTATTTACGGCTGCCGCGCTGGTGCGACAAACCGGAGGCTTCGCTCAACGGGCGTCCGCTGGCCGTACCGGCGGCGCCGCTTTCCTACGCCATCGTGGAACGGACCTGGAGCGATGGCGACACGCTCACGTTGCAGTTGCCGATGAAGATCTCCTTGCGGCGCTGGGAGAAAAACCAGCAGGCCGTGTCGGTCGATTACGGGCCGCTGACCTTCTCGCTGAAGATCGCGGAACGGTGGCAAAGTTACGGCGGGCGCGAAGCGTGGCCTGAATGGGAAGTGCTGCCGGCCAGCTCGTGGAATTATGGGCTGGTCGTCGATGAAGAACGCCCGGAACGCACTTTTGATATCGTTCACAAACCAGGACGCCTGGCGCCTAATCCATTTACGCAGGACACTGTTCCTGTGGAACTGCACGCGCGCGCCCGCCGGATTCCGGCGTGGGAACAGGACAAGTTCGGCCTGGTCGGCAAGCTGCAGCCCAGCCCAGCCCGCTCCGAGGAGCCGGTCGAAACAGTCTCGTTGATCCCGATGGGCGCGGCCCGTCTCCGGATCACCGCCTTTCCCACCATCAGCAACGGACGGGACGGGCACGCCTGGACCAAGCCGCCGACGCCGGCCTTGCAAGCGTCGCACTGTTCCGGGAGGGACTCAGTCGAGGCGATGGTGGATGGGCGCGAGCCAGCCAATTCCGGCGACGGCACGATCCCGCGCTTCACGTGGTGGGATCATCGAGGCACATCGGAATGGGTCGAATGGGGATTTCCTCGTCCGCGGCGGGTGACGGGGGTGGAGGTTTATTGGTTCGACGACACCGGCAAGGGCGCGTGCCGTGTCCCGCAATCGTGGAAACTTTCCTATCGGGTGGGGGAACGATGGCTGCCGGTCGAGGGAGCAGCAGAATTTGGCACCAGGCTCGATGAATACAATCGGGTCGCCTTCGCGCCGGTGAACGCGGAAGGTCTGCGTCTGGAAGTGCAGCTACGACCGGAATATTAGGGAATCCTCGAATGGAAGCTGCGGGAGTAGAGCCCAGGCGGGAGCCGTTGCCTCAATCGCCGCCGCTCCTGGAAGCCCGCGGAGTCACCAAGAGATTCCCCGGCGTGCAGGCGCTTGCGGGCGTCGATTTCACCGTGCGCCGCGGCGAGGTTCACGCCTTGATGGGCGAAAACGGCGCCGGCAAATCGACGCTCATCAAAGTGCTGACCGGTGTGCACCCGTTTGAGCAGGGAGAGATTCGCCTCGAAGGACGCCGGATCGCGCCCCGGTCGCCACGCGAAGCCCAAGCCCTTGGCATCAGCACGGTCTATCAAGAAGTCAGCCTCATCCCCTTTCTGTCCATCGCGGAGAACATCTGCCTGGGCCGCCAGCCGCGGCGCCTTGGCGGCATCAATTGGGCGGAGATTCATCGACGAGCCGGACGCGCCTTGGCGCGGCTGGGGTTAAAGCTCGATGTGAGGCAAACGCTGGCCGACTGTTCGATCGCCGTGCAGCAACTTGTCGCCATCGCCCGCGCGCTGGACGTCGCCGCGCCGTTGCTGATTCTCGACGAACCGACTTCCAGCCTCGACGAGCAGGAGGTAGAGGAACTCTTTCGCGTCCTGCGCAAGCTGAAGGGCGAAGGGATGGGAATCGTGTTCGTCACACACTTCCTCGATCAGGTGTATGCAATTTCCGAGCGCATCACCATCCTGCGTAACGGGAGTCTGGTCGGCGAATTTGAAGCCGCCAGTCTGCCGCGTCTTGAGCTCATTTCGCGCATGCTTGGCAAGGAATTTGCCGAACTCCATTTTCATCCACCGCCGCCTACGGCACGGAAGGCGGAGTCCGCTCCTTTGCTGCAAGTGCGCCAACTCGGGCGCAAAGGCGCCGTTGAAGCCATCGACCTTCGCGTGACCGGCGGCGAAATCGTTGGCTTGGCGGGGTTACTCGGCTCAGGCCGGACGGAGACGGCCCGGCTCGTGTTTGGACTCGATGCGCCGAACCAGGGAATCATGGAAGTGGATGGGCGCCCGGTGGTCTTCCGCTCGCCCGCCAGCGCCATCGCGCTGGGGTTTGGGTTTTGTCCGGAGGATCGCAAAATGTCCGGCATCATTCCCAACCTTTCTGTGCGCGAGAACATCGTGCTGGCCTTGCAGGCGAACCAGGGCTGGTTGCGCTTCGTTTCCGCCGCCAAGCAAGTGGAACTCGCCGAGCGATTTATCAAGGCGCTGGATATCCGAACGCCGCATGCGGAACAGCCGGTGCGTCTCCTGAGCGGCGGCAACCAGCAGAAGGTGATCCTGGCCCGCTGGCTGGCGTCCCACCCTCGTTTGCTCATCCTGGACGAACCGACGCGTGGGATCGACGTCGGGGCCAAAGCCGAGATCGAGAAGCTGATGGCTCGTCTGACCTCCGAAGGCATGGCCATCCTTTTCATCAGCTCGGACCTGGAAGAAATGGTGCGCAACAGCCATCGCATTGCCGTGCTGCGGGACCGCCGGAAGGTGGCGGAACTCGAGGGCGAGGCGATTTCGGAGAATGCGGTGATGCACGCCATTGCCGCGGCGCCGTGAGCTGATGAATACACCCGCGCCGCACGCCGCTACGGGGACCTGGCACAAACTGCGCTGGCCGCTGGTCGCGCTGGCCGCGCTGTTGCTCTTTAATCTGGCGCTGAGCCCGTCGTTCTTTCAATTGCACGTCCGGGACGGGCGGCTCTACGGCAGCATCGTGGACGTGTTCAATCGCGCTTCGCCCGTCATGTTATTGGCTTTAGGCATGACATTGGTGATTGCCACGGGCGGCGTGGATCTGTCCGTGGGCGCAGTCATGGCCATAGCGGGCGCCGTGGCGGCCGGCTTGGTCCGCTCCGGTCAGCCGTTGGTGGTGTCTGTGGGCGTCGCGGTGGCCACCGGCCTGGCGGCCGGGCTTTGGAACGGCGTGCTGGTTGGATATGTTCGGGTTCCCCCTATTGTCGCGACGCTGATCCTAATGGTATCCGGGCGTGGTGTGGCGCAACTGCTCACTGGCGGCCAGATCCTGACCTTCGAGAACAAGCCGCTGGAATACCTCGGCAACGGAGCGTTTCTGGGTTTGCCGTTTCCGATCACATTGGTGGCGCTTGTGTTCCTGGTGATGCTGGCCTTGACCCAACGAACCGCCACCGGACTGTTCCTGGAAGCAGCCGGCGACAACGAATCGGCGAGTCACTATGCCGGCGTCAACATACGTGGGGTCCGGTTGCTGGCGTATGGGAGCTGCGGCGTTTGCGCGGCGCTGGCCGGGCTCATCGTGGCAGCCAACATCAAAGCCGCCGACGCCAATAACGCCGGCCTCTATCTCGAGCTCGACGCCATCCTGGCGGTGGTGGTCGGAGGCACAGCCCTGGCGGGCGGACGAATCTTCCTCGGCGGTTCACTTGTCGGGGCGCTGCTCATTCAGACGCTGGCCACCACCATCATCACCCGCAACATCCCGCCGACGTTCACGCTGATGGTAAAGGCGGCGGTGATCATTGCGGTGTGTCTCCTGCAATCGCCGAAGCTGTGGAAGAAGAGAGGGTGAGGTGCGCTTCGCGGCAGCGAACACAGGTGTCACGGCTTAAGGGCGGCGACGTAGCGCAGGCTTCGCAGCGCTTCCAAGCCTGCCCTACGTCGTGTCGCTGCACCGATCAATCATCCAGGCGTGTCGCCTCCCAAAGTCTCCTTCGCAATTCCAAGCCGACGTCGCTTTCCCAGTCCCCTTTGATGGTGTCGCCGACGACTCGGCCCGTGTAATACGTGACAACGCGAATGCCGTCGCGTTCGCGCACGAGCTCGAACGTGAAAACTCCATCCATTATCCGGCCGCGCCGGATCTCCCCGTCGCGTCCCAAGCCGGTTACTTTTCCGGTCACCTTATGCCCATCCACGGCGAAAGTGCCTCGGACTTCATTGGTGCCGCGCGCGCCGGTGCGCCCGCCTCCGGGCCGGCGCGCCGGGCCGACGACAAACCAGCGCCACGTGCCGGCGGGAGTATTCGGCACACGCTTGGCCTCCCATTCATAACGATTGGCTTCCCCGGTCCAATCCGATTCGACCGTGCCCTTGATTGTGTCGCCTGCCCATTTGCCTTGATAACGGGTGGTGACCCTCCGGCCTTCGTGCTCCCGGACCACGGACCAACTGACATTGTCGCCCTGAATTCTTCCGTTGCTGATGGGGGCTTCGTGGCCGCGGACGATGGCGGTCCCGCGGAGTAGTTCGCCTTGACGGCTGAGCCGCACTCGTGGCGTGACGCGTCCGCCATCTGGCATGGTGAAGGTCCATTTCCACGCGCCGTCGAGCGGCTCCTCAGCGCATTGCAGTGGCGTTTGGCCGTCCAGCTGGAACAGCAGCAGCAACGCGACACCGCAACGAAATAAAGCGTTCATTTTGCCCGAACTCCTGAATCGCCCGCCGCCGCGCGCGAGCCAGACGCGGCCGGCACGGTGAACTGCAGCGAGATCTTCTCTTCATTCCGTCCGTTTCGCCCGCTAAAACGCAGGTCGATGGTGTCACCGTGATCGGTGACGGTAACAAATCCGAACCCACCCTCGCCGCGGCGATCGTTGACGCGATAAACACCCTGGCTGTAGGGGCCGCCTTTGATGGAAGGCTCACGATCGAGGGGCGCGGCGCACATGACGGGAAGCGGCGCGCCGCCGCCGGTGGCGTAATCGCTAAACGTCCCGTCATCGGCGGCCAGCATATGGGAATCGCCGTGAAGGATGCAGAGGCCGCGGATTTGATTGGCCTTGATAAAGTCCGCGAGTTCGCGCCGCTCGGTGGTGTAAGCGCTCCAATGATCCTCCTCGGCGCCGGGCGGTCGGCGGGAACGGCTGGTGTTGGTGCCGGGCGCATTGGTCAGTCTGGTGTGATGGAGATAGCCGAACACATTCGTGTTGATGCGGTAATAATTCGAGCCCTTGGTGCCAATCCACGGCACCGGGCTGACCCAGCAGATGAGCGGATAAACGCCATTGGCCGCCAGCAGCTCTTTTTTAAACCATTCTTTCTGGCGCGGCCCCATCATCGATTTCGTCGCGTCGTCGCGGTTAGTGATGGGATCACGGTCGGAGCGGAGATCGGTCAGGATAAATTTCACCCGACCGACGGCGAAGGATTGGGAGATCGGAAAATGGTCTGGGTCGGTGGCCAGCGGGTAATGCGGCACGTACTCATCGTAGGCCTGGCGGGCGACGTCGTGGGACCGGGCGCGGCGATTGGCATTGTTGCCGCCGAAATCGTGATCGTCCCACACGTAAACGAACGGCGTGCTGCGGTAGAGGTCGCCCTGCTCGGGCGAGGCGAGATTCAAATCGTAGGCCGCGCGAAAGCGTCCGAGATCATTGGTGGCGATATCTTCATAATGAAAATCGCCGATGTTCATGAAAAAGAGCGGGCGATTGGCCCGGATGGTGTCGAAGATGGTGCTGGTGGAACCCGAACGGGCGCACGAGGCGTACGCGAAACTGAACGAGGCTGGCCCAGCCGGGAAGGTGCGGAAGGCGCCGCGTCGCACGCGCTCGAGCCGTCCGTCCACTTCCAAGGCATAATAATACTGGGTGTCGGGCACGAG
>Ga0070686_100002132_pt1 | contig 10898 bp, 5 predicted proteins | sample KBSS23LmetaG_FD_65654 | JGI IMG/M metagenome (GOLD analysis project Ga0070686, IMG submission 65654) | Switchgrass rhizosphere microbial communities from Kellogg Biological Station, Michigan, USA - KBS S2-3L metaG | ecosystem: Host-associated > Plants > Roots > Rhizosphere ...
CTCGTCTGGATCAGATCGATAATCACATCGTCGCGGCTGCCGCCAAAGGAACGGTCCCACAGCTTGTTGCCGTCGGCATCGAGACGGACGATCCAGAAATCGCTCAAGCCAAGGTTCGGGCTCGTCTTGTTGCCATCGGTGGCCGAGTCAGAAAAGCCCGCCAGAATGAATCCTCCGTCGGCGGTCGCGCGGACGCTGTTCAGGAATTCTGCGCTGCTGCCGCCAAAAGCTCGGTCCCAAAGCGTATCACCGTTCGCATTCAAACGCGTCAGCCAGAAATCGGCATCCCCGAAGTTGGAACTGGTCTTGTTGCCGCTCGGCTCCGAATAGCTATAGCCGCCGACCACGTAACCCCCATCGGACGTCTTCGCCAAAATGCCTCCAATGTCCGCATTGGTCCCGCCAGACGAGCGGTCCCACTGCTGAAAAACCCGCCCCTCCAGTGGGACCAGCGGAGTGAAATAGGCAATCAATTCGTTGGTCCCAATCACGAGGCCAGAACGAGGGCTGTTTGTCACGCCGTCACTCCAACCGGCGAACCGGTAATACCGGTCGGGCACCGCGATGAGCAAGCCCTCGAGTGGTATGATGCTGCCCCGCCCCTCCACGCGCACGCCCCCCAGCGGACCGCGGACAAGCACGGCCTTGGAGAACTCGGACGTGTTGCCCATGGGATCGGTCGCCGTAGCAGTGATGAAATGGCCGGCCGCCACCACGCTCGACGGGACAAAACTAAACGCCACGTTGCCGCTGATATCCGTCGTCGCATCGATCGCGCCAAGGAAATCATGCCCTTGGCCAGGGGCGTTTGGCGCCAGCGAGGCGTTGTCGAAAAACTCCAGGCGGAACGTCGTGTTCGGAACCGTGTTGAGGGTGCCCAGGATGGTGGTGGTGGTGCTCCCAGTGGTTGCCGAGATCAACGCAGGGAAATTCTGCAGACCGTTCGGACCGCCATCCGCGTCTCCTGCATCGTTAGGCGTGATGCCGTCAATCCCGAGGTCAATGCCCGAACCGCCATTGGCAAAGATGGCATTGCCCAGAACGGCATTATTGGTGCAGACCGCGTCGACGCTAACGCCGTAACCGAGACAATGAGCGATCAGATTCCCGCCGCTCGCCAACCTGCCACCAATCAAATTTCCCGAGGCGCCGGCGGCAAACACAACACCGAAAACATTGGGCAGCGGGTTCACCCCGTCGGCCTGAGTTCCGATGCGATTGCCTTGAACAGTGTTATTCGATGCGGCGCCGGAAAAGATAAACACGCCATACGTGTTGCCAGAAATCAAGTTGCCTGCCCCCGGCGCCGCCCCACCAATGGTGTTGCTCGGCGCGCGATGCAGCCAAATTCCATCGCCTCGCGTCCCAAGCCCGGCCGCCCCCGACGCGTCGGTGCCGATGAAATTGCCCTCCACTCGATTGCCGGTCGCAGCGCCGCCTCCGATCTCAATCCCGCTGGAGGGATGGCCGGCGACCACATTGCGCGCGGCAAGTGATGTGCCCCCGACCAAGTTATCTTGCGCCTCATCGATCCAGATGCCCGCCCTCTCCTCTCCCGGCGCCACCGTGCCGGTGGCGTCCGTCCCGAGGAAATTGCCGGCGATGAGGTTGCTGGCGCCTCGGACGAGGATGGCCTGCGAGCTGAAGCGATTGATGGCCAGGCCACGCACGGTGCAATTGTCGGCGGCCAGAGTCAGGCCACTGGCGGCAGGCCCCGCATCGGCGCCGCTCAACTCGATCCGCAGCGCGGCATTGTCCGCGGTAGATGAACTGTTGGGGCTGGCCCCAGGCTGTGTGTAACCATCGATCGTCACCGGAGCGGTGATGTCCGGCAGGGGGGAACTCGGGGTAATGGTCTGCACGCCGGGCGCGGCGATGTTGAACGTGATCACATCGGAGCCCGGGGTGTCGTTAGCGTTGGTGATAGCCCAGCGCAACGAACCAAGGCCGTCGTCGAGCGTGCTGGTGACAGTGAACGTCGCCGACGACGCCGCAAACGAAAGAGCCACCCATCCGGCAAGGCACGACAGAATCTTCATGGACTTCGCAAGAAGACCCCAATGCTCCCACTTGAACCACCCGATCTCTATCATGTTTTCTTGCAAAATCGCATCATTTGTCAACCTCCAAGGCGGCGTCCTCGTCCGGGATTATCCAGATTACCTCCTCATGGGTTCGTGGGCGCAGGGCATTTTTCGCCAACTTCCGGGAAGTTTCGGTTCCGCCGCATTCCTCGCCGACCCGCCCAATCACCATGATTTTTCCTTCTGCCTTTCCAATCCGTAGTTCAAGATGCCGGTTCGTGAGTCCGGAAAGCCAACCAGCCGGGCGTTGGAGAAGCGGCGTGGCCGGTGCAGCGCTGACCGTGCTCCTGGGTTTGTTCTTCCTGCCTCATCCGTTCGGGCAGGGCCTCGCCAACCTCAGCTTTGATCTCCCTTTTCGTTTTCGGCCCAATGTGCCCGTGGACAGCATCGTGATTATCTACATGGACGAGGCGTCCACGAAGGCACTGACTCAGCCGTGGGATTCCGGCGCATGGGACCGGCGTGAACACGCGCGCTTGTTGGACCGACTGAGGGCTTGCGGTGCCAAGGCGGTGGTCTTTGACATCCTTTTCGATCTCCCCAGCACCAATGGCACCGTTGATGAAGTTTTTCTCCGTGCCATCCAGGCTGCCCGGCAGGACGGAATCCCGGTGCTCGTGGGCGGCCAGGCCGAAACGACCATGACGGGCCATTACCAGATGACGAACGAGATCAGGCCCTTTGCCGCGCTGGAAAAGCTCTGCGCCTGGGGCTTGGCCGAATTGGGGGATATCGGCGCCATACGCCGCCAGCATTTTGCCGGAACGGAGCGCGTGCCCAGCCTCGCGTGGCGAACGGCCGAGTTAACACTGCCCTCAGTGCCGAGTGCGCCGGCTACTGAACGATGGATTCATTACTACGGCCCCCCTGGTTTCCTGCCCAAGCGCAGCTACGCTCAGGCCCTCGACCCTCGCTTGACCGGCACCAATACGTTCGCCGGAAAGGTCTGCTTCGTGGGAGCGTGGCCCGGAACGCCTTTTGCCGGCGGAATTCGCTCTGATGAGTGGCACACACCCTACTCGCGATGGGGCGGCGGCGAATCGCCCGGGGTCGAGCTCACGGCGACCGTTTACCTGAATTTGGCGCGTCATGATTTCCTCAGGCGCATGTCGGGCCTGGATGAGTTGTTGCTCGTGGTCTTGGCGGGGAGTGTCTTCGGTTTCGTCCTCGCGCTGTGCCGTCCGACCCTTGCCGTGGGCCTGGGCGTACTCTCCGCCGTGGCCGTGGCAATGGCAGCTTGCGGTCTGATGTGGCACCAGCACGTCTGGCTTTCATGGCTCGTGATCTCGGGGGTCGAAATGCCGGGAGCCATCGCCTGGTCGGCGCTGACCTACACCAAACGGCTCGCCCGCGAAAAATCATTGCTGGAAATGAAGCTGGCGACTGCCTCCCATCGAACGGAGCCCGCCCCAGCGCTGCCGAGCGACACTGTCACGGCCATCGCGAGGCCTGCCGGAGCCATCGCCGCCGCTCCGACACCCATGATTCCAGACCACACCATACTGCGCCGCATCGGCAAGGGTGCCTACGGCGAAGTTTGGCTGGCCCGCAATGAGATCGGCCTCTATCACGCGGCGAAGATCGTCCGACGAGAGGATTTTGATGCGAATGAGCCGTTCGAGCGCGAGTATCACGGCATTCAGAAGTTCATGCCCATTTCACGTTCTCACCCCGGACTGGTGCTGATCCTGCACGTCGGCCGGCGCGAGGGCTTCGTCTACTACATCATGGAAGCCGCGGACGACGAAATCACCGGTCCACAAATCAGCCCTGAGACGTATTCACCTAAAAACCTGGCCCGGGAAATTCGCCGGCGAGGTCACCTCCCTGCCGCGGAGTGCTTGCAAGTGGGCCTTGACCTCACGGCGGCACTGGAATTCCTGCACGGACAGCGCCTCATCCACCGCGACATCAAGCCGGCTAATATCATCTTCATCAAGAATAGGCCGAAGTTTGCTGACATCGGATTGGTCACTGAAATCGCGGCGACGGGCGGCGACGTGACCTATCTTGGCACCAAAGGCTACATCGCGCCCGAGGGCCCCGGCACCCCGTCCGCCGACATCTATAGCCTGGGCAAAGTGCTCTACGAAGCCAGCACCGGTTTGGGCTGTGAACAGTTCCCCGAACTGCCTTCCACGCTGCTGCAGCGCCCGGACCAAACTCTGTCCATCCAGCTCAACGCCATCCTCCTTAAAGCGTGTCGCCAGGAACTCAGTCAGCGTTACCAAAACGCCACGACACTGCGTGCGGACTTGTTGCGCTTGCGCGATACGGCAGGCGTTCAGAATCCCACTTCGTTTGAAGTCTGACCTCCACTTTCGTGCCATTGACCCCGTGGATGTCAGCCCTTAGTCAACCTTCATGAACCGAGACCTGACCCGCGGCCAGCAGGCGTTCTGGTCGAAAGTGGCGCGGAGATACGACCAAGTGGTTGACCTTCAAATTGGACCGAAAACCCGGTCGCTGGTCCGCGAGCGCCTGGCGAAGGAGGATTCGTTGGGCACCGTCGTTGAGTTCGGTTGTGGCACCGGCTTCTATACCGCCGTCTTGGCCGCCAAGTCTCAGAGCGTCACCGCCACTGATCTGTCGTCAAGCATGCTGGCTATCGCCCGGGAGAGCGTCCCGGCCGCTAACGTCAGTTTCCAAGCCGAAGACTGCCAGAAATGCTCATTGCCTGACGGATCTTTCGACACTGTTTTCATGAGTTTGCTGATTCATTTCACGACGCCGGAGCGGGTGATGCGCGAAGTCAGCAGGATTCTAAGACCGGGCGGTCTATTACTCATCGTGAACTTGGACTTGGATGCGCTGCGTGGTTTCGACAAGCTCCGCTGTCGCGTCCGCATCGTATTTCATGGCCTGACACGCTATCGCACTACCCCGCCGCCGAACTTCTCTGACCATCTCATGACCGAACAGCAGCTTTGCCATCTCCTGCAGGAAAGCGGGTTCAACGTCGTCAGTTCAGAGACCTTCAGAGACCTCACACGCTCATCGAATATCCCCGTCGAATACATCCGGGCGGTAAGGGTCTGAGGGTCCCGAAGGCCGGGCATTCGGTGACTGCCGCTGTGCCGCCGAATGGGTGCCTAGCATGACTTTGCCAAAGCGCTGCACGCGGCGCGACTCGTCGCATCGAGCTTGCTTAGTGCGCGGGGATGAAATCATGCTCAGGCCGCACACCAATTATGGCATTGAGCAGATTCTGGGCGACGATCGTCGGAGGAAGCATCGTGTATATCTTCGTCCTGCTCGCCACAGGAAGGCTTTACACGCTCAACCACATCGTCAATGGGAAGCAGAATGATCCCATCGTCATCAATGAAGTGCCCTCGTCCACGCTCCAGCAACGCGACCCTGCCCTCTACTCGCTCATCGTGTCGAATAAGTCCGCCGGATTCCAGTCCGGCGACCTGTTGTATCTCCTCCAGGACACCGGTGCGGTGCAGGTGTGCCGCGGGAAGCAGACCGCCGACGGAATCTTCGCGACCTGCAAGAACACCATCCTGGACTTGTGGCTGCCGCTCATTGGGTATCTGACCTTCTTTTGCGGCCTCCTCCATCTGCTGAACGATTCCCAGGCCATGGCGCGATTGGCCCGGGTGTTGACACCGCTGTTCACGCGGATTTTTCCGGAACTGCCTCGGGGCCACCCCGCCTTCGGGTTCATGACCATGAACTTCGCCGCGAATTTCCTCGGGCTGGACAATGCCGCCACGCCCTTTGGACTCAAAGCAATGGAAAGCATGCAGGAGGTGAACGAAAAGAAAGATAGCGCCTCAAACAGCCAAATCATGTTCCTGTGCCTGCACGCCGCGGGGCTGACGCTCATCCCGACCTCGATCATCGGCTACCGGGCCGCCGTCAACGCGTCCAACCCGTCCGATATCATGCTGCCCACTGTCATCACGTCGTTTGTCGGCACGCTGGCCGCGTTGGTCTTCGTGGGAATGCGCCAGCGCATCCGGTTGTGGAACGTCGTGCTCCTCTCCTGCCTCGCCGTCGTCACCGCGATCATCGCGGCGCTGCTCTTTTACCTCGCGCGACTGGCCGGGCTTCAAAAAGTCCATTTCACCGGCAACCTCAGCAACGGCGTCCTCTTGTTCATCATCGGCGCGGTCGTCCTGTACTGTCTGCGCCACGAGAAAACCTTTCGCGCCAATGGAACGAACCTGTTCGATTCATTTGTGACGGGCGCCAAGGATGGCTTTACCACCGGTGTGCGGATCCTGCCCTACATGATCGCCATGCTGGTGGCCTTGAGCATCTTTCGAAACTCCGGCCTGATGCATCTCGTCATGGGTGGGCTCAGCGTGTTGCTCCACGGCCTGGGCGTGGATCCGCAGATTATCAGCGCCATGCCGGTCGCGCTGATGCGTCCCTTCAGCGCCGGCGGCTCGCGTGGTTTCATGCTCGACGCCATGAAAACGTACGGCCCGGACAGCCTCGCTGGACAATTGTCCTGCATCTTTCAAGGCGCGGCGGAGACGACGTTTTACGTCGTGGCCCTCTACTTCGGGTCCGTCCAAGTGAAGGACACCCGCTACACCATCCCCATCATGCTCCTGGTGGATCTGGTGTGCGTGCTGGCTGCGATCGCGGTGTGTAAAATCTACTTCGTCTAAATCAGGGGGTGGTTGCCCTTGCAGCAGCGACGAAGGCAAGACAGGTAGCAGTGGTCGATCGTATGTGTTTAGCGAGCCTCGACGTGCTCGGGGCATGTAATTGGCAGCGGAACGTTGTGGAAGCGTTCCTTAGTAGAAGCGTGCGGTCGCGTCGACGCAGCCGGCTGGGAACGGGCTTGTGAACCGATGCGAAAACAGCCTACACTGACACCAGCACGCGATGTATGAGAGCCACGCCAAGGATTGCCGATGTTCCCCGCTCGGCCAGCATACACCTTGATGAATAAACGTTTTCTCAGCTCTCTTCCCGCTTCGCTGGCGAGCCTTGTCCTGGGCTTCGCCTGGCTTTTCTCGTTAGCGTTAACCCACGCCGCGACGTTGCCCGAAGGTTACGCCGAAACACACTACGCCAGCGGCATCTCCAGGGCCACGGCCATGGAGTTCGCCCCCGACGGACGCCTCTTCGTCTGCCAGCAAGGCGGAAGCCTGCGCGTCATCAAAAATGGCGCGTTGCTCCCCACGCCGTTCGTCACCTTGGACGTCGATGACTTCTCTGAGCGCGGCCTGCTGGGCGTCGCCTTCGACCCCGACTTCACGGCTAACCATTTTCTCTACGTCTATTACACGGCCAAACAGCCCACCCTGCATAATCGCGTCAGCCGCTTCACGGCCGATGGCGAGGTGGCCGCGCCGGGCAGCGAGACCATCCTCCTCGAACTCGATAACTTGAACGCCGGGAACCATAACGGCGGCGCAATTCATTTCGGGACTGATGGCAAGCTCTACATCGCGGCGGGCGAGAATGCGCGCGGCGCCAACGCGCAGACCCTCACCAACCTTCTCGGCAAAATACTGCGCATCAATTCCGACGGCTCGATCCCCGCCGACAACCCGTTTTACGGGAGCGCCTCAGGCAAGAATCGCGCGATCTGGGCCCTCGGCTTCCGCAATCCATTCACCTTCGCCGTCCAACCCGGCTCAGGCCGCATCTTCGTCAATGACGTCGGCAACGGGGCGTGGGAAGAGATCGATGAACTGGCGCGCGGCGCGAATTACGGCTGGCCTGAGTGCGAAGCCGCGTGTTCTCCGGCCAACCCCAACTTCCGCGAACCCATTTATTTCTATCCGCACGGCTCCGGCATACGCAAGGGCTACTGCATTGCCGGCGGCACCTTCTACAATCCGGCCACAGTTCAGTTTCCCGCGAGCGAAGTGGGCGCGTACTACTTCTGTGATTACAGCAACGGCTGGATTGGCAAACTGGCTCCGAACAATCGTCATCAAGTCATTGACTTCGCCACCAGCGTCAGTTCCCCGGTCGACTTGAAGACCGGCCCCGACGGGCGCCTTTACTATCTGGCCCGCGGTGAAGGAACCGTCATGGCCGTCTCTTGGACCCACTCCTTCGCCGGCCGGGCCGGCTCTTACCAGGGCCTCTTCTATGAAACCAGCGGAGGCGTGCGCCACGGCGCATCGGGCTTCTTCAGCCTGGCCCTTCGCACGGATGGCACCTACAGCGGCAAACTTCAGCAAGGCACGAAACGCCACTCCTTCACCGGCACGTTCGACGTCGACGGCAAGGCCACCAACTCGGTGAATCGTCCCGGCACCAACAGTCTCACTACCGAACTTCTGCTCGACGAAGACGGTCAAATCACCGGCCGCATCAGCGACAACTCTTGGGAAGCGGCGCTGCTCGCTGACCGCGCCGCGTTTGCTGCGCGCACCAATCCGGCCACGAACTTCGCCAATCGTTACACCTTGCTCGTCCCGGGCAGTGCTGAAACCCCGTTGGAACCGGCGGGCGACGGCTTAGGCACCTTCGTCGTAGACACAAGCGGTCGCGTGAGTTTCACCGGATTGCTGGCGGATGGTTCGCCGATGGCCCAGAAAGTTCCGCTCTCCAAAAACGGCGCCTGGCCGTTCTACGTTTCGCTTTACGGCGGACGTGGCTCCATCCTCGGGTGGATCCTGCTCACCAACTCGGCTCAACCCGACTTGGGCGGATTGGTGAGTTGGTCCCGGCCGCCTGGTCCCAAACCGAAAGTGCACACGAATGGCTTTGCTTTCGATTCCATGCTGCTCGGTTCGGCCTACCGCGCGCCCGGCGCCAACACGTTCTTTGATGCGACCAGCGCCGTCGTCATCTTGAGCGAGGGCGGCCTCGGACAGAGCGTGACGAACCTGGTCACCCTTGGGCCCGGCGCCAAAGTGACCAATACCGGGACCAACAAGCTCACCCTGAAACTCACGCAGAAATCGGGAGCCTTCACCGGGAACGTCACCTTGCCGGGGGCGAAGAAAGCAACCGCCTTCAAAGGCGCGCTCCTCCAAAAGCAGCAGTATGGCGGCGGCTTTTTCCTCGGCACGAATCAAAGCGGCCACCTCGAATTTCGCCCGTCCCCGTGATGTAGCGGCGGTCGGCAGACTGCCGCATTCTACGCTGCTGCGCCGGGAAACTTACTGTGTTCGCAGCCGGAAGAAGCGCGGCGTGTCCGAGGTGGCATTGGTGTAGGATTGGACGGAGCCGTCTCCGGCGTTGGTGCGGAGGGGAATCCAGAACAGGTTGGTGAGCTCCAACTTTGTTTCCACGACGTAGGACTGGCCGCTGACGGAACTGTAGGAGAAGGTGAGATTGGAGCCGATTGGCCTGGGATTCGCAATGATGGGGGAGACCAGTTGGCGGCAACAGCTAATGCCATCGGAGACGAAAGCGCTGTCCACGTACCAGCCCGTCCGAGCCGTCGTCCGGTCACAGCCGAGGCGCCACGCCAATTGGATGGTGTGTCCCGTCATCGAGGCTGGAAGAATTACCACGCTGCTGACGAATCCCTGCGAATCGCCGCTCCAGGCGGCGCGAGCGGCGAGCGGATTTCGGTAGCGGGTGGAGATGGTCGCATTATAACCGCCACTCGTGAACGCAGCCCCCGCGGCCAGAACGTCGACAAACGCACCGCCATCGATCGAGATTTCCAGTACTCCGCCGTCAAATCCTGTGGCGCTGGCAGGGCTGGATTCCAAATCATAACGATGGCGGAAGGTCAGGGTTGCGTTCGTCGAGGTGATCGACAGCAACGGGGAAGCGATTCTGTTGTCACTGACACCGTCAACGTCCGGCGCGAACAAGGCGCGAGGTGGCGTATCATATTGCGCGGTTGACGTGGCCCAAGGAGTGCCTGCCCCGGAGAGCGTCCCAGACCAACCCGCCGGGAGAGCGGCATTATCAAAGCTTTCTGAAAGCACGGAAGTGGGTTGGCCGAGCGGCAGGCTGAAAGTGAGTGTGCCCAGGTGATTGGTTCCTGAGCGAAACTCGAGAACCGGGGTGAGGGTCCCGCCGCAGCTTCCGCCGGCAGTGAAGGTGAAGGGACGGGCAACAGCGGCGCCACCCACGGCAAGCGTGCCGTAGTTTTGAAAATCGCTGGGAGCGATGATGCCACCCGTCGACTGAAGGACCGCGACAAGATTGGTCCCAGTGATTTCACCGGCATTGCGGACGGCAAGATTGACCGTGACGGTTTCACCCGGGTCGATGGCGTTGTTGGAACAACTTTCGTGGGCGAGCGAGGACCCGACGGATACCAGGAGCACGCGTTGATAGGGATCCACCCCGGCCACACTGGTCAGACCGGTATTTTGAGGATCCAGCCAGTCGCGCAATCGCGTGGCCGCAGAGCTGCCGCTGGCCCAGGCCACCGACAGTTTGCCGTAGCAGTCCGGAGAAGTTGGTTTCGTGCAATCCGAAGTTCCACCGGACAGCGTGCCGACCAGCTGGTGCATCGATGGATCCCATATTCCCGACCCGGACGAGCCTGGTTCCGTGACCCCAGCGCTCCACAACACCCGCCAATGAGTGGCGCTGCCGCCGCTGCCGATGCAACTGCTTACCGTGGTCAGCGGTGTGGTGGAAAAGCTGATCGCCTTCTCTTCGCCGTTGGGATGATGAATTCCCACGGCGCCGCCTGGCGGAGTGCCGGAGCGATCCCAGCCGGAATAGAAGACCCGAAAGCTGGAGTCGGGAACGTCCTCCAGTTCGAGCAGCGCGAAGTCCACGTCGGCCTTCGCCGCGCGGAATATCGCGCCGCTCTGGTTCTCGGCCAAGGAGCCTCCTCCAAGCTGGCCGCACGTCGGCGATTGGTAATTCCAATAGACGACGACACTGGCGGCATTGGCCGCACTCAGCCCGCAG
>Ga0070686_100002136_pt1 | contig 10894 bp, 15 predicted proteins | sample KBSS23LmetaG_FD_65654 | JGI IMG/M metagenome (GOLD analysis project Ga0070686, IMG submission 65654) | Switchgrass rhizosphere microbial communities from Kellogg Biological Station, Michigan, USA - KBS S2-3L metaG | ecosystem: Host-associated > Plants > Roots > Rhizosphere ...
AAAAGGAGGTTCTGTACTTGGAGGCGAACGCTTCGACAAACTTGTTGAAAATATATCAGGCACGAAAATTCCCGCGACTGGTTTTGGGTTGGGATTTGATCGAACACTTGAAGCAGCTGAGGAATTTGGTATTATACCGGTATTTACAACAAATACCAAAATCCTCATCACAATATTTAATGAGGAATTAACAAAAAATTCTACTCTCGTTGCACAAACATTGCGTGAATCAGGCATCAATACAGAACTGTATCCATCGGATCAAAACAAAATGGACAAACAACTCAAGTATGCTGACAAAAAAGGAATTCCATTCGTTGTGATAATTGGGCCTGAGGAGGTTGAGAAAAATGTTGTGAAGGTCAAAGATATGAAGAGTGGGGAACAGGAAGAACTTTCGGTAGCAGATCTTATCAAAAAATTGGTATGATGAATGATGTCCTCTGCTCGAACTAAAGCATTTATCCTTCTTCTTATTACTACTCTCATTTGGGGAGCTGCAACCATAATTCTGAAATATACCCTCAACGGCATTACTCCACTCCCCTTTCTGTCGTATCGATTTCTCATCTCTGGTGGACTTGGGATAGTGTCACTTCTCTTTTATCGTGGGAAATTACCCAAGACGGCTCGGAGTTGGATCATTATCGCTGTCTATTCATTTCTTTCAACAACGATGTCTTTGGGCCTTCTTTTTCTTGGGTTAGCCAAAACAACGGTTCTCGATCTCATTTTAATCACCCTTATTGGTCCTCTCATGGCTGAAATAGCAGGCGTCGTATTTTTGAAAGAGAAAGTCACTCGTTTGGAAAAAATTGGCACATTCATTGCATTAAGTGGTGCTCTTCTGACAATTCTGGAACCGGCATTAGAAGCTGGACATTCGTTTGGTGGACTTGGAGGCAACCTTCTTATTTTCACTTCAATGTTTGCTGATATCGCATCGCTCCTTCTTCTTAAAAAACTTATTAAAAATGATATTTCACCAACAATACTTACTCAGATCTCTTTTATTATTGGTCTCATGACCCTTTTACCAATATCAATTGTCTTTATGGGTGTTGGGCCATTTATGCATATCGTTTCGGAACTTCCGATACAATACCATTTGGGAGTTCTCTATATGGCTATCATGTCGGGAACTGTAGCGTATGCACTGAGAGCACGAGCTCAAAAAGCAATTACCGTCGGGGAAGCTGGACTCTTTGGATACCTCGGCTCAATTGTTTCTGCTCCTCTGGCAGTAATCTTCCTCCATGAAACCATCACTCCCCTTTTTATAACAGGGGCAATTTTAATCGGCATTGGAGTTGGAGTTGCAGAGTATAGAAAGAAGAGGTAGTATACGCGCATGACGATTTCTATCGAGCAATTAGATCAAGAACAGCAAGCAGAAGCGAGGAGACTAGATGCTACGAGTAAAACAGGGTTCGGCACAGCACCAGAAGCACTTTTACTTAAAGCCGATGGATCGATCGTACTCATAACACCGGATACTCGACCATTGAATGCCGAATTAGGAGAAGAAAACAATATCATCAGAGCATGGGAGAAGTAATTACATCTCCCCAATTATATGGGAACTGAATATGTCCTTGGACCAGAGGCGGACCCAGCTGAAACAGGCGACTACAAGCATTTCAAAGCACCTGATGACCATGGCATCACGGTAATTAGCCGAACCTTCGATAAAAATACAGGCAGATATAAGGAGATAAAAATAGATCTCAAACCAGGAGAAGAAGTAAAATATGTAAATCATCCTGATGTTGTGGTTTTTGAAAAACCTGAACCTCGTTAAAAAAGACCACATTGATACTTCTGTGGGATCCTCTAGATTTGAAAGGAATAAATTGATATAATACTCCTAATATGAAAGCACAAATTCACCCACAATGGTTTGAAGACGCACAAGTTGTTTGTGCATGTGGAAATATATTTACTACTGGGTCCACAAGACAGAAGATCGAAGTTGACATTTGCTACAACTGTCATCCTTTTTATACTGGCCAAATGAAAAATATTGATACCGCAGGGCGAATTGATGCATGGAAAAATAAGATGGAAGGAGCTCAATCCAAAGTTCTTTCTAAATCAGACAAGAGAAAATTGAAGAAGGAACAGAAACTCGAACGGGAACTTGACAGACCAGACAGTTTAAGTGAATTACGAGGAAGTAAGAAAAATTAACTTCAATTAAAAGTTCAAAGTGCAAAATTCAAAGTTACATTTCAAAATTAAAAATTTTCAAAACTTTGAACTTTAAACTGCAATTTTTAACTTTACACTTTGCATTTTGAACTTCATTACTTTTTATGAACCCAACCAACACTTCACAAAAAGCTTATATTGAGATTCGTGGTGCCACTGGCGGAGATGAAGCGAAACTCTGGGGAGCAGATCTCCTGCGTATGTACATCAGATTCTGCCAAAAGAAAAATTGGAAAGTAACCCAAATTGATGATTTGACAATCATGGTGAATGCCCCTGGAGCATTTGATACGTTTAAAAATGAATCAGGAGTTCATCGTGTCCAGAGAGTCCCCACAACTGAAAAAAGAGGACGAATCCACACTTCAACAGCAACTGTTGCAGTACTCCCAGAAGTGAAAGAATCAGAAGTCACTATCCGATCTGAAGATTTGGAATTGCAATTCTACCGCTCCGGTGGCTCAGGAGGCCAAAATGTCAATAAAGTTTCAACCGCAGTCCGCATCATTCATAAACCCTCAGGAATTGTGGTCACCGCTCAAACTGAACGCTTCCAGGAAGCAAACAGAATGATTGCCATGGAACATTTGCGCGCTCGCCTTTTTGAAAAACAAGAAGAAGAAAAACTAAAAAGTGTCGCCGGCTACCGATCAAAAATTGGACGCGGCATGCGAAGCGAAAAAATCAGAACGTATAATTTTCCTCAAGATAGGCTTACTGATCACCGGATTGGGAAAAACTGGGGAAATTTGGAAGTTATTATGGAAGGGAATTTGGAGAAAGTTCTTGAGGCTACTAAGAATATTGAGTAAAATAACATTTTATGGCTACTGATCGACTTACAAATTTGGACAGACAGGATCCTGAACGTATGGCAAAATTAGATCAAGCTTTACAAGAACTTCAGGAACAGTTAAAAAAAGAACGTGCTCAATCAAATAATTCTTTAGACAAGACTGCTCGTATTTTTAACGAAAATGGGGATCCAATTGCTGAACCTCTTGTATAAGAATTATTGTTCTGGGGATTCTTGAAGGGTTGCACTTACAGTTTCGGTTTTCCCATCTCTCCAAACCTCAATCTGTACTTGTTGTCCAGCCTTTTTCTTTGCAATCACATTTGCCAACCCATTATCACCTTTTATATCTTCCCCATCAAGTTTGGTAATAATATCATCTTCTTTAATCCCAGCTTTTTCTGCAGGAGAGCCTGCGACCACTGTTTGAACATATGCTCCTTGAGGAACATCGTTAAGAACTGCTGATTGCTGAGTAACCATTTGATACTCTACTCCAAGATATGCTTTTTGGGCAAAACTTCCATTTTGATTAAATGCGGTAAGTGCATCTTTTAAGATATTAACAGGGAGTGCAAACCCAATCCCTTGAGCACCTTGGGCAACAGCAACATTGACGCCAATAACTTGGCCCCCACTATTGAGTAATGGTCCACCGGAATTGCCGGGATTAATGGCTGCATCCGTTTGAATAACATCATCAAGCTTCTCAACTGAACCTTGGAATTCACTCCCTGCAGTAATTCCGCGGCCTAGACCTGAAATAACACCAGTTGTCACCGTATGCCGAAACTCTCCAAGTGCCGTTCCAATTGCAATTGCAGACTGCCCTACTTTTAAATTAGAAGAATCACCAAGCTCAACAGGAGTAAGTCCTGTCGCATCAATTTTTAAGATTGCTAAATCATTATTAGGATCCCTACTAATTTTTGTGACTTCAAATTCCTTGTCATCTTTCGTAATAACTTTATATTTAGCCTGAGTATCTGAAACAACATGTTTATTGGTAACAATCGTTCCATCAGCAGTAACGATAAACCCCGAACCAATATCCTGCTGTTCCCCACCCTGGATTCGTTGCTGCATACCTCCTCCAAAAGGATTGTATTGCAAAACTCTTCTTTGGGGAGTCTGAATAGAAACAGTTACAACAGAAGGAGAAACTTTTTCAGCAACATCAATGACAACATTTTCTTCGTTTAACAATTTTACATTATCTGTTGATTGAGTATTTGAAGGTAATTGAAGACCTGCTTCTTTTGATTTTTGAACTAAATAATCAAGCGGTTTAATATGGATTAAACGATCAGCTAATGCACCACTCGTGGCTGCACCAATTAAAACAATCAGAATAATTATAATTAATAGAAACGAATTCCTTCGTCTTCTTTTTAGAGGCCGTGGTGTCTCGGTTGTATATTCTTCCATACATTTATTTTTATTACAGCTGTCTGAGAATAAGCTGAAATTTATTCATCACCTTGCACGTCCTTTGATGCAGCCAATCTTTCAAAAAGTTGCTGATCATTAATTAAACCTTGTCTATGGAGCCTATGAAGCTCGGCTTGATCAGGTGGTACTTCTGGTGGCGTACCAGCTGCTATCACTCGCAATAGTCTCCTATGACCTGCATCTATTTTTCGTTCTCGGTCTTGATCCGTCATATCAATTCACCTCCATTTAGAGTCCATTTACTACTTCAATCGCTTTTTGCAACTGTTCATCACCCTCTTGATCTTTATTGTCTTTCACTTCCACATCAGGATCGAGTCCATTGCCGTGAACCCATGTCGATTTAGGCGTCAGCCATTTGGCAATCGTCACATGAAGCCCTGCTCCATCGTCCAAGGTTAACGGCTCTTGAATCGTTCCCTTACCAAACGATTTTACTCCAATTAATTTCGTACCCAAATCATCTCGCATAGCACCTGAAAGAATTTCAGAAGCAGAAGCTGAACCACCATTTACTAACATCACAACTTTTTTACCTCGCAGCCGCCCTGGTTTAGCAGCTGATTTGTGCTCAATTTTTTGACCATTTCCATGATCTTCTATGACAACAATAGTATTTGGGTCAAGGAAATCAGACGCAATATCAATTGCTGCAGCCATGTATCCACCAGGATTGTTTCTGACATCAACAATTACACGATTCACCTGAGGCTTTGCAATAACATCAATCACTGCTTTATTCCATTCATCAACCGTTTCTGCTCCAAACTTCTGAATTTTTATATCTGCGATGTCTTTCTTGTCACCCACATAATCAAGTTTCACACTTGGCACTTCAATCGTTTGACGAGTAAGTTCTACTTCAAACGGTTCTTTGCTTCCTTCTCGTACAAGAACAAGCGTCACTTTTGTGTTAACAGGACCACGAATAATTTTGACTGCTTCATTGAGATTCATACTCTGCGTACTCTCTTCAATTTTCTTGGTATCGTCTTTGATACCAACAATAAAGTCTCCTGCCTGAACTCCTGCTTTTTCTGCTGGTGAACCCGGAAGCGGAGCTGTTACTGCCATTTGGTTCTCTTTAAACCCAATTTCTATTCCAACACCGGAAAAGTTCCCATGCAAATCATCTTCCACAACTTTATTTTGTTCTGGAGGCAAAAACATTGAGTATGGATCCCCAACTGCAGCAACCATCCCCTGAATTGCCCCATATACCATCGTTGATTGGACCAACTTGGACTTGTCATAATATTTGTCCTGCATCGTGTCCCAAACTTTCCAGAATAGACTGAAATTTAATTCCTTTTGGGAAGCTGGAACTTCACGATTGATAACGACTTTAGGAAAGCCAGATGCCGCCGAAACATATCCTTTGTATCCGAATATATATCCAGCTGAGAACGTAAAAGAAAGAAGAAGAACAGTAAGGACAAGTTTTCGAACTTCTTTAAAGTGAAGTTTCAGTGTGGGCTTTTCCTGCATACGAGTTTTATTGTATCACAGGATTTGTAAGTTAAAAGTGCAAGGTGAAAAATGAAAAGCTGTATAAACTCAAAATAAAATGATAGATTCATTGTATGACAGAAGATGGAGCAGAAGGACCAAAAATACTAACTAGAAGAAATGCAGGCAGACTCATTTTAGGGACTTTAGCAGCTTTAGGTGGTGGAAAAACTGTGGAGGTGGTACAAAAGGCATTGAATAGTGACACCTTAAAAGTCACTCTTCCCAAAACTTCGGTTCCACTCTATAAACCAGAAAATCCAGTCTTAGGACAGGAAAATAAGGTTCAAAAGCCAGCTACAGCTGATGTTGCGAATAAAGATCCGCAGCCAACTATTCCCACTCCCCTTTCGCAAGAAAAACCAGCCCCAAAATCTCACGAGAAACGTGAATGGCCGCGTGATCCCGAAAAACAATATGTCTTTGGAAAACTTGAAATTCCCAAAAGTGACACTGGAATGCCGCTTCAAATAGACATGGTATTCATAGACAAAGAAAATAATATCGCAATGGTTCCGCAAGTTCTCCCAGATGGGACCGTTCATGCTGATAAACAAGTACCACTTGTTGTAAATATGAGAGTTCCTGGGGTAAGACAATACGAAAACGGGCAAGACGGATATAAACAGTTTCACTATAAAGAACATCCAGATTTGAGAACTGCTGATTTGAGTGGTCCTCCACCAAAAGATGAACCAGGGAGAAGAATACTTGAAATTAATGGACACGCAGGAACAGGATTTGATGGCAAGCCACTTGAAGGACAAGCACTCAGCTTATTTAACGATTTTAAAGTAGACCCTACAACTAATAGTCTCGTAAAGATGTCCAATGAAGAATCTGCAGCAAAACGTGAGCAATTCGGTGACGCATATATGAGAATCAAATGGGTTGACCCCAAATCAGGACAACAAATGGAGCAACTTGCTATCTCTTCAATGCATCGAATAACGGACGTTGGTAAAGCCAGAGGTGATGCAGCCAATCCAAACAAAAAAGTCCCTTTAACTGATTGGATTGACGATCCTCGGGGGAAGATACCAGATAAGTTTGATGATTTTGGTAAAAATTCTGTTGTTACATTTTGTCAACGTGCGTTAACTGATAATAGGTCTGGGAATGATTCTCATTGGCCGGAAACTGGAGTTCTTTTTAATACAGCGGTTGATGATGGCACAATAGAAGCAGAACTCATTCAAAAGAAATTTGCAGAAGCCGCAGTCAAAAGTGTAGCAACATCTTCATAATAAACAATTAAGTGAACAAAGGAGATCAACGAACGATTTTTGAGGATTAAACTGTCTGACTATACGGAAGAAGACCCAAGTGTCGTGCTCGTTTGATTTGGATTGGAAGCTTTCTCTGATGTTTGACACAAACTCCATTTCTGTCTCTACCAAGAATTTTGGCACGATCAGAAAGAAACTTTTCTAAAAGCTTGTATTCTTTATAATCAGGTTCTGTTTTTGTATTACAAAAGATACAGTTGAGTTCAACTGGTCTTCGAATAATTTTTCGTTTGTTTTGTTTTTTCTGAGCCATATTTTTAAAATATTAATTAGAAAGGAATATCATCATCTGTCGCTTCTGATGTTACATTTTCTTCCTTTGCTGTTACTTTTGGTTCGACTTTTGTTTTATTCTCATCATATACCGGAATATCACTCAAATCTTTGTCTGATACTCCATAATCATCGCCCCCGGTTGTTCCACCACTTCCCCTGGAATCAAGAATAATCATATCGTTTATGATTACCTCAGTCATGTACTTGTCTACTCCATCTTGGCCTGTCCATTTACGAGTTTGGAGTCGACCCTCAACATATACTTTTCTTCCCTTCGCCAAAAGCTGCCCACACAATTCTGCTAATTTATTCCAAGCAACAATTCGATGAAACTCAGCGTCTTCTTTTTTCTCACCGCTGTCTGTCGTCCATTGACGATTTGTCGCAATACTAAAGCTACAAACTGCAGCACCCGTAGGAGTGTATTTGAGTTCTACATCCTTCGTGATATTTCCAATGAGTTCAACTTTGTTTAAACTTCGTGCCATGTTTATCTTTTAATCAACAAATATCGTATAAATTCATCCTCAGCCCGTAGTCTATTGTTCATTGCTCGTGCTCCATCAGGTTCCATTTCAAGCTTATACAAGGTAAAGAGTCCACTATCACTTTTCTTCATAGGAAAGGCCAAATCTATTTTACCCCAATCTTTCGTCTCTTTAATAGAGCCTTTATTTACCTTTACCAATTTCTCCACAGTCTCCCCGGCCGCCTTTTTCTTCTGCGGACTAGCGTTCCCTGGGATTACAATTGTAAGTTCGTATGCGTTCATAAATATTACTTGTTCTTAAATCCGTATGCTTCGAATTGTACCATAAGAAAATATCAAATTCTATATTTGATTTAAGATTTATGATTTATGATTGATGAATTCTTTAGACTTCTTAATTAAGCCTTGTAATAACTTATGTGTGTCATTAGCTTTAGTAGCTAGAATATCGAAATCTTCCCTTTTTAGATATCCCACATCTTTTGCAATAAGTAATTGATTCTTCAATTCGACTAAGGATCCCTGAGCAAGGTAATAAAATTGTGTTTTTTCTTTATAAGTTTGTCTTCCGAAGCCCTCTGCTATATTACTCGTTACTGAAGTTGCTGCTCGTCTCATTTGATCAGTTAGTGAATATGTTTCTTTCTGAGGAAATTTATCTGTTAATTTGTATATCAGAATGACAAGTTGATGACCAACCTTCCAAGTATTCAAATCAGTAAACGATCTTATTGTTTCAGCTCCCATTCATAAATCATAAATCAAAATTCATAAATCTAGAAGTGCTACGCTCCAATCTTAAACTCAACTACATCTCCATCTTTCATAACATAATCCCTTCCTTCAGATCTCACTTTCCCCTTTTCCTTTGACCCTTTCCAACCATTATTCTCAATAAAGTCATTAAAACCACACACATCTGCCTTTATAAACTTCTTTTCAAAATCAGTATGAATAACTCCTGCTGCCTGTGGGGCTTTAAATCCATCGGTAATTGTCCAAGCTCGTACTTCCTTCTCCCCTGCTGTTAAATAGGTAATAAGCCCGAGTGTTGCAAATGCTTTTTTGATCAAACGTTCCAATCCAGATTCTTCCACTCCTAAATCTTTCAGGTATTCTTTTTGTTCTCCCTCATCTAAAGCAGCCAGTTCGCTCTCAACCTTTGCACAAATGGCAACGACTTGGTCTTTTTGAAGGTTTAATTCCTGAGCATATTTCTCTTCTAATTGATTCGCTTCCTTTAACTGATCCTCAGAAACATTAAGTACTACAAGAAAAGGCTTTTGAGCAAGTAATTGAAGTTCTTCTACATTGGCATTCTTTTTTTGTTTGTGTTTTTCAACAGTTTCCAAATCAGCTAATTCAAGCTCAGTTTTAATTGTCTCAAAGTCATCCTTTGGGCTAATCGAACCCTCTTTAATAATATCTTCATCAGGAAAAACTCTCACAACATGACAAATCGCATCAGTTTCCCTAATATGACTTAAAAACTTATTCCCCAACCCTTCGCCTTTGTGAGCTCCCGTAATAAGCCCCGCAATATCGACAAATTCGCACGTTGCAGGAACTTCTGGAGGAAGAGTATCCATACCTTCAGCGACTTTCGTAACTTCTGCGAGCTTCGCGAGCCTCCTATCCGGCACCGGCACAATCCCCACATTCGGCTCAATCGTTGCAAAAGGAAAATTCGCAGCATACGCCGCCTGCTTTTTGAGGAGTGCATTAAAAAGAGTTGATTTTCCTACGTTTGGAAGACCTACGATTCCTACTGAAAGTGACATATGTTGTGATTTTACGCTAAAGTTAGGCAATTACAAAGTAGAATAAAAACAGTGTTAGTTTAACTTCAAGAATTACTCCTCTTCTTGTCTTGATTTTCTTCTTTCTTGATTTGAAGTAAAACCTGCTACTCTTAGAGCATTTTTCCACGAACCAAATCTCTTGCAATAAGAACTTACACTAACACACCGTCCTTTTCTATAAAAGGTTTTAACATCATTAGGGCTGGGTACTTTACCTAGCTCTTCCGAAATAGATCTTAAATCTTCGATAAGATCTTGGTTATCAAGTTCATCGCGACGCTCTTTGTTTACGCTTAAACCTGCGGCTCGGAGTGCGTTATTAAAGGAACCAAACTTTCTTTCAATCGTACCAGCACTTACACTACGTCCTTCTCTTGACAATCTATTAATATCCGCCATTTTGGGTACTCTTCCTAGCTCTTCATATATAGTTCTCAAATCCGCAATCATCTCCGTTTCGTCCTTGGCTTGAGATTCCTGTTTATTTACATTAAGCCCGGCTGCCTGCAAGGCCTTAGTAAATGAACCGAATTTTTTTGCAAATATTCCAACACTTGGGTATCTTTTTTCAGAGGACAATCGATTAATATCTTTTGTAGTAGGTACTCTTCCTAATTCCTGAGATATTGCCTCCAAATATCCAATTAATTCAGCATCATCGCTGTTTTGATACGATTTTCTATTCAAATTTAAGCCTGCAACTTTTAGGGCATTATTTAACGAACCAAATCTAGTATAATATATAGAAGCACTTGCATATCTTTTTTCAGCTGAAAATTGATCTAAGTCACGTTGAGTCGGAACTTTTCCTAGTTCCTTAAAAATCATTTGCAAATCTTCAATAAGTTCTGCATTACTTCGTACCTTAGCAAACTCAATGTTAGTTTTTAAACCAGCAGCATGCAAAGCCTTGTTATGAGAACCAAATCTTCTATCATATATCTTTGCACCGGCACATTCACCTAACGCAGCAAGTTGACGTATATCTTTTTGAGTGGGAGATCTGCCTAGTTTTTCAGCTACGTTTCTCAAATCTGCAATTAATTGCTCTTCTGTCAATGCTTCTTGG
>Ga0070686_100002138_pt1 | contig 10892 bp, 15 predicted proteins | sample KBSS23LmetaG_FD_65654 | JGI IMG/M metagenome (GOLD analysis project Ga0070686, IMG submission 65654) | Switchgrass rhizosphere microbial communities from Kellogg Biological Station, Michigan, USA - KBS S2-3L metaG | ecosystem: Host-associated > Plants > Roots > Rhizosphere ...
TGACTCCCTGCGTAGCTCGCTCATGGGGCCCTCCTCTAGCAGGATGCTGAAAAAGTCCGCCAGCTTTCTGGAAGGTTAAGGCTCAGGTCAAGGTTGAGAAAAAAGCCTGATCTTCGCTCAGCCTTGACCTCGGCCTCAGCCTACATCAGAAGCTGCGGCCTTGCTGGACGGACTTTTTGAGCATCCTGCGGGAGTACTCGAGTTGTACCGCAAAGATGGGCCATGGAAGATATGCGACTAGCCAAACGACACGCTCGCGATTCTCGCCCGCGAGGGGTCTTTATCACAGCGACCGATACGGGGGTTGGGAAAACGTTTGTCACCTCTGCGCTCGTGATGTGTCTGAGTCAGAGGGGGATCGATGTGGGCGTCATGAAGCCGATTGAGACAGGGGTCTCGCGGTCGCTCAAGGCTCAGTCTGATGGAGCGCGGTTGCGAAGAGCGGCTGGAAGCGATGATCCGATGGCTGAAGTGTGTCCCTACGTTTTTCAACTTCCAGTAGCGCCGCTCTCTGCCGGCAGGACAACTGTGCAGATCGCGACGATCATGCGAGCGTTCCGTGCTCTGAGTCGGAAGCATGCGTTCATGGTGGTGGAAGGGGTTGGCGGCGTGTATGTGCCCGTCACGTCATCACTTGACATATCAGACCTAATCTATCAGATGAAGTTACCTGCTATCGTGGTTGGACAATCCGGCTTAGGGGGAATCAATCACGCTTTGCTGACGCTTCACGCGCTCCGCCTACGAAAGATTCCCATCCTGGCGTTGGTCTTGAATCAGTGTCGCCCAGTTCGTACGAAGATTGCTCGTGTGCAGGAACAGTCGACCGTAAGTCTTCTTCGACGGCTGGCGGGGGTTCCCGTGGCGGGTCCCCTCCCCTACAGCCCAAGCGTGAATCAAAATCGGAACGAAGGCCTGGTCCGACTCGCGGGGACTGCTCCGATCACGAAGCTGGCGAGGTTGGTCTTGGCATCTGGGCGAGGAACGCGTGTACGACGTAGCTGATATCTGGGGCCTTGAGGATTGCTGAGATGACAGCCACCCCATCAGCTCCCGCGTGCAGGACCTCCCCAGCCCGGTCGATTTGAATGCCACCGATCGCGAAGACGGGCAACGGTGTGAGCGAGCGCATTGCACGTAACCCCTCAAGCCCAACCACCGGGTCGTGGTCCTGTTTGGAACGGGGTTTGAAGATGGGGCCAAAGCCAAGGTAGTCAGGTCTTTCAGCGGTGGCCTCCCGCACCTGATCTGGATTGTGCGTGGAGATCCCGATCAGCTTGTCCGGGCCCATCACCTTTCTCGCCAAGTCGAGAGGCAAGTCTTCTTGCCCCAGATGGACGCCATCGGCGTCCACGGCCAAGGCCAAGTCGCAGCGATCGTTGACTATGAAGAGGACGCTCGCCTTCGCAGCAGCTTTTCGGAGCAACAAGGCTTCCACATAGGCGTCCTTCATGGCCGCGCTCTTGTTGCGATATTGGAAGAGGGAGGCGCCGGCCTCAGCCGCGGCCATCAGCACTTGGACCAGGGGACGCGCAGGATAGACCGACGGATCGAGAATAATGTAGAGGCCAGTGAGGGAGTGAGCGCGCGTGGCATTCATGACAAAGCCATACTAGCAGACCCGAATGGTTGCTCTTGTTTATCTGGTCTATTTGGTTTGTTTGGTTGAACTAGACCAACGAGATGAACGAAACAAACCAGATAAACCCAACTAGGATCACTGCTTACTGCACGCCACTTTCCACAGAGCTTGATTGATGCTACGTGATACTACCGGCTCCCACTGTTGGACTTCAGTGGTACTGTACACCACGTTACCGCTCCCCATGTGGCCTGAGAACCACGTATATCCAAGCGCACGTGTGCGCGCTTCTGTGCAATCGTATTCGTTGAATCGCTTCATAGACAACAGCGAATCGCCCGCCACGGTTTGTACGGTCTTGTAGTCGAACAATTGCCACATCTTTGCTAGATTCCCATTGCGGCGAATGGTGTCTGGGTCGACGTACACAGTCATTCCTGCTTTGTCGTCGCCACTCGTCAACATCCACGCCGCATACACTGGTCCACTACTCAGCACCAGGGGCGCGCTCATCAAACAGAAACCCAAAAAAAAGGCCTGAGACAGTGTGAGGGATGGATGCGCATTGCAGGCCACAGAGCATGGCATAGGGACGCGACGGTAGGGGTGAATTGTGAAGGGCATAGGGGCCTCGCAGGATGGTGTATTCTAGGAGGGCGGAGATCGAGGATGCAAGGCAGTGAATTACGAATTACTTTACGCAACTCTACCGGCTGGCTGGTATATTAGGAGCAGGAAATCCGTCTTCGAAGGAGGGAGGCCCATGAAAACAAAGAATCCTGACGCCCAGCGTGTGGAGGAGCGGGGCCTGTCGCCTGAGCCTGAGTCCATGCAGAAGTATTCCGATGAGGTGAGAGAGCGGATCGCGAAGAAAGCCTACGAACTCTATGAGCAGCGGGGCCGACAGGCGGAGCGGGACGTGGAAGACTGGCTAAAAGCCGAGGAACTAGTCCGCAAGGAGATGAATGCTCGTCGCGTTGCTTCCTAGCTCCCGGAGTAGGAAATCATTCGAATTACTCGTTTCTGAAACAGCGAGGTGTCTCATGCATTGGACGGTCATCAGCATCGCGGCCCTATTGGCCTTTGGGGTTACCCAAGCCGCCGTCGCAGCCGATGAATCGATCTCTGCCGGCAATCGTAAGACGGAGGACAGTAAAGGCATCACCGTGGACGACCTCGGACGAGGGCTGAAAAGCGCGGCCCACAATATCGAGAAAGAGATTCCAATAATGGGGTCTGCGATTGGAAATGCGGTCAAGAAGATCACGGAGAAGGGATCGGATAAACCGTCATCCCAAGAGCCGGCGAAGCAAGAGTAAGTAGCATCGCCTCTCGCTGGATGCTGAGAACGTTCGCCAACCTCTCTCAAGAGCGCGACGCGCGAAGCTTGATTTCGAGTGCCTTGCCTTTCTCGCCAGTCCAGCCTGTCTCGCACGATTATCATGGGCACCTGGCAGCAATTCTCTTCCACAGCTTCTGTGGGTAACTCTGTGAATGAGAGGTGTGTTGTGCGGAGAATACCTGACGCTGAAAGACCTCGCAGCAATTTGCCTAATAAGTAGGCATGGTGCCTCCTCCCGTAGCCCCCCCTATATTTTGTGGCTTGACGAATTATTTTTTCATTTCCACCCAGTGTGGTCCGTAGTGTTACCGCGCCGATTTCCGCACATGGAACTGTATGCTGAGCCGCATGGGGTGACCCTGCCCGCTTGGCCGTGCAAACATTACGGCTTGGCTTGTTGCAGCGGGCGTATTCGCAGTTGTGTAGGAGTCATCCTGAACAGTACGGGTTAGGGCGTGAGAGACGAGAGTAAAAAACCGATGAGAGGGGAAATCGTCGGTGACTGTCAGATGGCGTCGCGGGATGCGTTAGCTGGCGAGGAAGCGTTCGAGGAAGATGGTCGAGACGTGGCCCTTTTGGAAGTCGGGGTCGTTGAGGATCCGTTTGTGCAGCGGGATGGTCGTCTTGATGCCTTCGATCACGAATTCGTCGAGGGCTCGGCGCATGCGGGCAATGGATTCCTGACGGTCCCGTCCATGCGTGATGACTTTGGCGATCATTGAATCGTAGAACGGGACCACCATCATATTCGATTCCATCGCCGAGTCGACTCGCACACCGAATCCGCCTGGCGCGCTGTACTTGGTGATCATCCCAGGGCAGGGCGTAAATTTTTCCGGGTCTTCGGCGTTGATGCGGCATTCGAGGCTGTGCCCGCTGAGCTTGATATCTTGCTGTTTGAACGAGAGGGAGTGCCCGTCGGCGAGCCTGATTTGCTCCTTGATGAGATCGATGCCGGTCACCATTTCGGTGATGGCGTGCTCCACCTGGATGCGGGTGTTCACTTCCATGAAGAAGAAATTGTGGTCCTTATCAAGCAGGAACTCGACGGTACCGACATTCCGGTAGTGCACGGCTTTGACGGCTTCGACGGCGACGCGGCAGATTGCCCGACGGAGCTTCTCGTCGATGGCAGGTGATGGTGTTTCTTCGAGAAGCTTCTGATGCCGGCGTTGAATTGAGCAGTCGCGTTCGCCGAGGTGCACGACATGCCCACGATGATCGGCGATAATCTGCACTTCGATATGGCGGGGCTCGAGAAAATATCGTTCGAGGTAGACGGCATCGTTGCCGAACGTGGTCTTCGCCTCCGCTTGCGCGGCTTGAAACGCGCGACCGAGATCCTCGGCCTTATTCACGACGCGCATGCCGCGTCCGCCCCCACCGGCTGAGGCTTTGATGATAACGGGATAGCCGACCTTGCCGGCGGCTTCGAGGGCTTCCTGCTCGCTCTTCAACTCACCAGGACTGCCTGGGGTGACGGGTAAGCCTCGATGTGCGACGATTTCTCGTGCTTTGGCTTTGTCGCCCAGGAGGGCGATGTGTTCGGATGAAGGGCCAATGAATTTAATACCAATGGACTCACAGACTTCAGCAAAGTGGGCATTCTCGGAGAGGAACCCGTAGCCTGGATGGATGGCATCCGCCCCGGTAATTTCAGCCGCGCTTAGGACGTTGGGAATATTTCGGTAGCTGAGCGCCGCATCGGGAGGCCCGACGCAGATCTTCTCGTCGGCTGCGCGCACATGAAGGCTCGTCGCATCGGCCTCTGAAAAGATCGCCACGGTCTTAATGCCGAGTTCCTTACAGGCACGAATCACCCGGAGCGCGATCTCACCGCGATTGGCTATCAAGACTTTCTTGAACACGCGAGTACTCCGATGTGGATCGAGAGTAAGGAGGTTAGGTGGTGGCTGTCGGATCGACGAGGAAGAGCGCTTGGCCATACTCCACCGGCTTGGTGCTTTCGGCCAAAATTTTCGTGACCCGCCCATCCACCTCCGATTCGATTTCATTCATCAACTTCATCGCTTCGACGATGCACAGGACCTGTCCCTTTTTCACATAATCGCCTTCCTCGACATAGGGATCGGCATCCGGCGAGGGGGACCGGTAAAACGTCCCGACGATTGGAGACACGATCGTGATCATGCCAGTCGTGTTTTCAGCCTGTGCACCGGATGTAGTAGGCAGTTGCGCGGCTGAGGTCGAGACGGACATCCCCTGCTCTGGAACTGTAGCCGTCACTGTTCTGAGCCCGGTTTCGTGCCGCACGCGGACTCTGAGGCCTTCGCGCTCCAGCTCCAGTTCGGTCAGGTTGTTTTTCTTCAGCAGATCGATTAGCTCTTGGATCTGCTTGCTTTGTTGTCCTGACAGCAAGGACATCCCCTGTCCGCTTTGGGTCGCGGCAAAGGCCTGAGGAAGGATGATTGGTTTCCCCCCCTTCTTCGGCTTGGTGCGCGGTCGCTTGCTCACCGAACACGCTCCACATATTCTCGTGTACGGGTATCGATCTTGATCACGGTCCCCATTTCCAAATAGAGCGGGACCTTAATGGTGGCACCAGTTTCAAGGGTAGCGAGCTTGGTGCCGCCTGTGGCGGTGTCGCCACGGAAACCCGGTTCGGTATCGCTAACTTTTAGTTCGATGAAGTTGGGTAGCTCGACGTCAATCGGCCGATGTTCGTACACAAGAATTTTCACCGTCATGTCCTCTTTCAAGAGGTCCGCATTTCCGCCGAGCTTGCCCTTTTCGAACGTCAGTTGCTCGAATGTCTCCGTGTCCATAAAAGTATAGGCGTCGTCGGTTGCATAAAGGAATTGCATGGTCCGTTCTTCGAGATCTGGCTCTTCAAATCGTTCTCCGGATCGGAAGGTACGATCCAGGACATTGCCTGAGAGATAGCTCTTGAGCTTGGTGCGCACAAAGGCTCCGCCCTTGCCCGGTTTGACATGTTGAAACTCAACGATATAAAACGGCTGATTATCAACCATGAGCCGCACGCCACCGCGAAAATCGGTCGTGGAAATCACTCGATACTCCCTTCAGACTATAAGTCGGTTGTTCGACCGGCTCTGCAATTATCTCGTTCCTTTTGCCGCCCGTCGCGATGTCGCCGATGCGAACGTTTTCTTCTGGCGTATGGATGTGGTCAGATGGTCGTGCAGCCCACGGAGTGCAAGGAGATAGCCGGTCGGACCCAAGCCGGAAATTTGCCCGATCGCGACTCCCGCGACATAGGACCGATGGCGAAATTCTTCCCGCTGATGAATATTGGACAGATGCACTTCAACGGTCGGCAGACCGACCGCCGCAATGGCATCTCGAATAGCGACGCTGGTATGGGTATAGGCGGCTGGGTTAATGATGATCCCATCATATCCCGTCCGAGCCTCTTGAATCCAGGTGACGAGTTCACTCTCGCTATTTGACTGGCGCAGGTCCACCTTCACAGCCAGCTCCTCCGCCAACTTCGTGATGGCTGAGTCCATGGCGTCGAGGGACATCGTTCCGTATATCGACTGCTCCCTGGTTCCAAGTAGATTGAGATTGGGACCATGTAAGACTCGTATTCGTAGCATGTCGTTCTGTTCACATATTGGATACGCGAGGACGATTCAACATGACAGGGTCCAGCAGAGCGGCATTGTAGCAGCCCGCCTCAGACCGGTCAAACGCGTGAAAAATCTTATGAAACTTTGGAGTGTGGCTCGTTCGTTGTGTCACGATCGTGACGACGTGATTCGATACTGCGAAGCCAAGATTCTAGTTGTACTACGACTTCAGCATGAGGGGATGTAGACGGCATCACTACAGTGTCGGTGGCTTGGAGATCCGGCCCCGGCTTCGCGAGCGGTTCCCTTGTCTGCTCATGTGTGGGGAGAGCTGTCTCCACGGGTTCTGCCGCCAGATCAAGCGGGTTGGTAGAAGTGCTCTTTGATTCGGCCGTCGGTATCGCCGGCCGATTTGGCACGGCATGTGCCTCCGAAGCGGAGGCCGTGAGTTCGACAGGGGCAGGCGGTGCAGCAGCCTGCTGGGCGGAGAGATTACTCGTGAATGGAACCGCCGGCTTTGACCGCCCCGGTTCTTTCTTTTGTTTCAGCGGTCCGCCCAGAGCAGATTGGACTGAGCGCGCCTCTTCATCACGCGGGTTGACCGCCAGGATGACGGCACAGGATTGCAGTGCCGATTCGGTCATCCCCTGGTTTTGGTAGATCTTGATCAAGGTGCGGTGTGCACGCAGATTTTCGGGACTCAACTTGACGGATTCTTCCAGAATTGCCTTGGCCTTCGTGGCCTGACCCATGTGGTCGTAGGCACGTCCAAGGGCGACCATGGCGGTAATGAAGCCGGGATACAATTTCAGGCCGTCTTCGAGGACGCCCGCAGCTTCCTGCCACATACCGACTTTTCCGTACTCTTCGGCCAGTGGCATGAAAACTTTGGAATGTGGATCTTTGGCCAACTGGGCAGCCAGTCGATCGATTTCCAGAGCGCTTTCAGCTGGGGTCTGATCCTGAGCCATGGGTGCTAGCGTCCTCCCACAACTGACTTGGGAGCCTGGCTGGATTGCCTGGTGTGAAGTAGCTCTTGCGCCCGGTTCAGGATCGCGTCGGCAAGTGCTCGTTTGGGCATCAGGGGCAGCTCTGTTAGGGCCCCCTGCCGGTCGATCAATGTGGCGGTGTTCTGCTCACTGCCGAATCCCGCGCCTTCAATCGTGACATCGTTTGCGACGATAAGGTCGAGCCCTTTCGCCGTCAGCTTGTCTTTCGCATGAGCGATCAGATCGCTGGTTTCAGCGGCGAAGCCGACCATGAATTGCGTGGTCCGTTGGGCAGATAAGGAGGCCAGGATGTCAGTGGTTCGTTCGAGATCAAGCGTCTGGGCGGTTCGCCCCTGTTTCTGTATTTTTTGCGAAGCAGGGTGCGTGGGGCGAAAATCAGCCACGGCGGCGGTCATGATGACAGTGGTAGACCATGCAAGGCGCGCAGACAGGGCCTTCAGCATCTCTTCAGCTGTGACTACCGAAACGACCTCGACGCCTCTCGGAACTGGTAAAGCCGTGGGACCGGTGACGAGGACCACCTGGGCTCCTCTCGCCTGGGCGGCTTCGGCGATGGCATAGCCCATCTTACCGGAGGAGCGGTTTGAAATGAAGCGCACCGGATCGATCGGCTCTTGTGTCGGGCCTGCCGAAACGAGAATACGGTGTCCTTGCCAATCGCGTCGTGGAGCCAGCGCCGCCTGAATAGCCTCCAGAATTATACCTTCTTCCGCCAGGCGCCCTTGGCCGGTCCGTCCGGAAGCGAGCGGGCCTATTTCTGGATCCACTACGATTGTTCCCCTTGCACGCAATATTCCTACGTGTTCTCTGACAGTTGGATGGGTCCACATTCCTCCGTCCATGGCGGGGGCTACAATCAGCGGGCATTGTGCCGTCAGGAGCATGGTCGAGAGTAGATCGTCGCCCAGCCCCAGCGCTGACTTTGCAAGACAATTCGCCGTGGCCGGCGCAATGACGATGGCATCTGCCTGTTCGGGCAATGACAAGTGTTTCATCTCCTGATGCGCCTCGAATACATCCGTCAAGACGGGATGGCCGGAGAGCACTTCAAATGTCAGCGGAGCGACGAACTTCGTGGCCGATTGCGTCATTACGACATGCACTACCGCACCTTCACGGAGTAAGGTCCGGAGCAATAGGACAGCCTTATAGGCCGCGATGCTGCCGGTCACGCCAAGCACGATCTGTTTTCCGATCAACGTCGGCCCTATGGAGTCGGAGATCTTCAGAAATTACTCCTCGGTCTCACCCATCGTCGGCTTCGGGGAATCGTCGACATAGACGCTCAGTTCCTTTTTAATCTCCTTCGCATCGTCGCCGGTCATCAGAGCAATACGCTCCATTTCGCCTTCCTTGCCGCGCTTCGCTTCCTTCATGGCATCCCGGGCTTCTTGGCCGACGAGGTATTTAACTTGTCCCCGGAGTACTTCATCGAGGGCGATGGTTGTTTCTTTGGTGAAGCGTGAGGCGGCATGACGTGATCCTTGGACAATGTGCTTTGCCCGCTGCGCCGCGATGATCGTCAGCCGGTGGCGTGAGTCAAACTCATCTGCTGTATATTGGGGCAAGAGTCTCAACATATCGATCATGGATGCGGTACTCCTATGGGTATGGGTTAGGGAAGATCTTTGCGATCTTCGGTTTTCTGTTCGTCGTCAAGAATAAAATTATTCTCGATCCACGTCATGTTCAAACGTTTCGTCTTCAAGCGTTCTGACCAGAAGATGCTTTCAAGGTCGTGAAGGGATCGTCCGAGGTCTTCGTTTCGGACGATATAGGCGTACTCCCGGTAGCTCCATACCTCTTCTTTCACTTTGTGCAGCCGCCGTTGAATCTCTTCCTGTGTATCGGAGGCTCTGGTTTGGAGCCGGGCTCGGAGCACGGTCATCGAGGGAGGAAGAATAAAGATCGATACCGAATCCTCGAACCGTTTCTTGACCTGGAGAGCTCCTTGCACATCGATCTCCAGTAACACATCGATCCCCTGATCGATCTTTTCGGTCAGCGACTTCCACGGCGTTCCGTAGAGATGTCCATACACGTGAGCCCATTCGACAAACTCATTTCGTGCGACCATCTCTCTGAATGTTTGTTCTCCAATGAAGTAGTAATCCTGCCCATGCTTTTCGCCTGGCCGCGGCTTCCTCGTCGTATAGGAAATTGAATGCCACAGTCCTGTGAGGTTCGTCGCGAGTTGCTTACAGAGCGTGGTTTTCCCCGTCCCGGATGGCGCGGAGATAATGAACAAAATTCCCCGTCGATCCATCGAAGACCGCGGGTGGCCGGATGCCGGCGCCGTGGAGCTGGTTGTGGTGGCTGAGTTCATTCGACGTTCTGGACCTGTTCGCGAATGCGTTCCAGTTCGGCCTTCATCTGGACCACATGACCGGCGATTTCCGCATTGTTGGCTTTCGAGCCGATCGTATTGACTTCCCGCCCGATTTCCTGGAGCAGAAAATCAAGTGTTTTGCCCACAGAGTCTGCACGGTTGAGCGTCTGCTCAAACTGTATCATATGTGAGTCCAATCTGACTATTTCTTCCGTAATGTCGCCACGATCCGCGTACACCGCCAACTCCTGATAGAGTCGGGGGGGATCGGGGATTTCCGATCCCAGCAGCTTCTCCACACGAGCCCTCATTTTGTCAAAGATCTCTTGGGCCAATAGAGGAGTCCGTGCGGCGACGAGAGATCGGTGCCCCCGGATCGTCTGAATCCGCGCGCGTATATCCTCTGCCAAGGCCTTCCCTTCGCGCATTCGCATGCCTTCCAGGTCTGTCAGGGCCTGGGTCGTTAGTCGTTGAACGATCTTCGCCAGTTTCGGGTCTTCCGTCGGTTGATCCGATACCGATACCACGTCGCGAAGCCCAGCCATAAGCGCAAGATCGATGGAGCCGCTCAGCTTCAGGGATTTCTTGAGGGTACAGAGGGCCTGATGGTACTGCTTCGCGAGGGGTTGGTCAAGATTGACGCTTCCTGCGCGTCCTTTGCCCGCCTGGACGGTCACCGTGATATCGAGGCGCCCACGGACGCAGCGTTGCTGGATGGTTTTCTTGAAGGAGTCTTCCAGGTGGCTTAAAGGCCGGGGTAGGCGACAGGCGATTTCGAGAAACCGATGGTTGACGGAACGCATTTCCACCGTCACGGACCCATCCTGCCAGGAGGCCTGTCGTCGGCCGAAACCGGTCATGCTACGAATCATTGGAGCCCTTTCTCTTTCCATGGGCAGTGCCGGAAGACCGGACAAGTGCGGCACTGCGGTTTTCTGGCAAGGCAGACGTAGCGGCCATGCAGTAACAGGCGTTGCGAGACAGCCGTCCACTGGGATTTCGGTACGAGCTGCTGCAGGTCTTGTTCGACTTGGTCTGGATTGTCTGATCTGGTCAGACCGAGTCGCTTCGCCAC
>Ga0070686_100002141_pt1 | contig 10883 bp, 8 predicted proteins | sample KBSS23LmetaG_FD_65654 | JGI IMG/M metagenome (GOLD analysis project Ga0070686, IMG submission 65654) | Switchgrass rhizosphere microbial communities from Kellogg Biological Station, Michigan, USA - KBS S2-3L metaG | ecosystem: Host-associated > Plants > Roots > Rhizosphere ...
GTGGAGCGCCGCAAAAAGCCCGGGGACTGAGCTAAAATCTCGGGCGGATGGCGCCACCGCGCACGCACCGGCTGGTCATCGGCGTGATGGGCCCTGCCGCATGCGACGACGAGACCGCCGCCCTGGCGCGTGCGGTCGGCCGCGGCGTCGCCGAGCGCGGCGCCGTTCTGCTGACCGGCGGGCGCTCCGGCGTGATGGAGGAGGCGTCGCGCGGCGCGCGGGAAGCGGGCGGGTTGACCATCGGGATCCTCCCCGGCGCGACGACCGCCGATTCGCCCGCGAACCCGTTCGTCGACGTCGCGCTCCCCACCGGGCTGGGCGAGGCGCGCAACTGGGTGAACGTCTGCGCGAGCGACGCGCTGATCGCGATCGGCGGCGGCTTCGGCACGCTGTCGGAGATCGCGCTCGCGCTCAAGGCGCGCAAGCCCCTCGTGCTGCTCGGATCCTGGCGCTTCGAGATGGACGGCGTCTCGACCGCGGTCGCGCGCGCCACCGACGCGGCCCAGGCCGTGGACCTCGCGTTCGCGGCGATCAGCGGCGGACCACCTTGAACACGCCCGCCTCGACCTGGACCCAGGTGTTGATCGAGCTGTTGAGGATGCCGGTGAACGTGCCTTCCACGGTGTCGCCGACGGCGCCGACCTTCGTGATCTCGAACGCGCAGCAGTACGTGTTCGACCCGTACCCATTCCCCTCCCAGCCCGCCCGGACATTTGCGTAACTGACACCGGCGTCACCGACCGGACAGGTGTAGCTGCCCGGTCCGCCCATCGGGAGGGACAGCAGCATGTAGCCGTCGTCGCCATATGCCTTGATCGAGATGCTTCCCGAGACGTTCTGGCCGACGGTGAAGCCGGTGGAGAACGAGCGCGCAAGGCCGTTGAGCGTCGCTGTAAAGGATTCGCCCGGCAGCGGCGCCGAGCCGAGCCCACTCCCCGCGAAGGCGCCCGTCAGGTACGTCGGGCCGGCGGGGCGATCGAGGGATCCGGCGACGCAGCTCGCGGCCCATGGATTGGTCGACCGCGGCGGGCCGATGAGCTGGTCGCCTCCGGCGCCGCCGTTGCCGCTGCTGCCACCACCGCCGGTGCCGGTCGTGCCGCCGGATCCCGCGGCGGCACCCATGCCGCCGGTGCCCGTGTTGCCCGGGCAGCTGGTGGGCGGGTCGATGTGCAGTGTCGTCGCGGAGAACGTTGTCCCGTTGCAGGAGTATTGGAAATACCCCGGGCAGCCCAGCGCGGTTTGCTGCATCGCCCAGCAGAGCAGGTTCTTCGTGCTGCACGCGGCGCCGGTGTGCAGGCTGGCCGCCGGGGGACAGCAACTCTCATAAGGATTGCTCCCTCCCGGAGACGGGACGCCGTATACCGGCACCTCGCCGGGACAGCCGCCGGCCCCGCCCGAGCCGGCCGTTGCGCCGCCGGCGTTGCCCGCGCCACCGGAGCCACCAGTCGCGCTGCCGGCGTTGCCCGCGCCGCCGGAGCCGGCGGTCGCGCCGCCGGTATTGCCGGCGCCGCCCGAGCCGGCGATCGCGCCGCCGCTGCTGCCCGCGCCGCCCGAGCCGGCGGGGGCTTGTCCGGCGCCCCCGCCCTTGCCGCCCACGCCCGGCGTCCCGGAGCCAGAGCCCGACGAGCACGATGCAGCCACCACCAGGATCGCCAGCGTGTATCTCACCCTCATGTGTCTCCCCGCCCGCCGGTTGTGCAACGCACGCGCCACGGATTTTCCCCGTTTCCCGGGGCACTTGCCAGCAGCGGGGCGTCGCGAGCCGCGTGAACCGCGACACCGGCGCCAGGGTTCGGTCGACGTTGAATGACGCCGATCAGGCGGAAAGGCGCGTGGGCGCAGGCTTCGCGGCGCGGCTTCGCCGCAACCGCGTGCCCGCGCCGCGGCGGCCCGCGTGGTGCAGGATCAGACCCTCGCGCAGCGCTGCCCGGCAGACGCGCGCCTCGTCGACGCCGACCGCCGTCAGCAGCGTCTCCAGCAACACTGCGCCGTGGACGATCAGATCGGCGCGGGCGGGATCGAGGCCGGGCGTGTGGCGCCGCATCGCCAGCGGCAGCGACGCCAGCCGATCGGTGACGCGCGCAAGAGTCTCGCGGCTGACGACGTCGGAGCCGGAGCCGTCGGCCGGGATCATCCCGAGGCCCTGCGCCACCGATCGCACCGCGCGCGCCGTTCCCGCGCAGAGCAGAACCTCGCCCGCGTCGAGGCCGTCGACGGGCTCGAGAAATTCCGCGATCGACCGGCGCGCCCACTGATCGAGCTTGCACCGCTCGCTCGACGTCGCCGGATCCGACAGCGGGTGCTCCACGAGCGCCCGCAGGACGCCGAGCGGGGCGGACGCCGTGCGCAGGACGCGCGGGCCGTCGCCGACCACGACCTCCAGCGATCCGCCTCCGAGATCGAACAGCGTCGCCCGTCCGACCTCGCGGCCCAGGCGGGCGCGCGCGCCGGCGTAGGAGAGACGCGCCTCCTCATCACCGGAGATCACGCGGACGTCGATGCCGAAACGGGCGCGGATCTCCACGATGAAGTCGCGGCGGTTGCGCGCTTCGCGCACCGCGCTGGTCGCGACCGCGATGACCGCATCCGGGTTGGTGCGCGCGACGACCGGCATCAGCTCTGAAAGCGCCTGGAAAGCGTTGCGGCGCGCCGCCCCGGAGATCTCGCCGGTCCGGAAGATCGCCTCGCCGACCCGTGGCATCCGCTTGACGCGCTCGACGACGTCCAGCCGACCGCCCCGGCGCACGTCCGCGACCACCGCGTGGAAGGAGTTCGAGCCGAGGTCGAGGGCCGCGATGCGCATGACGGGTAAATCGTAAGGGTGCCTGGGCGCTCGCTTATTTCTAAATTTGTAACAACTTATCCACAGGCACGTGACAGGGGCTTTCCCGGGCGGGGAGGAACCCGCAAGGCAGAGCCTGAATCGACGCCGCGAGTGAGCAGGCCGCCGATGATCACGAACACGCGCGCACGCTTGCCGCGTAACGAACACGCGCACGCCAGCCCCCCTCGAACACGAACTCGAACACGCTCACGCCCTCGCTCACGGGAGCCGATCCGGAATCGTCAGATCTTTACGGAACGCCGTTCAGGCCCTGGAGCGTCGAGTTCGTGATGGTGAGGCTGTGGCAGTTGGTGCCGACGGCGGTGCCGGCGTTGGTCGTGCTGCCGGTCTGGGCCGTCGTCCAGCGGCCGCCGGTGTTGCCGGTCATGGTGGTGTCGGCGATGCGCAGGTCGCCGCCGAAGTCGTTGCTGGTGAAGAACAGGCCGCCGCCGAACGCCTTGGTGCCGGCGGCGTTGTTGAGGACCGCGTTGCCGCACAGGGTGAGGTTGACGCCCTCGCCGTCGCTGTAGATGGCGCCGCCGTTGCCGCCCGATCCAATCTCGTTCTGCTCGTTGTTGATCGCCGAGCACATGCTCGCGTCGTTGCTGTTGGCGTCGTGGCCGGTCGCCTTGTTGTCGCGGAACAGGCTGTTGTAGATGTTCACCTCGGATTGGAGGCCGCCGACCGCGCCGGCGTTGCTGGCCTGGTTGTTCGTGAACGTGCTGCCCGAGATCCAGACGCCGGCCTTGCTGCCGAGCACGTAGAGCGCGCCGCCGCCCGTGTCGGGGCCGAGCGGGGCGCCGACGTTGTTGGTGAAGATCGAATCGACGACGACCAGGTAGCCGTCGCGCATGTAGAGCGCGCCGCCCTGGCCGTCGTTGTAGCCCTGCGAGCACGGCGCCGGCGCGGTCGGAATCACCACGGTGGGCGTCGCCTTGCCGCCCGTCATCGCGATGTGCTGTAGGGTCACGCCGTTGTCGTTGGCTTTGTAGTTCCCGCTGTAGAAACGCATGATCTGGACGGTGCCGCCGCCGTCGAGCGTGATCTTGCGGCCGCCGTCGATGACGGTTTTCTTGTTGATGGGCAAGTTCAGCGTCGCGGTCACGCGGATCGTGACGGGGTCGGGGCCGCAATTGAAGGTGATGACGCCGCCGGCGGTCGCTGCGGTCTGCAGCGCGCTGAAGGTGCAGCTTGCGGCGGTCCCGGTTCCGATCACGGCCGTCGGGTTGGACGTGCTTGCCGCCTGTGCCATCGCCGGCACGCCCGCGCTGCAAGAGCCGTTCGGGTTGCCTGCGTTCCAGGTGCCGGAACCACCCGCGCCGGCGGTCCCGGTCGTACCGCCGCTGCCGGTCGTGCCGCCGGTGCCGGTTGTGCCGCCGCGTCCTGCCGCGCCGCCTGTTCCGGTCGTGCCGCTCGCGCCGGCGCTGCCGGTTGTGCCGCCGCGTCCTGCCGTGCCGCCTGTTCCGGTCGTGCCACTCGCGCCTGCCGAGCCGGTTGTGCCGCCTCGTCCGGCTGCGCCACCTGAACCCGTCGTGCCACCGCGTCCTGCCGCGCCGCCTGTTCCGGTCGTGCCGCTCGCGCCGGCGCTGCCGGTTGTACCGCCGCGACCGGCTGCGCCGCCCGTACCCGTCGCGCCGCCGCTGCCGCCGCGTCCCGCCGCGCCGGTCGCGCCGCTGGCGCCCGTCGTGCCGCCGCGTCCGCTCGCGCCGGTGGTTCCCGCCGCGCCGGTCGTGCCGGCGGCGCCCGCCGAACCGCTGCTGCCGCCGCGCCCGGCCGCCGCGTTACCGGCCATGCCCGGAGAGCCGCCGTCATTGCTGATCTGGTCGCTGTCCGCGCAGCCGCCCGCGCCCGCGATCGCGAGCAGCGGGGCGAGCGCCAGGCGGAGAAAACGCGCGGGCAACCGGACCGCATGACGCGACGTGGGGCTCATGTGGGGTATGAACCCCGAGCCCCTCCATCCGGACCACCGAATCGGCGGCCGGCGCGGCGGGCCGACCTAGTTACCGATCTGGTTGCCGATGGGGAGCATTCGCGGTGTCCGGCGCCGCTCCAGCTCCGCGTCGAGCCCCGCGATGATTGCCCGATCACCCGGGTTCAACGCGGCCCCGATGGCATGAAGCGACTTCACCACCGTGAGACGGAGCTCGAGGCGCCGCGACCCATCGCGCAACGCCGCCAGCAGCGCCGGCTCGGCTGCCCGACCGCGCGGGCCGACGGTTCCGAGCGCGAGGATGGTCGCCTCCTCGTTTCGCGGGCAGGCACGCCAACTGGCGAGCAGCGCTTGCACGGCCATCGTCGCTTCGGGCGCGCCAGTCGCGCCCAGGGCTCCAACGGGCTCAGCCAGCGAATTCGGCGAAGGATTCTTGTCACATCCCTGATCGTACCGTTGGAAGAGCGCGACGATCTGCGGCAGGGCGGCCCGGGCCGGCGCCCCGATCTTGCCGAGCGCGATCGCCGCAGGACCGCCGCTCTTGCCCGCGAGCAAGGCCCTGAGCTTTGGCACGGCCGGCGCGCTCGCGGGCCCGATGTCGCCCAGCAGTTCAAGCGCGTTCCCCTCGTGCCGAGGGTCGTCCATCAGCCGCATCGCGGTCGGGACGGCCGCCCTCGCGGCGGGGCCGAGGGCGCCGAGGGTGCGGAGGAACTCGTCGAGCTCCGCCGGCGGTTGAAAGTCGATCAGCGCGGCCACCCTGTCGCCGCTCATCGCGAACACCGTCGGCCGGTTTGGGCACGGCGTCTGCGAATACGCCATGTCGATGATCGCGTCGGTTGCGGCGCGCGCGCGCCGAGATCGTTTGTCCTGGAGCGCGTTCAGCAGCGGCGACAACGCCGCCTTGATCTCCGGCAACGCCCGCGCCCGCGCCCGCGGTGTGTCAGGCGTCTCGTCCGTGTCATCGTAATACGTGTCTCGGCTCGCCCGTCCCGCGTGACAGAGAAGCTCGCTGAGGGTTCGCCTCTCCGTTTCGTAGTCCTCGGAATATTGTTGGGGCCGCGGGCGATGCTTCCCCATCGCGTCCAGCAACGCCGGAACGGCGGGCGAACCCCAGCGCACGAGCTCGCCCTCTGCCACTTGCGCCAGGAGGCCTTCGTCGGATCGTAGCGCCCTCACGATCCTGGGCGCTGCGGCGACGCCTTGCCGCCGGAGGCGCCGGATCGCGCGTTCGGCCTGTTCGTTCTCCTCGAAGCCCGAACCGTCGTCACCGGCCCGGGCCGCCGGCGCGAGCGCCGCAACGGCCATCCAGATCGAAACGACGAGGAACGCCCGGCTCATCTCCTTCTAAAGACATGAAATTGGCTTGAAGGTTCTTGCCAGGTCGCCTCCTTATAGAGGCGAACCGGCCTTGCCCGATGGATGAGATGGGCGCAGACTGACAGACCGATTCACGGAACGGCGGCCGTGATGTAGGTGTTTGTAGCTTTTGGTGGAGGCGCCCGGTTCTCCTGAAAGACGCCGCTTTGGAGGGTGCGAACATCACTAGAGTCTGGAAATTAGTCGCCGCGACCTGCGTGGCGGCCGCTTGCGGATCCGGGTGCACCGGAGCGATCGGCGGCCAGGGCGAGCCGGGCGGGGGCGGGATCACCGGCACAGCCGGATCGATTCCCACCGGCGTCGGCGGCGACGGGACGGGCGGCTCGGCGCCCCCGGATCCCAACGCGGCCGGCGTGCTGCAGCTGCGGCGCCTGACGTCGCGCGAGTATCTCAACACGATCCGCGATCTGCTGAACGATACGACGATCGCGATCGACGACGTTCCCGGCGAGTCCGACGACCTCTCCAACAACGCGTTTCCGTTCCGGCAGCCGACGGCGATCGGCACGCTGGACGCTTCGAACCTGCAGGCGGCGGCCGAGAAGCTGGCGACCAACATGTCGACGAAGCTGTCGACGATCCTGCCCTGCACGCCCGCGAGCGCGTCCGCGGAGGCGGGCTGCGCCAGCATGTTCATCACGACGTTTGGCGCCAAGGCGTACCGGCGGCCGCTGACGACCGGAGAGACGACCACGCTGAACGCCCTCTACCAGAACGCGCGCACGACGCTGATGCTCGACTTCAACGGCGCCGTCGACGTCGTGCTGGAGGCGATGCTGCAGTCGCCCGGCTTCCTCTACCACTGGGAGATCGATCCGGGCGCGGCGATCAAGGACGGCAGCGTCGTGCAGCTCGGCAACTATCAGGTCGCGAACCGGCTGTCGTACTTCCTGTGGGGTTCCATGCCGGACGCGATGCTGTTCACCGCCGCGTCCAGCGGTCAGCTGTCGACGCCGGACGGGATCCAGACGCAGGTGACGCGCATGCTGGCGGACACGAAGGCGCAGAGCTTCGTCGCCGACTTCATCGATGACTGGGTGGACGTCAACGTGATCGCCTCGCGGCCGAAGGACGCGAAGCTGTATCCGATGTGGAACCAAGATCTCGCCAACGCGATGGAGACGGAGTTCCGCAGCCTCGGCACCACCGCGATCCTCGGCACCGGGCTGTTCAGCGACCTGCTGACCGGGAACAAGACGTCGGTCAACCAGGCGCTCGCGACGGTCTACGGCGTCACGGGCGTCACCGGCACGACCCCGAAGGCGGTCACGCTGGACGCGACCCAGCGCTCTGGCATCCTGACCAGCGGCGGCTTCCTGAGCGTGAACGGGGCGGCGGACGGATCGTCGCCGGTCCGGCGCGGACACGCGATCTACACGCGGCTGCTGTGCGGCGTGGTTCCCGACCCGCCCGCCAACGTGCCGCCGCCGCAGCCGCCCACGCCGGGGCTGACGACGCGCCAGCGCTTCGAGATGCACGACATGAACGCCTGTACCGGATCGTGCCACGCAACGATGGATCCAATCGGCTTCGGGTTCGAGCACTACGACGGCATCGGCCAGTGGCGGACCATGGACCAGAGCCTTCCAGTCGACTCGCACGGGTCGATCACGCTCGACGGTCAGGCCCACACCTTCGACGACGCCGTGGGCCTGGCGGGGCTTCTCGCGGCCAGCCCGCAGGCGCAGGCCTGCTTCGCCAAGCAGATGACCCGCTACGCCCTGAACCGCTGGGATTCGGCCGCCGACGCGACCTCGATCCAGGGCGCCGCGACCACGTTCCAGGCGAGCAAGAACATGCGCGACCTGATCGGCGCGGTGGCGACGTCGCGGACATTCCGCTACCGCGCGCCCGCTCCCGGGGAGGTGCTGCCGTGAGCGCCGACCAGAAGAAGACCAGCCACGGGCTCCTGATCAAGACGTCGGCGACGCAGGCGAAGTTCTCGCGGCGCGCGATCCTCAAGCGACTGGGCATCGGCGCCGGGTTCCTGCCGCTGCTGTCGACCGAGCGGGCGCGGGGCGCGGCGCAAAACGGCTACCCGACGCGGTTCATTTCGATCACCTGGACCGACGGGATCTGCCCGCCCAACTTCTACGTGACCGGCGCCGCGGGCGCGCTGCCCCCGACGCTGCCGTCGACCCTGACGCCGCTCGCGAACTGGAGCTCGAAGCTGCTGCTGTTCCGGAACGCGAACAAGGCGCAGAGCCCGTTCGACATCAACGTGATGATCGACGTCGGTTCGAAGTACGGCGGGCACTTCACCTATCCGGCGATGCTGACCGGCGGCGTGAGCTCGCCGAACGGCACCGCCGAGGTCCCCACGATCAATGCCACCTTCCCGTCGATCGACCAGATCTACGCGGACAACCTGCTCGCGGGCGGCGTCACGAACGCGCAGCTCAACGTCGGCTGCCGCCCCTACAAGAGCTACACCAGCTTCCGGTCGGGCGGGACGCCGAACACGCAGCAGAACGATCCCTACAAGCTGTTCACCAGCCTGTTCGGCGGCACCACCATGCCGCAGACGCAGATCGACGCGCTGAGGGCGCGCCGAAAGAGCGTCCTCGACTTCGTGGGCGGCGAGCTGACCACCTTCGCCAAGAACCTCGGCAGCGACGACAAGAGCAAGGTGATGGTCCACATGGACTCGATCCGGTCGCTGGAGGATCAGCTGAAGCCGTCGACCACCACGCCCGCCACCTGCACGGCGCCCGACATCACACCGACCGGGCTCAACTTCAACACGATCGCCAACTACCCGAACCACGTGAAGTTCATGTCGGACCTGGTCGCCGCCGCGATCATCTGCGGCAAGGCCCGCTCCGTGACCATGGACCTGATCGACAACGGCGGCGGCAACAGCCTGACGTTCCCGTGGCTGAACATCTCCAGCCCGGACTTCCACGCCATCGCGCACCAGGGCTCCGCCAACTACACGCAGAAGGCGATGATCGACCAGTGGTTCTACACAGCCTGCGTCGCCGAAGTGGTCGGGAAGCTCGCCGGGGTCATGGAGGGCACCACCAGCGTCCTCGACAACACCGTCATCCTCGTCTGCAACGACATGAGCGAGGGCGCCGCCCACTACGTTGGCCAGATTCCGTTCGTCGTCATCGGCAGCGGCGGCGGTTTCTTCAAGACGGGCCGCCTGGTCACCTTGCCCAACCAGGTGCCGCACAACCAACTGCTCACCTCGATTCTCCACGCGCTGGGCATGACCTCCGTGACCGGTGTCGGCGATCCGAAGTACACCGGGAACATCGACTCTGTGCTCACCGCCTAGCAGGCGCCCGGCGATGACGGTGGCCCGCCGATCTGGTTCGGTCCTGGCGCTGATCGTTCTCGGTTGCGACGGCGGCGCGCCCGCGCCCGCCCCCGGCAGCGCGATGGATCGCCTGTCCGCGGGCGCCGGCCACACCTGCGTGGTCGAGCGCGGTGGCGGCGTGTCGTGCTGGGGGTCGAACGCCGACGGCCAACTCGGCGACGGAACCGAGACGGATTCGCCGGTCCCGGAGCGCCTGACCGGGCTGGCGGGAATTCGCGGCGTCGCGGCCGGCAGCTATCACACCTGCGCGCTCGCGGGTGACGGTGGCGTCTTCTGCTGGGGATGGAACGTGGGTGGCCAGGTCGGCGACGGAACGATCGACAACCGCCTGATGCCGTTCCAGGTGGCGGGGCTCGCGTCGATCGCCGCGATCGCGATGGGCAGCTACCACAGCTGCGCGCTGCACGGCGACGACAGCCGCGGCGAGAGCTGCTGGGGCCAGAACACCTACGGCCAGCTGGGCAGCGGTTCGGACATGAACAGCGGCGCTCCGGTCGGCGTGTTCTCGCTGCCGCCGTCGACGGCGATCGCGGCGGGCGGGCGCCACAGCTGCGCGCTGCTGGTCGACCGCACCGTCCAGTGCTGGGGCGGCAACGACGTCGGCGAGCTGGGCGACGGAACGCTGGACGCGCACGCGTTTCCGGAACCGGTGACCGGCATTGCCGGCGCGACCGCGATCGCAACCGGGTTCAACCACAGCTGCGCGCTGCTGGCGGATCGCACCGTCCAGTGCTGGGGCGGAAACGATTACGGGCAGCTGGGCAACGGGACGAAGAGCGGCAGCCCGTTGCCGGTTCCGGTCGGTGGGCTGACCACGGCCGTCGCGATCGCGGCGGGATACAACCACAACTGCGCGGTGGTCGAGGACGGCAGTGTCCAGTGCTGGGGTTCGGACACCGCCGGTCAGCTGGGCGACGGATCAACGTACGACAGCGTGGTGCCGATTCCGGTCCCGTCGCTGTCCGGGGTGACGGCGATTGCCGGCGGCAGCTTTCACACCTGCGCGGCGAGCGCCGATGGGACGGTCGCCTGCTGGGGCTCCAACGATTCGGGCCAGCTGGGTGACGGCACGATGACCGGCCGCTCGACGCCGGCGACGGTCGCGGGGGTCGTGCTTTGATCCGCGGACGGCTTGCGGTCGCGCTGTTCGCCGCCGCGGCGGCCGCCGGTTGCGCGGCGAGCGATTCGATGACGCCGTCGACCGGGAGCGGTGGAACCGGGAACGGCGGCACGGCGGGATCGGCGAGCGCGGGCACGAGCGGCACCGGCGCGGCCGGCGCGACGGGCGGATCCGCCGCCGGAGTCTCCGGCACGGCGGGCGCGGGCGGCGTCGGTTCGGGCGGAACCACGGCCGGCGCAGGCGGCACCGGCGGCGGCGCGCCGACCGGCACAGCGGGGGGCGGCGCGGGACGCGGCGGCGCGGGCGG
>Ga0070686_100002143_pt1 | contig 10878 bp, 9 predicted proteins | sample KBSS23LmetaG_FD_65654 | JGI IMG/M metagenome (GOLD analysis project Ga0070686, IMG submission 65654) | Switchgrass rhizosphere microbial communities from Kellogg Biological Station, Michigan, USA - KBS S2-3L metaG | ecosystem: Host-associated > Plants > Roots > Rhizosphere ...
ATAGCCCAGCCGCAGTTCCTCCGCCCGCGCGCCGATCCAAGTCACACTCCAAGCCCCCAGGATCGCGGCCATCCGCAACAATCCACGCATACGTTTCCTAATTGCCGCCACTTTAGGCCCGTGGGTTCGGCGATCAATCAGGACAAACCCGCGCCCCGGACCCCCGCTTTGGATGAGGCGCGGGCTTGGAAAGGCAGCAGGCTACTTCGCGCCCTGATCGATCCAGGCGCGGATCAAGCCGACTTGTTCGGGCGTCAAATCTTTCGGCGGCGGTCCAAATCCGCCCCCGGGACCACCGGCTCCGCGTCCACCAGGACCGCCGGGCCCACCGGGCCCGCCCGGTCCGCCGGGACGAGGTCCGCCTTCACCGCCTGGACTGGCCGCGCGAGGTCCACCTGGGCCTCCAGGACCAGCCGGCCCGCCTTCGCGAGCGCCGGGTCCGCCGGGTCCACCCGGACCTCCAAGGCCACCTGGACCGCGACCGCCCGGACCGCCGGGCTTGCCCTTGGGCGGCATCGCGGTGTCGTCATCCAAACGCGCAACCGCAATAACGAGCGGGCTTTTTTCGCTTTTGCCCGGTTCGATCACTTTGCCGTCTTCGCCGCCTTTGAGCGCGGCTTCGAGCGAATCCAGGCGCAATTTGCCGCGCTGGCGCTCTTCGCCGTGGCAACGGAAGCAGGAGGCTTCGAAAATCGGTTTGATGTCCTTTTCGTAAGTCAGCCCCTTTTTCGCCGCGGCGGGCGGAAGTTTGCTGATGTCAACGTCCGCCGCGTACAACGGCGCCGCCAATGCGGCCACTCCGGCCAGGACGCTCAGCGCCTTCGCTCCGGTTCGTTTGTTCGAAAAATAGATGTTCATCATAAATCGTGGCGTCAGACGATAAGGTGTTTTGGCAGGTTACATCGTCAACGTAGTACCCTGACCGTGCGAAAAGCAGCTGGAAAGTCCGCCAAGTTTTCGAGGCCGGCTCTCGACCATGCGATTGACATCCAACGGCTGTCGCGTTCAAGCTGCGGCGTTCCCAAATTATGAGTCTCGATCTCTTTAAACTTCACGGCAAAACGGCCTGGATCACCGGCGGCGCAAAAGGTCTTGGATTTCAAATGGCCAATGCCCTCGCGGGTGTCGGCGCGAATCTGGTTATTTCCTCGCGGCATGCCGACGAATCGGTCGCCGCCGCGAAACAAATTGCGGAGACGCACAAGGTCCGCGCGTTTGGCGCGGCGGCCGATGTCACGAAGCCGGCGGAAGTCGAAGCCGTCGTCGCGCAGGCGGAACGCGAATTGGGCGGCATCGATATTCTCGTCAACAATGCGGGCATCAATATTCGCAAATCGACGATCGAAATGCCCCTCGAAGATTGGCAGCAGGTGATCGATATCAATTTGACCGGGCCCTTTAATTGTTCGAAAGCAGCGGCGCCGGGAATGATTCGCAAGGGCTGGGGCCGCATCATTTACATGTCGAGCATGCTCGGGCAGGTCGGCCTCGCGGCGCGCCCGCCTTACACCGCCAGCAAAGCCGGCTTGATTTTGCTCGCGAAAACGCAGGCGCTCGAATTCGCGAAAAATGGAATCACCGTGAACGCGATTTGTCCCGGGCCCTTCGGCACCGAAATGAACAAGCCCCTCCTCCAAAATCCCGAGGCCTATCAAAATTTCGTTTCCAAAATTCCGATCGGGCGCTGGGGCGAAATGCACGAGATCGACGGCGTGATTATTTTCCTGGCGTCGCCCGCGTCGAGTTATGTGACCGGGACGACGATTACGGTCGATGGCGGTTGGACAGCGCAATAATTTATGAAAACGACTCGGCGGCAGTTTCTGAAATCGGTGGCGGTGGCGACGGGCGCGGCGGCGTTCAGCGCGCGGTCTTATGCGCAAATCGCGGGCGCGAATGAACGGGTGCGGGTCGGCTTGATTGGGTTTGGATTGGTCGGGCGTATTCACGCGCGCAATTTTCATGCGAACAAAGGTTCGAAGTTGGTGGCGGTTGCGGACACGTTTCAGCCGCGCGCGGACGCTTGCAAGGAAATGGCCGGGCCGGAGTTGAAGCAGTTCGCGGATTTCAGAAAGTTGCTCGAGGAAAAATCGATCGACGCGGTTTGCATCGCGACGCCGGATCATTGGCATGCGTTGCAAACGATGCTGGCGTGCGCGGCGGGCAAGGACGTTTATTGCGAGAAGCCGCTGCATCTTTTCGTGCGCGAAGGCGAGTGGATGCAAAAGGTGGCGAATCATCACAAGCGCGTGGTGCAGGTCGGCACGCAGCAACGCTCGGCGCCGCATTATCATCAAGCGAAGGAACTTTTGCGCGGCGGCGCGATTGGCGAAGTGGTTTCGGTGCAGTGCGATTTTTTTCGAAACATCATGCCCGGCATCGGCAATCCGCCGGATTCCGAACCGCCCGCCGGTTTGAATTGGGAAATGCTTCTCGGCCCAGCGCCGGCGCGCAAATATAATCCGAATCGCGGCCTTTATCATTTTCGCTGGTTCTGGGATTACAGCGGCGGGCAGATGACGAATCTCGGTCATCATTCGCTCGATATCGTGCATTGGATTTTCGACATCAAGGGGCCCAAAGCGGTGACGAGCGTGGGCGGTCGTTATTATTTGAAGGACAACGGCGAAGTGCCCGACACGCAAAACGCGATCATCGAGTATCCGGACACGGCGTTTGGCCGAGGCTTTCAAGCGGTGGTCCAGTTCCGCGAAGCTTCGGCGGGCGCGGGCGCGACCAGCATGGGTTCGCTGACATTCATGGGCACGAAGGGGACCATGCAACTCGGGCGCGATGGCTTCGAGGTTTTGCCCGACAAGAAAGTTTCGCCGACGAACACGTTCGCGAAAATAATCGGGGGCCATCCGGTCGGCGGACCGCAACCGGTCGAGGAACCGGCGGAACAATTCTGGACCGAGAAACAATCGACCAAATCGCCGGGTTACCAGGCGCAATATGTCGATCACGTCCAGAACTTCCTGGACTGCGTGAAGTCGCGCAAAACCCCGAACTCCGATTTGCGCACCAGCCATCATGTTTCCACGACCTGCCATCTGGCGAACCTCTCGCTGCGGACGAATCGGAAGCTGACCTGGGACGAGGGCGCGCAGAGGGTGAAGGGGGATGAAGAGGCCAATAAGATGCTGCTGCGTCCGTATCGCGCGCCGTGGGATAAGGAGTTGGCGGCGGTGTTGAAGGGGGCGAGTTGATTTTGGACGGGATGTTTGGTGATGCGGGTTTGGGGTAGGTGGAACGGAGAGGTGGAACGCCGAGAAAAATTATGTGGAACAGCAGTAACGTTACGTGGAACGTTGTTGGAGTGGCAATGGGTTGGGAGGGGACATCGCAGACGGGACCGAGGTGGAACGGGTTTTCGGATTTTTGACATGATCGACACGATTAACAAGATGGGATGGGGTTTGGGGCGGCGCTTCGGTTGCGTCGGGTTTTGCGGCGGGGCGCTTCGGGTTTGATTCGGCAGCGCTTCGGGTCTGCGTCACGTGCGCGTCACATTTAAAGTCTTGGAAATGAAGGGTTGCGTCACTTGCGTCGGGTTTTTTTGGAAAGTTGTTTTTGGGCGGCGGTGGCGGGACACAAAGAAGGTGGAGGGCAGGGACTGAATGGACAGAAAGATGAGAGCAGAAAAATGGGCGCGGTTGAATATGGATTGGAGGGACGGCATGGACGGCATGGATGTTGGAGCTCGCGCTTTGGGTGGGGCGCGGGCGCGGGGCGGTTGTGGTTTTTTGTGGCATGGCATTTCGTTTTCTTGAAATGCGAAGAGGTCGGGGTCGCGTTTTTTAACTTTGACCCGCGAACTGCGCGCAGTTCGGTTTCGGTTGTTTGGCTGTTCGGGATTGTTCTTCCGAATCAGTGTGGATAAAGTGGCATTTATGGTGTTATTTGTAAACATTTATTTATCGCAAAGGGCACGAAAGAGGGGGGGAAAGTTTTAACCACAGAGGCACGGTGACACAGAGACGAGTTCACCTTTGTCCTCGTGATTGATCCCGTCGAATTTTCCGTAGAGATAATCCTGGTAATGCACCCACGACACGCCCGTCATCACGTGAATCCGATAGCCGCGATCCCGCCACGTCGCAATCCGTTCCGGCAACTTCGCATCGATCCCGTAAACGATCGCGACGTCCGAACGCAAATTCGCCAAATCGGTGTACGCGCCGCCGGTTTGAAAGCACGTCCGCTCGAGAATCTGCCCGGGATCGATCGGCATCAATTCACCCGCGACCGCGTGCAGGAGAAACCCGAATAACACCAAAACGCGCATAAAATCCAAACTCGTAGCAGTCCCGCCGAGCGGGATGAGGAGGCTTTAACTCAAAGCGCTTTCGCCGGGGTGTTGCGTCCAATCCCAAATTGATCTCCCGCCCGAACCGGCCGCACCCCGTCGAAATCGATTTCCAACAGCTTCTCGCTTTGCACCGCGATGCCCGTTTCATCCGTCAAGCCGCCAATGATTTTGCGCGTTTTCACATCGATGATGTCGCCGCTCGAAGGATACGCGTATTGGCCATCGATCGTGAACGTGATCCAGCCCGGTTCGTCGCGCACTTCGATATGCGCGATCGGCTTCGGCGGCATCACCGTCGCGTCGTATATATGCAGCCGCCGATTGTGCGCATCTGTCAGCCAAAGTTCTTTTTCATCGGGCGTCAGACCCACGCCGTGGCTCGGGCAACCGTGACGCTTCGTCGGCCCCACTTCGAATCCCTGCACTTCGACGCGATGCAGCATTTTGCCCGTCGTTAAATCGCCGACTTCGAATCCCAGCAAACCGTTCAAATTCACAAAACAAAGCGTGCCCTTCCCGTTCACGGTGAACGGACGAATAAAATTTCCGAACGGCCCAACCTCTTTCACCACCGTATGCGTCTTCGTGTCTGCAACACGCAACATCGGCGAACGCAAGCCCGCCAAATACGCGTGCGCGCCATCCGAACCGTAGATCGTATTATGCGCGCCCGCGGCCGTTTCGATGCGCTTGATCACTTCGCCCGTCATCGCATCGACCACATGCCAATGCCCCTGTTCGAGCGACGGCATGTAAATCGTTTTGCCGTCCGGCGCCAGCGCGAGCCGATCGCAACCGCCCGCGTACGATTTCTCCCACAAGATTTTCTCCGTCTCCAAATCGAGCGCCTGCAACGTCTTCGTCGTCGTGACATACAGCCGTTTCGTCGCGGCATTCGCGGCCACGCCTTTGACGTTCAGCGGCTTTTGCGTCGCCGCATCGATCCCCCCAAGCGGAATGCGTTTGACGAATTTGTGGCCGTTGTCGATGTCGAACACGATCACGCCGTGCCCGCCATATTCGAGATAATCGCGCACGCCCGGCTCCGCGACATACAGCAGCCGTTTCTCCGCCGCGCGATTCGAAACGAGGGCGAGGCAAGCCAGGAAAATAAATAGAGAACGCATATTACTTGAGCTTGATCAGTTTGAGGGACGTTTTGTCGAAGACAACTTCGCCACGGCTGGCGATCGATTCGCAAACGAGCTGCACTTCGCGCGACGGCTCGTTCACGGTGAAATCGAATTGCAGCCGCGTCCACGGCATGTCGCCCACCATTTTGTTGTGCCGTTCGGAACCGGAAATCCTTAAGCCCGCGCCCTCGCCGCGTTCGCCCTGGACCGCGCTGATCTTCGAACATTTCGCCAGCGCCTCGAACCGATACGTCCCCTGTTCCAAACTCACCGCCGACCGCCACGAAGCGGAGACCCGGCCATTGGCGGCGATGCGCAAAGCCGCCTTTCCATCGGCCTGCACTTCCTCCATCTCCGCGTTGCCGCCAAAAATTTGCTGCCGCCAGCGCGTGATGTGGACCGGCTTCGAAAAATCCAACGGCTTCGGCTCGTTCTCGATTTGCTCGGCCACGCTATTCCAGCGGCTGACGATTCGATTCCGCACCCCGCGTGTATTGGCATCGAATTCCGCCAGCGCGCCGCGCCCCAACTCCGCGACCGCTTCCCGATTTCGTTTCACCAGGAAATCGTAACGATTCGTGATCGTTTCGAGGCGAAAATTCTTCGCGAAAACCTCTTTGACACGCTCGTGAAACAACCGAGCCCCCTCCGGTGTGTCCATCAACGCCCGCGCCACGAGCCCGCCGAATTGCGGATGATAAATCGATTCGCCTGTCCGCTCGAACATCTGATCCATGCCATGCGGAATGAAAACGATTTTGTCGGTCGTGGGGTCGTGATAAACCCTGTAATTATTGGCCTTCGCCATATACCCATCCCAATCCGTCGTCAGCGTTTCCAACGCCATGTAGGACAGAAAACGATCCACATCCAATTTCTTCTGCAACGTCGCCCAACGCACTCCGCGATCCGGGATATTCGCCGTCGCCGCCAGCGCCATTAGATCCGGATTATCCTTTCGATCGTCTCCCGATTCCTTCTCCAAATTCTCGGTGATCTCCTTGCAAAATCCGCCGTCGTAAAAATTTCCCTTCCCATCTTTGAAATGATATTTCAGAAAATCCTTCGTGAATCCCTCCACCAAAACGTAAAAACCCATATCGCGCCCGTTCAACGTGAAACGCGCATGCGTCACGCGCGCCGCCGGCACTCCTGCCTCGTTGAACATGTCGCTCGTAATTCGGTACGTCGTGAAACTGCGATCCTGCACCGAGTTATTTAGGTGGATTTTGCGCAGGCCGTGAAACCGCTGGTCCGAATTCGTGTGCCCAAAATGCAACGTCAGCGACGGTCCATCGTGAATGCCGCGAAAACTTCCCGCCGCGCCCTTGAGATGCACCGTGACGTTGCTATAAACCGTATTCCCCTCGCGCACGATCGCCAACACGTCCTTGCGGGCATCGCGTTCGAGCGAACGTATTCCCGCTGTCGGAATCTCAATCTTGAGGCGCAGGACCGGCGCGTTCGTCGCAAAAATATCCGCCCCAAAATCGTTCGTCGTCGCCGCGAACGCGCGCAACGTCGCGCCCAAAACAATCAACAGTGCAAAAACTCTTTTCATGGCGCAGCCAGGGAAGCGCAAACAATCTCATGATCGTTCCGCGCATAGACCGATTTATTCGCGAACGCCGGGTGCGACCAAACCACCATCCGGCCCGGATCGCGATTGTCGGCATCGACCAAATGCGCGCGGCTGATCTCCTCGTATTTTTCCGGCGTGAGCTTCGCGATGATCAAGTCGCCTTTCTCGCTGAAAATAAATGCGCGCGGCCCGTTCTTTACCACGAACGCATTGCCCCAACGCTCCGATTTGCCCGCCGTCGGCGCGAACGTTTCCCACAGCCGCTCGCCTGTTTCTTCCTTCAAACAACGAAACTGCCCATAGCTGCACGGGCTGTAAATAAAGCCGTTCTCGATCAGCGGCGTCGCCATCACACTATGCAAACCGTCCGTGTCTTTCTCGCTCACTTTCGCGCTCGCCCAAACCACCGTCGGTTCGTCGTTTGTCACCCGCAACATCAGCGACCCATTGTAAAACGAAGTCAGAAATAATTTGTCCCCCGACTTCAACGGCGACGGGATGCTCATGCCCGATTGCACTGCCTTCTCCGGTTTGAACGTCCAATTCACCTTCCCCGTTTCCGGATCGAGCGAATTCACCGCTTCCGGATGCCACACGATCAACTGCCGTTTCCCCGCGAACTCATAAATCATCGGCGGCGCATAACCCGGCTCCTTCGCCGACAACGCGCGCCAAAGCTCCTTGCCCGTGTCCTTATCGAACGCCACCGCCACACTTCCTTCGCCGCCCACCAAACAAATTATTTTTTTCCCATCCACCAACGGATGCCCCGCAAAACCCCACAGCGGCGTCTTCGTGTTAAAATCCTTTTTGAACTCGCGCGCCCAAATCCGCGTCCCCTTTTGCGCGTCGAGACAAAGCAAATTCCCCTCTGCCCCCAGCGTATAAACCTTGCCATCCACCACCGAAGGCGTGACCCGCGGACCCGCCGCATAACTCACGCTATACGCGCAATCGTATTCTTCCTTCCAAACCATTTTCCCATCCGTCTCGTTCAAACAAACGACGCGTTCGACCCCGGGAATTTCTCCCTTCGCAAATGGGTCTTTCGGATTCGAAACTCCCTCCGCCAACTTGCGATCCATCACATAAACCCGCCCGCCCGCGACCGCCGGCCCGCTATAACCCGAACCGATCGGCGTGCGCCAACGAACCTTCGGCCCGCCCTCCGGAAATTTTTCAAGAATACCCGCCTCCCTCCAAACCCCATCCCGCTTCGGCCCGAGCCACTGCGGCCAATCGTCCGCGCGCACTTGCCCTGAAAACAAAACGAAAGCAGCGCACAAAGCGCGCATTCCAAAAGAAAAACTTTTCGCGCGGCGCGACTTCGATGGCATCATTCTTTTCACTCCAAGTACGGTCCCGCAGAATGACGCTGCCAACCTGCGGACGCAAGTTTTATGGGGAAACGATCCGGCGCCGCCGTCGTAACGAAATCCAAGCATGAAGGTAGGGCCCGCTGTCTCAGCGGGCCGCGCCGAAGCCCGGCGCATTCAAACTTTCCACCGCGCGCGTTACGTTAAGCCCCGCCACCTTTTCCCGCCACCTCTTCAGCCACACCCCGTCCCAGAATCGCCTTAAAATAATCGCGATTCATTTTCGCAATGAAATCCAAACTAATCTCCTTGGGACAAACCGCTTCGCACGCCCCGGTCACCGTGCAGGCTCCAAACCCCTCACTATCCATCTGCCGCACCATGTGCAGGACCCGCCGATCCTTCTCCGGTTTGCCCTGCGGCAACAAATTCAAATGCGAAACCTTCGCCGAAACGAACAGCATCGCCGAAGCGTTCTTGCACGCCGCCACACAGGCGCCGCAGCCGATGCACGCCGCCGCATCCATCGCTTTGTCCGCTTCGGTCTTGGGAATCGGCAAACAATTGGCGTCCGGCGTGCCACCGGTGTTCACCGAGACAAAGCCGCCGCTCTGGATAATTCGATCGAACGCGCCCCGATCCACCACCAAATCCCGAACCACCGGGAACGCCTTCGCGCGCCACGGTTCGATTGTGATGGTCTGCCCATCCTGGAAATGGCGCATGTGCAACTGGCAGGTCGCAGTGCCTTTATGGCCGCCATGCGGAATGCCATTAATGACGAGCGAACACGCGCCGCAGATGCCTTCGCGGCAATCGGAATCGAACGCAATCGGTTCTTCGCCGCGGCTGATCAAGTCTTCATTCACGACGTCGAGCATCTCCAGGAACGACATGTCGGGAATGACCTCGCGCGCTTCGTACGTCGCGAACGATCCCTCGCTCGAACCGCTCTTTTGCCGCCAGACTTTGAGAACGAGGTTCATTATTTGTAACTCCTCTGGCTCATTTTCACTTCGTCATAGACAAGCGGCTCTTTGTGCAAAATTCCTTTGCCCGGCCCCGCATATTCCCACGCGGCCACGTAGGCGTAATCGTCGTCGTTGCGCAGCGCTTCGCCGTCGGGCGTTTGATATTCCACGCGGAAATGCCCGCCGCACGATTCGTTGCGATGCAAAGCGTCCTGCACGAGCAGTTCGCCAAACTCCAAAAAGTCCGCCACGCGCCCGGCATGTTCGAGCGTCTGATTCAACTCGGCGCCGCTGCCCGGAACATTGACGTTCTTCCAAAATTCCTCGCGCAACGCCGGAATCAACTGGAGCGCTTCCTTGAGACTCTGTTCGCTGCGGGCCATGCCGCACTTTTCCCACATGATTTTGCCGAGCTCGCGATGGAACGAATTGACCGTGCGCTTGCCTTTGATGGAAATAAGTTTGTTCGTCAACCCCGTCACGTCCGCTTCGACTTTTTTAAATTCCGCATGCGACGTGGCCGGACGCGGCACCTTCGACGTCGCAAAATAATTTCCAATCGTATAAGGCAAAACAAAATAGCCATCGGCCAAGCCTTGCATCAATGCGCTGGCGCCCAGCCGATTCGCGCCATGATCCGAAAAGTTCGCTTCGCCGAGCACGAACAGCCCCGGGACGTTGCTCATCAAATTGTAATCCACCCACAGCCCGCCCATCGTGTAATGCACCGCGGGATAAATGCGCATCGGCGTTTTGTAAGCGTTCTCGCCCGTGATCGTTTCGTACATCACGAACAAATTATCGTAACGCTCACGCACGACTTTTTCGCCCACGCGCTTGATCGCATCCGCGAAATCGAGATAAACACCCAACCCGCCCGGACCCACGCCGCGCCCGTCGTCACACGCTTCCTTCGCGGCCCGCGAAGCAATGTCGCGCGGCGCCAGGTTGCCGTAGCTCGGATATTTGCGTTCCAGAAAATAATCGCGTTCGGACTCCGGAATCTCCGCCGGCGCGCGCTTGTCGCCTTTCTGTTTCGGCGTCCAAACCCGCCCGTCGTTGCGCAACGATTCGGACATCAACGTCAGCTTCGATTGATGGTCGCCGCTGACCGGAATGCACGTCGGATGAATCTGCGTGTAACAAGGATTCGCCATCAGCGCGCCCTTTTTGTGCGCGCGATAAATCGAAGTGACGTTGCAGCCCTTCGCGTTCGTCGAGAGATAAAAAACGTTGCCGTAACCGCCCGTCGCCAGCACCACCGCGTCCGCCGAGTGCGACGAAATCTCCCCGGTCACCAAATTGCGCATGACGATTCCCTTCGCGTGGCCATCGACCAAAACGACATCCAACATTTCCGTGCGCGGGAACATCTTCACTTTGCCGAGACCGATCTGGCGGCTCAACGATTGATACGCGCCCAACAAAAGCTGCTGCCCGGTCTGGCCGCGTGCATAAAACGTCCGCGAAACCTGCGCCCCGCCGAACGAACGATTCGCCAGCAACCCGCCGTATTCGCGCGCGAACGGGACTCCCTGGGCTACGCATTGATCGATGATATTGA
>Ga0070686_100002145_pt1 | contig 10872 bp, 12 predicted proteins | sample KBSS23LmetaG_FD_65654 | JGI IMG/M metagenome (GOLD analysis project Ga0070686, IMG submission 65654) | Switchgrass rhizosphere microbial communities from Kellogg Biological Station, Michigan, USA - KBS S2-3L metaG | ecosystem: Host-associated > Plants > Roots > Rhizosphere ...
TCGTCCGGCTTCGTCCGCACGCGCTCGTCGGTCGTCACGATCGCGTTCCCGAGCAACCCCTTCAGGTACTGCGAGTACTTGAAGGTTCTGACCTTGCGGCCGCCGGCCGCCTTGACCAGCGTCGGCACGCCGACGGTGAACTGGCCGATCGCGTCCGTACGGCCGGTGGCGAGCAGCGACGGAAGCGTCTGGGGAGTCCCGGGCACGATGTTCACCTTCGAGGCGTCGATCCCCGCGCGCTTGGCGTAGAAGGGGAAGAGCCGGATCACGATCGAGGCAGGCAGATCGGCGAGGGTCTTGCCCTCGAGGCCCTTGGGCGTGGAGATGCCGCTGTCGGCGAGCGTCGCGATTGCCGCCTGCGTCGACTGGCTCGTGATGGCAACGATCTTCACCGGGAAGCCGCCGGACACGCGACCGACGATGTTGCCGAGGGTCTCCGAGCCGGCGTAGTCGATCTGGCCGGAGGCGACGAGACGTGCGTTGTCGGTTCCGAGCCCGGGCACCACGGAGACGTCGAAGCCGGCATCCCGGAAGTAGCCCTTCTCGATCGCGACGTAGACGAACGCGTCGCGCCCGAACGTCCCGAACGAGGTCGCGTACTTGACGCTGTCAACCTGCTGGCGCGAGGTGGACGAGCTCGCGCCGGCAGCGACGGCTCCGGCGACGACGGCAGCGACGATGACGATGCAGAGGGTTGCGGCTCGGCGGCTCGGGCGCATCTGGACGACCCCTTCCCGGTGAGAGAGACGACGGGCTATGCTCGAATCCGGAACTCTAGTTCACTATTCCGAACGAGGCAAGGAGACGTCGCCCGTGGCACGAACCCCGAAGATCGACCTCGAATCCCACTTCTTCACACCCGAGTACATGGCGCTCCTGGAGAGCCGCACACGGCCGCCGCGCTTCGAGGTCACCGACGAGAACGTGCGCGTCTGGCTGGAGCCGTCGCTGCCCGACGTCATGCTCACCCACAGCCACCACCTGCGGAACACCCTGCTCGACCTCAGCGAGGCGCGCATCGCCGCAATGGACGAGGCGGGCATCGCGATCCAGTTCCTCAGCGTCTCGAGCCCCGGCTTCGAGCAGTTCGAGGAGACGGTGCAGGTCGAGCACGCGCGGAAGGCCAACGACGCGCTCGCGGCCTTCGTCGCGACGCATCCCACCCGCTTCGTCGGCCTTGCCAGCCTCCCCGTCTCAGCTCCTCTCGAGGCCGCAGACGAGCTCGAGCGGTGCGTCGCCGAGCTCGGCTTCAAGGGCGGCAACGTCCACTCGCACATCGGCGACACCTATCTCGACGATGCGCGGTACTTCCCCATCCTCGAGCGCGCGGCCCGGCTCAGGGTGCCGATCAACCTCCACCCGACGCTCCCGCACGCGAACATGCTCGGGCCGTACCTCGGGTACGGGTGGGCGATGCCCGGGCCGGGCCTCGGGTTCGGGCACGAGACCGCCGTGCACGCGATGCGCATCGTCTACTCGGGAGCGTTCGACAAGCTGCCCGACCTCGAGCTCATCCTCGGCCACCTCGGCGAGGGCCTGATGCACTGGCTCTACCGGGTCGACTTCGACTTCAACAAGCCGTGGATGGCGAAGTCGCATCGAGCGGACATCGAGCGCAAGCCGAGCGACTACCTCCGCTCGAACGTCTGGTACACGTGCAGCGGCAACTGGCTCGACTCGGCGCTGCTCGCCACGATCCACGAGGTCGGCGCGGGTCGCGTCATGTTCGCCAGCGATTATCCCTGGGAGCAGATCGCTGACGGCGCCGACTTCATCGAAGCCGCTCCGATCAGCGAGGACGACCGTCGGAAGATCTGTCATGAGAACGCAGCGCGCCTCTTCGACCTCACCGTCTAGGCCTTCCGCTCCGGAGAACCGGTCGGTCGGGCGGATCCTCGACGTGCTCGACCTGTTCCTGGACGGCGGCGCCACGTACACGCTGAAGGACGTCAGCGAGGCCCTCGGGATCCCGAAGAGCACGGCACACGGGATCCTTCACGCGATGCGCGGCAAGGGATACCTCACGGTCGACCCCGAGACGAAGCGGTACGCCGTCAGCCTCGGGCTCGTCGGACGCCTCTCCGCGACGCCCACCGTCGAGATCCTGCGCCGGCGCGCGCGCCGACACCTCGAACGACTCTCGACCACGCTCGGCGAGACGACCAAGCTGATCGTCTTCGAGCGCACGCACAGCGTCGCGATCGACTTCGTCGACGGCGCCGGTCCGCTCAAGTACTCGGTGACGCTGGGGCAGCGCTGGCCGTTCCACGCGACCGGCGGCGGCAAGCTCTACCTCGCGCAGTTCGACGACGAGCGGCTCCGCGAGCTGCTCACGGAGAAGCCGCTCGAGCAGATCACCCCGCAGACAGTGGTCGATGTCGATGCGCTGCTCGCCGAGGTGGCCGAGGTGCGGCGAAACGGCTGGGCCCGCCAGCGCGAGGAGATCCACGAGGGGATCGCCGGGTTCGCCGCGCCCGTCGTCGATGCGGCCGGAAAGCTGCTCGGCGCGCTGGTCGTCATGGGCCCGACGGCGCGGATCGACGAGCACGCCGACGCCATCGTCGCCGCCATGCTGGCGGAGGCCCAGGCACTGAGCGTCGAAGTCGGAGCCCTCTTGCCCGAGACCGAGGCCGCGACCGTCCTGGCGTGAGCAGCGCCACCGCCACGCAGGTCGACGCCGCACCGGGACGCAGCTTCGGCGCGATCGCCGTGCGTGTCCTGCTCCCTGCGCTGACGTTCGTCGCCCTCATCGGGGCCTGGTGGCTGGCGACGATCGTCTTCGACTGGCCCTCGTACATCGTCCCTACCCCCCTCGAGGTATGGCAGGAGATGGTCGACCAGCGAAGCATCCTCGCGAGCAACTTCAAGACGACCCTCTGGGAGGCGCTCCTCGGGTTCGCACTGGCGATCGCGATCGCGATCCCGTGTGCGGTCGCGATCGCCTACTCGCGCACGCTCGAGCTCACCGTCTACCCCACGCTGGTCGCGTTGAACGCGATCCCGAAGATCGCGATCGCACCGCTGCTCGTCATCTGGATGGGCTTCGGGGCGGGTCCGAAGATCGTCATGGTGATCCTCATCTGCTTCTTCCCGATCGTGATCAGCACCGCCACCGGCATCAAGGCGACCCCGGCCGAGATCACCGAGCTCTCCCGCTCGCTCTCGACGTCGACGCTGCAGGACTTCGTTCGCTTCCGGTTTCCCTGGTCGCTGCCCTACGTGTTCGTCGGGCTGAAGGTGGCGATCGCGCTCGCGGTCATCGGCGCCGTCGTCGGAGAGTTCGTCGGCGCGACGAAGGGTCTCGGCTACGTCATCGTCGCGTCCGGTCAGAACGCGAACACGACGCTCGCGTTCGCCGCCATCGTGCTCCTGTCGCTGATGAGCATCGTCCTCTACTACGCGGTCGCGCTGCTCGAACACGTGCTCGTCCCGTGGTCGGAGGAGACGTGACCGGATGACGGCGATCAGCGTGAAGGGCGTCTCGCACACGTTCGAGACGCGCAGGGCGAAGCTCCGAGCGCTCGAGGAGATCGAGCTCGAGATCGGCGAGAACGAGTTCGTCACGCTCGTCGGCCGCTCCGGCTGCGGGAAGTCGACGCTCCTGCGCCTCATGGCCGGCCTCCTCCGACCCACGGCGGGCCGGGTCGAGATCGGCGGGCACGCGGTGACGAGACCGCGCCGGGACGTGTCGCTGATGTTCCAGCGATCGGCGCTCCTCCCCTGGCGGACGGTGATCGAGAACGTGATGCTCCCCGTCGAGATCCTCAGGCTCGACCGCCGTGCCCACCGGACGCGGGCGGAGCAGCTGCTCGCCCTTACCGGCCTCGAGGGCTTCGAGGATCGTCGTCCCAACGAGCTCTCCGGCGGCATGCAGCAACGCGTCGCGCTCTGCCGCGCGCTCGTCCACGACCCCTCTGTCCTGCTGATGGACGAGCCGTTCGCCGCGCTCGACGCGCTCACCCGCGAGGAGCTGAGCCTCGAGCTGCAGCGGATCTGGGGCGAGGAGCGCAAGACGATCGTCTTCGTGACCCACTCGATCCAGGAGGCAACCCTCCTCGCCGACCGGATCGTGGTGATGAGCCCCCGGCCGGGCCGGGTCGCCCGCCTACTCACCGTCGGCGCGGACCGCCCGCGCTCGCTGGGCATAACGGCCCACAGCCCCGAGCTCGACCGCGTCGGCGCAGAGCTTCACGAGCTGCTCTTCGCACGCGAGCCGGCGGAGCTACGGGAGCGGTCGCGCGATCGGTAACGAGAGGCGCCGCATCACGTGCGGAGGACGTTCGCGTCCGTGAACTCGTCGAGCTCGTCGCGGCTCGTCGTCGAGAACTCGGAGACGACGGCGCCTTCCGGCCCTGCCTGGAACCAGTGCAGCGTCCCGGGTGGGATCGTGTGCTGCATGCCCGGCCGGAGCTCGATCTCGCGCCCGACCGTGTACGCGCCGGGTGGGGGCGTGCACGCCGGCTCGCGCGTGGGATCGCCTTCGACGTAGAGGTAGACGAGGCCGCTGCGACAGCGGAACGTCTCCTCCTTGCCCGGGGTCCCCTCGAAGGGCGGGTGGCGGTGCTCCGGGCAGGTCTGGCCCGGTCGTAGGACGAGCTCCTTCGCGCAGTAGCGGTCGGTGTTGACGTAGACGAGGAGCTGCAGGCCGGTCTCGGCCAGCCGCGAGAGGCCGAAGTCGGCGACCTCGACGGCCTCACGCTCCTCGGGGGTCAGGACGATGCCCAACTCGGCGAGCTTGCCGATCGCGTACCGCTGGGCGTCCCGGCGCTCGCGCTCGTCGATCACCTTCCCGACTATAGGTGCGCACCGACGATTCACGGGATCCTCGGCGGACGAGGCCCGCACCCACGTTCGCTGGCTCACGGGCCGGGCATCCTCGGACGTATCGTGTCCCTTGTGGCCACGGCCGATCCCGTCACGTTCCTGATCGCGGTCGCTCTTGCGGCGGCGATCTCGGCCGGTGTGTTCGCGCACGCATCCAGGCACGGCAGTCAGCACGCGACGGCATGGGGCATCGCGGCGTTCCTCGCTGCCGGCATTGCGGTGCCCGTGTATTTCATCCGGCACTGGACGCGTCGCCGAGCTCGTAACTGACCGCCCCGGGCACGGACCTCTGCCGCACACGTGTCTCGTGGGTAAGTTCGAGGCGTGCTGCCCCTCTCGATCCTCGACCTCGCGCCGATCGTCGAGGGCGGGACGCCCGCGCAGGCGCTTCGCAACTCGATCGACCTCGTTCGGCACGCCGAGCGCCTCGGGTACAAACGGTACTGGGTCGCCGAGCACCACAATCTGAGCGGGATCGCCAGCGCGGCGACCGCGGTCGTGATCGCGCACCTCGCGGACGCGACCGAGTCGATCCGGGTCGGGGCGGGAGGGATCATGCTTCCGAACCACGCGCCGCTCGTGATCGCCGAGCAGTTCGGGACGCTCGAGGCGCTGCATCCGGGCAGGATCGATCTGGGACTCGGACGTGCGCCCGGCACCGACCAGGTCACGCTGCGCGCCCTACGTCAGGATCCGACCGCCGACTCGTTCCCGCAGGACGTCCTGGAGCTCCAGGCGCTGCTCGGCGATCCACTCCCCGGGCAGACGGTCTTCGCGATTCCCGGCGTCGGTTCGCATGTGCCGCTCTGGATTCTCGGCTCGAGCCTCTACGGCGCACAACTGGCGGCGGCGCTCGGTCTCCCCTATGCGTTCGCCTCGCACTTCGCGCCGGATCTGCTGCTGCCGGCGCTCGAGGTGTACCGCGCGCGCTTCCAACCCTCGGCGCAACTCGAGGAGCCCTACGCGATGGTCGCTGTGAACGTCATCGCAGCGGACGACGACACGACGGCCGAACGGCTGTTCACCTCGGCGCAGCAGGCGTTCCTGAATGTCATTCGCGGCAGCCGGGGTCAGCTCCCGCCTCCCGTCGACGACATCGAGGCGCACTGGTCCCCCGCAGAGCAGGGCCACGTCTCGAATGTCCTGCGCCGCTCGTACGTCGGGTCCGCGGACACGGTGCGCAAAGGCCTCGAGTCGGTCATCGCCGAGACCGAGGCGGACGAGTTGATCGTCGCCGCCGCAGTCCACGACCATTCGGCACGCGTCCGTTCCTACGAGATCCTCGCCACCGTCCAACAGGAGCTCGGCGCCCGACCGGCCGGCTGAAGCGACTGCAACCGATGGCGATCGGGACGCCACGGGTGGCGTCCCGATCGCCGAACAACATCAGGTACGCAGAGTGCGGCCGTGCCCGCCGCGATCCACGACGAGGCGGTAGATCACGAGCAGCGCGATTGCGCCGACGATGGCCGTCAGCCACGTGGAGATGTCGAAGAACTCGTCGAGTGGGTGGGCGTCGAACAACGCCGCAGCGACGAAGCCGCCGAGCAGTGCGCCGACGACCCCGATGATCGCGGTGACGATGAAGCCGCCGGGGTCGTCGCCCGGCATGATCGCTTTCGCGATCGCTCCGGCAAGTAGACCGAGAATGATGAACGCGATGATTCCCATGTTTCCTCCGTTTTAGAGCGGGCCACGTTGTTCCCTCGCCGGACATCTCTGAAACGCCGGTCTGCGCCCCCGGTCGACTGAGGGCGCGGATGCGGCAGTCGTTGAGCTTCGGGTTCGGCTTCGGCGGGGTTGGGTAGACCTGATCCATGAGTGACGAGGAAGCCAAGGGTGTGTTGCGGGCCGAGTTCCTGAGACTCCAGAAGGCGGGCTACGCCGATCTGGTCGGACGGCTCGCCGGCAAGCAGGAGCGCTCGGACGTCACATCCCTGTCGGGGGCCACCTATCACGTCGAGCTCGAAGGCTTCTGGGATGACGAGGAGCACCACGACCTGCGCGTCGTCGCTTCCATCGACGATGGCGGCCTGCGCGCCCTCCTGCCCTTCACCGACGCCTTCACGATCAGCCCGTCCGGGTCGATCACAGAGCACTCGGCCGTCTAGGTCGTCCGCGGGATGCTGCCGACTCGAGCCTCGGGGGGTGACCAGCGCCCGTGACGGTCGAGGTACGTGACGGTGACATCGATCTCCTTCCGGTCGAGGACGAGCCCGGCGATGACCTGTCGCGCGTTGCGGCGCGCGTGGCGGTTGGGACGCTCGTCGTCGTCGGGATCGTGCTGGCGGCCGTCCTGGTCTGGGAGGCACGGCTCGTCGTGGCGCTGCTCTTCAGCGCGATCATTCTCGCCGCGACGCTCCGCCCCGGGATCGATTGGCTGGCAAGCCGCGGGATCCGCCCCGGCATAGGGGTCGTTCTCCATTACGCCGTGCTCGTTGCCCTTCTGGGTGTCGCCTTGTGGCTCGTCGTACCGGCCGCCGTCGATCAGGTTCAGGGCGCGCTCGGTGACCAGCACCGCCTTCGCGATGAGGCTCAGCAATCGACCGGGATCAAGCACGACATCCTGATCGCGCTCGACCGGAAGCTGAACGATCTGCCGTCCGGCTCACGTCTGATCGACCCCGCGTTCGAGTACGGCCGGATCGCGTTCGAGGTGATCATCGGAATGTTCTTCGTGTTCGCGGCATCGGCGTACTGGATCCTCGAGCGTCAGCGCGCCGTCGATTTCGTCTGCTCGCTCCTGCCCCGGCCGAAACGCAAGACCGTCCGTGATGCGTGGACGCTGATCGAGCTTCGGCTGGGGGCCTTCGTACGCGGCCAGGCGATTCTCGTCGTCATCATTTCGACCGTCCTCTCGGCCTGTTTCTGGGCGATCGGCCTGCCGTACTGGCTCCTCGTCGGCGTCTTCGCCGGCGTCGTGGAGGTCGTGCCCGTCATCGGACCACTCGTGGCCGGGATCCTTGCAGTGGGGGTCGGCCTCTCCGTGTCGGCCCACCTCGCCGTCCTCGCCGCCGTGGTCGTCATCGGCGTGCGCCTGCTCGAGGACTACGTCGTCATCCCACGCGTCCTCGGGCATTCCGTCGGCCTCTCACCCTTGATCGTGCTCGTCTCGGTCACGACGGTCGGCCTCGTGTTCGGCGGCTTTGCGGTGATTCTCGCGGTACCGATCGCGAGCATCCTCGTGACGCTGATCGACATCGTCATCCGAGAGAAGGATCCGGCGGAGGAGCCGGCACCGTCCGTCCTCTTCCCCGCCAAGGACATCGAATAGACGGCCCTCGCTTCGAGATCGCCGGGTCGTCGAGCGACTCGGTGGTGTCGGATTCGGTTCGTCTCGAGCCCTTGTTGCTCACGAGCCGTGCTGGTTCCCGGGCCGCAACTCCTTCTCCCAGGTGGCGAAGCGCGGGTGTGCGGTCATGCCGACGCGCTCGTACAGGCGTGTCGCGCCCGTCAGCGAGTCCGAGTCGACGTGCAGGTCGCAGCCTCGCTTGCCGCGGTCGAGCAGCGTGCGGAAGACGTGCCGCAGCAGCGCTTCGGCGATCCCTCTGCCGCGGTAGGGACGACGCGTGCCGAGTGCGGCGACGTAACCGCGCGACGGGTCCTCCTCCGCGTCGAGCCATGCGAACAGGTACCCGGCGACGACTGGCCCGTCCCGCGCGAGAAGCGACAGCTCCCTGTCGAACCGCGGTGTGTCGATGAGCCAGTGCCGGAACTCTTCGAGCGTCTCCTCCGTCTCGCCCCAATGGTCGGCGAAGGCTTCGTGGTGCGCGTCGAAGGCGGCGTCGACGTCGAGCTCGGGGTCGAGTTGGTCGATGCGGATGCCTGCTGGCACGCTCGCGGCCGGCGGGACGCCTTCGAAGTCGACCCGCATCAGCTGGAAACGGCGGATCTCGCGGTAGCCGGCTGCCACGAACAGCGCCGCGACGGCAGGGTCGTCGGCGAGCGTGCCCGCGTGGATCACGAACCGCGCGCCGGCCGGGGCGAGTTGGATGAACCGGTGCGCCCGCCGCTCGTTCTCGGCGACGATCCAGGCCCCCAGACCGCTGCCGTGCCAGGCGAGACCGACGACGCCGAGCGCAAAGACCTCGACGTGCGGAGGGCCGCAGACGAGCGAGAGCCAGGCGCAGATCTCTCCGCCTGGCGCCTCGACGACCGCGATGTCGCGCTCCCTGTCGACGACCGGGTTGCTCCAGTGCCGGAGCACCTGGTCGGTCGACCAGATCGGCGTGCCGAGATGAAGAAGCGCCTCCTCGTTGACGAGCTCGGCCGCACGCTCGGCATCCTCGTCGCGGGCCGACCGCAGGCTGAACCCTTCCGGGAGACTCACACCGTGCCCATCGCCGACATCAACAAGACAGGACTCCCAAAAGGTCGCTAGGTGGGAGTTATATGCTCGCGACTTACCGTCAGGGCCTGCCTTGCCGGTCGGCTTGGGTGCGGCCCTGCAGACGGACTCACGAAGGGAGTCAGTATGGCCCGCTTCTCCAGACGGGCGCTGGTTGTGGCGCTGGCGGTCTTTGCGGTGTTCGGCATCGCTGTCGCGAGCGCGGCTGCACCAACGATCACCGGTTACCCCAATCGGATCAACAAGCTCGATCTGAACGGGTACACGCTCCAGACGACGTATTCGCTCGGTCGGAACGCAGGGGCTGCCTTCGTTCAGACGTATCACTCGGGCACGGTGGACGCAGGGCCGGTGGGTGTCGACTGTGGTGGACCGTGTTTCAGCACGCACTACACGGCGATGCCGGTCGGCAACAAGATGGTGATGGTCACCTGGTTCAACGGAGGCGTCGGAGGCGACGGTGCGATCACGGACGTCTTCCTCTTCAACTTCCAGACGGGTGTCGTCTCCGATGTCGCCCCTGACCCGGTGAACGGGCCGGAGAGCCTGGGCACCGTGGATGTCCTCGCCCAGGGCGCGACCCGTATTCCTCCCCCGTAGGACGGATTTCTCCCGAGGCTGCGCTGCTGCCCCGGAACGGTGCGGGACAGCAGCGCACGTCGCCGCAGGGCATCTTGCGCGCGACGGGCGTCTTGACACATCGCGACGCGTTCTTACGGTGATCAGTGCCCTCGGAGTTTCGGCCCGGTTCGCCGAGGGAGAGCGCCGTGGGGACGGCATTGGCTGGGGGGAAGGGTGACCGGTACAGCCGCACACGTCGGGATCGGTTGGGGGGCCGGGTCCAATTGAGGGGGAGGCGTAATGAAGGGGAAACGCGCCATGACCGGGTTGCTTGCCGGTCTCGTTGCCGCGGTTTCGTTGGTGGTCGTTCCGGCGCTGTCTGCAGCTCCGGGCAGTCCGGATCCGAAGACGGCGGGCGATCACATTCCGTACACGTTCTGCCATCGGACCGGTTCTCTGTCGAATCCGTTCGTCGCGGTCACCTCCGACGACGCGGCCTGGGCGGAGGCGCACCAGCCGGGGAGCATTCCGGCCCACCCGCCGAAGAACGACAACGACGACATGTTGATCGGGACCAACGTCGTCGACCCGCCGCACGGGCCCATCGCAGCCGACGAGTGCGACGGCAAGAATCCGCCGGACGACGGCGGTAAGTAGCCGAAACGACAGGCCTTGCGCGCACCGAGGGCCTCACGAGGGGGGTGGCTCTACACGAGCCACCCCCCAGAACCTGAACGAACGATCGTCGCGGAAGACAGCTGATCCTCCGCGACCGTGAGGGGGGAACGTGAATCGACGAACGCTCATCAGTATCGGCTTCGGGCTTCCACTCGCGATCGCCATGGCGGCGCTGGCGCTCGCAATCGCGCAACCGGCGCACACGGCTGGGCCGCTCGCGTACCCGGACCTGCGCATGGCCCAGATTCCGGACGTGGCCATCAACAGCACCGGCTCGCAGCTGCAGCTCCGCTTCTCCGCGACGATCGTGAACGTCGGGGCAGGGCCGATGGAGCTCTCTGCGTCGCGAAGCGACGCTGCATCTTCTTTCGGCGTCTCGCAGCGGGTATACGACACCGGCGGCGACTCGGTCCTGCTTCCCGTCTCAGGCGCGACCCTGGCCTGGGGAGGCGACGGGCACA
>Ga0070686_100002146_pt1 | contig 10872 bp, 8 predicted proteins | sample KBSS23LmetaG_FD_65654 | JGI IMG/M metagenome (GOLD analysis project Ga0070686, IMG submission 65654) | Switchgrass rhizosphere microbial communities from Kellogg Biological Station, Michigan, USA - KBS S2-3L metaG | ecosystem: Host-associated > Plants > Roots > Rhizosphere ...
GGCGGAACCGCGTCGCGATCCCACTGGTCGATGCGTCGATCGATCCCGCGGTGAAACACAAAGGCGTTGAGGCCGGCGAGCACCAGGGTCGCGGCTTTGATCCGGAACCACAGGCTCTGGTACGAGCGGACCGGGATCGCGTAGAACAGCAGCCCGCCGGTAATCACCATCAGGACGAAGCCGCCGGTAATCCATGGCCCGAGGCGCCGTTTCACCACCGACGCCGGCACGGTCGTCAGCGTAATGCCAAGGAGCCGCAGGTCCCACACCACCGCGAGGCCAAGAAAGACGCAGAGCGTGAGCACGTGCGTCGATTCGACCAGCGGATACGGATACAGCGATTCGCGCAGAGCGATGCTGCCTGGCGTCCCGGCCAGCCACTGGCAAAACGGCAGAAGAGACATGGGGTCCCGCGTATTATACGGGCATGCGAACAGCCCTGCGACTCACCGCCCTGCTCGCCTTCAGCGCGTCCCTGTCGGCGCAGTCACAACCGGTCGGCACGATGAGCGACCTGATGGTGAAGATCATCTACCCGGCGTCGGACGCGATCTTCTACATCACGACGCGGACGCCGACGAGCGAGGCGGAGTGGACCGAGCTGCAGGGGAAGGCGCTCGCGGTCGCCGAATCGGCGAACCTGTTGATGATGCCGGGACGCGCGCGCGATCAGGATCGCTGGATGGCCGATGCGAAGCTGATGCTCGACGCGGGCCGCACTGCATACCGCGCCGCGCGCGCGAAAGACGTCGCCGCGCTCGAGGCGGTGAACGACGCGCTGTACGAGTCGTGCACGAGCTGTCATCAGCACTACCGACCGGGGTACGGCCGCCGACCTGCTGCCGGCGGCGGGTCGGGCACGTCAGGCGGGTCTGGCGGGTCGGACGGCTCGAATCCTCCCACGACATCGGTCAACCCGAGCAGCGCTGCCTCACCTCTCACGATCGAAGGCCGTTGGAAGTTACTCGCCGCTGAAGATCTCCGCGCCGATGGCTCGGTGGCGCGGCTGCCGTGGGGCGCGCATCCGGTTGGCTCGATCGTCGTCGAGCGCGGCGCCTGCTACCTGCAGATCATGTCGAGCGACACGCCGTCGTTCGAGGCGGCGCAGCCCGCCGGCGATCAGATGAAGGCGAAACTTCTCAGTTCCTATATCGCCTACTCAGGTCCCTGCGTCGTCGACGCCGCCGCCGGCAGCGTGACGCTGAAGGTGGAAGCAGCGTGGCGGCCGGATTACGTCGGCACGGAACAGAAACGCTTTTTCACGATCGAGAACGGCAAACTGCTGTTCGGACCCGCGCCGAATACTGTCCGCGGCGGCGAGGAACGACTCACGCGCCGGCTTACGCTCGAGCGCGTTCGCTGACATGGCTGATGGCTGAGGGCTGATGGCTATGGTGGATGGCTATGGTGGATGGCAGAGCAGTTACAGCCTTGAGCCATCAGCCATAGCCATCAGCCCTCAGCCATCAGCCATTGACTAGCGGCGTTCCTCGGCGCGCGCGCCGCGCAGGATCCCGGTCATTGCGTAATTGCCTTCGTGGCAGGCGTACTCGTAGAGCTGACCGTCGGCGCGCGTCATCGGGAGCACCGCCGTCCACGGTTTCGTGAACGACGCCGGATCGTTGACCGTGAACTGGTAGAGCAGCGTTGACGGCCCTTCGCGCGTGAAGCGCTCGGTGAGCGTCAAGCCAGGCCCCGAGCCGCGCACGTTCGTCTTGTCGGTGAAGTTGGTCGTCTCGACCACCAGCGTGTCGCCGTCCCATCGTCCGCGCGAGTCGCCGAGCAGCAGGCGGACGGAGGCCGGCAGGTGCGGCCGGCCATCGAGCGGAATCACCCGCGCGTCGTGAATCATCTCGTTGTGAATCACCACGTGATCGCGCGTCTGCAGGATCTGCACGAAGTTGTTGTAAGGGCCCGACAACATCGGCGGTCCGGCGTTGAACAGCAGGCAGCGTTCGCCGAGCGATCGATCCTCCGGTCCGTCGGCCGGATGCTCGCGCCGCGCCTCAGCGCGCGCGGCGGCGCGTGCCTGACCCTCGGCGGTGAGCGGCGGCAGGCGTCCGTCTGGCGGATCGACGATCAACGACGTCCGCACTTTTCCGTGCACGCGGGCGGCGTGCACGCCGCGGTCCCACCAGAACTCGTTGTAGGCGCTCGAGACGTCGGCTTCGGCGGTCGATTCGCGCCGGTCACGATTACTGCGCTCGACGATGCGCTGCTCGTAGTCGCGGGCTTCGGCGTCGGTGAGGAACTCCTTGCCGGAAAACTCCGCCGGCCGCTCGAGCGGCGTAATCGTCGAGAAGTTCCACACGCCCTGCAGATCGGGATGTCCATCGGCTGCGTGCGGCGCGATTCGATGTGGAGGCTGCGGACCTGCGGCAACAGCGGCGAGGGCGAGGACGAGCGCAATCAGACGCATCTGAGCTCCTCCACAAATGGCCGGGCGGCCTGAAAGGCCGCCCCTACGGTCGGAGCGATCTTACAGCCCGACGACGAGACTGACGCGCACCGTGCGCGGAACCGCCGGATGGAAGTGGATGTCTTCGACGCCGCCAAGCGGCTCACCTGGCAGCCGCGAGGCAAAGTAGTAGTCGATGTCGCTCATCTTCGCGTTGAACAGGTTGAAGACGTCGGCGGTGACGCGCAGCCGCCGCGCCACCTGGTAGCCGGCCTGCAGGTTGACGAGGCTGGTTGCCGGCGAGCGCACGCTGTCGTCGATGACGAGCGCGCGCGGGCCAAAGTAGCGCCAGCGGATGCTCGCGAACGTCCGCCGGTAGCCGTCGACGCTGGCGCCTGCGGACACGACCGTCCCGACGGCTTCCGGCACGAACGCCTGTCCCTCGACCCCATCGACGAAGCGCGCCCGCGACAGCGAGAGATCGGCGTCGAACACCAGCCACTTGTAGGGGCTGTAGTAGTTCGCGATCTCGACCCCGTGGCGCTCGCTCGCCGGCCCGGGTTCGGTCGCGCCGACGTCGCCGTTGTAGACCAGTTCCGATCCGAGCCGCAGCGTCCACAGCGACGCGGTGGTCTGCACGTGGGGAATCGCGACGGTGCGGACGCCGACCTCGGCGCCTTTGGCGCGAACCAGCGGCGTCACGCGATCGACCGGGTTGCCGTTCAGATCGCGCGTCACCGTGGTGCCGAGCGCGTTGTTGCTGTGGAAGCCGGTGCCGCCGTTCACGTAGAGCTCGGTGCCCTTCCACGGACCGATCACGGCGCCGGCTTTCGGGCTGACGATCGCCGCGTTGGCGGTGCCGCTGTTCGCCGTATCGAGGGCCCTGACACCGTAGTGCGAGGCGTCGGCGCGGAGGCCGGCCGTGGTGCGCAGCCACGGCGCCCACTCGATCTCGTTCTGCGCGTAGACGCCGCCGCTGGTCACCGTCACGTCGGCGTTGCTCCGGGTGTCGAGCCGGACCCGTTGCTCGGTGTGATACAGCGCCACCTCGGGAATGCGATCGTTGCGAAGCTGGACGCCGATCGTGTTCTGGACGGCGTGGCCGTACCATCGTCCGAGCCGGCGCTGCGACACGCGCGCGCCGGTCACGAAGCGGTGATCGACCTGCTCGATCTGGTCGCCGTGCACCGGATCGTCGAGATAGAAAGTGAAATTCGAGATCAGATCGAGATCGTAGGCGAGGCCGAACGCCGTCACCTTGGTGAGCGTGGCGTTCGAGCCGCGCTGCCAGTCGAAGCCCACTGAGTATCGTGACGAGCGTCCGCCGTCGGTCGCGTCGATCGATCCGAACCGATCGATGACGCCGGCGGCAACGGCGCGCTCGGGCGAGGCCTCGGTCGCGTTCCACGTGCCGTGGTAGCCCATCGCGGTGATCGATACGCCGTTGACGCTGTCGCCCTGGGTGTAGCGAAGGACGCCGTTCAACTTATGGAAGGCGTCAGGGACCGTCCACGGCCCGTCGTTGGTCGACGCCTCGAGGGCCGCCAGCAGATGGCCTTTGCCGACGCGCGGCGAGGCCGCGAACAGCGCCCGCCCGAAGCCGTAGGCGCCGGCTTCGGCGTGAACAATCGGATGATCCAGCTCGGTTGCGTAGTTGATGTTCGACGCGCCGGCGGTGGCGAAGTCCCCCTGGTCGGCGAAGTACGGGCCTTTCGAGAACTGCACGCCGGCGACGAGCTCGGGAATCAGGAAGTTGAGATCCGAGTAGCCCTGGCTGTGCGCGTGCGACGGCATGTTCACCGGCGTACCCGCGACGGTCATCGCGAAGTCGCTGCCGTGATCGAGGTTGAAGCCGCGCAGGAAGTACTGGTTGGCTTTGCCCTCGCCGCTGTGCTGCGTGATGATCACGCCGGGAACGGTTTCGAGCACCTCGCCCTGCCGCATCAGCGGACGCACGTCGAGTTGCCGCGCGGTGATCGCGCCCTGGCTCGCCGACTGCGCGATGCCGACCAGATTCTCGGCCGGGTTGTCGACGTCCGCGAGGTTCGCGAACGTCCGTTTCGCGGTGACGACAACGTCGGCGCTCAAGGCGAGCGCCATGACGGCATCAACCGTGACCGGCGCCGTGCCGACCTGCACGTCGCGGCGTTGGTCGGCGAAGTTCAGCAGACGGAACGAGAGCGCGTAGCCGCCGGCGGCGACGCCGTCGAACCGGTACTTCCCCGAGGCATCGGTCGCAACCGCGAGCGTCGCGCCGCGCGCAGTCAACTCGACGGTGACGCCGGGCAGCGGCGCACCGGTCTGGTCGCGGACCGTTCCGGCGACCGTGCCCTGCTGCGCCAGGGCGGTCGCGCCGGTCAGCAGCACGACGAGCGCGGCGATCGCGGCGCGGCGAGGCACCATTCCCGGAAACGATAACACGGCGCGTCCGACGCGATCTTTCACCGGCCGCAGTTGTCGGTATACGATCCGTTCACGCCGACGCATCGGTCCCGTCGAGCGCCCCGGTTGCTGGAGACGACATGTTGCAGACCCTTGTTGGACTACGTCTCGCCGTGCGCGGCGGATTGCTGCTGTGCGCCGGCCTGACGTTGTCGTGTTCCTCGTCCAGGCCGGCGCCCGCCCCGGCTGCGGCCGCGGCGCCGGCGCAGGCGCTCTGGGGCGACATGAAGCCGGTCGTGTCGGTCAAAGAGCTGATGCGCGACATGATCGATCCGATCGCCGACAACATCTTCGATTCCATCGCGATCGTCGACACGCCGCACGGCACCGTCCAGCACGTGCCGAAAACGGACGAGGACTGGGACAAGATCCGGGTCGGCGCCGTGACGCTCGCCGAGGGCGCCTACCTGTTGAAGGTGCAGCGGCCGTTCGCGCCCGCCGGCGACGACAAGACCAAATCCCCCGTCGTGGGCGAGGAGCTGACACCGGCGGAGGTCAAGGCCAAAGTCGAAAAGGATCCGGTGCTGTGGAACGCGAAGATCGAGGCGCTGCGCAACGTTGGCCTCGAGGTGATGGAGATCGTCCGCACGAAGAAGGTCGACGAGCTGTGGGACGCGAGCGACAACCTCGACGCCGCGTGCGAGAGCTGTCACGTCGCATTCTGGTATCCCGGCGAAGGCAAATTCCTGAAAGGCCTCGACAACAAGCTCGAGGGCCTGTTCGGAAAAGATGCGCCGCGACCAGACCGCAGTCGCAGCCGCTAGAACGCCGGAGCCACGAAGACACGAAGACACGAAGACGGCACGAAGACGCCGCTACGAGCAACGGTCCGGCACGACCGGTCCGCGGATGCGGCCTTTGCGGGCTCTGCGGTTCCCCGCACGCGTCGAATGGTGTACGACGCCGTTGATTACGTCTGCCGCAGCACCGACTCGATCTTCGCCATCACCGTCGGCCAACGATATTCGCGTTCGACGTAGGCGAGCCCCTGGCGTCCAAGCTGCTTCGCATCGGCCGGATGATCGATCAGGAAATCGAGCGCCGCCGCGAACTCGACCGCGTTCCCGTAGTACAGCCCGCCATCGGCGCGCTCGACCTGGCCGCGCAGCACCTTGCAGCGGGCGTTGACCAGCGCCGGCAGCGCCCGGTTCCACGCTTCGAGCAGCACCATGCTGAGGCTCTCGAACGGCGACGGCATGATCAGCGCGCGGGCGTTGGTGAGCAGGGTTTCGCGGACCTCGTCGCTGACGAAGCCGAGCGCGCGGATCAGCGGATGCTCGGGAATCGGCATCGATGCCGGGCCGGCGACGACCAGCTGCACGGAGCGGCCGAGGGCCGCGTATTTCTCGAAGTGCCGCAGCATCGCACCGCACCCCTTGTTCGGATCGACGCGGCCGAGATACAGCACGAACGGATCGGCGATGCCGAGCGCCTCGAGGCCTGCCGCGCCAGCGGCCGGCGCTGCGGGATCGAGACCGCAGCCGATGATCGCCGCAGGCCGTCCTGACAGCGGCGTGCGCGCGCCGACCAGCGCCGCCTCTTCCGGCGTGAGAAAGATGAAGCCGCGCGGCCGCGCGAAGAACTCGTGGACGGCGTCGACGTGAATCAGCGGATCCTCTTCGGCTGTGGGCACCAGCACGGCGCGGTCGCCGACGAGCGGCAGCCCGAAGTAGCTGTCGTAGTAGCGATACGCCCAGAACAGCACGCGATCGTAGTCGGCGCCCTGATCGCGCAGGTAGGCGAGCAGCTCCGGCGCTTCCGGGCCGTTCTCGCGGAACCACTGCTCCTCGTCCGCCCGTGAGGCGCCGTCGGCGAACACCCGGTCGGAGAGATCCATGAACCGGTGCATGCTGCGCTCACGTGCGACCGGAAACCGCAGCACGCGCAGCGCGCCGTCGCGCGATTCGCCGGCGGGATAGTGGTTGCGCCAGGTAATGTGATCCTTCGCGCACGTCGTCACGATCGTGACCTCATGCGCGGCGGCGAGGTGCTGCGCGACCAGCCGGCAGTGCCCCTCCGAGCCGCCGGCAATGTCGGCCCCGAACCGGTGGACGACGCAGGCGAGCTTCACAGCCCACACCCCGGCATGCCGGAGCCACGAAGACACGAAGACACGAAGACGCACGAAGGAGACCGCCGAAGGTTCGGCGCGCGACGGGCCCGCTTCGCGGGCCTACGCAACGCGAAGAGCGGTGCAAATGCAAACCACTCGACTACACGGTTTGCATTTGCACCGCTCTTCACGTTGCGTGCGAGCGGCCGGCGCCGCCGGCCGCCGTCGCGCGCCTCACCTCTGCGTGCTTTGCGTTCTCCGCGGTTTCTGCGTTCCGCGCGGGTTCGCACGATCGGGAGGGCCACGATCTACGGAGTATTGCCGCGCGAGCCGAGCGCTCGACGCAGGCGCGCGTTCTCGATCGCGAGTTCCTCGAGGCAGGCGAACAACACGCGGTTCAGCCGATCCTGGCGCCGGAAATTCTCCTGGCTGTACTCGAACAGCCACCGTGTCAGCGGCAGCAGCAGCCGCCGCTTCACCATCAGGATGACCCGGCCGACTGCAGGCCGATGCGTCGACAGATTGAGGTGGGTCTGCAGCCGCCAGTCGAGATCGCTGTCGAGCAGTTCGGGAAGCAGCGTCGCGTCGAGGTTCCGCTGGTCGACGGCGCGCGCGAGCACGGCGTGGACGGCGTCGAAGGTCGCTTCGTCCTCGTACTCGGCGGCACCGCCGCGCTTGATCAAGTGCCGCCGGATCCGCGCGCGGACGTCGCGTTCGATGTCGCTCATCACCGCGTCGACGCGCAGCTTGGCCTCCGCCATCCGTTTACTTGGCCGAGAACGCGAGCAGCACGTTGCCGGCGATGCCGCGCCACAACGAATAGCCCGAGTTGGTCACCACCAGGCCGTCGGCAATCGCCGGCCCGGCCGCGTCGATCGAGCCGCCCTTGGCCGGCACCTTGTTGACCGTGTCGTAGTCGCGGACGGTGTTGAAGTCCCACACGATCGATCCGTCTTTGGTCGAATAGGCGCGCAGGTGGCCGTCGACCGATCCGGAGAACACGATCCCGGGAATCACCGATGCCGGCGCCGACTGCGCGCCGGTGCAGCCGCGCCCGGTGTTGCAATCGAGCTTCGGCGCCGCCGTGTGCCACAGCTGCTCGCCGTTGGTCAGCTTCAACGCGAAGAGGCCCCCCGCTTCGTTCGGCGCGGCGAGCACGTCGGACACCGGGATGTACGCCGCCTGATCGTCGGCCGCCGATCCCCACTCGATGCCGCCGAGCATCCCGCCTTTGCCCGCCTGGACCTTCCACACCACCTTGCCCTCGTTGTCCGGATCGAGCCCCCACACCGTCCCCGACTTCTGACCGATCACCAGAATCCGTTTCCCGCCGGGCAGCGTGCGCAGAATCGGCGCGTTGCCGAAGTCGAAATCCGGACCGAGGTCCTTCGGGCAGTTCTCGTTCGTGCCGCCCGGGCGGCAGCCGACGAGGAACGCGTCGGCCGACGTGGCCTGGTTCCACCAGACGATGCGGCCGGTCTTGAGATCCATCGCGATCACCGAATCGCTCGTCTTCACGGCGGGGCCGGTGTACGAGTTGCCCGTGCCGACATACAGCACGCCGCGGCGTTCGTCGACCGTCGGCGTGCTCCACACCGCGGCGCCCGCGGGCCCGTAGAGCGCGGTGCCCTGCGCGTTCTTGCCAGTCTGCTGCGGCGTCTCGGTGATCGTGTAGCTCTTCCAGATCTGGCTGCCGGTCGCGGCGTCGAGGGCGACGACGCTGCCGCGGAACGTGCAGCATTCGTAGGCCGGCTGCGCGGCGGGTGCTTCCTCGACCGACGACACCGGCACGTAGAGACGGCCGTTGACGAGCGTCGGCGCGCCGGTGACGCGCGCGAACTTGTGCTCGTCCATCCGCTGCCGCCAGATCACGTCGCCGCTCGACGCGTCGACGGCGAAGACGTTGGCTTTCATGTCGCCGAAGTACACGGCGTAGCGGCGGCCGATGGCGCCGACTGTCGGCGCCGAGCGGACACCGCCGTCGGCTTTGAACGACCAGTGAATGCAGCCGCTCTCGGCGTCGAGCGCGTAGACCGTGCCGTTGTCGCTGCCGACGAACACGCGGCCGGCGACAATCGTCGGGTTGCCGTAGGCCTGTGTGCCGCCGGGAAACCCGAACGCCCATTTCAGTTTCAGGTTCGGCACGTCGGCGGCGGTGAGCCCGGGCTTCGGCTGATAGCGTGCGTTGCTGGCGTCGACGCCCCACCCGTTCCAGGCCGACCCCGACGTGAGGTTCGCGATCGGCGCCGGTTTCGTCGTGCACAACCCGGCGGCGGCCGAGGCCGCGGCGCCGAGCGTCTTGCCGGAGAGATGCTCCGCCAGCGCGCGCCGTTCGGCGACGCTGAGCGACACACCCTGGATCGACATGCTGCCGCTGGTCAGCGCCAGCAGGATCTGATCGGCGGTCCGCTCCTTGAGCGCATCCTTCGACGGCGTCCGCCCCGTCGGCTGATCGTGACAGCTCGCGCAGTTCGCCTTGTAGACGGCGTCGGCGTCGACCGTCTGAGCAACCACGGTCTGGCTGAAGCCGGACACTACGAGCACAAGCGCGAGCACCGGGAACCCCCTCATTGTTTCTTCGCCGTGAACGTGCCGTCGGCGAGACCGGCGATGTTGACCTTGCCCTTCAACGCATCCTTCCCCTCGATCGTGCCGGTGTAGGTGCAATCGAGGTTGTTGCCCTGCGCGTCGACGGTGAACTTGAACGCGATCTCCTGCCCTTTCACCGTGCCGGTGAGATCGGCTTCGCCGAGCTGCCCGGAGTAGTGGCCGGTGAGCTTGTCGCCGTCCTGCTTCAGCGTGATCGTCGGCGTGCCGGAGCCGGCCGCCGTCTCGACGTTGAACATCCACTTGCCGGTGACGTCGACCTTCGACGCCTGCGCGGTCAGCGTGACGGTGGCGACAACGAATGCGGCCACCAGGGTGACGAGTACCGTGAACGATCGGGTTCTCATAGCCGCTCCTTGCATATGTAGCGCAGCCCTTCAGGGTTGCTCGTCAATCGGGCAGGCCTGAAGGCCTGCGCTACGGGTCCGCCGCGGAGTACGCATCACCGGCGTGCCGCGTCCAGTACGTCTCGATCCGCGTTCTTCCAGTACTTCTCGACCAGCGCCTGTTCCGCCGCCGCCGTCTTCGTATCGCCGTTGTGCGCGGCGACGAGCGCGAGCGCGCGATGCGTGCCGGCGTAATACGGATCGTGCTCGCGCATCTGGCCGGCGGCCCACGCCGCGAGCTCCCAATCGGCAACCTCGCGCGCCGCGCGCGCCACCGCCTCGATCGTGAACAGCGTTGCGGCCCACGCGTCTGGGCCGGGCAGCGCCCGCGCCTTCTTCACCACCTCCTGCAGCATCGCGCGACCCTTGTCGCGCTGATTCGTGCGCAGGAAGAACTCGCCTTGCAGCGCCTGCAGCGGCACGGCGACGAGACCGCCACCCTCAGCGCCGCGAATCGCCTGCAGCGCGGCGTTGGCCTCGCCGGCCGCCGCCTGAAATTGGCCGAGCGCCAAACGCGCGTGCCCCGCGGCCACGTGCCCGGCAGCGCTCACCACCGGGGACCGGTGCGTCGCCATCGTGCCGGCCGCGGCAAGCGCCTCCTGCGCGCGGCCGCGCGCAATCAGGAACATCGGCCACTCGCGCTTGTTGAACTCCTGCACGAGCAGCGACGACTCGAGGCCGAACGATCGTTTCAGCAGCGGCTCGGCCTTCGTCATCTGGCCGGCGTACTGATACGAGGTGGCGAGCAGATCCAGGTTGTGCTGGTAGTGCCAGTCGTACTCGGCCGGAATCTTCTCGGCCGCGAGGTAGGCCGAGTCCAGCGCATCGGCCGCGCTGAACTCCGCGATCGCCTCGTCGATCCGTCCGCTCCGCCGCAGGTTGTGCCCGTGCATGTGCCGCGCGTGCGGCACATCGGGCGCCATCTTCGCATAGATTGCGCCCTCGGCGAGCGCCTGCGCGGTGGCGCCGCTGTTCTCATAGGCGTG
>Ga0070686_100002147_pt1 | contig 10871 bp, 8 predicted proteins | sample KBSS23LmetaG_FD_65654 | JGI IMG/M metagenome (GOLD analysis project Ga0070686, IMG submission 65654) | Switchgrass rhizosphere microbial communities from Kellogg Biological Station, Michigan, USA - KBS S2-3L metaG | ecosystem: Host-associated > Plants > Roots > Rhizosphere ...
AAAATAGACTAGATAAAACATGTTGGCCACGGTATAATTCCTGCGGCTTTTTCACTCACAAAGCCATTCCCAAGAAAGTCGCGACGCCTCGTCGCCCCCAATATCGCTTGAGCCAATCGAAAGCACTGAAATCCGATGTCTTTGCAGCTCTACTCGCCGTTATCGCTGCAGCCGTGTGCCTCGGTCTCTCACAATTCAACCTGATCCCAAGTTTTAGCAAGTTCTTCTCAATCGCCGAGCCGGGTACGACCGCCAGTGCTCCCGACTTTCAAGTGACCGCCATTGTGCTTGGCGTGTTTTGTCTGCTCATCGGGGTCACGCTAAATCGGTTGGGCGGCAAAGGCGCTCTTCCGTTTCTTTTCAGTGCTGTTGTCTTTGTAATAACTCTGGGCCTCTTCCTTGAGCGGTTCTCTTCAATTGATTTCCAGGTGGCGTTGTATCTGTACGGCACCGCTTTCTCGATCACATTGGTTCAATTGAAGCGACTCTGGGAAATGGATCGGAAATTCACGCGCAGGGTGATTCGCCGGCTGAGCGCTGACCACGTTGACACCGAACACGTCGCTCGTCGATTTGAAAGCGGATTGAAGCTTCTGCAAACAGTGCTGCCCCTTCGCGAAGCAGTAGTGTTCTGTTGTGATGATTCATCTGGACTACAGACGCTGGCCAGATTGAAAGCTTCAAGTAATGGCAAGCAGCCAAATCGAAACTCCGTGTGGCGTGATGGCATCGGTCACTGCAAACGTGCGTTGTCGCGACAGCAACTCGTTATCGAAGCGGCCGAAGACAACCAGGTCACGGTAGCTGTGCCACTGACTCACGAAAGCGAAAACGTCGGCGCCATATTGCTTCGTCTCGGGACGAAGTTCAATGACGAAGATCGTCCTTTGCTTGAAGCTGTCGGTTCCCAATTTGCGCGTAACCTTAAACGTGAACGAGTCAGCAGCCAGCGGCAGATGGGTCGCGCCATCAACTTTTTTTCGCATACGGGCGCGCGTAAGAAGCTAGACGCGCTTGACGTTCTAACAGCCTCGCTTGCTGAACAGCGTTACGAGACTACCGCTCTTGACATGATTGAAGATGGTGTTGCTATCGCTCATCTCGACGGCACGATCGCACTGACAAATCCGGCGCTCCTGCACTATGCCGGCATGACGGTAGATCAGTTAGCGAAGGCAGACATCTTCATGCTTCTCGATCGTTTTCGGGCTGGAGCTTTTGATGAGCCGGCGATTGCCGTGCGAAGAGTATTGCAGTCGGGGGCAGATTACGAAAACGAGCTTCGTTTTGAAGATCGAAATCTGACGCTCGGTTTGCGCATTTCTATTCTCAAAGATCCTCAGCCAACCAACTCAGAACGCAGTCCGGCTGGTTTAGCAGTCTGTGTGCGCGACCTAACACGTAGCAAGGAATATGAGAAGTTAAAGAGCGACATGATCTCGCTTATGTCGCATGAACTGCGGACGCCTTTGACAAGTATCAATGGCTTTGCCGAGTTACTGACGCAAGACAATACGATTCCGGATCAGGCCAAGGAATTCGTCACGATCATCGCTAACGAGTCGCAGCGGCTGTCGCGCATGATCAATACGTTCCTGGCAGTCACTCAGCTGCAACGCAAGGACAAACAGGAGGTACTAAAAATCCCGCTGCGCCTTGATGAGGTCGTTCACGAAACACTCCTCACAATGCAACCGATGGCCAAGAAGAAACGAATTCGCCTCGTGGAACAACCGGCACAGCGCATTCCACCGGTGGCCGCAGATAAAAGTTTGATTACTCAAGCCGTGAAAAATCTCGTGAACAACGCCATTAAGTACAGTCCCGAACGCACAACTGTCACAGTATCAACAGCGCTTGAGGCCGAAGTGGTTCGTGTTTCTGTCGAAGATCGCGGGTTCGGAATTCCGGCGGAATCGAAAGACCGCGTATGGGAGAAGTTTTACCGCGTCGTTCGTGAAGGACAGGAAAAGGATGAGGAGTCGACCGGCTTAGGACTGTCGTTCGTGCGCGAAGTAGTCGAGCAACATGGCGGTGAAGTCGCACTAAATTCAGAAGAAGGACGCGGATCGGTTTTCAGTTTCACGTTGCCGCGCCTCTAGCGAGGGCGAAAAAGGGGAAAGGGGAAAAGGGATAAGAACCCTCTTCCCCTCTTCGCGTTTCACCATTTGTTGATTGTGCCACGGCACTTCGCTGCACGACAGATGCATCGCTTATCGTCTGAATGCAGCGTCGTCTCGTAATCAATTGTGATCTCCTCGCCGGCGCGAATGTCTCGCAACGCGATGAACAAAATGTGCTTGTAGAGGATCTTCATGAAGGCATTCGGCTGACATGAATGATTGATGTAATGCGTTCCGTTCCCCCCGCGGCTGCCGTCTACACTCCAGCGGTTGTTAATCGCACAGATTCTCAACGTCTTGCGGTGAGCTCTGCGATTCGCTTCGGCGTTAGAGATCCTTTCACCGGCATATTCGGCGATCTTTTTGCGGGCGGCGAAAGGTTTGGTGGCGAAGCATCCTTTGCCGTGAATTCGAGATCGTTTGATAGTCAAACCTGGGGCGAGCTTAAGTTTCATGATCATCGAAGCGGTGGCAACGACCGGAGTGTAACACTAGACCACCGATATAAAACCGGTGGTGTTTTTGATCGCACAAGAAACAAAGAAAAACCGCGCGTACTTTTGCAGTAACGCGCGGCTTAGAAAAACTGCTTGAGTCGTTATTTCAACTTAAAAGATCTCGCCATCATATCGGTCTGGTTGCGAATGCGTCCCAGCTTGTCGCGGAGCCCGCTAAACCGAAGCGTATAAATTGTGCGGTTGTCTGCTTGCAGGTAGTAGATTCTTCCGAGCATTGGCTTACCTGCCTTGACGAATTCATACGACATCGTTACTCCATCGAGTCGCCCATTAAACGGTTCGACTTTGCCTTCGACAAACCCCGGGAGAAAACGCAGCTTCGATTCCTGATCACGTTGTGCCAATGCGGAAGGTGTCATCCCCGCCTCTACCACTTCTTTTCTAACTTGAAGATGACCGTCGAGCCTATCGCCATAAACAAACTCGATATGAGCATGAGCGGGATCCGGTTCAGAGATAGTGTGCCAGGTCGCCGACGGGAGCTCGAACGTATATTCCAGCTGGTCGCTCGTGTAGACCTGTTGCGCAATCGCAACTGTCATCAGTCCGAACAGAACCAACAAAACTCCGGCCACTTTGCGCATGTATTGAACTCCTTTTCGCGCGTGATTTCTGCGCGATTTCACCTGATTTCAGATGCCGGCGTGCCGTTCTGCGGTTGTCCTCTTTTGCCCCACTCGCGAATCATTTACTACTGTCGATCACGGCCTTTTGCAGCCCGATCAACGTCGCAATGCCCCGGTTGGCAAGCTCGAGCAAATCGTCCATCTGCGACCGGCTGAACGGCTCGCGTTCCGCGGTTCCCTGCACCTCGATAAATCGACCATCGCCTGTACACACGATGTTCATATCAACTTCCGCTCGTGAATCTTCGTCGTACTTCAGATCCAATAGCGCCGTGTTGTCAACCACGCCAACGCTCACAGCGGCAACTTGATTCATTACCGTTGAGCGAGAGATTTTTCCAGTCTCCAGCAGTCGTCGATTGGCGAGCGCAAACGCGACATAAGCTCCGGTGATTGCCGCAGTACGCGTTCCGCCATCCGCCTGCAACACGTCGCAGTCGATAGCGATCGTGCGTTCTCCGAGGGCTTTCATATCCGCAACGGCGCGAAGACTTCTTCCGATCAACCTCTGTATTTCATGCGTTCGCCCCGATGGACCGCCGCGTCCGGTCTCGCGCGGCGTGCGTGTTTGGGTCGCTCGTGGAAGCATCGCGTACTCGGCAGTCAACCAGCCTTGTCCGCTGTTCCGCAAGAAAGGCGGCACTCGCTCTTCGAACGAGGCACCACAAACAACGCGCGTATTACCCATCTCAATCAACACAGAACCTTCAGCATACGGCAAATAACCCGGAGTTATTTTTACACTCCGTAGATCCCCAGCTGCCCGACCATCACTGCGTGTGAAGCTCATCGTTCCCCCAAACCTCCACAGCTTCCAGTATCGAAGGTGCTGCACCAAGAAACCTCTCGGCCACCTTCGCAAAGCGGCTCGCAGCGTCGGTAACATAAAAATGGTCCAGATCGTCGCAGAGTTGTCGCTCCTGTTCAAAGGTTCGTGTTTCGTTGGCGAGCTGCAACCGATCGAGGAGTGTTTCTACTTCTCCGGCTGTGGCCTCGCCCGAGTCAATCAGCTTAACACCAAAACCCACCGCGTCTGCTATCACGTTTCGCAGTATCGGATAGTGAGTGCATCCAAGAACAACCGCTTCGATTGACCGCCCTTTCAATTCTGACAAATAATCACGCGCAACCATCCGCGCGACGTCTGAGTCGGCCCAACCTTCCTCCGCCAGTGACACGAACAGCGGGCAAGCTTTTTCGATTACTGAAATGGCCGGGTCGATAGCGGCTATCGCCTTCGAATAAGCGTGACTTTGTACGGTTGCTTCCGTCGCGATCACACCGATTTGTCTCGTTCCTGTAGTAGCAACGGCTGCGCGAGCGCCAGGTTCAATCACGCCAACCACAGGCACTTCAACTGCAGCTCGAATAGCGGGTAACGCGAGGGCTGACGCAGTGTTGCAAGCGACGACAAGTAACTTTATTCCATGTGATTGGAGGAATCTCGAATTCTCAACAGCGTATCGTTCAACGGTTGCGAGTGATTTCGTGCCATAAGGAACGCGCGCGGTGTCGCCGAGGTACACAAATCGCTCGTTGGGTAACCGTTCATGCAATGCGCGATAGACGGTGAGTCCACCTACGCCACTATCGAAAATTCCGATCGGAAGTTTGGGATCCAAAGGTCAGTTGAAGATCTCGAAGACGCGAACGTGAAATCCAGGAAGCACGTCTTCATCGGTTACCACGTCGGATTCAGTGAAGAGGACTCTTGAGCCGTTAGCCGAAAGAACTTCAACGGTCTTGTTCTGACAACTCACCACCCATACTGATTGAACACCGAATGATAGCCATTGTGCCGCTTTCCGCTCGACGTAGCGACGACTCTTGGTAGACGAATTCACCTCCACCACGAGATCTGGAGCCAATTCCGCGTAGCTTGTCGTCCGCGGCGGAGTTCGTTCCTTCTTAATAAAGGAGAAGTCTGGCGCAAGCACTGTGTCGGGATTACTTTCTAATTTGAATCCCGTTTGCGCTGCGAGAGCAACACCAAGGTTATTCGCCTTGATATAGGTTGCGAGGAGAAGGGACAGATTCATGGTCACGAGACCATGATCGGTCCCGGACGCAGACATTGTGAGGAGTACTCCTTTTACGAGCTCGTGTCGATGACCATGATCAGCTAGTTCGATTAGCTCTTCAGCAGTCATCAGGTGAGTGGTTGTGCTCATAGGATTTCGTGTGAGGACGGAAAAATCTGCAATCTAAAATCAAAGTGTTTTGGTGGAGGCGCCGAGAATTGAACTCGGATCCAAAAACCAATGCCGAAGGACTCTACATGCTTGTTCGCTTCTCTTTCTTTCTCGATTACTCGAGAAAAAATTTGCTCAGCGCCGAGTCAGTGAAGCGACAAGACCTCGACAAGAGCTAGTCCGACTTAATCTTGCCCACTACCACGGACCGAAGCAGCAGGCCAGCTCATATAAGTGACATCTCACTCCGCGCGCATGAGCAACTTGCGGCGAGACGCTCGGTGCTTAATTAGGCAGCGAGAGCCAAATTGTTATTGGCAGTTGTTTTTCCCTACGCGTTTTAACGAGCTGCATAAGGGAGCCCGGCATGCATCACGACGATCATTCAGGTTCCTGTCGAAGCCTGTCGCCCCCGCGAGCAGAAGGATTATAAGAGATGCGAGTTGGAATGTCAGGTTTGCCCGATTTTGATGTGAAGTCGTGCTTATCTTGATGCGGAAGTAATTTATTCGGCCGTCAGTTCCGGGACATGTTCGTCTTCGTATTTTTCGATCAATACACCCAGGATCTCCATGAGTGACGCAAGCGGGTGGGATTCATTCTCGCCAACCTCATCGATTACTGAATCCAGCAACACAACCAGCTGCTGATATTCTCCTTCGGAATGCGGAACGTAGACCTTACCGGCCAATGATGACCATGTGTGGACTGTTTCGTTAAGATCAAGATTCTGCATCTGCATCATTCCCTCCACCGTAGCTCGTCGTATTCGCTATGAGTGAGCACGGCGCGAACATCCATTCTTCCGCGATTATAGTGGATGGCCTGATTAAACGACTTTGTTGCCACCATTGTTAAAGACCGTAAGCTTTCGAACTTGATTTAGCCGAAGGAAACGTCTGGCGCAAGTTCACAAAGTCTGAAGTCTCGGTTGCTAGCCAAGCGATACCATCGCACGAGAGCCGGTTTGGCATCTAAATGCACTTCTGCAAACTCGTTAAGTCGTTTGCGACTGATGATATGCATGATGTGAGGTTTATGGCTTTTGTGGCCACAGATACTATTTCGGACCGACCACTAGGTCAAGGTTACCCGTAAGTTATAATACAATCCGCAGCAAGCGCCCCTCTGTGGCTGCCCACGTTGATGACCGCGGGCGATTGAGGCAAGGTTAGGTCGGCTGATGATTCGAGCCGGACAAAAATATCGAGCGATGGAACCGCTGGACGTTATTACCTTTTCGTCATGGACGCCAGCAACCTACGGCTCAACAGGCACACTCCCTAAAGGCGAGGTTTTCACCGTCGACCATGGTCCGCATTCCGAGGCCATTGCTGTTTATTGCTCGTCCGAAAAAACTGACACGCTGCAGGCGGTGGTCATTAGCGAAGCAAACCGTTCATCCGCGAGGTACAGAGACTACTATCTCTGCATTGCGATCAAAGACGTTCTCAAGAGATGCGAACGGCTTTCAGACTGACTTAAGAAAGTTCTTGATTTAGAGGTTAATCAAACTATGGCTGCAAACGTGCACCGTTCAAGAAGACCCATCGTCAATACTCCGCCACCCGAGCGCACACATCTGTTGCGACGGCTGTGGCTGCCGGCAGTGCTGCTACTCGCACTTGCTGCGGGCGGGTTGACTGGAATCATCGCGGCCTACGAGCTGAACTACTCCCGCGCTGCAAATGAAGTGGCGGCGCTTGCGACATATCGACCGAGTGTGGTGACGCGTGTCTACGCGGACGACGGTGAGACAGTGATTGGTGAGTTTGCGCTCGAAAAAAGAATACCGCTCAAGTACGAAGAGATCCCTCAGGTTCTCAGAAATGCGATTCTCGCGGTCGAAGACGTTCGGTTCTATGACCACATTGGCATTGATCCGATCAGAATCATGGGCGCGGCCTGGAAAAACTTAACTACAGATCGCGTCGAGGGCGGGTCAACGCTCACGCAACAATTGACGAAGAACCTCTTCCTCACGAAAGAACAATCGTACACGCGCAAAGTTAATGAGTGGATACTCGCGCTTCAAATTGAACGCTACTACACCAAGAACCAGATCATGGAGTTGTACGTCAATCACATGTTCCTGGGCGCAAATGCTTATGGAATGGAAGCCGGTGCCGAAACATACTTTGGCAAGCAAGCTAAAGATCTAACCCTGGGTGAAGCAGCTTTACTCGCCGGCGTTCCTAAAGCACCGAGCGATTATTCGCCAACGTCGAATCCAGCGAAGGCTAAAGAGCGACGCGACCTGGTTCTTGATTTGATGGCGAAGAACGGTTTCGCTACGCAAGCTGAAGTAGACGCTGCGAAGTCGAAACCGATTCAACTCGCCGACACTGCGTACTACCAATCACAACCCAAGTCTTCTCCATTCGATTATCCAGTTGAATACATTCGTCAGGAACTCGAAGACAAGTACACAACGCGCGTCGCTCAAGGCGGTCTGTCGGTCTACACGACAGTTAATGTCGACGCTCAGAAGCGCGCCTACGACGTCGTGCGAGGCGGTTTGCGAGCCTATGATCGTTCTCACAGTGGCTGGCGCTCGAGTTACACGATGATTCCGACTACGAATGGCAACGGTGATGGACCACCGACGCAGGCGGAACTCAATAACTACAAACATCCTGACTGGTACGGTAACGATTACGAACAGGGCCGTCACTTGATGGGCCTGATCATGAAGATCGACAGAGCGCGCAACGAAGCGCTTGCTCGCTTCGGGAATTTCACGGCAACCGTCACGCCTGCCGAAATGGGCTGGGGTAAACGCCAGCCACGCGATGAATTCAAGGTTGGTTATCTGGCCGAGTTTGAAATTAAGGAAGTCGATGAAAAGAACCGGCGTTTGCAAGTTGAGCTATCGCAGATTCCGGCCGTACAGGGCGCAATGATGACGCTGAACGCGAAGAACGGCGAAATCGTTACGATGGTCGGCGGCTACGACTTCTACACCAACAAATTCAATAATGCGATTCAGGCGTACCGCCAAACTGGTTCTTGTTTCAAACCGTTCATCTACACTGCGGCGGTCGAATGGGGAATGACTCCTGACACTCCTGTTAGTGGTGCACCGATTAGTATCGGCGATTGGCAACCACACAACTACGACGGCTCGCTCGGTAATGCAGACCTGCCGATGAAGACTGCGTTAGCGAAGTCGATGAATATTCCGGCTGTTCATTTACTGCAAACCGTCGGCATTCAAACAGGCGCACAGATGGTGCGGCGTTTCGGCATCAAAGTTCCGATGTCGCCATATCTTCCTTCTGCACTCGGTGCTACCGAAGTGCCGTTGGACCAGATGGTGTCTGCTTATTCGGCGTTTCCAAATAAAGGAATAAGAGTTCAGCCACACATGATTCGACGCGTACTCGATCGCGACGGCGCGGTGCTGGAGGAATGGGAACACACGACCTACAAAGTCGTGAACGAATACGTCGCACTCACGATGGTTTCAATGATGCGCGGCGTCATCACTTCGGGAACCGCGACGGCAGCTACGTCGCTGGGAGTTCCGCTTGCTGGAAAGACCGGAACTGTTAACGATCACACGGACGTTTGGTTCATCGGCTACACACCAACTTACGTCACAGGTGTGTGGATGGGATATCCGGGCAGAAAGAGATCTCTCGGAAACGACATGACCGGAGCCCACGGGGCGCTGCCGATGTTCATCGATTTCATGAAGACGTTCTTGAAAGACAAAGAGAAGGAAGATTTTCCGAAGGCCCCGGGCATGCCCGAAGATATGCGTGAACTCTTCCGGCAACGACAGAGAGAACTGGCGGCCGAACGCGCCGAGCAAGCAGCTGACGCCGCGGAGACGACAGATCAAACTACGCCTACGGATCCAACCGCAACGCAACCGAAGTTGGACCAAGTGACGTTGCCACCACCGCCGAAAGGCGATGAGCCTGCAACGAACGCAGCACCGAAACCTGAAGCGCCAGCACCAAAGCCGGAAGCAACCCCACCAGCAACGACGCGACCACGTGAGGCTGAACCGCAAAAGAAAAAAGGCAAAAAAGGTGATGGCGAACCCGGGTGATTTTTCAGTAATCGTCTTTTAAGAAACAACCACGAATCCACACCTATAACACAACAAAGAGCCGACAAGCGGATCCAGAGCTTCCCCTGTTATGTTTGCCTCGTATAGCACAAGACTGATCGCCGCAGTCCTTTGCTCCTTCGTCGTATTCGCCTCAGTTACACCCTTTGCGATTGCGCAGAAGAAGACTGCACCTGTTGAAGCGACACCCCCACCCGTCAGGGAAGAGTTCAAGTTCGGCGATGTCGATCTGGAAGTACTTCAACAATCGGATCTACTCGACACGAAGCTCGAGCGCGATGGTCTGCTGCTACGAGACGAGGCCGCGAGCGCTTATCTGCGGCGGATCGGTGAAGGACTGATTCCCAAAGGACTCGAACTCGAGAGGGTGTCGTGGAAATTTCGGGTGCTGCGCGACCCACAGCCAAACGCTTTCGCTTTACCAAACGGATCGATTTATGTCACGACTGGTTTGCTCAGCCTGGTAGATAACGAGTCGCAGTTGGCGGCCGTCATCGCTCATGAATTGACACACGTGATGCGCCGGCATACGTATGTGCAGAATCGCAGCAATCGAAAAAAATTCTTAAGCATGAACATCATGACTGCCATCGGTGCATATGCACCCGGAGGCATTGTCGGAGCTGTGATCATCGCCGCGACGACAATTGCTCCGTTAATTGTGATGGCAACCGTTTACGGTTATAGCCGGGACCTGGAGCGTGAAGCCGATCTCAAAGGAATTGACATCATGATCACCGCTGAGTACGCGCCCGAAGAGATGGTGAACGTCATGAAGCTGCTGGATAAAGACATCGAGGGCGAGAACATCCGCTTGTTCTGGAACGATCACCCTGCCCTTGATGAGCGGATTAAGTACATGAGCTCATATCTCGGTGCTCGCGCTAACAAGGTGACTCATCAGATGGAGTTGAATCGCGAACGCGCAGCGTATTTTAGCCAAATGGAACCGGCGATGCGACACGATATTCAGTTAGCCATCAACAGTGGACGCTTCCGTTCAGCCGTCTTTCACGCGCAGCGCTTGGTCGATTTCCATGCGGACTCGGAAAACCTATTTTGGTTAGCGGAATCCTATCGCACGCTCGGCCCTCGCGCGCCGCAGTTGACCGAAAGGGAGCTGACTAACAGTGCGAAGAAAGATGCGGCAAAGCAGCACGAGAAGCGCACACTTGAAGAAGAAGAACGCGACCTGCTTGAAACTCCGGCGGGTAAAGACAATTGGCAACACCACCAGCAAATGGCTGAGGAGTTGTACTTGCGCGCGCTAAAAGCAGAGAACCCGGTGCCTGTGGCGCACCGGGGACTCGCCATGCTCTACGAAAGGCTAG
>Ga0070686_100002148_pt1 | contig 10870 bp, 9 predicted proteins | sample KBSS23LmetaG_FD_65654 | JGI IMG/M metagenome (GOLD analysis project Ga0070686, IMG submission 65654) | Switchgrass rhizosphere microbial communities from Kellogg Biological Station, Michigan, USA - KBS S2-3L metaG | ecosystem: Host-associated > Plants > Roots > Rhizosphere ...
CTGCTGCATCGCATCGAGCCGCATGTGTTGGATGCATTGCCGGGACAAGCAGACTGCTATGTATCATGGGAGCAGCAACGAGAACTCCTTGGACGCCTGCTCGCCGGTGGCCTCCGTGTCGCGATGCAGTATTCCCCCCTGAACGCGGTTCCCTACGTGTCGCGCGTGGATGCCGGTACGATTGAGTTGATCAGAAGTTACGATGTCGAGGTGGTGAGTTCAGCAGATTTGATTCAGACGTTTGAGGCGCGATGGACAGACCGTCAGCTCGAATCGCATCAGTATGCCGCTGCGGCACTGCGGCGTATTGTTGATGAGACGTTTAGTGATGTGCATGAGGCAATCACGCAAGGGCGGAGTCTCACTGAATATGGAGTGCAGCAGTTTATCTTGGCCCGTATACATGAGGCCGGTATGGTCACGTCGAGCGCACCGATTGCCGCCGTCAATGTCCACAGCGCTGATCCCCATTATGGTCCGACAGAGACGGGGTCGACCGAGGTCACGCGTGATGCGTTGCTCTTGATCGATCTCTGGGCCAAACGCACGGAGCCCGGGTCAGTCTATGGCGATATTACTTGGACCGGCTACGTCGGCCGGAACATCCCGGTGAAACACCGCGAGATTTTCGACTTGGTCCGGCAAGGACGGGACGCGGCCCTAGCCTTCGTCCGGAAAGAAACAGCTGCCGGCCGTCGCCCATTCGGTTGGGAAGTCGACCACGCTTGCCGACAGGTTATCCAGCGCAGCGGCTATGGCGATCAATTCGTCCATCGCACGGGCCATTCGATTGGCGAAGAAGTTCATGGCAACGGCGCCAACATTGATGGCTTGGAGACGCAGGACACCCGCCGCCTGATGCCGAGGACCTGCTTTTCTATTGAGCCGGGAATCTACCTGCCCGGCGAGTTTGGGATCAGGAGTGAATTGGATGTGTACCTCGCCGAGTGCGAAGCAATGGTATTTGGTTTGCCGTTACAGAGCGAGATCGTACCGATCTTTTAACAGGATGCTGAAAAAGCCCGCCAGCGGCGTTCTCGGCTCATCGAAATCCTCAACGTACCCCTGAGGGTACGCCTCCGGTTTCGATTCCCCTGCGGCCTTGCTGGACGGCCTTTTTAAGCATCCTGTTAAGAGTACTCTGTCCCTTCCTTGACAGTGCCTCCTAGTGGCCTATAGAGTTTCAATTATTGAGGAGCTAGATCGACATCGATTGGCTGGGACTAGGGTAAAAGGAATCACGCCATGTTTGGTACCTTGGGGATCTCGGAACTCATCATTATCCTCGTCATTGTCCTCATCATTTTTGGGGCGGGAAAGCTTCCACAAATCGGTGAAGGAGTCGGCAAAGCACTCAGAGGGTTCAAGAAAGAAGTCAACGATATTCCCCCGCCGGCGGATGCAGCACCGACCGAAGTGAATCAACCGGCACCCATGCAGATCCAGCCGACGGTCCAGGCTGCTCCGTCGCCGGCGATGACGCCGGGACAAACTCTCGTCACTCCGAAGCCCACGGCGCCCTACACGCCCGGGCCGGAACTGACTCCCGGAACCACTGCCGCCTTAATGCACAACATGGCTGCTCCGCCCCAACCGGCTCGGCCATTCACCTCCACGTCAGCCCCATCGAGTGGGCAGGGCCGGCGGCCTCCGACGATGGAAGAACGGGCGGCTGCCCCTGCGCCGGTCATGCGGGCGCAGTACCCGCCCCTTCCAGCCGGTGCTCAGGCGAAACCCGTGGCCAAACGCCCGTCGGCCATTGTCAACAAAGATGCCGTGGCCCGCGTGCAAGCGCAGCAGGCGGCGATGAAGACGCAGGCTGCGCAGCCTGCCGGTATTTCCCCAGGAGATATGCAGGGTTTGGGTGAAGGACTCGGGGATGCGTTGCGAACGTTCAAGCAAGCTGTTGCCGATGTCCGAAATTCGGTGGATCCCGAGATCAGAACAATCCGAGCCGAGATGGATTCTGCCCAGAAAGAACTTCAGCAGTCCATTGATGCGGCCAAAGAACTACCTGCCTTGCACGAAGAGCCTCCTAAACAAGCGTGAGCTGAAGTGTGGTCTTCATCAGCCGGCCCGGTGCATGCCCCCTGTTCAATGGGACTTCCTCTCGCACGCTAGCGTGCTCGGTCGCCCTTGCAATCCTCTGCCTCGCCGGTTGCATCCAAGACTCTCCACTTTCCTCAAGTGAGCACACGGTCTCGGTATTGCTGGAATCGCTCCGCGATGAGTCACCGGATGTGCGGCGCACGGCTGCTGAATCTCTCGGCAAGATCGGCGATCCACGAGCCGTGGACTCCATTCTCCCTCTTATGCACGATCCTGCAGCAATGGTCCGTGAAGCTTCAATACTGGCCATGGGGCGCTTAAAACCCCCAGCGACCGAAGGAGTAGTGGTCTTGTTGACGCAGGCGTTGGAGGACCCTGTCGAATCGGTCAGGCAGGCTGCGGTTGTGGCGATCGGCGAGATCGAACCAGGCTCTCGATTACTGCAACCAGTCATAGGATTACTGCGATCTCCGGATGTAACAGTGAGAAGGGCGGCAGTGCAGGCCTTGTTACAAGTCGACTCAAGTCAATCGGTTCCTGCGCTCGTCGCAGCAGGACGTGACTCCGATCCGGAGGTTCGTCAGGGTATTGTGGCGGCGGTGGGTGAATGGGGAGGGCCAGCGGCCTCCTCTTGGCTCAGAGAGCGTTTAGTTGAAGATTCTTCGCCCGGGGTGCGAGCAGAAGCGGCCTATCGGCTGGGAACGCTCAGCGATCCTGATACCAGGGCAGCGCTCAAGATGACGACCGCGAAGGATCCGGACAGTGGGGTGCGTCGCTGGGCAAAGCGGGGAACTTAAGCCGTCACGCGGGAACGATTCAATGCATCGACGAGTTCGACAAGCTCTTTGCGGGCCTTTTCGTCGATGTTGGTAAATTGGACGCCCATTCCGGGGAAGAGCAGATGCCGTTCTGGCTTGTTGCGGATCCAGGCAACCTTGGCCGTGGCTTTGTGTTTTACCCAAGGATGATCGGGTAGTGCAAATTCGACGGATAACTCGGTCCCAGGAGCCAACGGGGCGCTGCTTTCGATGAACAGCCCGCCTGCACCAATACCGCCGGTTAAGCTGTCGAACTGTTTGCCTTCCGGAGTTGTGTAGCGAACCTTCAAGGCGAGTGGAGCTCTTGGATGAGCGCGCGCATGGGCGAATCGTGCGTCGTCGTCGCCGGCAAGAATCTGTTCAATAACCGCTCCCCACGACAGGGCGCCGAGGAGTTCTCCCGTGGCACTATGAAGTGTGACCACTTCCTGGTCGGCATTCATCTCAAGGACGTTACCTTCATGCCCTTCCGTCGTGATCACAGGAAACTTCATGGTCAGGTCCTTGTACCGAGTAGGGGACGATTCGGTGGCAGATAAATAACCCCTAGCAGGCTGTTGAAGAAATCGGTTATCGCATCGGCCCGATTCCTACGCGTAGAGACACGCCTTTCCATTGGCGGCGTCCTCGCATCGCTCAGAGATTCACTGTACGGGACAAAATACACTTCGCCGCTTCGCGCTCACTGTGGCATTTTTGAACAGCCTGCTGGTACTGCTGGGGTGACGCGGGAATTATTTCAGCCCTGTACGTCTCGAGTCGGTAACAGTGCTTCAACACCCTGCTAGACTGGCTGCCCGACGGCTTGGAGGGATTTCACCAGTTCGAGCACACGGTTACGGATATCGGGGTCAATCTCTGTAAAACGCACCCCCATGCCAGGGCTAAACGTGTACTGGTCTGCTTTCGGGCATACCCACGCGACAAGACCCTTAGCCGTCAACCATTCTGACGGCTGTTCTGGTAGCGAAAACTCAAGGGCGAGCTTGGTGCCGACTGATATCGGGCTCTGGCTTTCGATAAAGAGCCCGCCTCCGCCAATGCCGCCTGCGCGACTTTCAAACTGTTGGCCTTCCGGGGTTGTGTATTTAACACGGAAGGTGAGTGCCACGCGTGGCTCATTCCTGGTTTCTCGGCTCGCCTGGGGTTTACGATAGGCCAAGATCTGGTCGATGACGAAATCCCAGGACAGGTTGCCCATAGGTTCGCCGTTGATCCCCAGAAGGGTGATCACCTCTCGGTTTGCATCAAGGTCGAGGGTTTTCCCTTTATGCCGTAGGCTTGAAGACACGGGGTATTTCACACGTCCTCCACGCTGAATCAGTAATGCAAGTATAGCGCAGCATTTCAGCTTGTCGAGGGAAACCACAGAGTCATGACTGTCGCGAGAGGTTAGGGAGGCGCAAAGAGCGGAGAGCCGACAGGTATCTGAGAAGGGAGGATGTGAAGGAACACATCCAAGCCAAGATGAACATAGCCTGGATGATTCTGAGTGGACGTCCTGTGGGGCGGACAAAAAAAGCTATAGTTATAACGACTTAGGCGGTCTTCACATCCTTGTCTTGTTCAAAGATTCTTATGGGTGCGTGCTTGCCGAGGATGGCATCCTCAGTGATGAGGACCTCCTTAATTTGCTTCTGAGACGGGGCATCATACATCACGTCCAACATCACGTCTTCGAGGATGGCACGCAATCCTCGAGCGCCGGTTTTCTGGTGAAAGGCTTTCCGTGCGATCGCTCCGAGCGCGCCTTCCGTGAACTTGAGTTTCACCTTCTCAAAGGAGAGCAATTTCTCATACTGTTTCGTAAGCGCGTTTCTCGGCTCGGTCAAGATTCGAATGAGGGCGCGTTCATCCAGCTCATCCAGGGTAGCGACGACCGGCAGCCGACCGACGAACTCCGGAATCAAGCCGTACTTCAGGAAGTCTTCCGGCTGAACTTTGGCAAACAATTCGCCAAGTCGCACTTCGCTTCGTCCGCGAACTTCAGCTCCAAATCCCATCGCCTTGCGATTCAGGCGTTGCTCGATAATCTGCTCGAGCCCGACGAACGCTCCGCCGCAGATGAACAGAATGTTGCTCGTATTGACCTGAATAAACTCTTGGTGCGGATGCTTGCGCCCGCCTTGAGGCGGCACGTTGGCGACGGTCCCCTCGATGAGCTTGAGCAGCGCTTGCTGTACCCCTTCGCCCGAGACGTCGCGGGTGATGGACGGGCTGTCGCTCTTGCGGCTGATCTTGTCGATTTCATCGATGTAGACAATGCCCCGCTCAGCCCGTTCCACATCGTAGTCCGCTGCTTGAAGGAGCTTGAGGATGATGTTTTCCACGTCTTCGCCGACATACCCTGCTTCTGTGAGTGTAGTCGCATCGGCAAGGGTGAAGGGGACGTCCAGGTACTTCGCGAGGGTCTGGGCCAACAGCGTTTTCCCCGTGCCTGTGGGTCCCAGCATGAGAATGTTGCCCTTCTGGAGTTGCACGTCGTCGACATCTTTGTCCTTGGCCGAGATTCGTTTGTAGTGGTTATGAACGGCCACCGCGAGAATTTTCTTGGCCCGCTCCTGTCCCACGACGTATTGATCCAAGTGGTGCTTAATTTCCAGAGGCTTCTTGAGTTTCGACGAAATCTCTTCCTTGGCTTCTTCCCAATCCTCGGCAATGATGTCGTTACAGAGGTTGACGCATTCGTCGCAGATATAGACGGTGGGTCCGGCGATCAACTTGCGAACTTCGTCGCGGCTCTTTCCACAGAACGAGCAGCGGAGATGTCGATCCATCTTATCCGGCTTCGCCATGAGTCCTCCCCTGTTACTTGTCCTTGGCCCCGTCTTTTCCTGTGTCGCCGCTGACGGCCTTGAGAAGCTTCGGCGGCCGTGTGATCACTTCGTCGATGAGACCGTACCGCTTGGCTTCTTCTGCCGACATGAAGTAGTCCCGTTCGGTATCCAGGGATATCTTCTCCAGAGGCTGGCCGGTATGTTTAGCCATGATCTCATTAAGTCGTTCGCGGATTTTCAAGATCTCTCTAGCATGAATATCGATTTCCGTGGCTTGCCCCTGAAACCCGCCCATGGGCTGGTGAATCATGACCCGCGCATTCGGCAGGGCGAATCGCTTACCTTTGGTTCCGGCAGTGAGCAAGAAGGCTCCCATGCTGGCGGCCTGGCCCAGGCAGATCGTGTTGATCGGGGGTTTCACATACTGCATGGTGTCATAGATTCCCAATCCTGCCGTGACGCTTCCGCCGGGGGAGTTAACGTAGAGATTGATGTCCTTTTCAGGGTCCTCCGCTTCGAGGAACAACAGTTGGGCAATAATCAGGTTGGCAAAGATGTCGTCGATCGGCGCGCCGAGAAAGATGATCCGGTCTTTCAGGAGCCGAGAATAAATATCGTAGGCGCGTTCGCCTCGGTTAGTCGTTTCAATAACAATGGGAACAAGCATGCACGTCGTTCCTTTCCGCTTAGCAGGATGCTGAAAAAGTCGCTCTTCTCACCCACCCAACCCTGGTGCGACAAGACGCACCTTTCACCAAGCTTCGTTCTCGCTTCGCTCAGAGGAGGCTCAACGTACCGAAGCGTACGCCTCGCCTCTTCGCTCGCTGCGGCCTTGCTGGACGGCCTTTTCGAGCATCCTGCGTGGTGTGCTCATATTATTCCAACATACTGAACAGTGAAATCCCGTCGTACCCACAGAGTTTTTCCCAGCCTGTTAGAGTCGCTTGAAGGAGCGATGCAAGGCCGGCTTGCACCGCTCGGAACTATCCCTGAATGACCGCATTGCGGTATACGAAATCCAAGGCTTTATCCACCAAAACCCTGGTACGTAAATCATCAATAGACTCTTGCCCGCCGGCTTTGATCATCTTGACGAGATCCGCAGCCGGCATTTTGAGCTCCGACGCCAGCCGCATGATTTCGGCATTGAAATCGTCCTGCGTGACTGTCAGTCCTTCTTTCTCCGCGATCTCCTCTAACACGAGGCTGACCTTCACACGGCGCGCCGCTTCGTCTCGATGTTCCTGGCGAAGGCTTGCGAGATCCGCCGTGCCGGGCGATTCTTGGGCGCCACCCTTCCGCTGTTGCTGCTGCACGTGCTGCCGGATGATGGCCTCCAGCTCACGCTCCACTAGGGTTTCCGGAAGATCGAAATGGTGGGTATCCTTGAGTCGCTTGACGATCGTATCCTTATAGGTGTTTTCGATCTCTCGCTTCAGCGCCTGTTCCATCCCGTCCCGCAATTTGTCTTTGATTTCTTGGAGCGAGTTGTAGGGACCACAATCTTTGGCAAATTCATCGTCCAGTGCCGGCAGTTTCTTTTCCTTGACGGATTTGATCGTCAGGGTGAATACGACCGTCTTGCCGGCAACGCGAGGATCGGGATGGCCGGCTGGGTACGGCTGGGAAATTTCGAGCACGTCGCCCCCTTTTTTCCCCTCGACATGCGAATCAATCTCCAAGCCCAATACGGCGGCGTGTGATCCGACCTTGTGGAGTTGACCTTCCTTCTTCGTTCCCTCCAGTGGTGCTCCATCGAGAAGGCCTTGCATATCCAGCACGATATAGTCCCCGTCCACTATGGCGTGGTTAGACGGTACAGCTTCCAGACGGGCCTGTTGTTCGCGCAAGACCTCAAGGCCTCGGTCGAGCTGTTCGTCGGTCACGGTGCGCTTGTCGGGCTTGAGCGAGATCGGACTTGGCGCTTTATAATCCCGCAACTCGATTTTTGGTTTGATCTCGACGGTCGCGGTAAATGTAAAGGGCTCGTTTTTCTTAATTTTGACTCGGTCCAGCGGGGGAATTTCAACATGAACCGGCACAATCCCCGCTTGGCGGACAGCCTTGTCGTAGAAGTCCGGCACGAGGCTTCGGATCACGTCCTCTTCCACGGTTTTGGCATAGCGCTTTTCCAGCAGGGCTAAGGGTACCTTGCCAGGGCGAAACCCCGGGATGTTGACCTGGCGGTTTAGGTCAACATAAGCGCGAGCAAATCGTTGTGTGACTTCATCGCCCGGCACCTCAATCTTGAGGGCGCGTTTCAACGGTCCTAGTTCAGTCACTTCCATTTTCATAACCGGTGCGCACCCTTGTTCGAAGTAAGAAGCCTTGCGCGGACTGCCGCGCTGCGCCAGCTGCCCGGCCGTGGTCTGGTGCGAGAGGGGGGACTTGAACCCCCACGGTTACCCACGAGATCCTAAGTCTCGCGCGTCTGCCAGTTCCGCCACTCTCGCAGGGTGGGGTATGCAGGAGTCGATTCCAGCACAATGAGCAAACAAACGAAAAGATAAGTTCCTGTGGGGGTATTTTGTACCGTTGGACGTATCCCACTGTCAACCCATACTCCTGCGGGGTGAAAGCGGGTTTGCTTCCGTGCCTATGGGACGATCAGTATCCATTTGTGGCACGGCAGAATTCTCCACAAGCCGGGATTGAGTGCTCGGTTCAGGCTAAACGGAGCCGTGACCAAAAGAGATGGATACCCCCTCGATTTGGCCTATTATTGAAGCTATGAGCGGACCTCATCGTGCCTGTTGTAGCCGCAGTATTGACCCAGGGGTATAATCAGCTAGCGTTGTCATTCATTGTCGGCATATCGGTGAAGAGGTGCACCGTGCGTGTTGCGCTACTGCTCGCAACGCTAGCTTACAGTGTTGCAGCGCTTCCTTCTCCTCCCTCATGGGCCTACCGGGACTATTTCACGCCGGAGCAGAAAGCACTGCTGGACAAAATTCAGACCCTGCGCATCGAGACGAATGCCCTCACGGACAAGGGGACCGTTGACCCGGCGCCGATCACCGAGCTTGTCGCCCGCCGGATGGGCGAATTGGGCTACACGGTCGTGGGCCAAGCCAATAAACCATATGACGTGGTGATCAAAGTGAAATGCGAGGAGCGAAAAATATGGGAAGGCACGACGGCGTCAGGAGGCGATGCGGATTTGCCCGACGCCCCGTCTCGGCTCTGGAAAGGCCCCGCCTGTCAGATGACCTATCTCCTCGGTACCCTGAAGGTCAAATGGCAAAAAGAAGTCCGAACAGAGTTTGAAGATGCAGAACTCACTGCACAATCGGCTCACGCGGGAGATCCTGGAGCCTATGTCATGGGCAGATTGAAGGACGTGCTCGAAACATACGAATTTCCCTTGTTGCTGGCCGCTGAATGGGGTCAGCCGGAGCGCCTCCTAAAGTTGCTCGATCGATCCGACACGCCGCAGGCCAGAAAGCTTAAAATCATTTCCCTCTTAGGCGAGATGCAAGCCGACGAGGCCCTGCCGAAGCTGAAAGAGGTGCTCAAGGATCGCGACTTGGCGAAGCAAGCGATTGGGGCGATGGGCAACCTCGGTAGAGAGAACATTCCGCTCCTGGTCGAGATCATGAATACGTCACCGGATATCGAGGTGCAAACCGCAGCAGCCAAGGGGTTGGGCCAGCTCGGCGGACTGCATGGGGATGCCTCGGTCGTGCCACCGCTGCTGGCCAAGCTGAAGGATCCGAAGACCGACTGGTCCGTGCTCACGGAAGTGGCCTGGTCGCTGGGCAAGATCCCGGACAAACGATCGATCCAGCCGCTCTACGATCTCGATAGGAAACTGCAAGCCATGCGCGACCCGGAGAACGTCCAACTGAAGAAACTCAAAGAAGCGGTGTTTTGGGCGATCAAACAGTGTGATACGTGGGATCAGTTCAGCTAAGACGTGCTACCGGACATAGATCCCAGTCTGCAGCCTGATTTTTCTGGCCGTATTCCCGGTGTCTCTTCAATACGTTGCATTGTGCTACCTCCTTTGATAGTAGGCGACCACGTGTATTCGACTGCCACACCATTGCATGCTGCACCAATACAGGTGAACAGATCGGTCGGTCGCTGGGCTATGCCGCGATGACACAGATTTTTGAAGCCGTGCAGTGGCCCGCACGACCGATACGGCAGCAGGGATCAAGGTAGTGGAAGACCACGAATTCGATGGGCTGAAAGAAGGGCGGGTCCCACTTCCGATCATGAGACCATCGGCATGTTCAGAATGTACAGGTGGGAGAAGTGTCCGGAAAGGAACCGAGGCGTGGGTGCTACAAGATTCTGGCGACCGTAGCAGGGGAGTGAATTGAGGGGAGTCGCGATGAGAGTGGCGGCCATCTGTGAGAGGGTCGCGTGAGGGAGGGCGACGCATCGCAGATGCGCCGCCCTGGTTCACTCGGGTTCGATCCTCCCATTGATGTGGGGCGAGATTAGCGACTATCCGTGCGCCCACGATGCGAATGTGTCAGCAAAAAGATCGTCACTTCGTGACGCGAATTTCGACGCGGCGATTCTTTGCTCGACCTGCATCGGTCGTGTTCGATTCAACCGGCTTGGTATCTGCATACCCGTGCGTCGTCGCGGCGCCAAGACCACCTTCGGTCAGCGCCTTCGCCGCATTGGCGGCACGGGACTCAGAGAGTTCCTTGTTCGTGGGGAACGTCTTCTTCAGTGCGCCCCGGATTGCCACGTTGTCGGTATGACCGTCCACCGCCACCTTGTACTCGGGGAAATCCTTCAAGACCGCTCCGACTTGCTTCAGCGCATCGGCGCCCGCCGGTTTCAATTCAGCTTGGCCGGACCCGAACAGATAGCTGGAGGCCAGGTTAATCATCAACCGCTCGCTGTTGAGATCGACGGTGATATCACCCTTCTCGATCTCAGGACGAAGCGCCCGGACCAATCCACGCTGTGCTTCTTTCAGTTTCGCCATCTCGGTAGAGAGTTCGCCGCGCAGACCGGCGAGTTCCTTGTCACGATCAGCCAACTGCCTCTCAAGTTCGACATTCCGTTGCCTGGCCTCGGCAAGGTCGGCTGCGAGTTTATCTTTGTCCCCTGCCCCAGCCTGGAGGCCGGCGGCCAGCGCCATCGATGCTGCGAGTTGTCCCTTCAGGCCGCTGTTACTGGATTGAAGCGTGGCGATCTCCCGATTGCTGTCAGCCACCTGTCGTTCAAGATCGCTCGCGCGGCGACTGAGCGCGCTGTTCT